>ENA-UOUL01003087-UOUL01003087.1-bioreactor-metagenome-genome-assembly--contig:-NODE-3087-length-17834-cov-3.927747_pt1 | contig 17834 bp, 11 predicted proteins | sample MGYA00249838_ERZ747220 | MGnify/ENA primary metagenome ERZ747220 (study PRJEB28778, sample SAMN05720191) | bioreactor metagenome | isolation source: Anaerobic biogas reactor | place: USA:Washington...
TGCCCGCCAGGCAGGCCTCCACGATGACAAAGGGGAACGTGTCGGCCCGACAGGGCAACACAAAGAGATCGGCGTCTCGCAGGGCGGCGAGTACATCCTCGCCACGCAGCAGGCCGGGCAGCGTCACCCGATCTTCCAGGCCGTACCGGCGGATCAGCGCCTGGACCTCGCCCAGCTGGCCGTCGTCCGGTCCCGCGATCACGAGCTGTGCCCCCAGGCCATCGAGGCGGTTGAACGCCTCCACGAGCATGTCGGTGCCCTTTTTCTTGTTGATCCGGCTCAGAAAGAGGATCATCGGTCGGTCGGGCGCCACCCCGAACCGCCTGCGAAAGCTCCCCGGCGCCGGAAGGTCGCCGCGCCTGCATGGATCGATGCCGTTCGGGATGATGGCGATGCGCTCCGGCGGGATGCCGTGCTCCAGCGCTTGCTGCCGCTCGCTCTCCTGCAAGGCGACCAAGGCGGCGACGCCGCCGAGTTCGGCCTGGCCGAGGAGCCGATCGTAGGCGCGCTTGATCCAGAGCGAGTTCACGATGACGGGCAGCGTGCCATGCGGCTGGCACACAAAGGGCACGCCCGCCCGCCGGGCAGCCCGCGCCACGGCGAGCATCATCGGGCTGCGGTAGCCGTTGAGATGGATGACATCGAACCCACGTATCTCACGCCGCAGGTAGGCCGTCAGTTCCGGCAGCCAGATGGGCCCTACGGTGCCGGGCCACCACTTCAGGCGCCACGTGTCCAGATAGACGACCCGTATGCCATCGATCTGGCGCTCAAAGGTGCCCGGCGCGATGTTCGTCCGCTTGTCCATCATGTTCGTGCAGTACACCGTCACGCGGTGGCCACGTCGCACTAGTTCGGTGCCGTTCTGATGCACGACGGGGACCGGCCCACCCCAGCCTTGGGCCGGATAGAAGCCCAGCGTCACATGCAGGATATTCATCTCGGCGCCATCGCTCCCGCGGAGGGGTGGCGGCCCCACCGCTGCGCCATACGAACAGCGCACGATCGTTCAGGTCGCATAGAACACGCCCTGTCGCGCACGGGTAGCCCGCGCTCTCCTCCGTCTCGCCAACAGCCACCGCGCCACATAGACAGGAGTGAACACATAGATGCATCCGTACACGATGAGCGTCACGCTATTGCGACCATAGATGTGGAACAGATACGCCCACAGTAAGGCGAGCGTGATCTGCATCAGTGGATCGTGAGGATTGGCGCGGTAGGCGTCATAGACCCTCCGGCACAGCCACCCCACGAGCGCCATCCCCAACACGATGCCAACAGGGCCGAAACCTGAATAGAACTCGACAAAGATCGCCGCCATGGCGCCACTCGGCCGGAACGCCTCGATCGGCGACTTGCCAAAGAAGAGGTACTTGTCCGGCCATAGAGCCGAAGGGATGGGGGTGACCAGCAAGTTCAAAAAGCTCTTGCCCCAGTCGTACCCGAATACGGGCACCCAATGCACGTACACGGCGGTGGGCGAGGCGATATCGGAACTCTCGATGAACTTTTCTACGGCGGCGGTCAGAGCAGGGGCCGAGTCCCCCACCGAGGCCCTCTCCGGGCCCCGGTAGATCCCCACGGCGCCGGCAATGGCATAGACGACCACGAACGCCATGAGGGCGATCTGCCAGGCCGACGGACGCTTCTGTCTCTGAAGGTAGTAGAGCACCGTGGCGCTGCCGGCCATCAGGAGGATGCGCGCGCGTACGCCCAGGCCGGCAAAGAGAACGGTTATCGCCACGACGAGGAGGATGAGATGCGGCGGCCAGTGTCGCCCTCGCCTCGTGGCGATCAAGAGCAGGGCGCAGGCGGGCAGCGACTCTTGAGCCGCAAAGAGATACCCCACCCATGCACCCTCCGCTTCACTGAGCCACGCCTGATAGCTGGCCTCGCCAAAGATCCACAGGCTCCTGAGCGGGATCCTGCCCACGATGATCCAGAGTATGAACAGGGACCCGAACAGCCCTAGCAGCACGAGCGCGAGGCGATGCACGTACGACCGGTCGCCGTCATTCCACTCCACCCGCCGCGCCACAGGGCCCGCCCGCCGCCTGCCGATGTAGTAGGCGGTATAGAAACTGACCAACGCCAACAGCGCGAGAAGGAGCACCTTTGGCATGTCGTTCCGGTAGTCTATGCCCTGAACGCGAACAGCGTTCCGATCGAGCAGTACCACCACCATGATGACATAGTAGATGAACGTCGCGGCGGCGATAGGGTACACCGGTTCAAAGGGATCGAATCCGCCGCTCAGCCAGGCGATGATGATGGGCAGGCAACAGGCCAGGCCAAGGATGGTGAGCCACACGACCTCCTGTTCCCTCTCCAGCCAGTCGAGCTCGACGCCCAGGAGCGCCGCGGCGGACAGCAGAAACAGCAACGAGAGCATGAGAGAGACGCGCTGACGGTCCACCATGGGATGATCGTCTGCTAACTCGAATGTCGTGCTTCCGCTAGGATTCATCGTGACTCTGCTCCGCTGTGAAAGGCTGCACCGCGCAACGCGCTACCGCATGAGCCGGATGACATGCTCGCCATCGGGCATGATCTCGATATAGCCATAGGTGGAGCCGATACGCGCAAACTTAAACCAGTGCCCGCTCTTGCTCCGGTAGTAGGCCAACGCGTCGTCGGCCCACGCGGGGGGGAGGGCATTGTAGAGTTCTTCCTCGCAGAAGAGCTTGGCGCGCGCCTGGCTCCAGAGGGCTCTGTCATCGCTGACGCCATAATCGCCTACCAGCGATACCTCCGGTAGCGTCCCCATCAGCGCAGCGACGACGTCGTCCACGTACTCCCTGTTGCTCTCCCTCGTCCAGGTATAGCTCCCGATAAGGGCGGTGCGAAGCGGGTGATTGATGCGACTCTGCGCGTGGGCGTTTTGGCGTATGTGCGTTACGGATCCCTCCCACGAGTAGAAGGCAAATGGGATCAACCATTGCCCCTGGTACTCGCTCATGACGCCAAACCCCGGGAGTTCCTCCGCGATTCTCGCCACAACATTCGTCTCCCCGGCGATGGGATCCTGGCCTTCGATCACCGCAAGCGCGCCATCGCGAAACAGCGTGCGGTTGTCATCCCCCAGCATGTCGAGGTAAGCGCCATCCGCTTGATAAAGGTCACGGTAATTGCGCAGGTTGCGTACCAGGTAGTCACCAAACTTGGCCGAGGCCGGATGCAGCAGGTAATAGTTGGCATCATCGTGATGGTTCACCCTGACATCCGCCCAAAAACCGTGCCATGCGTCCGGCGTCCCCTCATAGTCCGGCGAGAACCGATAGCCATCCGGTAGCCAGCCCCTATCCGCCAGGAACTCCAGGCGACTAACCGTGCCGGTCTCGGAGTAGATGAGGTTGTACGGATGGTAGAGCAGGAGCGGCCAGCCATAGCGCCTCACAATCGCGAGGAACTCGGGAGTCGGCCTACCGATGCGCTCCACGAGGGTGTGATCGCCCATCAGGACGATCCGATCGCCGTTCCACAAAAAGTACAGCACCTTCTCGGGGTCCGCTATGCCGGCCAGTTCGGCATACTTTTCCCTGTTGTCGCCATAGTCCTGGCTCATTCCGTCAAAGACGGCATGGATGTTGCGCACCCATGCGATTCGGTTCTCCCACAGGGGCCGCGCGCCGGTGCGCTCCTCGAACCTGTCCCGCCAGCGCCGGGCCGCCTTGGGCCAGGTGCGATAGGTGCCGATGCGCCATGGTGAGGAGACGATCATCTCGGGTGAGGCCTGCTTCGGGTCCTGCCCCGTGTGCAGAATGAGATGATCGTACGCGGGCGTATGCTGAATCTGGATGTACTCGGGCGCGAACTCGGTGGTCTCTGACCAGACGGCCAACACGGCGTCGAGACCCTCCACGACGGCCATGTTGGGCGAGTTGAGTCCAAGATCGGGGTAGGTAGTCTGATCGACGGCCTCAGCGTCGCCTCTGGCGTATCTGGCGCCGCTGCTCAGTATGACGGCTGGGGTGGACATGCGCATGATGGGGATGTCCACCGTGGCCGGGCGGAGAGAGGCGTCGCCCTCGATGCCGGTCGCCCGCACGACCACCTCGCCGCTGGCGCGGTCCACGGAGAGGTCCACGATGAGCTGCGCCGCGGCGGGAGCGTCACCGGAGTAGAGAGGGCTATAGACGAGCCTGACGGCGCTGTCCCCGTCCCAGGAGCAGGATACGGAGGAGGATGGCTCGGGTCGCCTGAGATGCAGGTCGGAAGCCGCGTCCTGGGACGCAAAGCCGACCAAGCCGACCGGCCCCTCCGGCCGACTCGAGTATGCCTCGGCATCCACCAGTACCTCACCGGTCTCGACATCCTGGACGTAGGTGATGGCGCCCCCCTCGATTCCCAGTACCATCGACTGCGTCTGCATAAGGAGCTTGCCGTCTTGAAAAGAGACGCAGAACGCGTCCGCACGCAGGCCCTCCCCGGATGCCGCGGAATTGCCGCATAGCGGCGGATTCTGCGAGAGCGCGTGCGCCCTCGCGAGCGGCAGTGGCCCCTGCGCGTCCGGCCCCTCATTCCGAGAGGGCAGCCTGTCCGAGCCGGCCACCATGCGCGATGACAACCACTCGCCCGCGGAGGTGTCGGAGCGCAGCTCCATGGCGAGGAGCCACCCGAACGCCAGGGCCAGGGCAAGCAGACCGACCACGGCCATGGCGCGTCGGATCGTCGCTGGCTCCCGAGTCGCTTTGCCACTGGGCCCCGCCGTCCTCTCTGTTCTCTCGCCGCGCGAGGGACCGGACCCAGGCTTGGCCGAGGCGGCCCGCGGCGCCGGCGCCATGGGATCGGGCGCTCTCATGGCGACTGCACCAGCCCGGCTCCAGGCCGCCGACCGCCCAGCATGCCCCTCAGCGCATCGCGTAGATCCACCAATGGCGCATAGCGGGGAATGACACGCTGACACAAGCCGATGACCGCCACGTAGCCCAGGACGGCGGCGACGATCAGCACGATGTGCCATGCGACTCCTGCAGCCGAGCCGGCATGCGCAAAGCGTGCCGTCGCGCCGGCGCTAAACACTCCGACCATGGCAGCCGCGCCGAGCAGAGGTGTGGCCAGCGCGATGCTGACCTGTTGTAGGGTGCACGAGGTGGCTTGTCTCACCCCGTGCCACCAGACGGGAAGGGCGCAGAGCGTCCCTGCAAGGATGGCGCATGGCAGGCCGACGAGGCCCAGCAGGCGTCCCAGCGGGTACAGCAGCACTACCATCGTCAGGGCCTGCACCAGGTCGATGAGAAACAGGAACCTCGGGTGGCCGGTGCCGAGGTACAGAGGCGCCCCCGTCCGGAGCATGGCGTGCATCCCGCCGGCCGCCGCAACCACGGGCACCAGGGCCGCCGCCTCAACCCACTGCTCGCCCAGCACAACGATCAACAGGCGAGGCAGGCCGAGGGCGATCAGCGCGGTGATGCCGACCAGCACCATCGCGGCAAAGCCCAGGGTGCTTACAAAGGCGGTACTGACGCGCGCCTCGTCACCCTGAAGGAGCGCATAGGCCGGCATGAGGGCGCCCTGAAACACCTCCGCAAACAGGCTGTTCGCCAACAGCCCAAAGCGCGCCGCCATCTGGTAGATGCCCAGGGCCACCACCCCGAACATCGCGCCCGCCAGGGCGTTTGAGCCCTGCCAGAAGACGAAAGCGAGGATCGCCGAACCGAGCATCCACCGCCCATACGCCGATAGCTGCCGAAAACTCGAACGGCTGAATCGTCGCCGCGGCCGATAGGGGTCCAGTCGGTACGAGAGGACGATGAGGGTCAGCGTCGTGGCCAACCGAGCCAACACCAGTGCCCAGACAGTGCGGAGCGCCAGGGCCGCCGCCACCCCGACCGCAAGGCCGACGGCGGCGCTCCCCACATCCAACTGGAACAGGCGCCGAAAGCGCATACCCCTTCGAAGAAGGATGGGGCTAGGGCTCGCCAGTCCCTGCATCACCTGGATGGCGCCGATGGCCATCAAGATCGGGGTGGCCTCCGGCACGCGATAGAACCGAGAAATGGGGCCGGACAAGAGCATCAAGCCGGCGCCGATCACCAGGTACCTGCCCAACATCACCCACCAGGCAGTGTGGATGTCGATCTCTTCGAGGTCGGGCCGTTGCACGAGGGCGAATTCATAGCCCGTGTAGACCAAGACGCCGATCGCCTGCGCCGCCAGGTCGGCGAGGCCAACCAGGCCGAACGCCTTGGGGTCCAGCAGACGGGCCAACACGGCGACCTGGATCAGTAAGACGCCTTGCTGGGCGAGGCGCGCGCCCAACAGCCAGGCGCCGCCGGCCGCGGCGCGACGGCCCACGTTCCGCCCGTTCTGAACCGAAGACATCGTCACGTTCGACTCCATCGGCGAACGTTCATTCTGTATCCAGCGAAGCTAACCATTCCCTGAACAGCCCCCGGCTGTAGCGATAGCGGAGGTGGTAGTACACTATCTTGCGGTACTCGCCCCAGACGAACTGCCGCGACGCGGCGTCTGTCCACCAACGCCTCCGGAAAGGCGACTGCTCGAACGGCACGGCCGCCATCTGCAGCTCGATCTCTGCACCCAACACCTGCCGGTAAGCCCATCGCGCACGGCGGAGGTGGTGCGCGTCGCTCACGACGATCACCGAGCGGATGCCTGGCTGCTCCGCGCCGTCCAGGAACGCCTTCAGCCTCAACGCCTCCGAGTAGGTGCTCGTGACCCACGAGCCATCGATGGCGACGGCCTGCTCGGGCACGCCCTGCTCGACCGCGCGATCTCTCCCCCGCTCCGCGTGGTTCCCCTCTATCTCGGGGCACCATCCCCCCGTGAAGAACATGCGCCTCCCATAGCCCTGCTGATAGAGGTGGATGGCGTGATCGGTTCGATGGTCGGGGCCGCTGATGACATGGATGACATCCGCGGGAACGAGTTCGTCACGGATCACCAGGGCGTCGCCGACAGCCAGGAGAACCCACTCGTGCGCGCCCGCCAGGGCCACCCCCAGGAAGATGGCGATCGCCGCGGCAGCCCGGCGCCTCATGACGTCATCGGCTCTCGTGTGACGCGCCCGATCGGCCGATGACCAGCCGCCGTGTACGGCCCGGCGTGATCCACATCCCCAGATCACCCAGAGCACCATGCGCTCACGCGCCGTGGCGTCCTAGCTCAGCCGCCTTGCCGGCGCGGGCCCGGTACGACGCATAGTGATAGTACCCACATCGAGGCGGCGTGGCGTTGATAACGGCGCCGATCAGATTTGCGCCCATCTGGCGCAGGCTCAGAACAGCCTGCCTCGCAGGCCCCCGACGCGTGTGGCCGGCATGCATCACCAGTAGGACGCCATCCACCTGGCTCGCCATCAGCATCGTGTCGGCCACGGGCAGGACGGGCGGGCTATCGATTACGACGAAATCGCACAGTTGTCCAAGTTCCTCCAAGAACTCGTGCAGTCGCAACGAGCCGAACAGCTGGCCCGGGTTCGCGAGTAGCTCGCCGCTCGTCAGGATGGAGAGCCCCTCGATCTGCGTGGGTTGAAGCAGCCCGTCGACGCTCTCTCCCTTGAGCGCCCGAACGAGGCCGTCGCCGCGCGGACGCAGGTTAAAGAACCTCCCCAGGCTGGACCGCCGCGTGTCGGCGTCCACGGCGATGACGCGGAACCCGGCCTGAGCCATCGTGACGGCGAGATTGGCCGTCATGAGGGACTTGCCCTCCCCGGTGCTCGGGCTCGTCACCAGCAGGCTCCGCATCAGCTGCTCCCGCGGACCAAAACAGACGTTGGTGCACAGCACGCGGAACGCTTCCGCGTGGGGAGAGTGCGGCTTCGTGGCGAGCGTCGCGCCACACTCGCCCCTCGATAGGCGCCCGATGACGCCCAGCGTGCCCAGATCGGCGGCTCGCCGGACATCCCCGGGGCTCCTAATGGTGTCGTCCAGCGACTCAAACAGGAAGGATGCACCCAAGCCGGCCAGTAGGCCGACGACTCCTCCCACGATGAGGTACATGCGACGCCGCGCCAACGGCTCTTCCGGTGTACCGGCTGACTCGGCGACGATCACGCTCTGCGCGGACTGCATGGCGGACAGGCGCATCTGCTCATAGTTCTGGATGAGCACGGCATGCGTGTTGCGGTACCCCGCCGCGATGGTCTGGAGGTGCGCCAGCTTGGCCTGCGCCTCAGTCGTCTCGGGCGAACCCAGGCCACTGATCTCGCCCTGAATCTCCTCGAGCCGCGTCGACAGGTCGGCAATCTGCGATTCCAAACTCGTCAACGACTCGGTATAGCGGTTCATCTGCAGGGCGCTGATCTCGTCGACGAACGCGTTTGCCAGCGCGTTGGCCACTGCGGCGGCCAGGGCCGGATCGTGGTGCTCCACGCTCAGCCGAATGAGTTGGGTGTTGGCGATCGGCTCGACATGCATTCTGTCCCGCAGGGTATCGGGGGTCTCGGGCAGGTCGAGCTGCTCGATCACGGCCTCGAGCACCGGGGCCTGCAGCAGCATCTGGCTGTACGTGAACGCCAGGCGCTCGCTGGTGACGACAGCTTGATAGTCGTGCGTCCCGGTGGCCGGAGGCTGGATGAGGAGCGAGACCGAGGCGCTGTAGGCCGGCGCGGCGCGCGCGCTGATTGCCAGCGCACCGAGCAAGCCGACCAGCAGGAGGCTCAGGATGAGCCAGAGCCAGTGACGGATGACGGCCAGAAACCAGCGGACGTCCACGATGTCATGTTCGGGCATAGACACCTCCTTTGGCGCTCTTGTATTGACCTCGTGTTGCCACCACGCGACCACCACGCGACCACGACGCTCCTGCGGCACAGGCACCGCCCCTGGAGCGCGTGTTTGCCCCGCGCGCAGCGGCTCCCCAGGCGTCACACGCGGGAGAGGTTGGCGCGATCATCGAACAGGCATCCGAAGGCGCTTCCTCGCGCCGGATATGTTGTGGGCCATCTATGCTGGATGAGAGAACAAGGAAGGGGGAATGCTGGGGATGCGATGGGCATCCGTTTGAGACGGTGGCTGCGTGGCCGCGCTAGGGGTGTTGGTGTGAGCGCGTAACACGGCAGGAAACCGAGACGATGGAGCTGCGTTGGGAAGCTAGATCGAGGTGTGTTGCCAGTCTCGTCAGTATTATAGCAGACAGAAGCGTACTTGTACACCCAAATACCACACGTTCGCCATCGTGGAGCGAAGGGGCGGTATGATGTGTCTTGCGCGGGGCGGTCAGGCGCGCGTCATAGTGTGCGCCTGACCGCCTCATCGGCCGTGCCTGTCGAGCGCTAGGGCCCGATGACAGCACCGCCGCGCCCCGCGCCGGAGGCGCTCATTTGAGATCCGCTACGACGGTGCGCATCGCCGCGCCCTGCTGCGCCCAGTAGCGCGTGGCGTTGCCCAGCTCGTCTCCCAGGCAGAAATGGCGCACGCCCAGGTCGATATAGTACTTGGCCTGCTCGGGCGTAGCGATCTCGCAGCGCGGCTGAACGCCGTGCGCCAGCGCCACCTCGATCATCTTGCGCTCGGCGGCCTTGAACTCTTGCACATGCTCCGAGGCGTTCCAGCCCATGCTCATGGAATAGTCCGAGGGGCCGAACTGCACCATGTCCACCCCCGGCACGGAGCAGATCTCCTCGATGTTCTCCATGGCCTCCTTCTTCTCGATCATGAACACCATCACGGTGTCACGCACCATGGCGGCGTACTCCATCTGCGGCCCGTGTGGCTTGTAGCCGATCCAGCGCCGGTTGGGGTAGCCGAACCGCCCCTGGTCCTGCGGCGAGTCGGGGCGCACGAGGTAGATCGACTCGCGCACCTCGTCGGCCGTCTTGTGGTCGGTGAACATGATCGCCTGGAACCCCGACGCCATGGCCTTTTGCGCCACGTAGGCGCGGTTCTGAAAGTCCAGCTTGATCATGGTGCCCATGTCGCTCAGTTCCGCGGCCCGGGCGATGTTCTCCAGGTCATAGTGGGTAAAGGGGGCGTACTCGGCGACAAACTCCACATAGTCATAGTGCCCGGTGGAGCCCACGATCTCGGTGATCACCGGCCAGGTGTTCTCGATGCGCGTTCCGACGGACGGCAGCCCGTTGGACAGGAGGTGGCGCAGCCGGTTGGTCTTCATGGTTTCCTTCCTCGCCTTCTGGTAGATGTGTGACCCTGGTGGTCGTGGATAGAGGGGTTTTTCCTGGCGGCTCGTCAAGCAACATGCCTTGCGCCCCGGGGTGAGGCCGCCCGCGCGCCCCGAGCGCCGTCCGCCGTTAGGTGCGGCGATGGTCGAGCACGGCCGGGTTGGCGACGAAGTCGGGCAGGCCACCCTCCAACACCTTGAGCGCGTCCCTCCCGATGCGCCGGCGCTGCGTCTCCATGGTGCTGTCGGCGTACGAGGCGCAGTGCGGCGTCAGCGTGACGTGCGGCATGCTGAGGAACGGATGCCCCGGCGCCATCGGCTCCACCTCGAACACGTCCAGCCCCGCCCCGGCGATGCCCTTCTCCTGCAGCACGGCGATGAGGTCCGCCTCCTTGACCACCCCGCCCCGGCTCGTGTTGATAAAGTAGGCGCTGGGCTTCATCCGGTCAAAGAACTCGGCGGTGAGGAAGCCCTTCGTCTTGGGGCTCAGCGGCAGGTGGCACGAGACATAGTCCGAGCGCCCCGCCAGCTCCTCCAGGCTCACCGCCTCCACCCCCGCCTCGGCGAACACCTCCGGCGCCACAAAGGGGTCGCAGGCGATGACCTGCATCCCCACCGCCTGGCAGCGCTTGGCCATGGCGCGGGCGATGTTGCCAAAGGCGATCAGCCCCACCGTCTCCTGCGTGATGGCGCCCATCGGGATGAGCAGCGCCTTGCTCGCCGCCCACCCCTCCTGGCGCAGCGCCTCATCGAGCAGCCGCACCTTCTTGGCGCAGGCCAGCAGCAGCATGAGGGCGTGGTTGGCCACCTCGTCGATGCAGAAATCGGGCAGGTACCCCACGACGACGCCGTGCTGGGTGGCGGCGTCCAGATCGATGGTGTCGACCCCCACCCCGTAGCGGATGACCATCTTGAGCTTGGGGGCACCGGCGAACACCGCATCGGTGTAGGGCTCGGCGCCGCACAGCGCCACGTCGGCGTCGCGCACCGCCTCCAGCACCGCCTCGGGCGTGCCGCAACGACCGGGCTGGCGCAGCTCGATGTCGGGCCGATCCAACGACTCCCGCTCCTCCACCAGCACGCGGTCTGGGCCTGCCCCGGTATGGACGACGATCTTTTTCACGATGCTCTCTCCCTCTATCGATGTTAGGGTCCCGCAGTGAACCGGTCGGCGCATCAACAGCGTGCCAAAGGCCGACCCGTGCCGCCGAGATGGCGACGCAGCGCACGCAAGGAGTGAGCCCCCTCCTTCCTATCGGCGTGCAAACGCCTCACCTTTCTTCAGCGCCGCATGGTACCAGGAATGGGGACGGAATGCCAACGCGCCGTGAGACTGAGGCGTCGTCGAGCGCTTGACGTCGGCTAGTGGCCGCCCCACAATGCGGGCGAAACGACCGGCCTCTGCTTATCCCGCAATGCCCGGCGGCGTGCTCATCGAGGAAGGAGGGCGCGCAGCAATGGAAGGCAGTCCCGAGACCACGCGCGACGATTTCGATCTCGAGCAGGCGCTCGACGAACTGCGCCATAGAGCGCTACGCTTTATGGCGCCAGTATTGCTGGCCCTCGGTTGGCTGTGGGGCTTTGGCAACATGATGGTCAACGGCATCGCCACGAACCGCGACCTGCCGGCGCTGGGCCTGGTGGCCTCGATGACCGTGATCCTCATCGTGCATCGGCGACGCCCACGCCTCGCCTGCTGGCTCTTCCTCCCCGCCCTTGTGCTGGTTCAGGCACTGATCGTCCGCTACTCCCCCGCCGCCGCCTCGCTCTACTTTGGCATCATAGGCGTGATCGTCCTCAGTCCGGTGCTGGGCGCCTGGCACGCCATCGCGGGCGCTGCAGCCCTATGGGCCGTCGGCGCCGGAATGCTGCTCCGCGGCAGCCCGGCGTTCCGCTCGGACCTGCCGACCTCCCTCGCGTTCTACGCACTGGCCACGGGCGCCGTCTGGTTCGCGGGGCGGTCGCTCCGCCTGGCCGTCTCCTGGGCGCTGACGGGGTGGCAACGCGCCCAAGACGCCCTGCAAGAGACGCGCGCGCGGCGCGGCGAGCTGTACCGCACCCTGCGTGCCCTCGAGGAGGCCACCTACCGCATCGAGCGCATGAACAGCGAACTGATCCTGGCGCGCGGCGAGGCGGAGGAGGCCCGCGCCGCCAAGGCGCGCTTTGTGGCCACCGTCAGCCACGAGATTCGCGGCCCATTGAACCTCATTCTGGGGTTCAGCCGGCTGATGGCGCTCTCCCCCGAACGCTACAATCACCCCCTGCCCACCGACTATCGCGCCGATGTGGTGACCATCTATCGCAACAGCCAGCACCTCGCCTCGTTGGTGGACGACATCCTCGACATGTCGCAAGTCGAGGCCGAGCGGCTGCCGCTGATCAAGGAGCGGGTGGATCTGGAGGCCGAGGTCGTCAGCGAGGCGCTGCAGATCGCCAAGCCGCTCGCCGAGCGGAAGGGTCTGTGGCTGCACCTCGATCTCCACGGCGCCCTGCCGCACGTGCTCATCGACCCCGTGCGCATCCGCCAGGTGGTGCTCAACATCCTCATGAACGCGGCCCGCTTTACCGAGGCGGGCGGCATCACCCTCCGCACGCGGCTGGAGGAAAAGCGGGTGGTCGTCAGCATCGCCGATACCGGCCCCGGAATCGCGCCGTCGGACCTGAGTCATCTCTTCAAGGCATTCCAGCAGCTCTCCCCGGCCGACCGCGGGGACGGCAAGGGCAGCGGGCTGGGGCTCTCCATCAGCAAACAGCTCGTCGAGCTGCATGGGGGTGAGATCTGGGCCGAGAGCGAGGTGGGCATCGGCACCAGCGTCTCCTTCAGCCTGCCGCTGCCGGGGGTAACGGAGACGGTCAGCCGACCGAGGAGGCCGCAGGGCGGCGGCGCGTCCCGCGAGAAGGACCACGTGCTCGTCATCCATCAGGATCCTGCCACCGTCAAGATCCTAAGCCGCTACCTGGAGGGTTATCGCATCATCGGGCTGCCCGATGACGGCGAGCTTGTCGCCGTCGTGGAGGAACTCCATCCGCGGGCGATCATCGCCACGGGGGACCATGTGCCGCTCGTGCACCAGCGGCTCTCTACCCTCGACTATGACGTGCCATTGATCGCGTGCGCCATGCCGCGCGTCGTGGCCGGGGGCAGCGCCGAGGGGGTTCTTGGCTATCTGATCAAGCCGGTGTCGAGGGAGATGCTGTTGGCCGTCATCGGTCGGCTCGAGCATGGCGGCGAGTTGACGGTGCTCATCGTCGACGACGACCTCGATACGTTGCGTCTGCTCGAGACGATGCTGCTCGCCATCCCGCAGCCGTATCGCATCCTCAAGGCGCTGGACGGCACACAGGCGCTGCAGGTGATGGACACCGAGACTCCCGACGTCGTCCTGATGGACCTGGTGATGCCGGGCATGGGGGGCGAGGAACTCATCGCGCGGATGAGGCACGACCCGCGCCTGGCTGCGGTACCGGTGGTGATCGTGTCGGCCAAGGACTGGAGTGAGGAGGCGGTTTCCATCGGGCTGCCCATCAGCGTCTCTCGCCGGGCCCCGCTGAGCATGCGCGATGCCACGCAGTGTCTGCTCTCGATCATCAACGTGGTGCACCCGCGCTACCTGCCCGACGCGGACCTCCTCAGCCCAAGCCCAGAACCCGCCCAACGGTCGCAACCAGCACTTCCTCACTGATCGGCTTTTGCACCACCGCGGCGGCGCCCAGGGCCGTGGCCAGGTCCGACTGCCCCAGCACCGAGCAGATGACGACGGGGATGGCGGCCGTGTCCTCCTGCGTCTTGAGCCCCTGTAACAACCTCCAGCCGTCCTGTTGTGGCATCAGCACGTCGAGCAGGATGAGGTCTGGCGTCATCGCGGCGAGGGCGTCGCGCACCTCGAGAGCGTCCCGCGCCTCGCGAATGACATAGCCGCGCACGCCCAGCACGCGCCCCAGCAGCGACCTGGCATCGGCGTCGTCATCGATGACCAGAATGGTCCTGGGCGGGACGCAGTCGATGGCCAGGACGAAAGCCGGCGCGCCATCGGCCTCGCGATCGACACCAAGCTCCCCCACGCCGCTCCTCGCCAGCTCTCTTCCCAGGGCGATCGGGCTTAGCGCCGCCAACTCCTCGGGCGACCTGGCCCTGCCGAGGCCGCTCAGGCAAAAGACGGTGGTGTCTCCCCGAGGCGTCGCACACAGCCTCAGTCCGCGGTCAGCGGCGGCCTCCAGCCCCCCAAGCAACATGTTCACGACGATCTGGTGCAGCACTGCGGGGTCGCCGCACGCCGAGGGTAGATCTGTAGGGATATCGAGCGCCAGCGCACACCCCTGCCGTTCAAAGAGGGGCAGCACCGTCTCTACCGCATTCGCCACCACATCGCCGAGCGAGACCACCTGCCGCCGCCCATCCTGGATCAGGCGCAAGGCCTTTTGGCGGGCGAGTTGCGCCGACTCGCCCGAGAGGTCTGTCGCCTCCCCGGCGCCGCCCCCGAGCGAGTCGGCATGGGGGCGGTAGCCTTCCCACAGGACGCTTGCCACGGCCTCGATGGCCTCCTGGAGGCGCCGGTAGAAGGTGCGCTCGGCCAGGCCCAGGTCCCGCTGCACCGCCTCCTGGTCAAAGAGCTGGATGTAGTGGAGCCAGAGCAGCCGGTAGCTGAGCCACTCGGGGCGGTGGGGCGGCACGGAGGGGGCAGGCTTGAGCGCGTCGACGGCCTCCCAGAGCAGCTTGCGCAGCGTCTCTCCGCCCGTCTCGCCGCGCAGGCGGCGGAGCGCCAGGGCATCGATCAGGGGGTGTACCTGCAGGTGGACCGGGTCATACAGGTTGACCAGGGCGTCCTTGACGTACCGCACGAAGACAGCCTTGTCGGTCATGTCGCCCCCAGTCGAGCAGCGTAGCCAAGGCTACGCCGGTGAACGCCCATGAAGGAATCGGGGCAGGTATGCTCGGCAAACGCAGGCAGTGTTGCGGCAGAGAGGGTGTTCTCAGGGCTATCCGACGCATGGTATGATCGGACTGTCGGCGCACGTTATAGCATCTCCGCAGCCGAGCGCCTAGACGCCTACGGATGGAGTGCTGGGTAGTGGGCCGGCGAGGTGCGCCCTGAAGACCCTGCCTCAAACAGGTGTGTCAAATGCAGGCAGACGTGCAGCAGAGAAACCATTCCCAAGGTTATCTCCCGCATGCTGTGATAGCATCACTGAGCACACCCGCCAGGAATTGATCCAGAGCTGCGGCTGGCGCCACGGCAGCCATCATTGTCACTGCTTCCTCCATGCGGGTAGCGCAGTATCGGACATCATGGGGTCTTGTCGACCATCGAAACCGTCGCAAGAGTAGTAGCCGAGCCCTCACCCTTCCCCAAGATGACGCTGCGCTTCACCTACAACGGCGACAAGGCACTGTACACGGACTATATCGTCAACGCCTTTCAGTCGCGCCATCCGAATGTTGAGGTTACAATCGAGCCCATCCCGGCAGCAGACTTAAACAAAGGATCTTTGCGATGGCCGCCGGGGCGACTCTGCCCGATGCCGGGTGGACTTCGGATGCGCGCGTGATGCCTTTTGCCGAGAACAAGGTCTCCATCGACATGCGCCCGCTTGCCGACGCCGACCCGGAGCCCCTGTTCAGCGATGTGTACCCGGCCATGCAAGCTCTGGGCGAGTACAACAGCGGGCTGTATATGGTCGCCTGGGCAGCTGACGCTCCGGTAATGTACTTTAACAAGACCATGCTGCAGGATGCTGGTGTGGAGCCGCCACCCCCCGAGGGGTGGACGGTGGACGAATTCCTCGCCAACCTGACCAAGGTGGCACAGCCCGACAAGCAGATCTACGGCTGGTATGGCAACGAGGACTGGTGGGCCATCTACGTGCCCTGGATGGAAGGATTTGGCGGCAGCTTCTTCAATGAGGACAAGTCGCAGGTGTTGATCAACTCGCCCGAGTGCGTCGAAGCCTGCCAGAAGCTGGCAGACTCCTACGTCAAGTACAACTTTGCCATTCCGAAAGGTGCGACGCTAACGGGCAACCCCTTCCTCATGGGCCTCGCCGCCTGTTTCATCCAGAACCGCAATGTCTGCCGAAGCATCCGCGATGTGAACCCTGAATGGGAGTGGGATGTGTGCCTGCCGCCCAGGCAACCGGTGAAGCACGTCTGCGGATCGGGCACCATGGGCACGTCGGTGTACACGGCTGCAGTGAAAAACAAGACCGAGCAGGTGTCATGGGAGCTGTGCAAGAGTGTGATCATGCCCTCGGTGCAGAGAACCCTCGCTCGTGGCTACCTGATCATCCCAGTGCTGCAGTCGATGGCGCAGGATGCCTCCTGGTACGAGTTGGATCCACCGCCTCACAACCGGGATGTCTACCTTATGGTGATGGAACGGGCGATCACGCCACCTATGCCCGCCGGGCCTGAGTGTGGCACGGTCTACATGGGCGCCATCAACCAGGTCATGGCCGATGCCTGGCAGGAGATGGTAGTCGGCGCTGTGCCCGCCAAGAAAGCGCTAGACAAGGCTGCCAAGAGGATCAACGATTGCATCGCGAGCGGTGGCGAGTAGCGCGAGGCGACCACATAGTCTGGAGAGGGGCGTCTGCCCCTCCCCAAGTGATCTCTTGTGGAGGTGGACGTGATGTCGGTGTCATCGCTCGCTTCCAGGCCACGCCTGACGAAAGCCCAGCGCCGTGAGGAGATCACCGGGTGGCTGTTCATCTCGCCCATTGTCTTGGGGCTGCTGCTATGGACGCTCTTCCCCATGATCGCCTCGTTGGCGCTGAGCTTCACTGACTTCAAGATGGTGGACACACCCAAGTGGGTGGGCACGCGCAACTATGTGCGCATGTTCACACGAGACCCAGACTTTTACCAGGCACTCAGAGTCACCTTCAGCTTTGTCGCTATGCAGCTCCCAGTAGGGCTCGCCGTAGCGCTCGCTGGGGCCCTCCTGCTAAACAGCGGCGTGCAAGGCATGACCGTGTTTCGCACCTACTTCTACCTGCCCTCCGTTGTGCCGGTTGTGGCCACCTCGCTCGTCTGGAGTTGGATGTTGAACCTCGATTTTGGACTGGTCAACCAACTCCTGAAGGCAGTGGGACTGGCGCCGGTGAACTTTTTCGGCAACCCCAAGACGGCGCTGCCTACGCTCGCGGTGATGTCGTGGTTCGGCGTCGGGCAGACGATGGTCATCTACTTGGCCGGCTTGCTGAACATACCGCCTAGCCTCTACGAAGCTGCAGAGATCGATGGCGCGGGCAGAACGCGCAAGTTCATCTCCATAACGCTGCCGATGCTGAGTCCCACCCTGTTCTACACCATCATCATGGGGCTCATTCGTAGTTTCCAGTACTTTACCCAAGCATTCGTTCTGACGAGTGGCGGGCCGATGAAGACGACGTACTTTTACAACCTGATGATCTACAACGTCGGCTTTGCCTTTCTACAGATGGGTTACGCATCTGCCCTGGCATGGTTTCTCCTGGTGATCATCCTCATCCTGACCATGGTGGTATTCCGCAGCTCCTCCGCCTGGGTCTACTATGAGAGTGAGATGAGGAAGTAGCATGGAATCCTACAGACGCCTAGCCGTTTCGCCTTCCATGGTTCAGGCTGCTCAAGCAACGCGCCGCCGCGCACGGCTCATGCGCCTCCTGGAGCGAGTGCTGACCTACGCAGCACTCGTCCTGGCATACGCGGTATTCGTGCTACCTTTCTGGTGGATGTTGATCACCTCCTTCAAAGAGCTGCAGGAGGCATA
>ENA-UOUL01003088-UOUL01003088.1-bioreactor-metagenome-genome-assembly--contig:-NODE-3088-length-17829-cov-40.811909_pt1 | contig 17829 bp, 16 predicted proteins | sample MGYA00249838_ERZ747220 | MGnify/ENA primary metagenome ERZ747220 (study PRJEB28778, sample SAMN05720191) | bioreactor metagenome | isolation source: Anaerobic biogas reactor | place: USA:Washington...
GAATACCATGGTAAACAATAATATCGATCTTTTTCTCATACTATGAAGTTTGATCATTTGGCTTCTCCCCCTCTGATAATTAAACGATACTTAGTCATTATTATGTAGTGCAGCTGCTGCCCCCTTTCAGAGTTGACCTTGATGGCGCGGCACGCCGATAACCAGGCATAAAGACCCGGTGTACCCGCCCATACCAACGGTTTGTTACTTTTGCTAATAATAATTACGAAAAAATCAGGCTGAAATCAGTTGGAGGCAAATAACTTGGGGCCTGTCCCCAAGTTATTGAGGGTAAAGTATCAAGTGGCAGGTCGACTAGAGGCGGCAGGACCGTCTTCATGGTCCCCCCGCGCTTCCTCACTCAGGCTGCAGGAGGATCTCCAGCATCTTGGCCCGGTTGTCGATGAAGTCTTTCATTACCTTATAGGGTTCCGTATCCTCATAAACCGCGCGGGCGAAGCCGGTTGACGTCAACTGGTATATAGCCGCCTCGGGATATGCCAAAACAATAGGAGAATGGGTGGCGATAATGAACTGCGAGTCCTGTAAGACCAGCTGATGCATCCTGGCCAGCAAAGACATTTGCCGCAGCGGTGACAGCGCCGATTCCGGCTCATCCAAAATGTACAGCCCCCACCCGTTAAACCGGTTCAAAAACGTGGCCAGAAAAGCCTCCCCGTGAGACTGATCATGCAGCGACCGCCCCCCATAGGAGTTGATTAACCCACCCCCCAATTCCTCAAGGTTGGTCGCGAGGTTATAGAAACTCTCAGCCCGAAGAAAGAACCCGTCCCGCGGTTTCCTGGCTCCCCTTATCAAACGCAGACATTCATGTAAGCCGGAATGCGAAGATCGCGTGGAGAAATTGAAGTTCCGGCTGCCGCCCTCGGGGTTGAACCCCCAGGCAACCGCCAGCGCTTCCAGAACAGTCGATTTGCCTGTCCCATTTTCGCCAACAATGTAAGTGACCTTGGGATGAAACTCTATTTCCGTCAGGTGCCGAACCGCTGCCAAACAATAAGGATAGATATCAAAAGACTCCACCTGGTCGCGCAGCAGTTCAACCCGCCTCAAATATGGATCCAAATTGAAACCCTCTCTCGTCTTTTGTCGCGGATGCAAAGGGAAGTACCCAGATGCCCGCTCGTGACAACTCATGCTCATAATACCCCATTTTGAATCCAGAAGGGAGCAGCACGGAAACCCTCGCTTTCTTTTTTGCGAACATTCGTTCCTTTTATGTTATAATAGGCTGTACACAGGGATTTTATTGTTGTAATGAGCCGCACGGCAGAAAGGATTGGTGATAATCACGAAGATCGAGGAAATTCACGAACAGCTGGTGGCATTCTACCCCATTTACGGTGACCGGGGCAGTGCTACCAGGTTGATCTATGCGGGAAATGATCCGGACAGCCAATTGGAGGGGTGCGACCTGCGGCAGGTCGAGAGTGTCAAGCGCGCCCTGGCCAGATGTTACGCAGTCGATTTACGGGCGCAGGCCAAATTGCTGCGGGACCGTTATTACCGACACATCGTGCTGCATTTCTATCTGCCCGACGGACGGGTGTTTGTTCCCTTCAAGATGCGTAAACGGCGGGTGCCCGGTGACTCCGCCTACGGATACGTGGATTTGGAGAGGATAAAGCGACTGCTCCCCGGAGATGAGCCATCTATACAATTACGTTCCGGTTTGCATTTGCCCCTGTTCAGCAATATCAAAACCGCCCGCCAGGCCTATTTCCTGGGCATGGAGATCGCCTGTGATTTTGCCCCGCCCCCTGACAACAGCGCCCAGGATCTCATCAACGCCCTATCCATCCTGCGGGAGCTGCTCAACGCCCCGACTCCGTCCGCCAAACCCCGCCCCCCGCGCATCATCCGCAGCAGGTCGATCCGCTCGCGGTAACCGCCGCCTATTCCCCGCCAGAAACCCATCAATAACCTTAGTTTTCGCTCCCCTCCGCTCAATCCAACCAGCAACACCGCACCATATTCCGATACTTTACCCCCAATAACTTGGGGACAGGCCCCAAGTTATTGCATCCTGCCAGCTCCATCCGCGCCCTAGAATTGGGCATTCAGATTAACCGGAGCAGTGCAAAGGACAAACTATCTCTTGTCCCTTTTGTATCTGGAAAAATTGCCCGGAATGTGTAAATATGAAGGCAAGCGATAATTACTAATCTATAAAAGAAAGAGGAGGTTAGACTTATGGCCGCATCAGGCAATCTTTTTTACCAGGCAGTCTCGACACCGGCAGGCACATCCAGGGGCAGCCTGATCTTTATTCATGGGGCGGGAGGCAGTCACCTCAAATGGGCCCCATTGATGGAAAGCAGCATCAACGGTTTCACCCACATCGCCTTGGACCTGATGGGGCATGGTGCGTCACCGGGTAACCCGGTCGCAGAGGTCGAGGCCTATGCCCAGTCCATCCACGATTTCCTGGCCGCCAACAGTTTCCCCCGGCCTTGGATTCTGGTGGGCCATTCCATGGGGGGCAGCATTGCTCTGCAGACCGCCCTGACCTACCCGCAATCGGCAGACGGCCTGGTGCTGATCGGATCCGGTGCCCGCATGCCGGTCAATCCGACCATGCTGGAACAGCTAGCCCAGGGCACCTTCGACACCGGCTTCCTTAAGATTGCCTACGGCCGCGATTTCGCGCCCGAACGGCTGGCCGCGGAACTGGAGAGCTTAAGCCAGGTGCCCCAGCCCCAGCTCCATGCCGATTTCACCGCCTGCAACAATTATAATGTCGCCGCCCAGCTGGATCAGATTAAAATACCGGTGCTGATTCTGGTGGGTGACCAGGATAAGATGACCCCGGCGAAAAACTCCCAGTACCTGCAAGAAAACATCCCCGGAGCGGTCCTGAAAATAGTACCTTCGGCTGGCCACTACCTCATGCTGGAAAAACCAGCCGAGACCATTGCCGCCATAGCCGAATTTCTCACCGACAAATTCCCCGGGCCGGCTTAAGAAGGAAGCCTGGGGACGCGGGGCACCGGTCTGCCCCGATTACAAAGACTAAACGCGATAATATGGAAGCACGGGGACTATCCCCGTGCTTCCTCAGATAAATGTACCGGTCCGGTAATAGGTGATCCTGCCCTTGGCAATAAGTTTGCCTGCCTGGCTGCGGATCTCTCCTTCTGCTATGACGCTGGTTCGTCCGGCATGGATCACCCAGCCCTCGGCCTTTACAGTCTCTCCAATTTTCAGTGGAGCAATATAGTTTAGATTCATCTCCAATGTCACTACATTGAAGTTCATGGACCATGCCGACACTCCGATGACCGTATCAAGCAGAGCTCCAGTTATGCCACCGTGGGCTGTACCTATATGGTTGGCATACTCAGGACCCGCCGCCATTTCCATCCCGACTCGCCCATGATCCAGGTAGACGAAGGAAAACCCGAAGCTCTTAAAGCTCGGTACAGTCTGGAATAGAGAAACCAAAGTATCAAACAGATCGTCTTCGATCCCCCTGTTCTCAACCTGAAGTGCAGCCATCATCTCTCCTCCCCGTAACACTTGCTTGCCCCCAAAATGGACCAGCAGGTGTTTCAATAGGTCATTTGCCGTTCTGAGCCTTTTGGTTCTTCAGCTCTCCCGGCAGGAGCGGGGCAGCACCTGGAGTGCCATTTCCAACCCTAGTGGTCAGTTAACAATCCTGGTGGTCAACTTTTATGATACTAACGACCGTAGTAGTACTGTTCATTCCAAATAAACTCAAAAACCTCACTTGTGTCACGGGGACGGGGTTGTTGACAACCTCTTGAATCCAACCAAAGCTTTCCTAATAAATTCAAAACCTCCCCGGCATACTGTTCGGGAGATAATGCTGATTACGGCTCGATATCGAACTTCCGTATCATATTGTCAAGCACTTGTTGCTCTTCGGGCTTTATATCTTCATCAGCCTTGATCAGTCGGCATACCTCAGAATAAACTGTCTGTTTAATGGAGTCGGACTTGGCAGCGAAATAATCAATCAGATCCTCAATAGAATCCGTGATATCGGGAAGCGAAGTCAGACCTAACTCCATCGCGTATCTTTCCAATACCTCTTGTTCGTAGTCATTATTATCATCGTCGACCTTGACAATCTGACTGAACAATTGCATGCATTTCTCTCTTTCCTCCTGGTTAAGCACATCTATGAGCATAATCAACCCTCCAATACTTCTATTAATAATGTTGATACTACCCTTATTTTAAGCCAGATGCGGGAATAAAGGAAAACACTGGACTGTCTCCAAGTTAGTATTTTAAAAATCCCGCAAACCGGCGCCACTCCTTCAATATCCCGACATTTTGCACCGAATAACTTGGGGCCTGTCCCCAAGTTATTGGGGGTAAAGTATCGGGTTGGGAAGCAACGGGAGCAGCCCCGTGACACTCTTCGGCTTCAAATGTTGTCAACAACCCCGTCCCCGTGACAACGGAAAGGTTACATGGAAGCTAGTTCCTTCAGAACTGGTATCGACCGTAATCCTGGCATTGTGTCTTTCCGCGATGCTGTAGCAGACCCCAAGTCCCAATCCAGTGCCATTATCCTTAGTAGTAAGGAATGGAGTCCCTATTTTATCGAATATCTCCGGGGGTATGCCGCCGCCTTCATCCCGAACCACGAGATTCACCCCATTCACATCCTCGAATGTGTGAACGGTCAAAGTGCCTCCTGATGGCATCGCCTGTATCGCATTGCGGGTGAGGTTCAGGACCAGCTGTTTAATTTCCCCTTTATCAATCATAATGTCAGGGGTAGGTTCCAACTGGGTATCAAGAAATACATCGTTTTGCACGGCATCCGCAACTATTAGCTGAAGTACGCCGCCAATACATTCATTGAGGCTCATTAATTTTGTTCGATGGTGGTTCTTTTGCGAGATGGTTAAAAAAGCCGTAATAATATCATTTATTCGGTCAAGCTCCTCGATCATTATTTCGATAGCTTCCCTATCTTCCTGATACTTATATTGCTCATGGAACAACTGGAGAAAACCCTTGATAGCGGTCATTGGGTTCCTTATCTCATGCGCCACGCCGGCCGCCATCTGACCAATGAGATTGAGCGAATCCAATCTCCTGATCTCGTTTTCATATCTCCTCATTTCAGTTATATCTATCGCCGTAACCAATATATGTTTCTCATCATTTATGCTGATAATATTGCTGGACGATAAGACATACCCAACCTCGCCGGACCTTTTCCTATATTTAGATGCAAAATTAGTCAGATACCCGTATTGGTCAAGTTGCTCCGTCATTAGTTGTCTTTGCACTGGTTCTGCCCAAACATCCAATTCCAATGCGCTCTTGCCAATAATCTCTTCCCGCTCATACCCGAGAGTTTCTGCACACGCCTTATTAACGTCAACGAAAACACCATCTATAAGCCTTGATATACCCATTAGTGCCTTGCTGTTGTGAAAGGCTTTGGAGAATTTCTCTTCCGATATTTTCAGATTCTCTTCCGCTTTCTTTAATGGGGAGATGTTAATGGAAGAACTCTCCTCACTTTTCAGCAATCTGCGGTTTTCCAGTTCCAGCTGGGCTATTCTTTCTTCGAGTTCACGTATGTATTGCTCTCTATCGTTCACGTTTTTATCAGCCATCCAACATCTCCCCAAAATTCCCTCCTATTTTTCGCCATTATCCTAAATGCAGTATATCCCATTTGGTGGAAAAAGGAAGACTGTCTCGGGGGGTGTCGCGGGGACGGGGTTGTGGTACAAGGATCCCTTGGGCAACCAACATCAAAGGTAAGCTATCGGTAGGGACCCTCCTCCTTACACTATGCAACTCCTATTAGGCCTCCATCTAAATGGAATTCTTTAGCCTCTTGAGCCTTTCCGGTTCGCCTTTGGTTGAGACTTACTGCACATAAGCAAGAAATTTTAAGCTATCACAATAATACGATGGAGTGAACGCCGGAACAAACCCTCGAACGGGGCTTAGATTACAAGGCAAAACCTTTTTTACGGAACAGCCGCAGACAGGCCTCGGCAACCGTGGGATCGTACAAGATCCCCATATTCTGCTCTATTTCTTCTAAAGCGATCTCTATTCCCAGGGCTGGTCTATAGGGACGGTGCGATGCCATGGCTTCTACCACATCGGCTACCGCCATTATGCGAGCCTCCATAAGGATAGCCTCTCCTTGTAATCCTCGTGGGTATCCTGATCCATCCATACGCTCATGGTGCTGTAAGATCACTTCTGAAACCGGCCACGGAAACTCGATATCCTTCACAATCTCGTAGCCCGCTTCTGGGTGCGTCCTTATAAGGGCGAACTCTATCGATGATAATTTACCCGGCTTAGTTAGTATCTCGCTGGGTACGTTAATCTTGCCCAAATCATGCAGGTCTCCGGCTACGGTTATACCCTCGATCTGCTCCTTCGAAAATCCCATTTCCTCTGCAATCGCAGCAGCAAGCCGGGCCACCCTTGTTTGGTGACCGGCGGTATAGGGATCCCTTATGTCTAGGGCCCTAGCCAGCGAGGATACCGATTGCAGCAAAAGGCGTTTCATTTTCCCCAGACTGTTCTCTAGTTCTTCCGTGGCCTGATGGATGTTTTGACGAGCTCGCAGTGCGGAAATGGCAAAGGACAAATTGTTCCCCATTTTTATCAGCAGGTTTTCCTCAGCATGATTAAACACTCCGTAATCGTCAGAATATATGCCAATTACTCCAAAAGCCTTTTTGCCATCTACCAACGGAATAGCCATACATGATTTATAGCCCCGCCGCAGAGCGTCCTTGGCCCAAGGCCGAAAATCTGGATCTGCTTTAATGTCTTGCCTGATTTGCGACATCCTGCTGCGGATAGCGACAGCTTCCGGGCCTTTATTGCGCTTGGGGTTAATCAACGAGATATTCAGTTTATGGGTATACCCATGATTATGCCCTGCACTGGCCACCGCCCTGACATTCAACTCCGGATTGTCCAATAAATAACCTATCCAAGCCATACTGTAACCACCGATTTCAACGAAGTTCTGGCACACCAAATCCAGCAACTCCTGTTCATCTCTGGTTTGCACCATGGCAGCATTGATGCTGCTGATAGCTCTAAGAGCCCGCTCAACCCTTTTAAGCTCGGTCATGTCCACAAATGAGGCCACCGATTTCATTGTTCCGGGTATCAATTCTACCTGCAGCAGCCCATCTCGGCAGTGCTCATAGCCGTCTTTCAATTGCATCTCATATTGCTTAGGCGCTTCGTCGGGGTTAATTCTTCGCAAGATATGATAATCATTTATCTGTTTGATCCACTTCTCTGGAATTATCTCAGCGAACTTCTTCCCGATCAAATCCTGGGGATCATAGTGCAACAGCCGTTTACACTGGTTATTTACCGCGGCCATAGTCATATCTTCCTCAATGATTATCGAGGCTGTGCCGGTATTTTCAAATATGGTCCGATAATAATTCTCCGATGCCTCAATTGCTTCTCTATAATACTTACGCTGAAATCCCTTGGCGAAAATTTGCGCCACGGATTCAAGAATCACGATATCTTCCGGAGACCAGTCCCTCTGTATCCTGACGGAGTCAAAACCAACATAGCCCAGCAGCTGGTCATCGGCCAGCATTGGCGCGATAAAAAGGGATTTGATGTCCTGTGCCTGGAGTATTTCCTTCTCCGATTGCGCTTCCAGAGGCAGATCAGCCACGCAAGGTATATAGATATGCTCCCGGCGGTGCAGCTTCTCCATCCACCAGGGAAAAATGCTGGTAGGCAGATTTTGCAGATTCGTCATTTCAGGGTCAATGCCTCGTCCACACCACTCATGGGTATTGCTCATCACGGTGCAGTCCTCGCTGAACAGAAATACATAACAGCGATCACTCCCGCTGAATTCTCCAATCTTTTTTAGGGCAACATTGACCATAGCATCTATGTTGAATGTCATAATATTGCCGAATTGTTTTGAGATCTCCAGCAAGAGGCTCTGCGCGTCCACCTGGTTTATTAACGCTGCCTGTGCATCTTTCTGAGCAGAAATGTCTGTGATAAAGGCAACTTGGGCTGGGCCGTCGGGTAAGACAACCTGATTCATCTGCATAGATACAGGGAATACCGTCCCGTCGCATCGATGTCCCATGGTTTCATAGGAAGCGGTATCCATGTTACCTTGGGAACGCTTACTCATCCATTTCGCAATTTCACCTCGATACTCAGGAACTATCTGTTCTATGACCGGGGTATTAATTAATTGGGAACCGCCTTCAAAGCCGAACATTTGAGCGTAGGCCGGGTTAGCCAATCGGATCTTCCCCTCGCGGTGGACACAGACTCCTATCGGAGCCTCTGCGAAGAGAGTGCGGAAACGCTCTTCACTTTTTTGCAGCTTTTCCCGAACCTGATGCTGTTGAGTCACATCCAGGATTGAAACCACCATGTTTTCGCTGTCGGGAACCATTTTCACGTTCATGACGAGATTTTTGACATTACCCTGGCGATCCAGACCCTTAAGCTCACGTGTCTGCGGAGCCAGGTCTTGATCGTCCTTACGCTGGCGATAATACTCCTTTGCTAGTGGCAGGGATTCAGGAGCAACGAAGTTTTCAAAGAGGTCTAGTCCCAACAGGTCCTCCGGTTCACAACAGCATAATTCCTTGGTCCGTGGATTGCATGCCGTAATCTTAAGATCTTTATCGACTATGACTGTCGCTGTGCCGGTGTTTTCGAAAATTGTACGGTAGTGGTTCTCCGAATCTCGCAGTGTTTTTTCTACTTCTGCCTGCCGTTTCAGTGCAGTCTTTAATTCCTGGTTAGCTTTCTTGAGCTGTGCAGTCCTCTCCTCGACTTTATCCTCTAGCTCGTCTTTGGCTTGCTGCAGTCGTGCGTACAGGTTCTTCTGCTCAGTTACATCGCGAGCCACCCCTTGATACTCCACAACCTGCCCAGACTCATTAATAATTGCTCTGGTGGTCCACTCCAACCACCGGACCTCACCAGTTGGGCTGACCAGGGAATTGGTCAGATTCTTGACCGGATGTTCGATCGTAAGTTGAGCGAACAATTCCCTGATACCTGCATGGTTTGCTTCCGGCAACAGATCGAGAAAGGATTTACCAACCAGTACCTCGGCAGTTCTGCCAAAGGCCTCACTTAAAGCCTGGTTGGCAAAGGTTATTGTCAGGTCGGGCTTACATCGTCCTATTAATTCAGTTTGGTCATTAACAACCATGCGGTAAAGCAATTCACTATTGCGCAAGGCTTCTTCCGCCTGCTTGCGCTGGGTTATATCGCGGGAAAATACTATTATGGATGACTTTTTGTCCTCGCTGGACAGAATAGTGCCATTTGCCTCCAACCACACATAGGTGCCATCCTTTTTGCGATAGCGAAACTCAACCTGTCCCCTGCCCTCGGGTAACCTTGTCTCCAGGGTATTCAAGACCCTATTGAGATCCTCGGGGTGGATGCATTCCAGAACATTAATCCTGAATAATTCCTCATTCGAATAACCCAGGGTCTTCATGGTAGAAGGATTGGCGTATTCGTAGCTCAGATCGGTCAAATTGTGGATTGCGATCAGGTCATGGGCATTATCCAGGATCATTTGGTTGAGACGTTCAGTCTGCTTATGGTACACATGTTCATAAGGAGCCCAAAATTGCCTAGCTAATTGTTGGTTCACTCCAAATCCCAACTTTCTATTATTATCTATAATCTACCGCTCATGTGAGTATCAATTTAGCCGTAACCCTATGCCACAACGCTAAATTGGTTTTTGGGGAAGCGGTGTCTTCTGCGTGAAACACCCATCAAAACAGAAAAGCCCGCTAGAAGCAGTGCCAGCAGGCTAGTACAAGTACTATGAGCTCCCAGCAACCCGGCTACCTTAACCTAGCGGTGTTAGGCCCGTGGCTTTGCGTCCCGGCTTTTCAGCAGGTTTGCCTTTATTCAAGCATGTCTACTTATAATACGTAGATTCTGACAATAATATACTGTATACAACAAATTACGAAGCTAGTTTTATGATTTTCTTGATTGCGTCAGTAACAAGCGAGCATAATTCTGCTAGATTACGATACTTTCAAATTAAACAGACCATGAATACCGGCAATAACTGCCACGCACGCACCTAATATCGCAACCGCAATGGGAACTCCCTGTTTACTGCTCCAGAAGTCAACCAATACTGGTATGGGATTTCATTTATGATTACCTGGCAGCGTTCCTACCCCCAGGGCCAGGTTGTCCCATAAAATGCCTTTGACCATGCCCTCCTGGTCCCGGTCGCATTCAACGATCAGAAAGACCTGCGGCGATGGACCCTTAGCCGTCCCGGTTTTCTTATCAACCTCTTTTTTCTTCTTAAATACCCGGGTCAAGAGGAGGTCACCCATCAGTCCCAGGGTGAATCCAACCAATAGCCCAATGATCCCCCATATCACCGGTCCCCAGTACAGCACAAAGCCGTAGATGGCCCCCATAAGCATGCCAAAGGTCCCTGTAATGGCAGCGGTGTCAAATGAGCTGATCCCATCGGCCCGGTGGATAGTATCCAATATTTTTCTTTCTTCCACCCGGCTGTCCATAATAATTGCCGCGATACCATCCCTGGCAATCCCTTTCTTTTCAAGTTCGGAAATAGCCAGTTCCAGGTGCAGGTTATATTCAAAAGACCTGGCTACATGCATTCCTTTATGCTTCTCCCTTCGGAGGCGTTAGCAGGCTGGAGCTGAAATGCGGACTTTGGTAATTGTCCCGTAAAAACCTGGCCTGCTCCTGCTCGAACAGTATATTGTACTCTACTGTATTGACATAGGAATCATGGACAGCGAAACCGTATAGCGAGGGAATAAACATCAACCACTGGGGATCAAGAATGCCGGTGGCTAAGCTGAAAGCCCCGAGAAAAGAATACTCTATCGCTTCCAGAAGATGAGAATAGTATACGGTGGCAATGGTCATGATGAGCAGGAAAAAGCTGGTCGGGATGCGATGGGTATATAAGTGCCCCAGCCCCGGCGACATCATGGACAAACCCACTGCCATCCAGGGGTGTCTTTTATCGAGAAAACCGATATCCAGGGCCCCAATGCTTACCGGTACCATAGTTGAGTTTTCCCGGAGGCCAAGAATGGCCATCTTGTTAAGATCTACCGTTAAAGCATAGCTTCCCCATATACTGAAAACCCATACAGCCAGGTAAAGCAGCGTCCACCTGACGTCGAGCACCGCCCGGGCCAGATCGAACTGGCCCTGAAAAGAATACATGATGGCCATATTAATGTGGGCCTCACTGTTGATCAGGAACTCCCAGGCAACCAAAAGAAATCCTTTGATATAACTCCCCAATTTGATGAAACCGAACCCAGGGAAAAGAGCAGACCAGGCAGCGGTCACCCAGGGATTGCGCAAGTGAAAAAAGTTCACCGTAATGTCAGTTACCAGACCGATCGGGCGGCGTTTATTGCGGATCGATTCAGGCTGCTTATTTTCCATAGTGCCACCTGCCGTAACCAGTATCCTGCCGGGTTATCAAAATAGTTACCAGTCTGCAGAAGCTGACCATCAAGACAAAGACAGGTATCGAGTAATAGTATTGCCACTTGAGCGGCTGGTATATATTCATCCAAACCATAATGGGGTCAAAAACCATAGATAGTAATGCAGCGACTGTCGTACTAGTAATCAGGAATTGCTTCCAGCTTGCATATCGCTGATAGAGAAGCATAAAGACAACCGGGATGATAACAAAATCAATAGGGAAAAAGGCGGGCAGAAACGGCAATATTTTAAAGGGATAGACCCATAATCCGAGCGATACCCCGGCAGTGTCCAAAGTACCCGCAGAAACACAGGTCATTAATCCGAAAAAGCTTATTTCCAGGAAGCGGTTGCGGTCCGTATATTTCCACCATATGAAAAGCGGGAATATAGTCCAGAACACCATGAACCACCAGTACCATCTGCCCACGGTGCTCTGCAGCCAAATTTCGGTCCTCAGGCCGTTTAGGTATAGTTGGGTCTCTATAATTTTTTCCTCAGCGCCATCCCAGTATAGTTTGTGGGGAACCTTGAAGCCGCGGAAAAAGCTAGCTAAAAAATCCGCCAAACATATGCCCTCCTGAGATTCTCCAATGTTTTATTATCAGCCGATATTGCTAAAACTATGGCAGTAAGGAAGTTGACAATAACCCCGATAGTCTGGCTCATAATTGAGATCATTCCTACTTTCGCCAATCAGGGATGAAAGTATGCTTCTTCACTCAGGCAAGGGACGGGCTGTTGTATGTTAGGGATTATACAAACCAAGGCCAGGCCATAAAAAATTCGACTACCCGCATAGGCGGGTAGTCATGTATCGTAGTGATTATTTTAGTGTTGATTTATTACCGAGCTGGCCTGCTTATAAGTGGTCTCCAACTGTTGTACAGGATCAGAATAGGGGCTCATCCATCCTTTGTTCATCATGTAGGCGCTGATACTACTGTGCTCAGCTATCTTCTGCTGGGTAAAGCCTTCCAAAATAGCCCGTAATTCTGGAGTGCTGGCTTGCAGCGTGGCGGCCAGATAAGCTCCTGCGCCCCCAGCTGCGGATGACATGGCACTGTAGGCAAGAGTCTGATCAGTGGCGCTATCGGTGGCCTGGCTGAAAAAGTTGCTTAATATATCGCCCATTATTGGGTCCCTCCCTGCACAATTTGATTCTCGTTCAAAAACTGCTGTATGGTGCGAATTCTGGCTTCGCTGGTATCCATCCCATCTTGTACCAAGTCTTGCAGTTTTTCATCACTGACTGTCTTGCCTACCGCCCGGGCTACTGCCAAACCGTAAACCTCCATGGTTAATAGCTGGTTGAGCGAAAGGAGTTCACTCTGGGTTAAATTACGCATGTTTTTCCCCCTTAACAAATTTTTTACGCATTAAAATTCTGTTAGAAGCGCGGTTAAATCTTAGGTCTGCACCTGTTTGATGGTTATACCCCTGATGAGGCGATGGAAAATAATTTCACATACGCCAATAATAGCTGCCGATATGAGTGAAGCTGTCACCCAGTCGATATTATCGCCAATGAAGTAGCGTCCTGCCAGCCAAAGTGTCAGAAAGACCAGACCAAAATCAGCCGCTGCCGCGATCAGGTTTCCCGTCATTTCATGGGTAGCTTTAGTAGCTGCCGGCAGGATTAACAGGTCGCCAACCAGGTAAGCAAGGCCTGTAACCAGCGCGCTGAGCAGCAGAATCGAGCTCATATCGACCCCGTACCCCATACCCAGCACGAAATACAACACTAAGGCCACAAGGACCAATTTACTGATAATGGACGGCAGATGGTTCAACAATTTTCCCTCCTTTCATTATTACAATGACCATATTTTTTACCGAATGGCTGAATTTGATTCCTCTGAATCGGCTTACATAAATGAGATTGATTGTTGTAGTGCGCTTGAATCCTGGCTCCTATATAGAGATGGGAAATATGGGTTGGATCATTATAAGCGGACTCATATTGAGTTAAGATAGGAGGAAGTGATCAGATGAAATGGAGTGATGTAACGTGAATTCTGCCAAGGAAGATCTGCGTGATCCATCGTTGCGGAGAGTAGGTATCATTAGTTCTATATCCTTGTCCGTGGTGACCCTGTTTACTTTCGCGGTAGCTTTCATGACACCGCCGCTTTCCGGACCGTTGGCTGCCGGCCAGCGGATTCTATATCCATATACCAACATCCTGGAGCGTTTCCCGCGGGATTATTACTGGATGTATCCTGCCCTATTGATGATGTTGATCTTCATCGTCTATTTGGCGACAATCGATCAGTATGCTGCTCCCGGCAGAAAGGTGTTTAGCAGGATCGCCTTAATATTCGGTGCCATGGCCGCAGGAATCTTGTTTACCGATTATTTTGTACAGCTCACCGTTATCCAGCCCAGTCTTTTAAATGGGGAACTAGAGGGAATTGCCCTTTTGTCCCAATACAATCCCCATGGGATTTTTATTGCTCTGGAAGAAGCCGGTTACCTGCTGATGGCAGTCGCCATCCTGTTTTTGGCTCCGGTATTTGCGGGGAGGGGTAAGGTAAAAGGGGCCTTGCGGTGGACGGCGGTGCTAAACTTTTTACTGGCCATTATTTCGCTGGCCGTAATTACCGCCATATATGGTATAAGCCGGGAATACATTTTTGAAATAGCCATCATCACTTTGGATTTTGCCTCTTTGTTCATTCTGGGACTGCTTTCGGCCCGGCTGTTCGCAATGCGCGAAAACTATAATAATTAACGCTAGGTTTTTGACGCCTGAATCGAGTTATTAATACAAGGTAATGCGGGGGCAGAACATCTGGCCTAAATAGCCCCCGCGGGAAACGTCACCTTAAAGCTGGTTCCTTCAGGACTCGTATCAATTGTTATCCTGGCATTGTGCCTTTCAGCGATGCTGTAGCACACTCCAAGTCCCAACCCAGTGCCGTTTTCTTTAGTGGTGAGGAATGGAGTCCCTATTTTATCAAGTATCTCAGGAGGTATGCCATTCCCCTCATCCCGAACCACGAGGTTCACCCCGCCTTCATCCTCGAATGTGTGAACAGCCAAAGTACCTCCTGATGGCATCGCTTCTATTGCATTTCGGGTGAGGTTGAGGACCAACTGTTTGAGGTCTCCTTTATCACTCATAATCTCAGGCGTATGCTCTAACTGAGTTTCAAGGAATATATCGTTTTTTAAAGCATCCGCAATTATTAACTGAAGTACGCCGCCAATACATTCATTGAGGTTCATTGATTTTACTTGAACGTCATTCTTTTGAGAGATTTTTAAGAAAGCGGTAATTATGTCATTTACCCTGTCCAGTTCTTCTATCATTAATTCAATAGATTCTCTATCTTCCTGATACTTTTTCTGTTCTTGAAACATCTGGAGAAAACCCTTGATAGAGGTCATAGGGTTCCTTATCTCATGTGCAACTCCGGCCGCCATCTGACCAATAAGGTTGAGATTATCCAATCTCGATATTTCGCTCTGGTATCTTCTCAATTCGGTAATATCGTTACTCACGATTAATATACAGTCTTCTCCCATCCAATCAATAGGAACAACATTCAGCAAGACTGTCCGCGATTCCCCTCTCGATATGTAGTCAAACCTCACCTCAAGGTTCCGTATAAAGCCATTCTTTTCAAGTATCTCGTAACACCTGTCCACTTCCTCCGGATTCGCTACTAAGCTTTGTAACAGGTACCTTCGCCCTATTACTTCTGATCTTGTCACCCTATTCTTATCCAGAAATGCTTGGTTGACCTCGATTATGGTGCCATCTCTCTTCGATTTAATAATCAACGATTGAGGGATACTATCAAACACCCTATTTAGAAGCACCTGTGTACTGATCAATTCTTCTTCGGCTTTCTTACGTCTGGTTATATTGTTTGAGGAAACCAGTACACATTGTTCACCTGCAATACTTATTAAATTAACATTTGTAATTACATAGCAAACTTCTCCTGATTTAGTTCGGACTTTAGATTCCCAATCCTTTACAAAACCCGCTTTTGAAACCTGTTCCCACATTTCTTGACGTTGCGAAAGGTCTTCCCAAAGGTCAAGCTCCAAAGCTGTTTTACCTATCATCTCGTCTCTTGCAAAACCAAGAGTAGAAGCAAAACTCTCATTCACATCAATAAGAACACCATCCCTATATCTGGCTATGGCTTTCATTGCTCCGCTCTCATAAAAAGCCTTGGAGAATTTATCCGCAGACACCCTTAAGGCCTGTTCCAGCTTTGCCACTCTTGCTTCTAGTTCCAGAATATATTGCTCCATAGCAAAAATATTTTTATCAGTCATGCGACATCGCTCCGCATTTCCAAATATTTTCTGCCATTATACTAAAAGCAGTTGCAAATCTTCGATTGTAAAATGTCGTTATTTGCCGCTATACAAAAATGTTTCTGACAAGGGTTGTCGCGGGGACGGGGTTGTTGACAACATTTAATCCCCCAATTGTCGCGGGGACGGGGTTGTTGACAACCTCCAATCCCCTTGATTCACAAATGCTCTGTGTCTGATACCTATAGATATTCTTTAATCATCATCCATTCCTTGATCTTTTCGTCCAGCGGCTTGACATTTCTGCCCGGTGTTGGACTTGTGGATGGCATCGTTTTGAACTCAAGGTGATCACATTGATCCAACACAACGTACTTCCTCCAGACGTCCCTTGCCTTGGTACCGTTGAACACCACCAAATTGATACTGGGGTAATCACCGAATAGTCTCGAAAAGTCGTTGGGAATTTCTCTCTGAATGGCGGAATCCAGACTACCTTCGCGTTCACACCTTGCTAACACATCCCAAAGGCCAACCCCGTTGCTAGTGAGGCATTTCACCCTATCCGCGTACTCTGTTGGGGGTTCTTGAACACCCAAGATGGCGAACATTATGGACCAAAAATGGTTGTTTCTATTTCCGTAATATTCACCTTTGGCCAAAGACACGTTTCCCGGCATTGAACCTAATATAAGCACTTTGGCCCCTTCAGCTATAATAATTGGTAAGCCTTCACAAAGCCCCATATAACTGCCCCCTCAAATAACTTTCATTTTTCTTAAAATCGATTAGTAAATTACTGTAGGGCATTTGATTATTATATTCCGGTACCGTCAATAGTGTTGTCAAGAACCCAAGAGTCCATGACACCCCGCGAGAAGTTGTCAACAACCCCGTCCCCATGACATCTCTGGAATAAAAATAGGCCCCTTTGCCCAAACTAACTTGGCTTACTCCATGTTATTACCCCTAATCTATCAAAATGTTGTCAGGAATCCTGTCTCCGTGACAAATGTTGTCAATAACCCCGTCCCCGTGACATATTTGGCAACAAACCGGTCCCCGTGACATTCCTTTACAATGGCGGCGGGAAGCTCTAGACTGATTCCAAGAGACCATGGTTCTTGTTTTTTGCGGATTATCTTGCGAAGGAGGAACGTGAATGAAGAAAGTAGTGATTCTGGGGACTCTGGATACCAAGGGCGCTGAATTCAAGTTCATCAAAGACATCATCGAGGCTCAAGGAATACCCACCCTGGTGATCAACGCAGGCGTGCTGGGCGAGCCGCACTTTCCACCCGATATCGCCAATACGGATGTGGCCGAAGCCGGAGGCACACCACTGGCTGACCTGATTAAGGCCAATGACCGCGGCCAGGCTGTAGATGTGATGATGAGGGGAGCTGCCAAGATCGTGGCCGAGTTGGAAAAACAAGACCAGGTCGCGGGGATAATCAGCTTGGGCGGCACTGCTGGGACCACCATCGGCTCCTATGCCATGCGGGCCCTGCCGGTCGGAGTCCCCAAACTGATGGTTTCCACGGTCGCCTCCGGTGACACCCGCCCCTATGTTGGCAACAAGGACATCGCCATGATGTACTCGATCGTAGACATTTCCGGAATCAACTCTATCTCCAACAAAATCCTGGCCAATGCCGCCTTCGCTATTGCCGGTATGGCCAAGGGAGTTACCCCAGCCCTGGCCGAGGAAAAACCGCTGCTGGGAGCGACCATGTTCGGGGTGACAACCCCCTGCGTCACCGCCGCCCGGGAGTATCTGGAGTCGAAAGGATACGAAGTACTGGTATTCCACGCCACCGGCACCGGGGGCGCATCGATGGAGGATTTGGTAACGGCTGGATTCATCAAAGGGGTGCTGGATATCACCACTACCGAATGGTGTGATGAACTGGTGGGCGGTGTCTTCAATGCCGGGCCTCATCGTTTAGAGGCGGCCGGCAAGATGGGGATCCCCCAGGTAGTGTCGACCGGAGCCCTGGACATGGTCAATTTCGGCGCCATGGA
>ENA-UOUL01003090-UOUL01003090.1-bioreactor-metagenome-genome-assembly--contig:-NODE-3090-length-17819-cov-5.279563_pt1 | contig 17819 bp, 15 predicted proteins | sample MGYA00249838_ERZ747220 | MGnify/ENA primary metagenome ERZ747220 (study PRJEB28778, sample SAMN05720191) | bioreactor metagenome | isolation source: Anaerobic biogas reactor | place: USA:Washington...
GGGATTATTACCTCAACTTTTGGGAGCCTTCGACCGGAGAACGCTCCGACCTGGTGATGGCCAACCAACTGGACGGCGACTGGCAGATGTATGTAGCAGGCCTGCCGCCCGTGTTCGATCCGCAGCGTGCGGCAATCGTGCTGGAGACCGTCAAGGAGGCCTGCATCGCTCCCACGCCCCATGGCGCGGTCAACTTTGCCACGCGCGACGGGCGCCCCACCACCAGCGGCGAGGGCTCTCCCGGCTGGAACTATAACCCGTACGCGTTTTTCCCGCCTGAAGTAATCATGCTGGGGATGACCTATATGTACGTCGGCCAGCGCGAGCTGGGCTTGGACCTGTGCCGCCGGTGCTGGGAGATCATCGTGCAGGGCGGCAAGCGAAGAGGGGCCAACATGGGCATCCTGCGCTGCGACCATCCGGACATCGTGGAATTCATCGAGGCGAAGGGTCGCAGCGGCGTCCTGGCGAATTTCAATCTCTCCGTCGGCGTCACGGACAAGTTCATGCGCGCCGTGGCAGGGGACAGGACGTTTGCCCTGATCAATCCACGGACCGGCCGACGTTCCGGACAGATCAACGCCGGCGCCTTGTTCGACAGGATGGTCAACGCCGCCTGGCGGACGGGCGATCCGGGGCTGGTCTTCCTCGACCACATCAACCGGCACAATCCCACGCCTCAGCAGGGGGCGATCGAGGCGACCAATCCTTGCGGTGAAGTGCCGCTGTTGCCGTTCGAGAGCTGCATCCTCGGCTCGATCAACCTGGCGCGGATGGTGACTGAAGGCCGGGCCGGGCGGGCGGTTGCCACGGTCGACTGGGACAGGCTTCGCGATCGGGTCCATTGGGGTGTCCGGTTTCTCGACGATGTGATCGATGTCAATCGTTATCCGCTCGAATCCATCGCCGACGTGACTAGGCGCAACCGGAAGATCGGCCTGGGAGTGATGGGGTTTGCGGACATGCTGATTCGTCTGGGGATCGCCTACGATTCACCGCAGGCCGTGACATTCGCACGCAGGCTCATGCGGTTCATTCACACCGAGTCGGCCAATGCCTCGGCCCAACTGGCGCGCGACAGGGGAGCGTTCCCTGCGTTCCGGCGATCGATCCACGCCAAGGGCGGTCGCAAACTCCGCAACGCCACGGTCAACACGATTGCCCCGACCGGGACGATCAGCATCCTCGCCGGCTGCTCCAGTGGGATCGAGCCGCTGTTCGCCGTCAGCTTCGTTCGCCACGTCCTGTCCGGGACACGGCTCTTCGAGGTCAACCCGTGGTTCGAGAGGATCGCTCGCGATCGCGGCTTCCACAGCCGCCGTATGCTGGCCGATGTGGCGGCGAGCGGATCGTTGACGAACGTCAAAGGCATTCCGCCCGATGTGAAACGACTGTTCGTCACGACGTTCGACGTGCCTGCGCAACGGCATCTGGAGATTCAGGCGGCGTTTCAGAAGTGCACCGACAATGCTGTGTCGAAGACGATCAACCTGCCGGCCGATGCGACGGCCGACGAGGTCCGCGAGATCTATCTGGCGGCCCACCGGCTCCGATGCAAGGGCATCACGATTTACCGCTACGGCTCCAAGAGCGAGCAGGTGCTCTCGATGGGCCAACCGGATGCCCGTAGGCAGGGTTCGCCTGGTGAGCCGGTGTCGGTGGAGAACGACTACTCCGGTGGCTGCATCTCGGGCCTCTGTGATTTCTGACCGCGACCGCTTCGACGACGGCATACGTCCGCCGTGGGCTACTTGTAGTTGGCCAGGATACTCTCCGCGACGGCCTCGGTGATACTCTTCTGGTCGAGCAGGCTGTGGATCGACTCGTCCATCGTGACCATGCCGTGCTTCTTGCCCGTCTCGATCACGCTTCGCAGGAAGTAGCCGCCTTTGCGACGGATGATGTTCCTGCTCGCGCTGGTCATCACCAGCACCTCGCAGGCGACCCGCTGGCGGCCATCCACGGTGGGAACCAGCTCCTGATGGATGACGCCCTGAAGCGATTCGGCCAGCAGGAACCGCAGTTGTCCCTCGTCGTGCGCCGGCGCGTAGCTGAGCAGGCGTTCGAGGATCTTGTCGATCGAGATCACGTGCAGCGTCGAGAGCACGAGTACGCCCGTCTCAGCCGCTGTCAGTGCGATCTTGATCGTCTCGTAGTCCCGCATTTCCCCGATGGCGATCACGTCGGGGTCCTGGCGCAACGCCGCCCGCAGGCCGCTCTGGAACGACTGCGTGTCGCGGCCGATCTCTCGCTGTCGGACCACGCCGGTCTTGTTCACATGGGTATATTCGATCGGGTCCTCAATGGTGATGATGTGTTTCTCGCTGGTGGTATTGACCTCGTCGATCATCGCGGTCATCGTGGTGGTCTTGCCCTGGCTGGTCGCGCCGGTGATCAGGACCAGGCCTTTGCGTCGATGGGCCAGATCCCTGACGACGTCCGGGAGAAACAGCTCGCCGATGGTTCTGGCGTAGGCGGGAAGAACGCGAATCGTCGCGCCGACGGCGCTATCGAAAAACCCGATGTTGATGCGATATCGTCCGTTGTCCTCAGCCAGCATCAGGTCGTAGTCGAGCCGCTCCTCGAAGAGCTTCGTCTGTTCGGCAGTCAGCAGATCGTAGGCGATCTCCCGGCTCTGTTGGGCCGAGAGCTTCTCCTTCGTCACCGGCACGAGCCTGCCTCCGATGCGAAAGAGAACCGGCGCCCCGGCACAGATGTGAATGTCCGTGGCCCCCTGCGCCTTGGCATGCTCGAGCAGTTGCTTGCGACCGATCATATCGTCCCTCCTTTTCGACGCCCAGCCATGAACGGAGATTACATCACTGTGGCCTTTAACTCAAGAAGGATCGAGGTCTTCTCGGTGACTTTGACGGCCTCGCTGATACGGATGGGGCAGACCCAGAGGATCTTCCCGGAGTCTTCAATGATGGCCGGTTGCAGGCGCAACCTGGCGGGCACTTTGGCGGCGGTGATGAACTTGCCGAGCTTCTTGTCGCTGTGTTGGCCGAGCGGGACGAAGCGGTCGCCGTCTCGGCGAGCCCGCACGACGACGGGCAGATGTATCCGGTTGAAATCGAAGTACTCCTGAAACGGGCTTCCATTGCTGGCGATGGCGGCTCTGTCGAGCTGTGCTGCATCGTGGAGATGGGCGTCGATGCGATAGGGCCCGAACTGCGTCGTACCGGGAATGCGGAGTTCGACTGGGCCGGGCAGACCCTCATTTCGCGGCGTTGGCTTGCGGAGTACAACCGTCGTCGAGTTGCGGTGAGCGGAGAAACCGCCAGGGAGACTCAACCTTCTCTTCACAGGAGATGATTGGGCGAGTCCGAGAAGGTCTTCATAGTGGCGTCGGGTGAGATCTCGTTCGCCAAGGTCCAGCGTGGTCAGCAGTTGCCGGAGCAGTTCGGCGGCAACCGGTCTGGGCAGCCCGCTCAGCGCTGTTGCCCGGATGGCGACGTGATCTGGGCCAAAGACGGCGTGTTTTGCCGCCGCTTTCGCTGCCTCGGTTGCGACCTGGTGGTGGAGCCTTCCCGCTGAAGCCGCAAGGGCCGTCAGTTCCTCTACGAGCGAGCCGCAGGACTGCGCCTGCAGGGCCGGGAGCAGCCGGTGCCGGATGCGATTGCGGGTGTGGATGCAGTCCAGGTTGGTATGGTCCTCCCGCCAGGTCAAGTCTCTCGATTGGAGGTACTCAACGATTTCGGCGTGCGAGCAGGAGAGCAGCGGGCGGACGAACGTCAGGTTCTCCCCGGCTCGCCGCATCGGGTGAATGCCCGCCAGACCGCGAAAGCCCGTCCCGCGTTCGAGCCGATGGAGGACGGTCTCGGCGTTGTCGTTCTTCTGGTGGCCCAATGCGACCGACGGGCAGTTGCATTCGCGGGCAATTTGGGCAAGGCAGTTCAGACGTTGCTGCCGTGCCGCCGTCTCAATGGAGAGTTGGTGTTCGTGGGCATGGGCCTTCACGTCAATGGCTCTGATGACGACGGGCAGGCCCAGCTCGCGCGCCTGCCGGATCACGAAACCCTCATCGCCATCGGCGGCCGCCCCTCGCAACCCGTGATGGAGATGGGCGCAGAGCAATTCAGCCGCGATTACGCCACGCTGCGCCAGTCGATGCATCACGTGCAGCAGGGCGATGGAATCGGCGCCGCCGGAGACGGCCAACAGGATCTGCCCGGTTCCGGTGAACAGATCGTTGTCCCGGATGAAATCCGCCACCTTCCGTTCAAGCGGTTCCATGCCCATTTCCTGTTCAGCTTCTTGGGCAAGCCCCTATGACCAACAAAAAAGGGTCTGACGCGGTGTCAGACCCTGAAAAGGCGTTTGGCCAACGAACCTGTTGGATGGCATCAGTTCTCGGAAGTGCTGAGTTCTCTGATGCGTCGTTCGCCATACATCTTCCACTCGTCGTATTGGTCGCCCTCTCTGAGCACGGCTTCCTGATACAGTTCCAGGGCTTCGCCGCGGCGACGCAGCCTCCGGTCGAGGACCGAAGCGGCACGGAACCTCGCGGGGTACGGCGTGTCCGGGTCCCACTGATACGCACGCTGGTAGTAGAGCAGGGCGATCTCATAGTCCTTGAAATACTCGTAGATTCCCGCCGCCCGGTATGCGGCATCGTCGATCTTGTCCGAGTTCGGATACTGGCGGATCAACGCGTTGTACTTCGACAGGGCGACCCGCAACAGCTCTTCATCTTTGAGGATCCCGATCGGCTCGGCCTGTCGCTGCGTTTCGACGGCGTCGAGATACAGTTCGTCTGCAGCCGGGATTCGGGTTGCCGCCCGCAAATCAGCGGGCATGACCTGGGCGTCGATAATGTAGCGATACTGTGGCATCCGGTCCAGGGCCCGCAGCTCTTCCTGAGCCCACTTGAGCTTGCGATTGTCCCCGACGACCGTGTAGTGCGTGACGAGCAGTTCCAGACTGCGACGGTAGGACCGCCGATGCGTTGCTACCTGTTCCACGAGATCCACCTCGTCAGTGGAGCCGACGACCTGGTCTGCTTCTGCAGCCGGCATTGGGCTGGCGTAGGTCGTTCGCTGTGGCAGCCTGTGACCTAATCCGCGATCCGAAGGGGTGCATCCCACGGCGGCGACCAGCAAGAGCAGGGTTGTGGCAATGATAACGGTCCTTGTCATCGGAAAGTCTCCTTTCAACTGTCCATTCGCCTATCTGCCGGTCTGAGCCAAGTCCCTTAGGACGCATCTGCGTCACCGAGTGGAACCCGGACTCCGACTCCAGCATGCTAAAGGCCATAGTAAATCCCAAGTTGGCAACCTCGTCAAGAGCCAGTGCCGAAAAACTGCTCCGAAGCGCCCCGGAAAATCCGTGTCTTTTCGAGTGTGTCGGTGGTATGCTCATCCGTTCGTAAGGTCTTCCCTATCCTGCCGTTCCGTTGCGGCATGGTGACGCGGCACGTATGAGAAAAGGAGAATCGTGGCGATGCAACCGTGGACTGAGATGCGACTGATGGAGACCGTTCGGGCATTTCAGCCGGCCTGTATCATCTTGGCGGCGGCGGACCTGGACATTTTCACGCCCCTTTCTCGCGGGCCGATGACCGCCGCGGCCCTGGCGAAAACCCTCCGCAGCGACTGGCGGGCCACTGCGATCCTGCTGGATGCTCTGGCGGCCCTGAAGCTCCTTCGTAAAGACCGCGATAGCTATGCGGTTGTCCCAGAGGTGGCGGGCCTGCTGAGCGTCGATTCGCCGAACAGCATTCTCGCCGGATTGCGGCATCAGGCCAACTGTCTCCGCCGCTGGGTTCAGCTTGCCACGGTCGTTCGCGACGGCGGGCCGGCCGAACGGACCCCCAGCATACGGGGCCAGACCGCCGATATGGAGGCATTTATCGCCGCCATGGACGATTTCAGCGCCGCGGTCGCCCCGAGTGTGGTCGGGCGGCTCGGTTCGTTGTCATTTCAGCGTCTTCTGGATATCGGCGGTGCTTCGGGGACCTGGACGATTGCGATGCTCAGGGCTGTCCCTGGCGCTACGGCAGTCGTGTTCGACCTGCCGGACGTGATCCCGTTGGCCAAGGAACGCCTGACAGCGGCGAACCTGCTGGATCGTGTCACAGTTGTGCCGGGCGACTACAACCATGACGACCTGCCGGGCGGGGCCGATCTGGCGTGGCTCAGCGCCATCGCTCACCAGAACTCCCGCGAGCAGAACCGGGTCCTCTTCGCGAGGATTCACACCGCCTTGGCGGCTGGTGGAACGCTGGTGATTCGCGACGTCGTTCTGAACGAATCCCGCATCGAACCTCCGGCCGGCGCCTTGTTTGCCGTCAACATGCTCGTGGGCACCGAGGGCGGCAACTCCTATACCTTCGAGGAGTATCGTGACGACCTGATCATGGCCGGCTTCGCCGACGTCGAGTTGCTGTATCAGGACGAAGGAATGCACTCCCTGATCCGCGCCCGCAAGGCGTAGTACCCCCGCCGTCCTGATAAGACCCTCTCGAAACCCCCGATCCGGGGCACCATCTTGACGTACGCGCCATCGCGTTGCTGTGTGAACGCAAATCTTGTTCATTCAGGAAGTTAGCTATAGGGCGATGCGTTGTCTTGTGGCGTTCTGACCGCCTCCGGCGGTCCCTGCAGAAATTTCTGGAGATTCTCCTTGAACGCGGCGGGCGACAACGTTATTGTTGTAATAGTTCGACTAGTACAACTACTGAGGTGGCCCATGCAGTTTCGCATCGACAATGCATCCGACCGGCCCGTGTATCTTCAGATCATCGATCAGGTCAAACGCGAGATCGCGCTCGGCCGGCTCGCTCGGGACGAGAGGCTGCCGACCGTCCGCCAGTTGGCCCAGCAGCTCACGATCAACCCGAACACCATCGCCAAGGCCTATCGCCAGCTCGAACAGGAGGGCATCATCGTCACCCGGGCCGGCGCCGGCGCCTTCGTCGCCAGCCTCGACAGCAATCTGAGCAAGGCGGTGCGCAGACGAATCGTCTGTGACGAACTCGAACGCATCGTCGTCGAGGCGTTCCACATGCAGATCGATAAAGCGACGTTGCTTGAATGGTTCCATCGCGCGATCGAGAGATTCAATCTGGTGTCGAAAGAGGCGTAGAGCGATTTCAAGACGTGAGGGACGAAGATGCAGAGACGGTCGAAAAGAATACTGATCGGCATGGGTGTTGTCGTTGGCTTGCTTGTCGCGGTCTATGGCATCGCGCTGGCCCGGTCTCACGGCAGACTACGCCGGGCCTATGAGGACCTGAAACAAGCGGGCCGGCCCATGACGGCGGCCAAAGTGGTCCCGGAACCGATTCCGGATGCCCGCAACGCCGCACCGCTCTACCAGCAGGCGGTTGCCACGCTCAAGGGGCTGCCGGCCCCGAAGAAGGACCTGCTCGAATACGCGGGCCGGCTGGCGTACGGTCTTCTGGCCCACGATCTCGACGCCAATCAGGTGAGCGAGTTCGAACAACTCATCCAACGAGAAGAAGTCGCCTCGGCATTGGCTTTGCTCGAAGAGGCCATGCAGCGACCCGAATGTCGATTCGACCGCGACTACAAAGCCGGCCGGATCGATGGGCCGTTCGGGTTCCATGATCTACGACGTCTCGCCGCCATTGCCCGGGCCCGGGTCTACCGCCAGGCCAAGGCCGGCGATGGGACCGCCGCGTGGGAGGTGGTGCGGCGTCAATTCAGGATCGCGGACGCGCTGGCCCCCGATCCGAGCATGGACACGCAGTTCGCGCGTCTGTGTCTGATCCGAGACTGCTGTTACACGATTCAGACGCTCTGCGCCGTCGCGCCGCCCGACGCGGACACCTGCCGGAAGATACAGGACATCCTCAAGGACCTCGACGGCGTGGAACCCCTGGTGCGGGCGGTGGACGCCGAACGCCTGGTGCGAGGCGAGTGGTTCTTCCGCCTGTCGAATGACGAGTTGTACAAGGCCATGCAGGACGATCAGCCGGTGGGCAACGAGGACAACGCCCTGGAGACGATCAATCGGGCGATGTTCCGCATTGTGACCTTCCGGCCGTTGTTCGTGGCGGCCCACGCCGCCTATCTGCGGGCGATGCACAAAGCGGTAGAGATGTTCGAGAGTCCTTACGTGCCGAGAGACACGGGCATTCGCAAGGAGTTCAATGACGCGCGGGGCAAGCACTTTCTGACGCACTGGGCCACGCACGTCAACGACTTCTTCAAAGGGGTCCATTGCGACATGGTCGCCCGGCTGCACATGACGCGGGCCGGCCTGGGGCTGCTCGAATACCGCACCGAACATGACGCCTTGCCGCAAACGCTGGACGATTTGAAGCTGGAGAAGCTCATCGATCCATACGTGGAGCAACCGTTGCGATACCGTGTCGAGCCCGATGGCTTCCTCGTCTACAGCGTCGGCGAAGACATGCAGGACAACGGCGGCGCTGCGAGGCAACGCAAGAGGTCGGACGATCCTCGCAGCAAGGTCCCGGACCACGACCTGCTCTGGCGGTTCAGCGACGCCGAGGGCAGCACGACCGAGAACATCTGAGCGAGTCTGGAAAGGAAGGTACGGCGTGCTCGTAAAGACAGAACAGGAAACCGCCTATGAGACCGGCGTGCAGCCGACGGTCGTCGAATGTCACGGGCTGACAAAAGTCTTCCGCAGGCCGTTCGCGAGTCTCGACAAGGCGGTGTGCGCCCTGCGGGATGTCTCTTTGTCCGTCTGCCAAGGCCAGATCGTCGGCCTGATCGGCCCCAACGGCGCGGGCAAGTCCACGCTGCTGAACCTGATCGCGGGACTGATCCTGCCCACGCAAGGGCGGCTGACGATCTGCGGGCACCCGGCCCGGTCGGTCGCCGCGCGGCGCTATCTCGGCTATATGCCGGAGCACCCGGTCTTTCCCGGCCTCTATACCGCACGGGCCGTGCTGCGGTACCACGCGGCCTTGCTGGGCTTCTCGGCCAGAGATGTCGCCCGGCAGGTGGACGCGTCGATTCAGCGGCTGCACATGCAGGAGTTCGCCGACCGGCCGGCGTCCGATTTCTCGCAGGGCATGAAACAGCGGCTCGCCCTGGCCACCGCCATGATGTCCGATCCCCAACTGCTACTGCTCGATGAGCCGAGCAACGGCCTTGACCCGATCGGCATCATCGAGCTGCGCGATCTGCTCCAGCAGTCGCGTGACGCCGGCGCATCGGTTGTGATCAGCTCCCACCGCCTCGGCGAATTGGAGAAGCTGACCTCGGACTACATCTTCATGCACCGCGGCCGGATCGTGCAGTTCGGCGACGAGCTGACCGCCAGCCAGGCGGGTCAACTGCGCGTCGGCGTAGTCTCCAACGGCGAGTCGCTCGCGCGAGCGGCCATTCCGGCGTCCAAGGTGCTCAGCGCTCGTGACACCGAACTGATGATCGCGATCGGCGAGCCCGACGAGGTCCCCGACGTCGTCCGCGACCTTGTGGCCGCCGGAGCGAAGATCACCAGCGTGCTGCTGCAGCGAGAGAACATCGAAGAGGTCTTCCTTCGCCTCTGTGATGAGGGGGACAACCGATGAGAGCGTACGAGCTGATACGAGAAACGTACTTCCGCCGGAGCTACATCTGGATCGCGCACTTGAGCTGGTTGGCGGTCTACGGCGTGTTCTGGTGGAGCTTCGTTCCCACCAAGACGGAGACCACGGGCAAGTTCATCCTCGTCGGCAGCGGCCTGTTCCTGGCCTTGACGCTCAGCGCGGGAATCCTCGGCGACGACATCGCCTCCGGCCGCATCTGCGTGCTGGTGACGAAACCATTTTGGACGGGCAAGCTCTACCTGTTCCGATGGATCGGTCTGTCCCTTCAGGCCGCAGTCCATCTGCTGTTGACCGGCATTCTGCTCGGTGTCCTCGATCTCTTGACGCCGAAGAACAGCATCGAGGGACTTGGGGTGTGGCTTCTGGCCTCGTGGCTTCTGTTCAACGCCGTTGCGGCCCTTTCGACGTCCCTTTCGGTCGTGATCGGGCGGGCGTTCAATTCCCTGTTGTTGCTCGTCGTCTTCGTCGCGGGCTATCTCCTGATGAACGCCCTGATGGTTCTGCTGCGCGGAGAAGCAGGGGCGGGGTGGCTCATGGCCTTCGTGCGGTACGCGTGGCCGCCCTTCGAGCTGTTGCGCAAGTTCGCCGGCGGCGAATACGGCCCGCACGCCTTGACCGTCGGCCGGTTCAGTCTGTCCCACAACGTCGCCTGCGTCGTGCACAGCCTGATACTGACGTGCGTCTATGGCGTTGTCGGCGTGCTGCTGCTGTGCCGTCGGCAGTTCTCGCGCGTGCGGGATTAATGGTCGTGAATTCTTGACGTCTATATGCAGATGAGAAAGAAGACGAACATCTGGATCGTGGTGACGGCGGCGGCCGTGATTGTCGAGGTCTGGGCCCTGTATGTGCTCGGCGCCTCGGCCGCCCGGTGGCGGCCGGCGATGATCGTGGCCGAGGAACCGGCGGCGCGGGCCCTGTACGAGGCGATGCTCGATGCGGCGCGCGACGCCGAGACTCTGTCGTATCGGAGTTTTTGCAGCGGCCCGGACAGCGGGCCTTCAGCCTACAGCGTCCAGCTCAAGAAGCCCAACCTCGTTCATGTGGAGATGACCAACGGGTTGAGCACGAAGGTCACGATGGTTCTTGCAGACGGAGATCGCGTGCGGATTTCCTGGTCGGGCGACCGGCCGTTTCTGAAAGTCGATGACTTTGAACGTAACGAACCGACACAATCCAACGTCTATGTGGACATGTCCGGCTCCCCGGCCGACGTCGCGGGCCAGATGGCTCGGCTCGGCGTCGCCTGGAGCGATCTTGTGTGGTCACCGAGTGTGTTCTTCAGCGGTGCGGATGAATTCGAGCCCTACATCGACGGAATTCGCCTTCGAGGGACGAACGAGGCCTCGGGCGAGGAGTGCGACGTGATCGAGGTCAGTTACTTCAAGGCGCAGCGCATGCGGCACTACTGGCTCTCGCGGAAGGACCATCTGCCTCGCCGGGTCAAGGAGATCGTTCGGCTGGCGGGCCAGAACCACGTGATTGCGGAGGAGTGGTTCCGTGTGGAAATCGACGAGCGAATTTCGGACGAGCGGTTCGCGTGGTCCCCGCCGGAAGGGTTCCGCGCGTGGGAGCCGCCGGAGCTGGAAGACTTCCTTCTGAAGCCAGGCTCAGACGCGCCCGAATTCGATCTGCCCTCGATCTCTGGAGGCGCGATCCGCCTGTCGGACTTGCGGGGCAAAGTCGTTTGGCTCTGTCTCTGGCAGGTCGGCTCGCCCAAGTGTCGCGAACAGATGCGATGTCTCCAGTCGTTGCACGAGAAGACGAAAGACACGCCACTGGCGATTCTCGCCGTGAATGTCACCGACGACCGGCGCATCGCGCAGACGTTCCTGCGCGACGAGGCGATTTCGCTTCCCTGCGTCCTCGATTCCTCCGAGGAGGCGGCGAAGCTCTTCGCCCAAGGCTATGGGATGAAATCCAGCGATGGGCCCGTCAATTTCATCATCGGGCGCGACGGGAAGATCGTTGACGCATGGTATGGACAGGACCCACACCGCGCCCCGGCGGCGTTGCAGGCGGCGGGGGTGCAGGACGTGGACCGTTGAATGAGGAACGAGAGGTTTCAAAATGGATGACCATCCGATTGTCGTTGAGAACCTGGTCAAGTACTACGAGGGGCGATGCGTGTTGAACGGCATCGGCCTGGAGGTGCCTCGCGGCTGTATCTATGGGCTGCTGGGCCGCAACGGGTGCGGCAAGACCACGCTGATCCGCACCCTGCTGGGCCTCGAGCCGCCCACGCGGGGCCGGACCATGCTGCTAGGGCACGATTCGCGGCGCCTGTCCGCCAGGGCCCGCGCCCGCATCGGGTACGTGGCCGAGGGGCATAACCTGATCCAGAACTATCGCGTCCGCCGGCTCATCGGCCTGTGCCGGGACCTGGCACTGCACTGGAACGAGGCCTTCTTCAGCCAGCTCATGGAGACGTTCCGGCTGCCGATGGATCGCAAGATCAAGGAGCTGTCGGCCGGCATGAGGGCCGAACTCAACCTCGCGCTGGCGATGGCGGTCGATCCCGAGTTGCTGATCCTCGACGACCCGACGCTCGGCCTCGACACCGTCGCGCGACGCCAGTTCCTCGAACTGGCCATCGACCTGATCCAGAAGCAGGACCGCACGATCCTGTTCAGCTCGCACATCCTCGGCGACGTCGAGCGCATCGCCGACCGGATCGGCATCATGGTCGCCGGCAAGCTCATCGTCGATTGCGAGCTTGAGGAGCTCAAACGCCGCGTCCGCAAGCTTCAGGTCCTGTTCCCGTCGGAGGCGCCGAAGAGCCTCTACATCACCGAGATCATCCAGCAGCGAAACGCCGGACGCGAAATGGTGCTGACCGTTGCCGACTGGAACCCGCAGAAGCAGGCGATCCTCGAAACGTTCGGACCCGAGAGCTGCACCGAACTGGCGATGACGCTGGAGGACATCTTTATCGAGTGTACGAGGCCGGCCACCGCGGCGGTCGTCGAAGGAAGTGAGGTTTGACATGCGAACGTATTGGACGCTGCTGAAACGAGAGATCATCGACCACGTCGCCTACTTCGCGGCCGCCCTGATCCTGAGCGGACTGCTGACCGCGATGCTGGTCTCGATTGCGTTGAGCTTCGACGGAAGCGACCGCGAACTCTTGGGCATCGCAGGAGGCATTACGGCAACGGTCGCGGTTGTGGTCGGGCTGTGCGGCCTGGGAGTGGCCCAGATGTATGGGGACCGGGCGCGGAACATCTCGGCCTTTCTGACGGCGTTGCCCGTCACGCGGGCCCAGATCTTCGCCGCCCGCATCGCCGCCGGCGTGCTGGCGATCCTGATCCTGCTGGTCCCGCTGACCGTCGCGGCGACGATGCTGCTTGGTCCCAATGCGGAGGGGGTGCCGGTCTATCGGGGCATCGTGCCCGATGTATTTCGCGGCCTGTTCCTGATGTGCCTGGCGTGCTACAGCGTGGGGATCTACGCCGGCTGGCACCGCCGGTCGTTGGCCCCGACGCTGGGTGTGCTGCCCGTGGTGCTGCTCGTGCCGCTGCTGCTCGTGATCAAGGGGTTCGGTCCGGACGTTGCCGCCATCCTCGCGATCTTCATCCTTGCCTGCCTGGCCGGCACCTGGTGCCGCTTCGCGTCGTCTTCGCTTTAGGAGTGCCGAACGATGAAAACCACGACGAACTACGGCATCAGGGTCCTGGCCACGGGCGTGATGGTCCTTGTGCTCTTCGCGATCCCCCTGTACTGGGGCCGCTTCTTCTCGGATTTCCTGCTCTGCGCCCGCATGCCTGAGGAGGCCACGCGAGCGGAGGTCTCGCCGTCGGGGATTCTGCCCGAGGAGATCGAGAACGATCCCAATGCCGACCAACGCTCGCGCGCCTCTACGCGAATGAATGCCGAATCCCTATTTCCGACGCTGGGGTTCGTCGATTACTTCCTCTCCAGAAGCCCCGGCGGGGATCGGTCAGATGTCTTCTATTATGCGCGGGACGGGGTGTGGATGTACTTCGACCGGTCGGCCGGGCAGATCGTGTTTCGTGATATGTATTGGGACCGCCGCGACGGTGGCGGGAACGTCGAGCGACCGACGGCAGTCCATTACGCCGGACCGGACGGCGTATCCAAGTCGGCGGGTGAGGAGCTTGGCCGATTCCGCAATCCCGTCCACGTTGCCGGCGCCTCGCTGCACCACATCGTCTACGACAGGACGCTGCATCGTTTCTTCGCGATCGACTGCGAGACGATGACCGTCAAAGCCGGACCGGAACTGACGGACACCACGCTGCGAAGGCCGCTTGTGATGGGCTCTTCGCCGCACTACGAAGGTCTCCGTCTCAGTTGGCAGGCGCCTATGCAACGTGTCCTGCGTGAGGCGCAGGACGAAGAATCGGCGCCGCGGTATGAGCATCGCTTCACGATTCGATTCAGTACGAGCAGCGGTTACTGGAGCCGATACGTTCCTGTGATCGACGCATCCGGGCAGATTGTCCTGCTGGACCAGCGGACGTTGGAACTGGTCCCCGCAAAGGGCATATTGCCTGCTCCCAAGACGTTGTACGGGGAAGGATCGCGTCGGCCTTCCCGGTTGCTCACGCACGAGGTCCAGGCGATCATGATCGGGCCCGAGTACGAGTACGCCGGCCTGGTTGCCGCCTGTATCTCGCGGCAGGGGACCTCGCTGGCGATGTCGATCTTCGACAAGGATGGCAAACTTGTCGCCAATGGCGACACGCGGGCGGTCCCCTATTCGGAGAAGGCCCAGATCTTGAGCATCGTCAACAGTAACGATATGGCGGAGGGCGACAGGACCGACGCCCTGTCCGTCAGGCGAAACCCGTGGATCAACTCAGCGCGGGCCGCTTTGTTCGAGAGGCCGTGGGCGCCGGCGTTGACGGTGTCGAAGTACCTGCTGGAGAACGTCCATCCGCCTGCCCTGACGCTTGCGTCATTCCTCCGCGCCAATCGGATCGAGGCCGGTGCGAGCCACCGGACCCTGCTGCTCGTGCCCAATTCGTTCGCGGCGATGCAGCGGGACCAGATCCGTCAGGGCATCGTCATGCAGTTGCTCAGCGCCGTCTGGATCATCCTGCCGGGGATTCTGCTGGCGGTGCTCCTGGCCTGGCGTGTGGTGCGGGACGCGGCCGATACGGGCCTGCCCGGCGGCGTGCGTTCGCTGTGGCTGCTCGGCACGCTCGCCTTCGGTCTGCCCGCGTACATCACGTATCGCATGACCCGGCCGAAAGAGGCGCTCGTCACCTGCGCCAATTGCGGATTGCGCCGCCGGCCCGACATGGACCGCTGCCACCGGTGCAACGGGCCGTGGGACCTGCCCGAGTTGGCGCCGCCCGCCTGGCGCGTGTTCGATGGGGGCGCAGAATCCTCCGAACGGCCCGTCGCGTCCGAAAACTCCGCCGATTCGGAGGAACCAAACGACGACTCGTCTGTCGAATCTGTGTGACCGTCGCTTCGATGGCGGCCTCATACAGGTGACGGCCGTGGTGGAGGGGGGGGGCAGACGTCGGCCGATGAGATCGGGCGGGATCGTCCTGCCGGCAAAGGTAAGCGGATGGCGCGTGGAGCGTGGCAATGAGTGCGGAGAATCAACACAGGGTCCTGCTGGACCGGGCCCGCGCGGGCGACCGGGCGGGCATGGGCGAATTGGCCGGTGTGGTTTGGCAGCGATTGCATCCTTTCGTCTTTCGGATCACGCTGTGTCACGATGTCACCGAAGACGTGCTGCAGGAGACACTTCTGGCGATGATCTGCGGCGTCGAATCGTTGCGCGAGCCGCAGCGCTTCTGGCCCTGGATGTACCGGATCGCCTATGCCAAGACCCAGGACGCCTTCCGCAAGCGCCGTCTGCAGGCCTCGGTGGAGCGTGTTCTTCAGGATCGCTGCCATGCCGACGGCGAATGGGCAGGCGCCGACAGTCTGCTGGACTCGCGGGTTTATGCCGAGACGCTCGAACGTGTGGCGACCGCCGTCGAGCGGCTCCGGGGGCGACGCAGGGACGTCGTCCGTCTTCGCTGCTATGAGCAGTTGCCGTACACCGAAATTGCCGCCCGCATCCGCACCACACCGCAGCGCGCCCGGGTCCAGTTCCACCGCGCCAAGGCATCCCTGAAGACCTCTCTCGCCTGTTCACTATAGCGGTGCAGAGCGACCACATCTCTTCGGCACGCTCGCTCGACATCTGCTGAGGTGGATTCACTTCGGCATGACTCTCGCATCGGTCGTTGCTTCTGGACGTCGGTTCGGCGGCGATGACTCTTCGCATATTCGCCAGAGGTTTCCCAGATTTCGCTCGTGCAGGCGGTAGGCCCAGTGGCCCGGCGAGGGCTCCAGGTACGTGCGGAACGCCTTGGGCTGAGCCAGACGCTCGGACGCCTGTTCGAGGGTCAGCCCCTGCCGCTGCGCCGCCTGCACGCCCGCCAGCATCCTCTCGTAGTACGTGCGGATCGCGACCAGATCGCTCTTGCGCAGGGGCGGGCTGTGCGATGGGATTACGCGGTCAATGGGCACGTTGGGATCGAGAAATTCGTCGAGCACCGTAAGATAGCGTCGCACGTCCTCCATATGCGACTGTTCGCCGATCTCCGGCAGGTGGGCCCTCTGATAGGCAATGGCGCCCGTGAACAGCAGCCTTTCCTGCGGGACATAGACCAGGATGTCGGAGTGACTGTGCCCCTTGCCGAAGAAGACCAGCTCCAACGTCAGATCGCCGAGGTCCAGCGTGTGTCGGTCGGAAAATGTCAGTGTGGGTTTGACGACCTCGTAGCCTTCTTCCAGGTCCTCGATATACAACTCCCAGAACCGGATCTCGCCGTGCATCAGCCGGGCATAGGTTCGGCCGGCTCCGAACTGGCGGAGGTTGTTCCGCAGAGCAGTGAGAATCTGTGCGGCGTCGTCAAGTGCTTTGCGTTTGCGCTGCGGATCTGTCTGTGTGTCGATCCGCCACTGGATCTCTTCCGCCAGATTCTCATGGGCAACGATCGGGATATCCGCAAAGACGCCGTTGCCGCCGGCGTGGTGGCCGTGCGTGTTGATGAGATAGGCCCAGTCTGTTCGCTCGAACGCCCGTTCGACCCGCTCCTTGATCGGCGTGGTGATCCGAGGCGACATCTCCGTGTCGATGAATACGAGCCCCTTTTGCGACTGGATGCCGACGAGATGACACAGACGGTCCGGCCCGATCCAATGGGCCAGAACCACGCGCTCGCTGAGCCGCTGGAGGCGGACGTAGTCGGCCGGATCGCGCCCCGCGCCGCCGGCCAGAAGGGGCAGCAGCAATGCGATCGAGGTCGTTTTGAGCATCTTGGATCTCCATGACTGCTAAGGCCGGTCTTGGCCCGGCCGGCTCATACGGTCTGTGGCCGGGACCATCATCCCAGGAGACGGCCCGAAGGAACCTGCGTTACCGGAAAAACCGGCCGGCCGAACCCAGGGCGGATTCTGGCGTATTCACACGGGAACACTATGCAATTGTATTGGCTGATGATGAGACAACTGAAGAAAGGATGACCGATGACAAGGCGGATTGGCGTTGTGATACTGTCCATGTTGGTGCTGGCCGGCTGCGGCAAGAGGGATGATGGCACTGAGACGAACGACTCGGGCAATCCGGCCTCTGTGAGGTCGGAGTCGGCCGGCGAGGTGGTGGGGGCGGCTGCCGCGGCCGTGCCTACGAAGCTGGGCGACGCGGCGTATCCGTTGGCCGGGCTGACCTGGGTCAAGGGCGATCCGGTGACGATCGCGCCGGGCAAGGTGTACGTGGTGGAATTCTGGGCAACATGGTGCCCGCCGTGCCGGGACAGCATCCCCCATCTGACGGAACTACAGGCCAAGTACGGCGATCGCGTTGTGTTCGTCGGCGTTTCGAACGAGGACGTTGCCACGGTCAAACCGTTCGTGGCCAACCTGGGCGACCAGATGGCCTATACCGTGGCCGTCGATACGGCCGGCAAGGTGGGCAACGGTTACATGACGGCCTTCGGCCAGAGGGGGATTCCCACGGCCTTCATCGTCGACGCTGAGGGCCGCGTTGTCTGGCTCGGTCATCCGATGGGCGACCTTGAAACCGTACTCGATCGGGTCCTGGCCGGCACGTACACGATTCCCGGCTGAGCGAGCCCGATCGCATCGTCCGCAGGACGACCTTCGGAGCGTGCTACGGCATGCTCGCGGAAGGGAGCTTGGCAGGGCGGTGAGGGACGACGAGTCTGTACTTGCCCGTGACCGGGTCGTTTGGAATCTCATCGACGATCTCCGTTCGAATGGAGATATCCCGGTCGAGGTGTTTCTGACGCAGCGCTTTGGC
>ENA-UOUL01003095-UOUL01003095.1-bioreactor-metagenome-genome-assembly--contig:-NODE-3095-length-17793-cov-3.451005_pt1 | contig 17793 bp, 13 predicted proteins | sample MGYA00249838_ERZ747220 | MGnify/ENA primary metagenome ERZ747220 (study PRJEB28778, sample SAMN05720191) | bioreactor metagenome | isolation source: Anaerobic biogas reactor | place: USA:Washington...
ACGGACATGCCGGTCGCGCGCTCGATAATCAGCCCGAGCAGCTGCGGGTGATACTTGTTATAGCTGAAATAGTTGCCCGGCGGATCGACGATGCGGGAAAACTCCAGAGCCGCCTTTCGCTGGTCGGGATAATAGGAAGTGAGGATGTCGTCGCTGTTGAAGAGAAGCGGGCGAAATGCCTGATAGGCCATCCCAGACGCCATGCGCAGCAGGTGACGGATGGTGATCTGCGTAAAGCGCTCGTCGCGCTCGGTCAGCTCGGGCAGGTAATCGGTGATCGGGTCGTCAACGCTGGCGATGTATACCTCAGCGAGGGCAATGCCGACCAGGGCGCTGTCAAACGACTTGGCCGTCGAGAAGGAGGTCAGCAGCGTATCGCGTTGAAGCCGTTGAAATACCTCTCGTAAAGAACGGCGTCATCCTGGATGACGATGAGCGCCTGGGTGCCGCCCTGTTCCAGGAAGGCGTCGAACTCCTCCACGCCGAAGACAGAGGCAAAGCGCGCGGCGACTTCCTCTTCGCGCAGGTTCTGGCGAAAGGAGAACGGTTGCGGCGAAGGCTACATCGTGCGCATAGGGAAGTTGTTCATGTAGTCGCCGTAATCGGAAGCGCGCCAGGCGAGCACACGGCGCACGTACTCGGCCGGATAGACGACGAGGGCGACCAGGAGGAAGACAGACACGAGGACAATAAGAACCAGGATGGTCCCGACGAGAATACGCAGGATTCGTTTCATATTGTCCCCTTCGTGGCTAGACCGCAAACTCGACCAGCGCCGCCATAGTACACGGTGACTGTGCCTCTGACCACAGGTTCTGCCAGAGAAGGGGGCGTGGGGGACATCTCCTTTGATTCCCTGCCGGCCGGGTGATTAGCCTGGCCGCAAAGCCGGCCTGCTACTCGGCCGGGCGTCGTTTATGTGCGCCCTCTCATCCCATCGGCATCTTGTTGACGGACGGTATAACCCACGGTATAGTGATTGCCATATTACAAAACTCTGCACCTGGAAAAACGTCTACCGAAACGCCAAGCCGTCCAGCACTTTGTAGTCTGGGCGGCTTTTTCTTTCGCCACCGTTTCCTCCGGTACAGGCGCGTCCTAACCGGCGCAACCAGCCATAAGGAGTAAACACCATGGCACAAACTGAAAACGGCACAGTTAAGTGGTTCGACGCATCTAAGGGATACGGCTTCATTGTGCGCGATAGGGGCGGCGATGCCTTTGTGCATGCCAACGAGATGGCGGACCCGTCGGTCCAGTCGCTGGCTGACAACGATCGTGTCGTCTTTGAGATCGTTCAGGGCGCGAAGGGACCGGCCGCGAAAAACGTGCGCCGTCTCGCCCAATAATTCCCGCTATTAGCCAATAACGACGCCCTGCTGTGGCCCTGGCCCGGCAACCCACTTCCCTCACGGCTGATGGATCGGTCGTCTGATCCTCTCACCCAAATATCTGGAGAAAAAATGACAAACATCTACGTTGGTAATCTTGATTGGCAGACCACCGAAGAGGAGCTGAAACAGGCCTTCGAGGCTTATGGCGCCGTCAGTTCCGTTGCGATCATCAAGGACAGACAAACGGGCCAGTCTCGCGGCTTTGCCTTTGTCGAAATGGAATCGGCCTCCGAGGCCCAGGCGGCCATCAGTGCTCTCAACGAGCGCGAGCTAAACGGGCGTGCGCTGACTGTTAATACGGCGAAGCCTCGCGAGGAGCGCACCGGCGGACAGAGGCAGAACAGCTTCAACCGTGGCGGTCGCTCCGATTTCGGGCGCAACCGCCGCCGCTAATCCGGTAGCAACTACGTCACTGAATTGCAGCGACTATCGGGATAACCGAGATTGTTCAAGAATATCCTCGTGCCTCTGGATGGCTCGACCCGGGCTGAAGCGATTCTGCCTCATGCCCGGGCGATGGTCGCTGCTCAAGGCTTGTGTGTCGCTCTTCTTACGTCCCATCCACCAGCACCGGCTGGCTACTCCAATCCCCCGCAGACAGAAAGTAAGTGAAATCCATGAAGCGCAGACGTGTTTATACTCACCGTACGCTGAAGATGAGAGAAGACTTTCTGCAATGGTTGCGTGACAAGAATGCTCTGCAGGAGCAGGAAGCAGAAGTACAACCCGACCTGATGAAACGTGCCGGCTTGCTGGCTATGATGGTCTGGGCAGACGATGGTGGCCGTGTTCTCTGAACAGGAAGCCGGACACCCACAACGGCAGTCGTTACCTTAAGTAATAAAGGAGTACTGTGATGGCCAAGGGCAAAAACAGCAAGAAGAAGGGCAATAAGAAGCCATCCAGAAGCGTCAAGGAAAAAAGACAGGCGAAGAAAGACAAGAAGGAGAAGAAGCGCGAAGCCTCGATCGAGTGATCCAATACAGCTCGCTTGATGGACAAGGCGGTTTTCGCAGGGAAGGCTCGTGCCAGGCAATCTGCTGCGTTTACGGACGGGCAGCTAGCTTGTGGGAGTATTCTAAACTCTTACCTCCTGATGGCACGTTCGACTGGATGGCTTTGTCCAGCGGCGCTTCTAAGGTTTTGGTTACAGTGGCTAAGTAGCGGCCGGACCATCACGACCAGAGCGAGTGGAGGAATCGCGACCGTTCTACTACTCGGCCGGCCGGCTGACCAGGGTTGCGGCAGTCGCCGGCCGGAGCACGACCTGTAGGGTGCCCACGTCAGGCTCTGTGCTGCCCACGCCGAGCAACGGCCCGCCGGCTCCCCAGCAGGCGGCCTCACCCCCTTCGAGAACGGCGCAGGTATGCGCAGAGCCCGCGCTGATCGCCAGGACGCCCCGCTCCAGACCCAGGACGGGTGCGGGTTCGCTGCGGTCGCGCCAGCCGCCGTCGCCCAGCTGCCCGCCGGCGTTATCGCCCCAGCAGACGGCGGCACCGGCTGTCGTGACGGCGCAAGTGTGGCTGCTGCCGGCGCTGATCGCCGAGACCGGGCCGGTATGGGTATAGACCGGGCTGTGGCGCGTCGTCGTCGTGCCGTCGCCGAGCTGTCCCCACCAGTTCGCGCCCCAGCACTGCACGCCGCCGTCATCCAGGAGCGCGCAGGTATGCCCGCCACCGGCGCTGAGATCGACGGCGGGCCCGCCCAGGCCGATCACGTCGGTGGGGACCGGATTCATCGACCCGGCCCGACGATCGCCAAGCTGGCCCGAACGGCCGTCTCCCCAGCAGCGCACGCCGCCGGAAGCCAGCAGCGCGCAGGTGTGGTGATGGCCGGCGACGACTTTCTGGGCCGGCAGGTCGAGGCTCACCGGAGTGGCCACAGGCGCCCCCGTATGCCCTATACCCAGCTCGCCCGAAGCGTTGCCGCCCCAACACCACACGACGCCGTCCATGATGGCGCAGACGTGGCCCAGGCCGGCGCTGAGCCCCGTAATATGGCCTGAAAGCGCGAGCAGAGGGGTCAGACTCGACGTGGTCGTGCCGTTGCCCAGATTTCCAGTCCAGTTAGCGCCCCAACAGCGGACTTCAGTGACCTCCCCGCTCACTTCCACGCGAGCACAGGCAAAGTCTGCCCCGGCGCTGATTTCCACAACCCCCTGATCCAGGCCGGCGACCTCGTTTGGGTAGAGGGCATCGGCGATATCGCCATTGCCCAGTTGCCCATAGATGCCGGCGCCCCAGCAGGCAGCCGCTCCCCCGGTTGTGATGGCGCACCGGGAGTTCCAGCCGGCTTCGACAGCGGAGACGCCATTAAATGGCAGGCCGGCGGCCGGGGCCGTTGCGGGAAACTGAGAAGGAGCCACGCCGTAGGCCAGGGCGAGCAACGCCAGCAGGAGAAGGGGGACAAGGCTGCTTCTCAACAGCACGCGAAAGCTTGCTTTATCGTCCATCAGTACCCTCTTGAAGTGATCAAGGCCGCGCGGGGTGCCGGCCTCACGACAGTCGTGTTTATCTCTCGCAGGAAAGGGCTTTCTTGCAGTTGTCCGATGACGATCTTCAGAGGTGGGGCCGGCCGTGTTGTGCCTGGAGATAGAGATAGCATAAGCGAGGCGACGCCGTGGCACATCGGGAGAGGCTCCCTAATTTGGGGTGGGGCGCTCCCTATATTAGGAAGCCTGATGGAGGGCAGAATCGCGTGAGACAGGACAGGCTGCGCAAGCCTGTCCTGTCTTGAGGCCCGGAGCGCTAGAAATCCGGGTGGCGGCGGGCCAGGGCGGCGGCTTCCTCGCGGGTGGCGACCTCCAGCCGGGCCAGCACGGCCGAGACGTGGTGGTCCACCGTCTTTGGCGAGATGTGCAGCCGGCCGGCGATTTCGGCGTTGGTCAGCCCCTCAGTCAGCAGGGTGAGGATCTCCAGCTGGCGATTGGTGAGGCCGAAGGGATTCTCGCGGGTGGCGGCGCGGGGACCACGGGGGATCGTCTGCACGCCGGCAGCGCGCAGGCCAGCCCGCACGCGCTCGGCCATTGGGCGGGCGCCGAGCTGCTCGAAGATGAGGAGCGCCTCTTTCTGCGCTGCGGCGTCGCCGCCGGCCAGCGTCCGCGCCTGCTCGTAGGGGCAGCCCAGCCTTTTCCAGGCCGCCGCTGCTCCTTGCCAGTCGCCGGCGATCTGGGCGGCAAATGGAGTGGCGGCCCAGGCCGGTACGGCAAGCTGCTCGCCGGCCTGCCACAGCCAGTAAGCCAGCTCGCCGGTGAACCAGGGGTGGCACTTGCCGGCAGCGAGGCCGTAGACGGCGCGAGCTTCTTCGCCCGCCCGCCGGAGATCGCCCGTGAGCCAGGCAGCCTCGGCCCGCGCCGCACGCACGAGGCCGGTACGGTGCAGGCTGCCGGTTGGCTCGGCCAGAACCAGCGCTTCGTCCAGTGTTTCCTCTGCCTCCGGCAGACCCTGGCGGGCCTGGACGATGCCAAGGGCGGCCAGCGCCGTAATCCGGCTGGGGACCGACACGCCGGGGCGTTGCAGGACTTCACTGGCCACACCTACAGCTTCCTCCCAGCGGCCCAGGCGCAGCAGGGTCATCGCCCACCAGGCGGACATATAGAGCCGCAGCCGGTCCAGATCGCGCTCGGCGGCGTATGCCATACCTGCCGTCAGATAACGCTCCGCCCGGCGCAGATGGTAAAGCTCGCAGGAGGCGGAGCCCAGATTCGTGTAGGCATGCGCCGCCGTCGTCTCCCGCCCGGCCTCGTGCGCCGCCGCCAGATTGCGCTCCAGGTAGCGGCAGCCGCGCTCGTAGTCCAGGAACAGCCGGGCCGAGCCGATAATGTTCCGGGCCGAGAGCTGTTCGGGCATGTTGCCGATCTTTTCGGAGACAGTGATATCTTTTTCAGCCCAGGCGATCGCTTCCTCGTAATCGTGTTTCAGAAAGCGCAGCGTTGCCTTCGTGCGATAGGCCCGCGCCAGCTCCGGGCCGGGCGGGCGCGCTTCCAGCAGGGCGATGGCCTCGCGCGCGTGCCGTTGCGCCTCGCCGCTTTTCCCCAGGCCGACGAGCATGCTAGCCATATCGGCGAGCACCGCTCCCTGCCGCAAGGGCTCGCCCAGATCGCGCCAGATGGCGATAGCACGGGCACAGGCCCCGGCGCCCTCGGCTCGCTGGTCGACAAAATTGCATTCCTGCGCATAGGCTTCCAGCAGGCGGGCGTGCTCGGCGGGATCAAGGTCGTCGGCATAGCGCAGGGCCAGCTCGTACAGCCGGGCCGCCTGACGGTGGGCGCTGGCTGCCGAGGCCTGGCGGGCCGCGACCGGCGCGTATTCCAGCATGGCGGAGCGGTCGCCGGCGGCCTCGGCGTGGTGGGCCAGCCGGGCGGGCTCCCGTGAGGTCGAGGCCGATTCCCGGAGGGCGTCCAGGGTTGCCTGATGTAAGAAGGTGCGCTGGTAAGGGGCCATCGATTCGAGAATCGCCTGCCGGGCCAGCTCGTGGCGAAAGGCCAGGACGTCGCCATGGGCTACGAGGAGGCCGGTTTCCAGACTCTCGTCTACAGCGCCGGCCTCGGCCCGGGTGACCTCAGCCAGCAGCCAGGGTTCGACGCGCTGACCGATGACGGCAGCGGCGTTGAGCACCGCGCGGCCGGAGAGAGAGAGGCGGGCGGCACGGGCCAGAACGGCATCGCGCACTGTCGGCGGCACGCCCTGGTTATCCGCGGCAAGCACCTCTGTCACGTAGAAGGGATTGCCTCCGGTCTGCCGGTGCAACGACTCGGCGTCGAACGGGCGCTCGCCGATGAGCCGGCGCACCCCTTCGAGCGATAACGGCGCGAGTGTCAGGCGGCGTACAGCCGGCGACGTAGCTAGGTCGCCCAGCAGAAGGCGTAAGGGGTGCTGAAGGCCCAGCTCGTCGTCCCGCATCGTCACGAGCAGCAGGGAGCGCGTCAGGTGGACCCGCCGCGCCAGATATTTGAGCAGATCCAGCGTGGCCTCGTCGGCCCAATGGATGTCCTCGACGACGAAGATGGCCGGCGCGGACTGCAGCTCGGCGAGGCAGGCGGCGAAGATCTCTGCCGGCCTGGCCTCCACGCCGAGCAGACGCGCCAGATTCCCGTTCGCCTGGAGTGCAATGTCGTGCAGGGGACCAAGAGGCCGAGGGGTGAAGAGCGCGTCGCAGGCGCCCCAGTAAACACGCGCTGACTGCCGGCGCACAAACTGCTCGACGAGCATTGTCTTGCCCACGCCGGCCTCTCCGGCAATGAGCAGGAAACAACCGGCGCTGGCGGCAGCATGCCAGGCCGCATCCAGCTCGCGCAGTGGAAGCTCGCGCTCGACGAATTCCATCTTACTATGTCCGCCAGTCGATTGGTTACCCGGGATGTAGGCGCCGGTGCTGGGAAGAGACCCTGTTAGCATACCACCCTTTCCCTCCGGCAGGCTACCCCGCTCGCCGCGGCTCTCTGCGGTAATCGTGCCTGCCCGGGAGCAATGACAGGATAGACGACCGGCAGCGGTGGGTCTATCAAGCAGTTAACAGCAGGCCGTTGGCCTTTGTTGCCACAGCGCCGGCGCAACTCGCCGCCGCCATTCTTAGCTTTTCATTGGAAATCGAGGCGTGCTGCTGCCGCACGGATCATAGCCGATACCATGCCCTGACTTAATTTCTGCTATACTGGCTCTGTCGATCACTATCCGGTAAGCAATTTCGATCTGAAGACGGTCCAAGAAACGTACAACTAGATAATGCGTGCGGAGATGGGTTGCAACTGGCGCCCTGCTCCCGACGTTGCTCCTCCGTTAGTTCGCAGACGGTTAGGCGGAAAGAGATGGCTCCAACGCCAGAGACAGAGTCACAAGAGAGGATGGCGCCGTGGTCGCGGTGGCGATCTCGCCTGCGTGTCGCCGGGCTGGGGGCCGTCGTGGTGGGGCTGGCCCTGCTTGGCGTGCTGCTCTACAACGCGCTCTTCCCACCGCCCACACCGCTCACGCCGGATGAGGTGGACGCCCGCGCTGCCGAGGTCATGGCTTCGGCCACGCCGCCGCCGCCCAATTCTGCCCTCGTCTACCAGTACATATTGCCCTCGCTCGTCTTCATCCAGACCGAAGGTACAAACGCCGACGGCGAGGAGGGTTTCGGCGTGGGCAGCGGGGTCGTCATCAACCAGAGCGGCCATATCCTCACCGCGCTGCACGTGGTGGACGGCGCGACGGCTATCGAGGTCGGCTTTGTCGACGGAACCACGGGGACGGCCAGCGTGATCGGCGCGGACCCGGAAAACGACATCGCCGTGCTGCAGGCCAGCCGGACGCCAGAGGTGATCGTCCCGGCCGTGCTGGGCAGCCCCTACGCGATGAGTGTGGGCGATGAGGCGTATGCGGTGGGTAACCCGCTGGGGCTGGCGGGATCGATGAGCGCCGGGGTTATCTCCGGCTTCGATCGCTCCTTCACCGTAGGCGAAACAGGCCAGCGCCTGGAAGGGCTGATCCAGTTTGACGCGGCCGTGAATCCGGGCAATTCCGGGGGGCCGCTGCTCAACCGCGCCGGGCAGGTTGTGGCTATCGTGACCGCGCTGGCGAACCCGGCCGAGACGAACTCTTTTTCAGGCATTGGCTTTGCCGTGCCGATCCAGACGGCGGCTGCAGCGGCCGGCTCGCCCGACTATTAAAAAGGAAGGACGCATGGATGCTTCGCCCAATTCGCACAAGCCGATGGAGCGGGTGCTCTACGAGGTCAAGAAGGTTATCGTCGGCCAGGACAACCTGCTGGAGCGGCTGATCGTCGCCCTGCTGGCGCGGGGGCACATCCTCGTCGAAGGGGTGCCGGGGCTGGCCAAGACGATGGCGATCAAGACGCTGGCCCAGACGATTGGCGGGCAGTTCCAGCGCATCCAGTTCACGCCCGATCTCGTGCCCGCCGACCTGATCGGCACGCGTATCTACAACCAGAAGACGGGCGAGTTCAACACCTCGCTGGGGCCGGTCTTCACCAACCTGCTGCTGGCCGACGAGATCAACCGCGCGCCGGCCAAGGTGCAGAGCGCCCTGCTGGAGGTGATGCAGGAGCGGCAGGTGACCATCGGGCGGGAGACGCACAGGGTCCCCAACCCGTTCCTGGTCATGGCGACCCAGAACCCCATCGAGTCTGAAGGCACCTACCCGCTGCCCGAGGCGCAGGTAGATCGCTTTATGCTCAAAGTGCTCGTCGGCTACCCGTCGCCGACGGAGGAGTTCGTCATCGTCGAACGCATGACGGCGGCGCTGCAAAGCGTGCAGCAGGTGATTGACACCGAGCAGCTCGCCGCGCTGCAGGCCGCCGCCGATACAGTCTACGTGGACCCGTCGCTCATGGAGTATGCGGTGAAGCTCGTCGCGGCGACGCGCCAGCCGGCTGCCATGGGGCTGGGGGAGCTGGCGCCCTACGTGAGCTTTGGGGCCAGCCCGCGCGCCTCCATCAACCTGATCCTGGCCGGCCGGGCGCTGGCCTTCGTGCGCGGGCGGCCCTACGCGCTGCCCCAGGACGTGCGCGAGCTGGCCCTGGACGTTGTCCGCCACCGGCTGGTCCTCTCCTACGAAGCGCTGGCGGAAAGCGTCAGCGCCGACGACCTGCTGAAGCGCATCATCGACGCCGTACCCGTCCCAGAGGTGCCCCTGCATGAACGGGCTTTCCGACGCCCCGCAGCTCCTGCCAGCTACGCCTGAGCGGCTGCTGCGCCGGCTGGAGTGGCGCGTCATTCGCCGGCTGGACGGCCTGCTGCAGGGCGATTACCGCACGCTCTTTTACGGGCACGGGCTGGACTTTGCCGACCTGCGCGAGTATGAGCCTCGCGACGACGTGCGCCGCATCGACTGGAACGTGACTGCGCGGATGAACAGCCCGTACGTCCGCCAGTACGTGGAGGACCGCGACATCACGGCGTGGTTCCTGCTTGACCTCAGCCCGTCGATGGGCTTTGGGCCGGCGGCGCGCCCCAAGGAGCGCGTGCTGGCGGAGTTCGTGGGGACGCTGGCGTTGCTGCTGGCCCGCAGCGGTAACCGCGTCGGCGCTATCCTCTACAACAACCGGCCGGAACGGACTATTCCGCCGGGCAGCGGGCGCAAGCAGATGCTGCGGCTGTTGCGCGAGCTACTGGTCAAAAGGCCGGCGCCGGCCGGCGCCACGACCGATCTGTCTGTGCTGCTCTCGGCCGGGCTGAACAGCTTCCAGCGCCGCTCGCTCGTCTTCGTCATCTCCGATTTTTTCAGCGAGCCGGGGTGGGAGCGGCCTCTGGCCCTGCTTGCACGCCGGCACGAGCTGATCGCCGTCCGCCTGGTTGATCCGCGCGAGAGCACGCTGCCAGACGCGGGTATGATCATCGTGGAGGACGCCGAGACGGGCGAGCAGCTGATGGTGGACACGAGCAACCGGACCTTCCGCCGCCGCTTCCAGGAGGCGGCAGAGCGGCGCGAGGAGCAGCTCCGCGACAGCACCCAGCAGGCAGGCGTGGCCCTGTACACCCTCTCCACAGAAGAGGATCTGGTCGGCGCTATTGTGCGCATGGCTGCCCTGCGCAAGCAGCGCAGACCTGCGCCGTCTCGCAGGCGTTAGGGAGTAGCGGTCATGACGCTGATCTGGCCCCCGATGCTGCTGGCGCTGCTGCTCGTGCCCCTGCTGCTCTGGCTCTACCTGCGGCTGCTGCGCCGGCGCCAGACTGCTGCAGCCGACCTGGGCCCGCTGGCCGTCGTCCAGAACCGCCAGGGACAGGATGTAGGGCGGCGCCGGCACGTACCGCCCGCGCTCTATCTGGCGGGACTGACCTTCCTGCTTTTTGGGATGGCCCGGCCGGAGATGCCCATCAGCCTGCCGCGCATCGAGGGCACCGTCATCCTGGCCTTCGACGTCTCTAACAGCATGCTTGCCGAGGACCTGGAGCCATCGCGCATCGAGGCGGCGAAAGAGGCAGCGCGGCTCTTCGTTGAGAACCAGCCAAGCACGATCCGCGTCGGCGTCGTGGCCTTCAGCAACGGCGGGCTGATCGTGCAGCAGCCCACGGAGCTCCAGGCCGACGTGCTGGCGGCCATCGACCGGATCACGCCCCAGGGCGGCACGTCGGTGGGCCAGGGTATCTTCACCTCGCTGAACGCTATAGCTGGGGCGCCGATTGGGCTGGATGTGGCGGCCCTGGGCGAGGAGGGGCTGCCGGCAGAGCTGCCGCCCATCGAGATCGAAGATTATTCGTCGGCGGTCATCGTCCTGCTGAGCGACGGGGAGAACCTGAGCGCGACGGACCCGCTGGAGGTGGCCCAGCTTGCCGCCGAAGCCGGGGTGCGCATCTATCCTGTAGGTATTGGCAGCGCCGAGGGAGCCGTGCTGGAGGTGGATGGTTTCACCGTACACACGCAGCTCAACGAGCAGGTGCTGCAGGAGATCGCCAGCGTCACGAATGGCGCCTACTACCGGGCCGGGGACGCCGAGACGCTGCGCGAGATTTACCGGACGATCGACCTGCAACTGACCGTCGAGGGGGAGCAGACAGAAATCACCTCCCTGCTCGCCGGCCTGGGCGCGCTCTTTTTCCTGGTGGGCGCGGTACTGTCGATGCTCTGGTTTGGGAGAGTGCCGTGAGGAGCCGCCGATGAGTGTGTTGTCTCCGTTGATGTTGCTGCTGCTTCTACTCGTTCCTCTGCTGGCGGCAGCCTACGTGTGGCTGCTGCGCCGCCGGCGCAAGTATGCGGTGCGCTACTCCAGCCTGTCGCTCATTCGTGAGGCGCTGCCCCGCCGGGCACGCTGGCGCCAGCACCTGCCCTTTGCCCTTTTCCTGCTGGGGATCGCGGGGCTGCTGGCGGCGGCGGCCCGGCCGGTGGCGTTGGTCGAAGTACCCCTGAGCCGCACGACCATCATCCTGGCGCTCGACGTGTCGCGCAGCATGTGCGCCACCGACGTGAGCCCCAACCGGCTGGCGGTTGCTCAGGAAGCGGCCCTGGCCTTTATCGAGGACCAGGCCGAAGGCACGCAGATGGGGCTGGTGGCCTTTGCCGATTTTGCCGAGCTGGTCGTGCCGCCAACGGCGGACCGGGAAGCGCTGCAGCAGGCGGTAGCGAACCTGACGACGGCCCTGGGTACGGCTATCGGCAGCGCCACACTGAAAGCGATCGACGCGATTGCCGAGGTCAACCCGGACGTAGCGCCGAGCGGCGTGCCCCTGGGAGGAGTGGAAACGCAGAACGAGCCGCCGGAGGGCTACCAGCCGGACATTATCGTGCTATTGACCGATGGGGCCAACAGCCGGGGGCCGCTGCCCGTCGACGCCGCACAGCAGGCAGCCGACCGGGGTCTGCGCATCTATACGATTGGCTTCGGAACCACCAATCCAGGGCAGATGGTCTGCACCCAGGCCCAGATGGGCAGCAGCAGCTTCGGCGGCGGGTTTGGGGGAGGCTTTGGCGGCGGCGGCTTCCGGCGCTTCCTGCGGATCGACGAGGAGACGCTGCAGACCGTAGCCGAGATAACCGGCGGCGAGTATTACCGGGCGGAGAGCGCCGAGCAGCTGGTCGAGGTTTTCCTGAATCTGCCGGCACAGATTGTGCTCCAGGAGATGGCAGTCGAGATCAGTGTGGCGTTTGCGGCTGTCGGCGGCGTGCTGGCGACCGCAGGGGTAGCGCTTTCGCTGTGGTGGCGACGTTATCCTTAAGCGGCCGCCGTAGAGGATGGGCGGCGGAAGACTGGTCAGTTAACCAGGTTTGAACTGCCCAGCGGAGGGGCGACGCGGAGCACCCCGGACGGGTATAGTCCTTGCAGATCAAGCAGGCGTGTGGATGAGGGCTCCTGCGCTGGAGCACGTCCTTTCGGTTGCGCTGCCTGTTTACGGCAAACGCTGCCCGGCCTGTGAAGATAGAGAAAGGTGTATTCGTGCGTATATTGTTTGCCGACGGGCGACCCCAGGTGCGCCGGGCGCTCCGTCTTTTCCTTGAACAGCAACCCGAGTTCGAGATTGTCGGCGAAGTGGAGGCCGGTACGGCTCTGCTGAGCGTCGTTGAGGAGCAGGCTCCCGACGTTATCTTACTCGATTGGGAGCTGCCCGGGCTCGACCCGCAGCAGCTCTTTCAGGCCCTGGGGCCTTCTCCCATCACCTGGATTGCCCTGAGCAGCCGGCCTGAATCAGAGGCGGCAGCGCTGGCGGCGGGCGCCGATGCCTTCATCAGCAAGAGCGAGCCGACGGAACGGTTTCTGGAGATGGTGTTCGGCGCCATCCGGCGCGAGCGGTAGTGCGGGCGAGCATGGCACGGCAGCAGCCACAGGAGAAGTGGTGAAGATCTGCGCCGCCATAACCTGCTATCTGTCACTTATGATGGGCCGGCCGGCGCTCTATATTGTGCGTCGAGCCATGCGGCAGTCCGGCGCGGCCTCTGCCACCATGGAAACGTCCGGGTCTCTTTGATCGTTCCGGCAGCCCGGGTGGCTGGCGGCAGGAAACTGCGATGCCGACTGAAAACCGTTCTCGTCTGAAAAGCCACCTCGCTTTCTTCGACAGCAGCTACGCGCGCCTTCTCCTCGCCCTTGTCTGCGCTCTTACCGGCTACATTCTCTTATCGAGCTACTTCGTCGATAGCTACTCCGAGCGGATGAATGCCCTGCGCCGGCAGGAGCTGGAACGGCTGGTGGAGCTTGGCCTCAACGCCGTGCAGCCGATCCGTGAGCGGCAGGCCAACGGCGAGCTGAGTGCCCCCGAAGCCCGCGCCGCCGGCGTCGATCTCATCCGCCGGATGACCTATAGCGACATCTTCGGCGAAAACTATCTCTTTATGAGCAGCTATGACGGCACCATGCTCGTGCAGCCCTTCGAGCCGGAGCTGGAGTCTACCGACCAGTGGGCGCTGCAGGATGCGGAGGGCAAATTCATCATCCAGGAGCTGATCAGAACGGCTACAAGCCCGGCCGGGCGCGGGTACGTCGAATACTATTACCCGTCGCCCGACGAGACTGCACCGCAGCGGAAGCTGTCCTACGTGGTCGGCATCCCGGAATGGAACGCCTACGTCGGGACGGGCATGTACCTGGATGATATCGCCGCTGAAAACCGGACCTATCTCCGTACGACCATTCTGCTCACCTCGGCGTTGGGGTTGCTCGTCGGCGCTATCGCCGCCCTGACGCTGCGGCCGGTAATTGCTAGCCAGCGCGTTCTGCTGCAGCTTTTTCAGCAGATCCGCCGCGACCCACACGCTTCGCCTCCGGTGCCCATCGAGCGCTTCCGTCCCGGCTCGGAAGGTCGCCAGCTTCTCGCCGGCTTTCGCGACGTACTGCAGGAGATAAGACGCTCCCATGACGAGCTACAGAAGAGCGAGGAGCGTTTCGATCTGGCCGTCCAGGCTGCCAACGACGCCATCTGGGACTGGGACCTGCGGACGAACACGGTCTACTACTCGCCCCGCTGGAAAGAGATGCTGGGCTACGCGGAGGAGGAGCTGACCGATCGTATTGATGAGTGGAAAAGCCGCCAGCACCCGGACGACACAGAGCGAGCGATGGCCGCCGTCGAGGCCCATTTGCAGGGCGACACGGCTCTTTATCAGCTGGAGCATCGGCTGCGCCACAAGGATGGCTCCTATCGCTGGGTGCTGGCGCGCGGGCTGGCCGTGCGGGATGCCCAGGGCCGGCCGTACCGGCTGGTCGGCTCGCAGACGGATATGACCGAGAGGCGGCGCGGCGAAGAGATTCAGGCCGCCCAGCAGCACTTTCTCGAATTGCTGGCGACCGATGCCCCACTCTCGGAGACGTTAAACCGGCTGCTTGTAGTGCTGGAGGAGCAGTTTCCGGGCATGTTGGGCCTTGTGCTTTTCCTCGACGAGGGGGGGCGAAATCTTCACGTCGCCGCCGGGCCCAGCCTGCCGCAAGATTACCTGGACTCCATCGAGGGGCTGGAGATTGGCCCAATGGTCGGCTCCTGCGGCACGGCGTCTTATATGCGCGAGCGGGTCATCGTCACCGACATTGCCGTCGATCCACGCTGGGACAATCTGCGCGAGCTGGCGCTGGCAAGCGGCCTCCGCGCTTGCTGGTCCGAGCCTATCCTATCCGCAACCGGCGGGGTGCTGGGCACCTTTGCCATGTACTATCGCGAGCCCCGGTCGCCGACGGAGGCGGAGCTGCAGATGATTGCCACCGGCGCCCACCTTGTCCGCGTTGCTCTGCAGCGAAAACGAGCCGATGAAGCGCGGCGCGAGAGCGAGCGCCGTCTTTCCACTCTGATGAGCAATCTGCCGGGCATGGCTTACCGCTGTCCCAACGAGCCGGGATGGCCGATGGAGTTTGTCAGCCGGGGCAGCCTGGAGCTGACCGGCTACCCGGACTCTGCTCTTGCCGGCGAAGGCGCTCTCCCGTATGACCGTCTGATTCACGCCGAGGATCGGGAGATGGTCTGGCGGGAGATACAGGCGGCGCTGGACGAAAAGCAGCCGTTCCAGCTCAACTACCGCATCCTGACCGCATCTGGCGAAGAGAAATGGGTCTGGGAACAGGGGCGCGGTGTTTACGACGACGATGGCCGGCTGGTGGCGCTGGAGGGCTTCATCAGCGACATCACCGAGCGAGTCACCGCGCGCCAGATGCTCGAACAGAGGGTGACGGAACGGACACAGGAGCTATCGACCCTGCTGGACGTGGCCCACCACGTCGCCTCGACACTGGCGCTGGAGCCGCTGTTGGGCGTGATCCTGGATCAGCTGAAGGAGGTGGTCGATTACGACGGCGCATCCGTGCTGGTGCTGGACGACGAGACGTTGCGGGTGATGGCCTATCAGGGGCCGATTCCTCAGGAGGAGGCACTGCAGATCCAGTTTGCCCTGGCCCATGCCGGCGCGAACCGGACAGTCATCGAGGAACGCCGACCTATCCATATTCCCGACGTGCGCGCCGACACTGCGCAGGGCCACGCCTTCCAGGAGACAGCCGGCCCGCAGCTCGATACAACGTTTGGATACGTCCGTTCCTGGCTGGGAGTCCCGCTCATCGTCAAGGGCGAGGTACTGGGCATGCTCAGCCTGGATCATCGCCAGCCGGGCTATTACGCCGACCAGCACAGCCGGCTGGCCCTCGCCTTCGCACACCAGGTGGGGGTCATGATTGAGAACGCGCGCCTCTTCGCGGAGCTGGAGCGGCGCACCCGGGATCTGGACGCGCTGTACCGGGCCGACGAAGAGCTATACCGGCACCTCGACCTGGATCATCTCCTGCAGGCCCTGGTGGAGGTCGCCGTCGATCTGCTCCACGCGGACAAAAGCGCGATTATGGCCTGGGACGAGCATCACCAGGAACTGCAGGTGCGTGCAGCCCGCGGCTTCCGGGAAGAGTCGCTGGCCCAGATGCACTGCGGTCCCGGCGAAGGGATCGTCGGGCAGGTGGCGCTCACAGGACAGGCCATTGCCGTCGCCAACGCCGCCCAGGACGAGCGCGTTCTGCGCCGTGTGGTCGATCCCGAAGGCATCGCCTCCTTCATCCACCTGCCGCTGAAGCTCAACGGCGATGTCTTTGGCGTCTTCAACCTCAGCTTCTGCCGGTCCCGCAGCTTTGGAGAAGAAGAGCGCCGCCTGTTTGCGGCGCTGGCCCAGCGGGCTGCCCTGGCAATCGAAAACGCCCGGCTCTACCAGCGGGCCCAGGACGCGGCGGCAGCCGAAGAACGTACCCGGCTGGCTCGCGAGCTGCACGACGCGGTGACGCAGACGCTCTTCTCGGCCAGCCTCATCGCCGAGGTGCTGCCGCGTATCTGGGAGAGAGACCCCGCACAGGGTCGCGCGCGGCTCGAGGAGTTGCGCGAGCTGGCGCGCGGCGCGCTGGCGGAGATGCGCACCCTGCTGCTGGAGCTGCGCCCGGCTGCGCTGACCGAATCCAGCCTATGCGACCTGCTTCGGCAGCTCACGGAAGCGGTCGTCGGCCGGTCGCGCCTCAAGGTCCATCTGGAGATAGAGGGCGAAGGTGCGCTCCCGCCGGACGTGCAGGTGGCCCTGTACCGCATTGCCCAGGAATCGCTGAACAACGTCGGCAAACACGCGCAGGCCAATGAGGTCGTCGTGCAGCTATGCTTCGCGCCGGAGGAGGTAACCCTATCGATCCGCGACGATGGCGAGGGATTTGACCCCGGCGCGGTTCCGGCGGAATCGCTGGGACTGGGGATTATGCGCGAGCGGTCGGCACGTATTGGCGCGAGGCTCGACGTGCAGAGCCGTCCGGGTCGCGGCACGACGGTCGTTGTGTCCTGGCCGACGAACGCCGGCGACCGGTCCTGAGGGCCGGGCAGACCGGAAGAAGGCGTAGACGAGATTGGAGCAGCCCGACGGATTAAGCCGGCGCAGTTTTGGCACCATCCTCTTTGCCCGTCTGGCGTTGAACATGCAGATGCGGGTTATCTACCCGTTTCTGCCGGCCATCAGCCGCGGATTGGGTGTGCCACTACAGACGACCAGCCTGATCCTGACGGCCCGCGCCCTGGCGAACCTCTCCAGCCCGCTCTACGGGGCGCTTTCGGACCGCTTCGGCCGGCGGGCGCTGATGCTGGCGGGTCTCGTCATCCTGACCACAGGCACGCTATTCGTGGCCCTCGCTCCCTCCTTCGGCGCGGTTGTCGTCGCGGTCGCCTTCCTCAGCCTGAGTAAAGCCGTCTTCGACCCGGCCGTGCTGGCCTACCTGGGCGACGTGGTCCCTTACGAGCAGCGCGGTCGCCTGATGGCTATTCTGGCGATGATGTGGCCGGCCTCCTGGTTCGTGGGCGTGCCGGTCGCCGGCTTTCTCATCGACGCCGTGAGCTGGCGCGCTCCGTTTCTATTTATCGGCCTGCTCAGCCTGCTGAGCCTCGCCCTGATGGTGCGCGCGCGTTCCATCGGCGCCACGCCGGCGGCACAGAGCCAGCTTTCACTGCCGCGGATAAAGGTCCGGGCCTGGCTCCGGGAGCGTCTGGCGGGAATCGGCTACCAGGCCTGGCTAGCTGTGTCGATCAGCCTGCTCCTCGTGCTGGCTGCGGAGAACGTCTACATCGTCTATGGGGCGTGGCTGGAGACGGAGTTCGGCCTGAGTGTGGCTGCTCTCGGCGTTGTCTCCATCGTCATCGGCGTGGCGGAGCTGGCAGCCGAAGGGGCGTCGGCGGGCTGGGTGGACCGTATCGGCAAGCGGCGGGCCGTCCTCGCCGGCCTCATGGCTAACGTCCTCGCCTACCTGCTGCTGCCCCATCTCGCCGCCAGCCTGCCCAGCGCGCTGCTGGGGCTCTTTCTCGTCTACCTGACCTTTGACTTCAGCATCGTGTCGGCAATTCCGCTTCTCTCCGAGCTGGCGCCCGGGGCGCGGGGCACGTTGATGGCGGTGAACGTAGCGGCGATGGCCATCGGCCGGCTGGTCAGCTCGCTCTCCGCGGCGCGCCTCTGGTCGGTGGGCGGTCTGGTGGGCAATACGACCG
>ENA-UOUL01003096-UOUL01003096.1-bioreactor-metagenome-genome-assembly--contig:-NODE-3096-length-17790-cov-3.095692_pt1 | contig 17790 bp, 14 predicted proteins | sample MGYA00249838_ERZ747220 | MGnify/ENA primary metagenome ERZ747220 (study PRJEB28778, sample SAMN05720191) | bioreactor metagenome | isolation source: Anaerobic biogas reactor | place: USA:Washington...
TCCTCGATGCTGATATCCAGTAGCGCGCTGCGGGTCGCCTGGTCCGCGGCCGCTTGGGCGCGGCCCTTGCCCTTGGCCTGGCCGACGGCCATCAGGCCCGTACCGCCGTCGGCCATCACCGCGCGCACGTCGGCGAAGTCCAGGTTGATCAGGCCCGGGACGGTGATCAGCTCGGAGATGCCCTGGATGCCCTGGCGCAGCACGTCGTCGGCCATGCCGAAGGCGTCTTGCAGGCTGGCGCGCTTGTCCACGATCTGGAGCAGGCGGTCATTCGGGATCACGATCAGCGTGTCCACCTGGCTCTTCAGCGACTCGATGCCCGCTTCTGCCGACTGGATGCGGCGCGAGCCTTCGAACGTGAAGGGGCGCGTCACCACGCCGATCGTCAGCGCGCCAAGCTCCTTGGCGACCTGCGCGATCACGGATGCGCCGCCGGTGCCGGTGCCGCCGCCCATGCCGCACGTGATAAAGACCATATCGGCCCCGCGCAGCACTTCGTACAACTCGTCGGCACTCTCTTCGGCGGCCTTGCGCCCGATCTCGGGGTTGCCGCCTGCGCCCAGGCCGCGCGTCAGCTTATCCCCAATACGGACGCGAGTCTTGGCTTTGCTGAGCAGCAGAGCCTGCGCGTCGGTGTTGATCGAGATGAATTCGACCCCCCCCAACCCTTCTTCAATCATGCGGTTGATGGCATTACCGCCACCACCGCCGATCCCGATCACCTTAATGCTGGCGAAATTATCTCCCATGGGCAATGCGTCCGTCATGAATGCACCCTCCTAATGGTCTGCAATGATCTCCCCCGGCGGCCCGTGCGTGGCCTGCAAACCAAACCTCCGGGTAACGTCGAATTTGCTTCTGCCTATTGTACGGCATTTTTAAAATAGCGAAAATGTTTATATGATTCGCCGTGCTAGCTAATCATTTGGCGTTTGGCGCTCAAACCTCATTCTCTTCGCGCGGCAGAAGCCGGTCAATCGCCCGGCGGAAAAACCGCCCGAGATTGGGTCCATGCCGGTCCGATCCATTCTGGCGCAGCGAGAGGCGTCGATCATCTTCAAGATCCATGATCAAGCCCAGTTTTAGCAATCCCACGCTGGTACTGTATGACGGATTTTTCAGTGCCTCAGCCATGCCGGTCAGGTTCTCCGGCTGGGCCACGCGCACCGGCATCCGCAGCACTTCGCTGGCGACGGTCTTGATCCCCGGCAGCAGGCTGCTGCCCCCGGTCAAGACGATGCCCGCCTTCAACAGCCCATCATAGCCGCTGCGCTTGGCCTCTTGCATGATCAGCTCGAAGATCTCGGCCACGCGCGCGTTGATGATATGCGCCAGGTCGGCGCGCTGCACCTTGCTGGGCAGTTCCTCGCCGAACGGCTGGATCGGGAATGCCTCCAGCGGGCTGACCGCCTTGGGATCGGCGTGGCCGTATTCCAGCTTCACCGCTTCGGCCAGCTCGAAGGGCAGGTGCAGGCCAGCCGCCGTGTCGTTGGTGATATGGTGCCCGCCCACGGCGATCACCGCCGTGTGCCACACCGCGCCATCGATGAACATCGCCAGGTCGGTCGTGCCGCCGCCGATATCGACCACCATGACGCCGGCCTCGCGTTCCTCGTTGGTCAGGATCACGTCGCCTGAGGCCAGCGGGTTGAGGATAAAGCGATCGACCTTCACCCCCGCCCCCTCGACGCAGCGCTCCAGGTTGTGGATGCTCGCCGTGGACGCGGTGATGATGTGCGCCTCGACTTCGAGGCGAAAGCCCAGCATGCCTAGCGGGCTGCGCAGGTCCGTCTGGCCGTCGAGGCTGTAACTGCGCGGGATGACGTGCAGCACTTCACGCCCGTGAGGCAGGCTGACCGCGCGCGCGGCTTCCATGGCGCGCTCCAGATCGGCCACCTGGACCCCCCGCTGGGCCGACACCCCCGCCGCCCCGTTGCTGTTGATCGACTCGATGTGCCCGCCCGCGATCGACACGAAGGCGCGCCCGATCTCGTAACCGCTGCTGCGCTCGGCCTTGTGGACCGACGACGAGATCGCAGCCGTCAGCGCGTTCACATCGGTGACCATCCCCTTGCGCATCCCGCTCGATGGCTCGATGCCCAGACCCAGCACGTAGATGTCCGAGTCGCGGACCTCGCCAACCAGGGTACACACCTTGGTGGTACCGACATCGATTCCTACAACCAGATCGCCCATTACCCGCCAGCTCAGTTATTTACGCCACAGAACAGTATAGTAGGGCCGGTCTGGGTCGGACATGACAATCTCGCCAGGCTGTACTTGCGCGACAACCGCTTCGACGATGGCGTTGTAATTCAATAACTTGACGTCCATCTCGGCGCCATCGCCAAACCAGACTGTCCACCCCCGTCCGTCCCGGTACCCCAACCCTTTCAACGAATCATATAACAAAACGTCGATATTCGAATAGCGGCGCTTCAGATACAGCGCACCATCGATGATCGATTGCGGGATGCGCTGCCCCACGTCGAGCGGCTCGGTCGCATCCGGCACGACAATTCGCAACAGGTCGGGGCGGTCTTCGCGCTGTCTCATCACGATACCGTTGACATCCACCCACACCCGGACGCTCTGCTCCCAGATCAGGGCCGGCTCGCGCTCGACCACCAGGATCTGGACCATGTCGGGCGGCCACCCGACGTACACCGACGCGTCAGCGATATTCGGCACCTGCTCCAGCCGCTGTTCGACCTCCGCCGGGTCGATCCAGAAAATATGGCGCTGCGCGACGTCGCTAAAGCGAAAGATCTCCTCGCGCGACAGGTGTTTTTCGCCGCCAATCGCCACCGACTGGACGAAAAATGCGTCCGACGTTAGAAACAGGTAGAGCACAATGCCCAACCCGACCGCGATCACCAGCGACACAGCGCGCCAGCTCAGAATGGCGAGCGGATGCACCCGGCGGCGCCGGGTCGTGCCGGTGCGCTGCGCCTGTGCGACCTGTTTGCGCGCGCGTCGCTCGGCCCGGCGTTGGGCTACACTGCGCGTGCTGGCTGTTTCCCAGCGCGCGCGCGGCGCCATACGCTGAGGTAAAGGGCGCAAGCGCCCCGTCGATCCGGATTCACTCACCGGGCGCACATGCCCTGGATCGCGGCGCGCACGCCGCGGCCTGGTCTCAACTGAAGAGGGCATCGTTGGTTACGCTGCTGCTGATGATCGGTTGTGACAAGGCGCCGGTGCTCCCCCGCTGTGCTAGTACTATTGTAGTCGCACTCGCCGAGATTTCCCACACATAATCCCACTATAATCCAACATGCGCTGGTTGTCCAATGCGCCCACATTATTCAGTTATTAAGTTAGGCGCAGTCCCCGGTTGTATCCGCGACACAGACCCGGACTGCCCCGGTTACCGCCTTCAGTCCCACGTCCCGACGAACTCGATCTCCGGCTCCAGCTCCACGCCCAGTTTCTCGCGCACCACCTCGCGCGCCTGCTCGATCAGCGCGCGATAGTCGCGGGCGGTGCCTTCACCCTTGTTGACGATGAAGTTGGCGTGCACCGACGAGATTTCCACGCCGCCGAGCGCCGTGCCTTTCAACCCGGCGGCCTCGATCAGGCGCCCGGCATAGTCGCCCGGCGGGTTTTTGAAGATGCTGCCCAGCGTCGCGCCCGGCGGCTGGGTGCGCTTGCGGTGGGCGACGAAAGCGCTGGCGCGCGCGTTGAGCGCTTCGGGATCGTGGCCCGGCTCCAGCGCCAGCGTGACCGCCAGCACCACCTGGCAGCCGGATTGCCCCTTCAGCACGGAGTTGCGGTACTCGTAGCGCATCTGTCCGGCGGACCACAACTCGATGTGGGGCCGGTCGTGCACGGTGAAGACCTCGATCCAGCGCACCGAGTCGGCCATCTCGCCGCCATGCGCGCCGGCGTTGTTGACCACAGCCCCGCCGACCGTGCCCGGCACGTTCACCGCCCATTCCAGCCCGGCCAGGCCCTGGTTCATGCAGCGCCGGGCCAGCGTGGACAGGCTGGCGCCGCTTTCGGCCACGACGCGCCCGCCGTTCTCGAAGCGAACACCCTTCGTCTGGTTGACGATGACCAGGCCCCGGTAGCCCGCGTCGGAGATCAGCACGTTGGTCCCGCCGCCGAGGATGATCCACGGGATGCCCGCCTGGCAGGCGAGGGTCACCGCCTCGGTGAGGTCGGTGGTGCTGTTCGCCGCCAGTAGCGCGTCCGCCGGGCCGCCCAGCCGGGCTACCGTGTAGCGGGCCAACGGCTCGTCGCGCTTGAGCGCCACACCAAAGCGGTCCGCGAGGGTCGCATAGCGATCGGTCATGGTGTATCCTCCTGGTCGCGTGCGCGCAGCGCGTCGAGCACCCGCACGCCGATCTGCGGCGCATCCCCTGCCGACAACAGTAACACACAATCGCCAGGCCGGACATCCTCCACAAGTACCGCCGCGGTGGCGTCCAGCCCGCCGGTGTAGCGCGCGTCGGGATGTCCGGCAGCGCGCAAGCGCCCGGCCATGGCGGGCGCGTCCAGCCCCGGCGAGACCGTCTCGCGCACGGAATAGACGTCCGTGATCAGCACGTGATCCGCCGCGCCGAACGCCCCGGCGAAATCGTCCGCCAGGGCGCGCAGCCGGGCGTAAGTGTGCGGCTGCCACACCGCCCACAGATCGCGCACGCCGGGCTGCCCGCGGAATGCTTCCAGCGTGAGGGCGATGGCGGTGGGATGGTGCGCGTAATCGCTGATCACCATCACGCCGCCGGCCTGCCCCATCATCTCGCCGCGCCGCCCGGCGCCCCGAAACGTCTCCAGCGCGGGAACGGCGCGCGCGAACGGCACGCCCAGGTGGTCCGCCACCGCCAACACAGCCAGCGCGTTCTGGACGTTGTGCGCGCCGGCCAGCGCCACGGCCGCCCGGCCCAGCGAGCGCTCGCCATGCCGGACGGTGAACTGCATTCCCCCGGCAGCGACAGGCGCCAGATCGGCGGCCAGCCAGTCCGGCGCGCGATCGGCCCACAAGCCGTAGGTGATCACCGGCTTACCGGCGGCGCGGCGGCGCTCGCCCAGCGCGCGGGCCAGCCGGTCGTCCGCGCAGACGACCAGCGGGCCATCCTCCGGCAGGCGATCGGCGAACTGCTCGAACGCCTCGATCACGTCGGCCTCCGCCGGGAAACAGTCGGGATGGTCGTGCTCGATCGTCGTCACCACGGCCACGCGCGGGCGCAGCCCCAAAAACATCCGGTCGTACTCGTCCGCCTCGATCACGAAATGCGGCCCGCGCCCGACGCCCGCATTCGTGCCGGTGTTGCGCATCACGCCGCCGACGATGTAGGTCGGGTCCTGCCCGGCCTCGATCAGCGTGTGGGCCAGCAGAGCGGTGGTGGTCGTCTTGCCGTGCGTCCCGGCGACCGCGATCCCGATCTGGCCGGCCATCAGCTCGCCCAGCAGATCGCGCCGCCGCAGGACGGGAATGCCCGCGGCGCGGGCGGCGGCGACCTCCGGGTTATCGTCCGGCACGGCCGACGAGGTGATCACCTGCGCGGCGCCGCGGATGTGAGCCGCCGCGTGCCCCTGGTAGATCGTCGCGCCCTCGGCGGCCAACGCCCCGGTGAGCTCATTCGCGCGCAGGTCCGACCCGCTGACCGGGTATCCCCGCTGGAGCAGGATGCGGGCGATGGCGGACATACCGAACCCGCCGATACCGACAATATGAATAGGGTGTCCGGGCTGGTGCATGGTGGTTTATTCGCGTTGACGCGCTCCGCAAACGTGATCCGGGTGTGTCGTGGGGCCGGGGAATCAGATGATCGCGACGATCACGAAGATGAACAGGCCGATCATCAGCAGCGACAGCAGGCTGCCATCGCCGCCGAGCATCCAGCTCAGGGGCAGAATATCCACCATATCGGCGCTGGCCGAGCCAGGGACGACTGGCACGATATGGTTGGTGAGCGGGTATTCGAGATTATCCATATACCACCACAGCGAGCCCCACAGCAGGTAGCCATTCAGGCCGCCCACCAGCGCCCCGAGGATGCCTTCTTGCAGCCCTTCGCGATTGGACGAGCGGCGCGACAGGCCGCGGAACGCTTCGGGCGACGTCTGGTAGGCGAAAAAGCCGATGATGAGCAGAATGGTCGCCTGCAGATAGAACTTGGACGCCTGCTCGCCGTTGGTCAGCGGGTCGATCACGATGCTTTCGAACTGCTTGAGCGTGAACAAGGCCAACACGATCCCGGCGGTGGCAACCAGCTCCTTCGCCCAGCCGCGCATAAACCCGATGCCGGCGAACATCAGGATCATGACCCATAAAAAGGTGGATAGTTGTATCATCAGCCTCGTCCCCTGCCAGTCGTGATCATGTATTAGTATCGCCTAACTTGTCCATCGCGCCAATAGGGGCTAGCTGCCGGACGCATCATCCACCTCGTGCCCTGCCGTCCGCAGGAGCAGACGCGCAATCGCGCGCGCGCCATCCGGCGGGCGCAGGGAGCTCGCCGCCGCGCGCATAGTCTCAAGCCGCGCGCCGTCCCCCAGCAGCGCCCGGATCAGCGGCAGCAGATCATCCTTCAGGCGGTCGTCTTCCAGCAAGACCGCCGCGCCGCGCCCCACCAGGTAATCGGCGTTGATCTTCTGGTAGCGCCACGCGTAGGGATACGGTACCAGGATCGCCGGGACGCCCAGCGCCGGATATTCGGCCAGCGTGGCGGCGCCCGCCCGGCTGATGACCAGGTCGGCGGCGGCCAGGACGTCCCACATCTCGGCCACGAACGGGAAGATCCGGTACTCCGCCTGCTGGGCCGCGGGCAGTCGGGCGTGCCAGGCTTGCATCTCCGGCCAGTCGAGCTGGCCCGTGCTGTGCACGATCTGCACGCCGCTGGCCAGCAGGTCCGGCGCGATAGCGGTCAGCGCCGTGTTGATGCTCCGCGCGCCGCGGCTCCCGCCGAACACGACCAGCGTCTGGCGATCGGGGTCCAGGCCCAGGGCGCGCTGGGCGGACACGCGATCCGCCTCGCGGAACTCCGGGCGCAACGGGTAGCCCGTCACGACGACCTGCTTGCCGGGGAAATAGGCCCCCGTCTCCTCGACGGTGGCCGCGATCGTGCGGGCGAAGGTGCGCCCCAGAAGGCGCAGCGCCAGCCCCGGCTCGATGTCAGGAACGTAGATCACGACCGGGCAGCGCAACAGCCAGCACGCCACCGCCGCCGGGCCGCCGACCCAGCCGCCGGTCAGGAACAGGACCTGGGGCCGCAGCCGGATGACCAGGATCAGCGCCTGGACGATGCCGATCAGCGTGCGGAAGACGTTGGCGATCTGCTCGAGGCGCGGGACGCCGTGCAGCGGCCCAGCCAGCACCTCGTGGTAGGAATCGAACAACGAGCCGTCGCGCCGGGCCAGCTCGCGGGCCATGTCGCCGCGCGCTCCCACGAAGCTCAGCGATACGCCCGGCGCCTCGCCGCGCAGGGCGCGAGCCACCGTCAGCGCGGGAAACACGCCGCCGCCGGTCCCCCCGGCGGAAATCATCACGCGCAAATGCCCCCTCCGCTCCCCGCCCGCCTACTGCCGGCGCTTCGGCTGCGCGCTCTGGCTGATGGCGCGCGAGACGCTCAGCATCAGGCCGATCCCGGCCAGCGCCGCCACCAGCGACGAGCCACCAAAACTGATGAACGGCAGCGGCACCCCGGTCGGCGGCACGATGGCGGTCATCACCGCGATGTTGAGCAGGGCGTCGTAGGCCAGCCAGCAGGTGACGCCCGCCGCCAGCAACCCGCCGAACACGTCCGGCGCGTAGCGCGAAATGGTGAAGCCGCGATAGATCAACAGGACGAACAGCGCGATCACGAAAAACGTGCCGACCAGTCCCAGCTCCTCGCCGATCACCGCGAAAATGCTGTCCGTATGCGGGAAGGGCAGGTTGTTGCCGAATTTCTGCTTGTCCTCGCCCAGGCCCACACCGAACAGCCCGCCGTTGATGAAGGCCGTCACCGCCTGCTGGACATGATCGCTGGCCTGGGTCAGGTCTTCGACGGCGGCGGTATGGGCGGCCAGGCGCTGGCTGGCGTATTCGATCCGGGTGATCAACTGCCAGCCGGTGACGCCCATCACCCCGCCGATGGCCAGCAGTTGGAACCAGTCGGCCCCGGCGATGAAAAACATGCTGAGCGCGGTCGCCAGGATGCTGGCCGCCGTGCTAAGGTCGGGCTGGAGCACGATCAGGAAGGCGATGGTGCCCACCAGGACACTGAACGGGATGATCCCGTAGAAGATGTTGCCCAGCCGGGCCTGTTTGGCCGCCAGCCACGCCGCCATATAGATGACGACCGTGAACTTCGCCAGCTCGCCGGGCTGGAGCGAGCCCTGAAACAGCGAACGCTGGGCCTGAAAACGCGTTTCGCCGAAGCGCAGCACCAGAATCAGCAGCAAGATGACGCCCAACATCATCGCGATCGAGATCGGGCGCCAGATGTGGTAATCCAGCCGCGCCAGCAGCACCAGCATCACCAGGCCGATTCCCATCGAGCGGAGCTGCCGCAGGAAGAAATAGGTGGTGTTGTCCGGATCGCCGGTGACCTGGTAACTGACGTCAATCGACGCGCTGTAGACCATCAGCAGGCCGATCGCGCACAACACACCGACCACCAGAATCAGGTACAGGTCGAACCCGGCGGCGTAGGCGCGGCGGCGCTCGGCCACCCGCTGCATGTCCACCTGCGGCGCGGCGTGAGGCGCGTGCCGCGGCTGGGCCAGGGCATCCGCATAGTTGAAATCAATATCGTCTTCGATGTAGCGCGGATCGGACATCACTCCTACTTTCAACTATGCTCACTCGCGATCGGTCTCCGTCTACAATACCCCGATGCCCCGATCGATGCTACTGGTCCTGTCGCACGCGATAGCCCTCGAACGTGACCGCGAAGCCGTCACCATCCGGCGCAGCGCACATCACGCCGACCGCCAGCGCCGGCTCCAGCGACAGATGGGCCAGCCGCAGCATCTGATACGCCGACCCGTCCAGCGAATAGTGAACCTCCAGGGCGTCACCGTGCCGCGTCACGCGCAGCCAGATCGACGGCGGGTTGTGCGGCAGCGGGACCACCGACCAGTCCGAAAAATCGCGGGTGACGACGGCGCTGACGTGCTGCACGCCATCCACGTATTCGATCCCGCATTTCATCCAGGTCGTCTCGTCCAGGCGCACCATCAGCCCGGCCTGGTCGTACAGCTCCCGGTACTGGCCGGATACCTTGACCTCAGCCACGAAATCGCCGCTGACGGTCTCGCCGTAGAAATGGCCGTTGTCGCGGATGAAACCGTAATGCGTCTTGCGCCAGAAATCGGTCTTCGGCCCGGCGGTCACCGTGATCCGGCTGCCGTCATGCTGCCAGGCGGGGGGTTCGTTGGTCCAGTTCATGGCTGTTCCTTTCCAGTCTCGGACATGGCGCGAACCAGATCGCGAAAGTGCTGGCCGCGCGCGGCGAAATCGACATACGCATCGTACGAGGTGCCGCCGGGGCTGAGCAGCACCACATCACCCGGCCGGGCGCAGCGCCGCGCTGCCGCGACGGCCTCATCTAACCCGGCCACCACCTCGACGCGCTCCAGACGCGCGCCCGCCACCTCGCGCCGCGCGCGCTGGATATGCTCGGCCACCTGGGGACCATATTCCCCGAAGGCGATCACAGCCCGGCAGCGGGCAACGGCCAGGGCGGCCATCTCGTCCCACAGCAGGTTTTTGTCGCGCCCTCCGGCCAGCAGCACCACCGGCTCGCGGTAGCTGCGCAGCGCTGCGATTACGCGCTCCGGCGCCGTGGCGATGCTGTCGTTGACCCACGTCACGCCGCCGATCGTGGCGACCGTCTCCAGGCGGTGCTCCACGCCGGTGAATGCTTCGATGGCCGCGCGCATGGCCTCCGCCGGAACATAGCCCGCCCCGGCGACGGCGCACGCTGCCAGCGTGTTGAGGACATTGTGCTCGCCGCGCAGCCGGATCGCCGACCGCGGGCAGACGACCTGGTACGCCAGACCCGGCGCGCTGTCGCCGCTGGTGATCACGATCTGGTCGCTGTCCAGATAGGCGCCAGATACCACCGCCCGCTGCATCGAAAAGAAAGCCATGCGGCCCGGCGCATCCGCGCTCAGGCGGCGGGCGACCGGGTCATCGTAGCCAAAGATGGCCACGTCGGACGAGCGCTGGCTCTGGAAGATGCGCGCCTTGGCGGCGGTGTAGGCTTCCATGGTGCCGTGCCGGTCCAGGTGGTTGGGCGTCACATTGAGCACGGCGGCCACGGTGGGGCTGGCGGTCATCAGCTCGAGCTGGAAGCTGCTCAGCTCCATCACGACGATGTCCTCCGGCGCGATGCGCGGCAGGACATCCAGCAGCACGTCGCCGATGTTGCCGCCGACGTGGGTCGTCCGGCCCGACGCGCGGCACATCGCGCCAGCCAGCGCGGTGGTGGTCGTCTTGCCGGCGCTGCCGGTAATGCCCAGCACCGGGGCAGGGCACCGCTCCAGGAACAACTGGGCGTCGTTGGTGACGGCCACGCCGCGCCGGAAGGCTTCCTGCACGATCGGCAGCGTGGGTGGCACGCCGCCGCTCACGCACAGCACGTCGCAGTCGTCCAGCAGCTCGAGAGGGTGCCCACCCAGCGCAAACCGCACCGGCGTCCCGGCGAACTCGGCCACGCTGGCAGCAAGCGCCTCCGCGCTCCGGGTATCGGAGAGCGTCACACGCGCGCCCAGGGCGGGCAGCCAGCGGCCCAGCGCTTTGCCCTGGCGCGCCATCCCCAACACAACGACATGCTTCCCGGCCAGCGGATCGGGCGCGGATTTCATCGACTCGTCATTCAAGGCTGCCTCCCCCCCGGCATGATGGCGTTCTCACTACTATGATACCCCGGCCCGGCCCGGAATGGGCATCACCGCGCCCTGAAATTACTCCACCACCCCGATCTCCCACTGAACGATCAGCCCGTTCTGATCGCCGGAGGCCAGGCGCGTCCCGTCGGGCGACCACGCCAGCGCCGCGACACGCGCCTCGTGCGTGTCCAGCACGGAGATTGCCTCCCCGCTGGCGATGTCGTACAGGGTGATCGCCCGGCCCTCGTCCGGATCGATCATCGCCAGCCAGCCGAAGTCCGGGCTCAGCGCGCCGCCCATCAACGCCGGGTCGAGGCCCATGGATACCGCCTGATCGGCGGGCGGCAGGTCCGGCCCCGGCAAGGGGAGCGTCTCGGCGGGCTGGAGCGGTCCGCCGCCGGCTGCCCCGCTGACGTCCCAGCGGCGCAGCGTCCGGTCGGGATCGGTGTAGCGGGCCGCTATCTCGAAGCTCGCCGCGCTGGACAGGGCCGGGTAGCGGCTGGCGGAGAGGACCGTTCCGGCGTCGGCGAAGCGCAGGTCGGTTACTACGCCGGTATGCCCGTCGAGCCGGGCCAACGGGCTGTTGCGGTCCGCCAGATCCCACAGCAGGATCGAGCCGTCCATGCCGCCGGTGACCAGCCGCGCTCCATCCGGGCTGAACGCGATGGCGCTGACCTGGTGCGGCGCGAGGATGACATCCTGCTCGCCGGTTTCCGTATAGCGGATCGAGACCGTGCCGCCGCCGCTGGCCGTTGCCGCGCGCTCGCCGGACGGATCGAGGGCCAGCGTGATGGATCCGCGAGCGTTCAGCCCGCCCGGACCGCCGAGCATCTCGCCGGTAGCGGGATCCCAGCGCTGGACGATCAACACGTCGCGTCCTATCCCGGTGAGCATCCCCGCCGGGTCGAACACGAGATTCATCCGCGGGAAGGGCGTGTAGATCGTTGTCTGGCGCTCGCCGGAGGTGGTGTCCCACACCTGGATCGTGCCGTCTATGCCGGCGGAGGCCAGAATAGCGCTGTCTTCGGAATAGGCCAGGCTGCCGGTCGCGTAGTTGAAGGCGTCCAGCGTGTGCAGCACGTCGCCCCCCGCAACGTCCCACACGACGATCGTCCCACTGATTGTCAGGGCCGCCAGCCGCTCGCCGGCCGGATCGAAGGCCAGCCCCCGGAAAGCCTCGCCGAAGCCGGTCTGCAGCGGATCGGCGGTCAGCGAGTGGAGTACCTCGCCGCTCGCCAGGTCGAGGATGTCCACGCGGCCTAGCACCGACGACACGCCGGACGTGCGCGCGCCTTGTTCGTTGACAGCCAGCGCCAGCCGCGCCCCGTCCGGGCTAATCGCCAGCAGCGAGACGCGGTCCTGCCGGTCGATGTCCACGGTATGCGCCCGCTGCCCGCCCGGCAGATCCCACACGGCGGTGAGCGTATCGGTCAGCGTGACGAAGGTGCCTTGATCGATCTTGGTGCTCATCCCGGCCAGCCGCGATCCGTCCGGGCTGAGGGCAACGTGGGTCATGGCCCCTTCGGTGTCGGTGATGGTGGCCAGCGTCTCGTCCGCCGCCAGGTCCCACAGCCGCAGGTCGAGATCGAGACTTTCGACGTTCACCTCGGGCGCGGTGCCCAGCAGGCCGGGGGTGAACTGGGGCAGATTGTCGCTGGTACCGACCAGCAGCAGCGCGCCATCCGGCGTGTAGGTCAGGCCCAGCACGCGCGGCTCGGGCCCCTCGTACTCGGCAAGGACCTCGCCGGTGGCGGTAGCCAGCTCGCGCACGCGGCCCTCCTGCACGCCCGACGAGCCCGGCGCGGCGCCCGCCGTAAACATCACGACCCCTTCGACCTGCCGCCCGATCAGGACCGCCAGCCGCGAGCCGTCGATATTGAAAGCCGAGGTGAAATAGCTCAGATCGCTGTCGAGGGCAGCCACAACTTCGCCGGACTCGGCATCGCGCAGCGTCACGGCACCATCCGCGTCCCGCGCGATGAGGCGCGCGCCATCCGGGCTGAAGGCCAGGTAGGCCAGCTCCGGATCGGCCAGAGCCAGCGGGCCGGTCAGGTCGGCGATCCACGTCCCGGTGGCGCTGTTGATCACCAGCCCGCGGGCGGACCACCCCAAAGCCCAGGCTGATCCGCGGCCCAACGTCATCGACTCGACATGCGCGGGCACGGTCACCGCGCCGGGAGTCGGCGCGGCATCGGGCGACTCGGTGGGCACGGGCGTGCGCGTCACGGAGGGGCCGACTAGCTGTGGGGCCACCTCCTCGTCTTCGCCGCACCCGGCCAACAGCGCGGCCAGCAGCAGCGCGATCCCTATCCAAGGTGCTCTGCGAAACATGCGAAACATCCCTACTCCTCCGGGCACATAGATCGGCCTGAGGTCAACCCGCCACCCGGATGGTCTGGCCCGTGCGCGCGGCCTGATACAGCGCGTCGATGGCGCGCATGTTGCCGATGGCATCCTTGGCAGGGAAGAGCGGCGCCCGGCCGGCCAGCAGGCGCGCGCTGAGATCGTCGATCATCAGCGTGTACGAATCGACCGGCGCGAGCTCGATGGTGGACTGTAGCTCCCAGTCCGGCCCGTATTGGCGGATGATATTGGGCCGGTTGGCTTTGGCGTTGTAGGCGTAATCCACCAGCAGCGATCCCTCGGTGCCGACCAGCCGGAAATAACGGTCCAGCGGCAGGTTGAAGCCGCCATGCAGCTTGGCGAAGACTCCGCCCGGAAATTCGAGCGTGGCGACCAGCAGATCATCCACGCCGGTCTGGCCCCAGGTCGCCTGGGCGGTGACGCTCAGCGGCTCCCCCCCGGTCACGTAGCGGGCCAGCGCGACGGGGTAGCAGCCGACGTCGTACAGCGCACCGCCGCCTTTGGCCGGGTCCCAGCGCACATCGCCATCCCGGCCCAGCGGGAAAGTGAAGCCGGCCTCGATGAGGCGCAGATCGCCGATGGCCCCATCCCGCAGCAGTTCGCGAGTCCGCTCGGCGTGGGGATGGTGGCGCCACTGGAACGCCTCCGCCAGCGTCACGCCCGCCGCATGGCACGCCGCGACCATCTCTTCGGCCTGGGCCGCGTCGAGGCCCAGCGGCTTTTCACACAACACGTGCTTGCCCGCCCCCGCGGCCTTGATCGTCCATTCTTTGTGCAGGTGATTGGGCAGCGGGATATACACGGCGTCCACGTCCGGCGAGGCTAGCAGGCTCTCGTAGTCGCCGAAACTGCGCGGGATGCCGTGTTCGCTTGCATACTGGCGCGCGCGGCTGGCGTCGCGGCTCGCGACGGCCACCACCTCGCCGCGCTGGGATGCCTGGCACGCCGGGATCCAGGTAGCGGCAGCGTGCCGCGACGTGCTGAGAACGCCCCATCGAATTTTGTCGCTCATGGTCCGCCCATCCTTCCCTCAATCAGGTCCATCTTGCGCGCGTCCGGAGCCCGTACTATACCCGATCGGCCAGCAGCTTTACAACGCCCGCCGATCCCGCTATACTTTCCTGTACCAGTCGCACGAGGGAGACAGTCATGCCAGCGCGGGTCCGCCACCAGCACCATCATTCCGGCAACCAGCCATAATCAGGCGACCCGTACCCCCTGCGTCAGAAGCGTGGACAGTGGCCGCCACGCTTTTTTTGTGTCCAGTTCCAGGAGAGGATGCCCATGGCCCCGATCAACACCCGGCTGCCGAAAGGGATGCGCGACTTTCTGCCGCACGAAGTACTGAAGCGCGAGTACGTCTTCGGCGTGATCACGGACGTGTTCCAGACGTTCGGCTTCGAGCCGATCGCCACGCCCGCGCTCGAAATGCTCGATACCTTGCTGGGCAAGTCCGGCGAAGAAGCCGACAAGCTGATCTTCCACGCGCAGCACCCCGGCGGCAAGGAAGAGCTCGCGCTGCGCTATGACCTGACGGTGCCGCTGGCGCGCTACGTGGCGATGCACGAAAACGACCTCTCGATGCCCTTCCGGCGCTATCACATCGCGCCCGTGTGGCGCGGCGACCGGCCCCAGAAGGGCCGCTACCGCGAGTTCTACCAATGCGACGTGGACGTCGTGGGCGTGGCGAGCATGGCCGCCGACGCCGAGATCGTCAGCCTGCTCACCACCGCGCTGCGGCGGCTGGGCTTTGCCGATTTCACCGTCCACATCAACAACCGCAAGATCCTGAACGGGATCGGCATCTACGCGGGCGTGCCGGAGGCGCAGTTGGGCGACCTGTATCGCAGCATCGACAAGCTGGACAAGATCGGCCTGGACGGCGTGAAAAAAGAGCTGGGCGCCAGCGGCATCGCCGATGACGTAATCGGGCGCATGCTGGACCTGCTGCAGTACCGCGAGGACGGGCTGGCGGCGCTGGGCAGCGTGCGCGACCAGTTGCGCGGCATTCCGATCGCGCAGGAAGGCATCACCGAGATCGAGCAGATGGTCGATCACCTGGACGCGATGGGCGTCGACCAGTTCACGGTGGACCTGGCGATGGTGCGCGGGCTGGGCTACTACACCGGCCCGGTCTACGAGACGATGATCACCAAGCCGGACAACCTGGGCAGCGTGACCGGCGGCGGGCGCTACGACGGGCTGATCGGCCTGTTCCGCAAGGAGAGCATGCCGACGACCGGCTCCAGCCTGGGCATCGAGCGCATCATCGACCTGATGGACCTGCTGAACCTGTACCCGCCGGAGATCACCGGCACGGTGGTGCAGGTGCTGGTGTCGGTCTTCGAAGAGGGGACGCAGGGCGCGTCGCTGGCCCTGGCCAACGAGCTGCGCGCGGCGGGCATCCGCACCGAGGCGTACATGAACCCCAGGCGCGCCATCGGCAAGCAGGTCCAGTACGCCGACCGCAAGGGCGCGCAGGTCGTCGCCTTCCTGGGGCCGGACGAGATCCAGGCGGGCCGGGTGAAGTTCAAGCGGCTGCGCGACGGGCACGAGGTCGAAGCCGCGCGGACGGAGGCGGCCCAGACAGTCCGCGCGCTGCTCGGCTGAGCTGGCGCCGGAACGCGCACGGGAATCAAAAACGGGGACTGCGAACGGTCCCCGTTTTGTTTTGCACGGCCGTCAGGCCAGCGCCGGCTCGATCACGCTGAACTCCAGGTGATCGCCGTCCGGCGCGAGATCGGCGTAGACGGTGTCGCCTTCGCGCACATGCCCCTCGAGGATGGCCAGCGCCAGTGTATCCTGCACCTCGCGCTGGTACTATGCTCTCTTGGCGAAAATATCCAATGCTTTGGGCATTCTTGTAGGGTATAGTGAGGTAACCGCTCAGCACAGCGTCAAAAGGACATCGACGATGCGTACCGACCTCGTCCTGTGGGAAGATCTCGACGATATTCAGGCGCGCACGCAGCGGGCCCTCGACCTGCTGCAGCGAATCACGCACGCCATCGACAGCGGCCGCATCGACCAGCCCACCCGCCAGGACAGCAAACGGCTCAACCGCCTGCTGGCGCTCGCCGAGCTGCTGCACGCCGAGATCGACCGCTGGACCGGCGAGCTCGATCTGGGATACTGAGCCGCCCGGCTAAGACCGCCATCCCCTCTCGCACTCTGTCGAGATTTAGCCGCGCCCCAACGCCTCCACCAGACAGCGCAGCAGGCGGTCGGCGCACGCCCCGCTGGGGTCGAGATCCGGATCGTAGATCGTCACTTCCATCCCGGCGCAGTGGGGCGAGGCGGCCAGCCGCTTGAGCAACGGCGCGAGCACCCGGAAGGGCACGCCGTCCGGCTCCGGGCTGTCCACGGCGGGCATCTCCGCCTGGTCCACCACGTCAGCATCCAGGTGAATCCAGAAACCCTCCGTCGCCGCGGTGACCCTCTCGAGCGCCTGGGCGGCGACCGCTTCCGGCCCTTGGTCCACGACTTCGACGCTGGTGATCACCTGGATCCCCAGCTCTTGCACCTCGCTCAGGTACACGTCGCTGGGGCGCATGCCCACCGCGCAGATGTCCGCCGGCTGGACATACGGGCCGCGCTGCTCCAGATCGATCAGGCGCGAGTCGCCCCGGCCGGTCACGATCGCCAGATCCTCGCCCGCGGCGGCACCGATCGCGGGGGCGTTTTGCGGGTGGCGGAAATCCGAGTGCCCGTCGATGAAGACCAGCCCAAATCGCCCGCGGCGTTTCAGCGCGAGGGTATTGCCGATGAGGATGCTGCAATCGCCGCCCAGAACCAGCGCGAAGGTGCCCGGATCGAGCAACGGCTGGACCCGGTCCGCCAGCGCCAGCGAGTACCGGGCGATCGCCTCGGCGTTCCGATCGCCGTCGCCGGCCTGCCACTCGGGGCGGTAGCGCGGCGGGACAACCGCCCCCGCATCGGCCGCGCCCAGCGCGGGCAGCAGCTTGCGATCGCGCAGCGCCCACGGAAGTTTGTAACATCCCGGCGCGACCCCCGTCTCGGGCGGGCGCAAGCCCAGGTTGGAAGGGGCGTCGAGAACGATGATCTGCCGATCGGCCATGGTGGGCTCCTCTCTGGTGTCACTCTCTCCACGGTAACGCCTGCTCGTAGGCGCGCCGGTAGCACGCTCGACTTCCGCGTGACGGCGATCACCAGCCTGACTGAACATATATTCTAGCATAGTTGGGCGTGCCAGGGTCCTCCACGGCTGTTCCGACGATGCGCCATTTCCGGCCCTGGGCGGTTGTCCGCGGCGCGCGAACCCGTGTTGACAGGTCCCCGATCCCACAGTATAGTTGTCGGTGATTTGTGAACAGCTTCACAAAATAACAATTTTGACCGTCTCCCCAACCGGATTCGGCGCTGTGTGCCGGTTGGTCGGGGAGTTTTTCATGCCGAGAAATGGGGGATTTCATGTCACAGCGAAACGACACCAGGCGCAGCCGCGCGATGGGGGCACTCAAGACGCGCGACGGATTCACGACTGGGCTGGGGGTCCTGGCAGCGACCCTCGGCTCGGCGGTGGGATTGGGCAACATCTGGAAGTTTCCCTACCTCACCGGGGAAAACGGCGGCGCGGCGTTC
>ENA-UOUL01003102-UOUL01003102.1-bioreactor-metagenome-genome-assembly--contig:-NODE-3102-length-17754-cov-3.789953_pt1 | contig 17754 bp, 16 predicted proteins | sample MGYA00249838_ERZ747220 | MGnify/ENA primary metagenome ERZ747220 (study PRJEB28778, sample SAMN05720191) | bioreactor metagenome | isolation source: Anaerobic biogas reactor | place: USA:Washington...
GACCAACGAAGGCATAGATCAGAAACAAAACTGCTATGGTTATTATCGGCCATCCTACTACACGGCGGGCGGCTTCCAAAACCAACAGCACTCCGATAGCTCCGAAAATCAAATCCGGGGCGGTGACCAATCCCGCCCTTAAAACCAGTTCCTTATAATTAACAACTATATACAGCGGCATGGCGGCAGCAACAACAGCCAGAACCACGTCAATCCAATGCAAATGTTCCCGGGACCAGTTTTTTCGGCTGGGAAATAATAAAAAAACCAGGGCCATGGCAAAAGAAAGATGCACGGCTCTTTGCAGATGAGCATCCAGTGAACCAAAAATCGCCGTGTACAGCTGGAATAAAGAAAAGCTGATGGCAATTAACCCTACGATCCAGCGTACCGGCCCGGCAAAAATACGAAAATCAGATTCCCGATCATACTTGGCCATGAATTGCTGTAAATTGATATCCTCTTTTGTTTCTATAGCATTTTGTTCATTTATTGTTTCGCTGCCAAGCTCCTTATCCTCCAAAACTAACTTCCTTTCCGCAATCTATGGTAGATAAATTTAATCAATGGATATCTTGCCGTTTTTATTTCTACAATGGTGCCGTCGGCGAAATAGTCGCTCAGATAATACTTATCCTCTTCGGCCAATAAAGCCAGCCTGGTAAAATCAAGGGTTACATAAGAAATCTTATCAAAAATCCTCCACATGCCGGTGAGACGATAAACGCCTTGATCATTCACGAGTTGACCTTCCTCGGATAAAAAAGGAGTACCAACTCCTAAAGACCTGAAATCAGTGCCGATAAGAATGATTTGATTATCCGGTGCAGCAACAAAATGTTCCTGCACCGGCGTTTTGTTTACAGAATGCAAATATTCAACGGTAAATTCCTTTTTCCTTCCCAGCGGCACCAATAATCCGGGTGTTCCATCCGGTGTACTGATGACTATTGTGGGAACACTAATTAATAATAACAGAACTGTTAATATTATTGCTACCCCGGTTACTATATACCGCTGCCTGAAAATCATGGAATTTATCCTTTAAAAAACTATTCGTTAAAATATTTCTCCGCCCCGGGATGTAAGGGAACGGATAAACCATCTTGAGCCGTTTCCGGAACAATCAGATTGCCCACTGAATGAGCGGCCTTAAGTGCATCCAGATTGGTGTAAATCGCTTTGGTTATATCATAGGCCAGTTGTTCATCCATTTCATCGGTAACAACCAGCATGGCTTTAACTGCCAGGGTCTGGATGTCTTCTGCCTGCTTGGAATAGGTGCCGGCGGGAATAACTATTTTGGTATAAAAGGGATAATCCGCAATCAGTTTATCAGCTATATCATCACCAACCGGTATAAGAACTACATCATGCTGAGCGGATAGGTCCTGTATAGCAGCTGTAGGGAATCCGGCAGTGATAAATCCAGCATCTATATTGCCATCTTTAAGACCATTGGCAGCTTCAGCAAAGGACAGATACTGTTCATTGATATCATCATAGGTAATACCTTCCGCAGCCATTATCTGGCGGGCATTAGCTTCTACTCCGCTGCCAGCCGCACCAACGGCAACTTTTTTGCCTTTCAGATCGGCAACTGAATTGATATTGTTCTTTTTCAGGGTAATCAGCTGACAGGTTTCCGGATATATGGTGGCCAGGGCCTTTAATCCGGCTACTTTTTGATCTGTAAACATTTCTTCGCCCTTATCAGCATAAAAAGTTATATCATTTTGGATAAAGGCCAGCTGTACATTGCCTTCTTTAAGCAGATTGATGTTAGCAACTGAAGCACCGGTAGATTCAGCCGTGGCATTTACATTGGCAACGTTTTTATTCAGCACTTCGGCCATTGCCCCGCCCAAGGGATAATAAGTACCGGCAGTTCCGCCAGTAGCAATGTTGATAAAGGTCGTCTCCACTTTGGGCGGTGCGTTATCGCCCTGTTCCCCGGACTGGCCGCCGCATCCGGCCAGTGCTAATGCCATCATGGCCACAATAAGTAATAAAGCCACTCCATTTTTACGATATTTAATCATCAAGCAAACCTCCTAATTAGTAAAAATAATGATTTCGTTGTTTTTAAGATTTGACCCCCTTTTTTAAATTTTCATAACATTATTCTAATATATATTGTACAAAGTAAAGATAATCTCCTGCCAGATCTCCGCTAAAATTCATTGGCGAAGACCGTCACCTCCCTGCCGCTTTTTATTAAAGACGCGGGAGTGGGGAGACCGCTTCCGTTTACGGTGTTAGCTGAACCCGCTCTGCCGAAAAATGGGGTCCTTTTTTTACCGGCCCAGACGTTATATAATGGAGTTACAAATAACAAGGAGGTAAGAAATTTGGCAGCTTCTTTTTTCAACAAAGTATTGGTGGCCGTTGATGGTTCTGAACAGGCGGTCCGGGCTGTGGATATGGCTGTAAGGATGGCGGAGTCATCCGTCATAGGTTCAGTTACATTGTTTAATGTCTATGACAGCGGCAGTGTTGATGTAAGGAAATTACACAGCGCCGAGAAGCTGGATATATTGCGGGAAAACTCCCAAGCCCTGCTTAAAGAATACGAAAAAAAGTTCACATCCATTGGGGTGCCCTGTCATCTGAAAACCGCCGGCGGCGAAGCGGCTTCGCTTATATTGGATTTAGTACAGAACAGCGGGGATTTTGATTTAATAATGCTGGGCAGCCGCAAACTAAATAAGTTTCAGGAAATCACCCTGGGCAGTGTCTCCAATAAAGTATCTCGGTTGGTCAAAGTACCAGTTATGATCATAAAATAAAACCAGGCAGATGGGTCTGCCTGGTTTTATTTTTTTTATGCAAAGGAGAGGCCTGAATGGCAATAGCTTTGAATCATATCGGATTGGCAGTAACTAATATAGAACATTCTGCCCAATTTTATTGCAGCCATTTTCATTTCACCAGGGGAGAACAGTACCAGCTCCCGGGGATGAAAATACTCTTGCTGCATCAGGGGCCAATGGTTATTGAACTGCTGGAAAAGGATGATGGTCTGCCTCCCGGAAACCGGGCCGGCAGATGGGATCACATCGCTTTTAAAGTCGATGATATAGACGCAGTCTGCCAGGAACTGACTGCCGGCAATGTTCATTTGATCGATGAGCAGCCACGTATGTCCGTTTTCGGCAAACGCATCCTTTTTTTAGCCGGCCCCGATGGTGAGCAGATAGAATTGACAGAACCATAAGAGGAGAAATGATTATGAAAATACTTATAGCTCCCGATTCTTTCAAAGGAGCCCTTTCGGCCAAAGAAGCAGCTGATGCCATTGAGGCGGGAATCAAAAGAGCTCTGCCCGATGCTGAATTTTCCAAAATCCCCCTGGCAGATGGGGGCGAAGGGACCGTAGACACGCTGGTAACAGCAACTGGCGGGTCCCTGATTTCCCTCACGGTCAAAGACCCTTTTTTCCGGGATGTGACGGCCAGTTATGGAATTTTGGGGGATAAATATACCGCAGTAATTGAGATGGCTGCTGCCTCCGGTCTGGCCCTGCTGGATAAAACCGAACTGAATCCGCTGAAAGCCTCATCCTACGGGACTGGCCAGCTGATCAAATCAGCCCTGGACAGGGGCTGCCAAAAAATTATAATCGGTCTGGGCGGCAGTGCTGTCAATGATGGCGGATTGGGTATGCTAAACGCATTGGGTGCCAGATTCTATAATGAATCCGGCGGTGACAGCAGCATAGGCGGGCAGGGATTATTGGATCTGGCCGCAATCAATATTTCGAACCTGGACAACAGGCTGGCATCTGTAGATTTTATAGCCGCCTGTGATGTTAAAAACCCCCTGACCGGGCCGGAAGGTGCCACTTATATATTCGGACCGCAAAAAGGTGTAACCGGCCCCATGCTGGAAAACCTGGATAAGGCTATGGCCCGATACGCAAAAATGGCAGCAGATTTAACCGGAGTTAAAACTGACCAAATACCTGGTGCAGGTGCTGCCGGTGGTTTGGGAGCAGCTGTCTGCGCTTTTTTAGGGGGCGAAATACGCAGCGGTATCGAGCTGGTAATGGAAGTGACGAAACTGGAAAAACGGATGGAGCGGGTCGACCTGGTATTCACCGGCGAAGGCCGGATCGATGTTCAGACTTCCTGGGGCAAAGCCCTGTGGGGGCTGGCGCAAATGGCTCAAAAATTCCACGTCCCCATGATTGCACTGACGGGCAGCATCGGCACTGGCACCGAAATACTATTTAAAAATGGCTTTGCCGGTATTTTTACTATCGCAGAAGGTCCCCTGACTCTGGAAGAATCGATCCGAAAAAATGCCCCTTTGCTTGAATCTTCCGCCTATCGCATTTCCCTGCTGATAGATTCTTTGTATAAAAATTATATACATAATAATAAATAAAACTAACCTACATAATTTATATATAGAAGGAGCTGATAATAGTGACCAGGAACATCCGCTACAATGAATTCATGCAAGAAACTCTGGCCCAACTCCCCCGGGGCGCTTTTTTATCAGTAAAAGCCGGGGAAATAATGAATACCATGACAATAGGCTGGGGTTTTGCCGGCTTTATGTGGAGGACCCCCATGCTGATAGTGGCTGTCCGTCCCTCCCGCTACACTTTTGATCTGATGGAAAAAGCCGATAATTTTACGGTCAGTTTTCCCGCCCATGGTGAATTAAAAAAAACACTGGCAGATGTGGGGAGAGCCTCGGGCCGGGATACAGATAAATTTATCACTTTCAATCTCACCCCCCAACCGGGGACAATGATCGAAAGTCCCTCTATCGCTGAATGCCATTTGGTTTACGAATGCCAGCTTCTTTATAAACACCCTTTAGAACCGGAGTTGCTGCCATCGGAAATCAAATCCCTTTTCTATCCGGAGGGGGATTACCATACCCTTTTTTTTGCTAAAATCCTGGCTTCCTATATAAATGAATAAACTTCCCGGGGGAGGCTATTTGCATTCAACGACCTCCCCCGGCGATATATAACTTGCTTTTAACTATTTAACTTAAGGTGCAGTTACCGGCACCAATAGGACTTCTTCCCCCAGATCCTGGAGCGGGTCGCCGGTCCCAGGGAAGGTGTCCTCCCCATCCATTGTATCTTCCGGAAATGATTCTACCTCGGTTTCTGTCGTCGCCTCCACCATTTCGCTTAAAATATCATCCTGCAGTTCCCCATCATCCTCTTCCCTTACTTCTTCCCCGTCAGCTTCGGCATCGTCTATGGTTTCATCGGGAACCTCTTTTTTGACCCGATTATAGCCAGGGGGCGGGTCCTGGGCCACATCAAAATTTTTCCCGGCCAGCAAATCATTTACAATGCCGCTGGCAATTTTTTCATCCACTATCCAATAACTGGCCCCGGTTTTAGGATCGCTGGAAGAGTAACCTGGCAAAGTTTGAGTTATAAGCTGTTCCGGGTCAAAATCTTTGGCTGCATCCGCCAGGGAAAGCATTTCCTTGACCGGTATATTGGTTTTCACATTCTCAATGATCTCCGGCATTAACTGGGGGAGCTTGAGTATTGCTTTGGTGGAAAACATGCTCCTAGCCAGGGCTTTGATAAATTGCTGCTGCCGCGCGGTCCGTCCTATATCAGCAGTAGGGCCGCCCCGAAACCTAACAAATCCCAGGGCATCCTGGCCATTTAAAACCTGCGGCCCCTTTGACAGGTTAATGGCCAGAGCAGGATTCGGATCGTAATGGTACATAGCATAGGGGACATCAATATGTATCCCCCCCAGGATATCTATTATTTCAGCAAATCCTCCAAAATTAGTGGTTACATAGTAATCAATCTTTAGGCCCAATAATTTGCCCGCTTCTTCCATAGCAGCCTCCGGGCCTTTGATATAATTGATACTGTTTATTTTGTCATAACGGCCCTGCCCGATTTCCACCCGGGTATCCCGGGGAATCCATACCATCACCGTCTTTTTACTCTTTTTATCCATGCTGACTAGAATCATAGTATCACTGCGGGAATTTTTTTCTCCCTTTTGCGCATCGATTCCCATTACCAGGATATTATATGATTTTCCTGGATTGATTTTTAATACTTCGGAGATACCTCCCGCCTTAAATAAACTGCCCGCCCAGAGTCCCAATCCAAAGGTGATAAAAAATATGAACAATGCTGCCGCGGCTGTAGTACCTTTGATTTTAAACTTTCCCATTTAACCTTCCTGCTCCCCTGCATTTAAATATTGTGAAATCCTGTCCATCAGTTTATCCAACCCCTCACCCGTCAAAGCTGATACATAAATATTGCCATTGCCTGCCGGCTTGTCAGGCAAGAGATCGATTTTATTGAATACCAGCAATGTATCAGTTTTGTCTGCGCCCAATTCCTGCAAAACTCCTGCAACCGTTTCCATCTTTTCCATATAATCGATATCAGCAATATCTGCTATATGCAGTATTAAATCCGCTTCCAGTGTTTCTTCAAAAGTCGCCTTGAAGGCATTGGCTAAATTGGCCGGCATATCCTGGATAAAACCAACCGTATCAGTTATCAGTATCTCCTGACCATCCAGCCAGCGTATCCGGCGGGTAGTGGTATCCAGAGTCTGAAAAAGTCTGCTGTCTGCTTCCACCTGTTCCTGGCCGCTGGTGTGACCCCGATTACACAGGGCATTGAAAAGACTTGACTTGCCGGCATTGGTATAACCAACCAGGGAAACGGTTTTGATGCCGGAACGTTCCCTTTGCTTGCGGTGCAGACTCCGCATTTTACGAATCTTTTCAATCTGTTTTTTAATATCAACGATACGGCTGCGAATGTACCGGCGATCCAACTCCAGTTTTTGTTCACCAGCCCCGCGGGTGCCGATCCCCGCCCCCAGACGGCTCATTTCCTTGCCCTTCCCCGTCAGGCGCGGCAGTCGGTATTCCAGGCTGGCCAGTTCCACCTGCAGCTTGCCTTCATGAGAGCGGGCCCGCTGACTGAATATATCCAGGATGAGACCGGTACGATCTATGATTTTGATTTCCAGCATCTTTTCCAGGTTGCGCATCTGCACCGGCGAAAGCTCCCGGTCAAATATAACCAGGTCCGGCTCCGTTTCTTCAATGACCCCTTTAAGCTCTTCCAGCTTGCCTTTGCCCAGATAAGTTGCCCCCTGAATCCGGGCCCGCGCCTGAATCATCACCATAGTTACAATGGCACCGGCAGCCTCAGCCAGCCCTTCCAATTCCGCCTGATAATTTTGAAATTCGTCTGCCCGTTGTTTTGGCAGTTTTACTAACACCAATATGGCTTTTTCCATTTTCTCTTCCATCAATTACCTCATTATTTTTCTTTATCCATTATTATTGTATACGAATATATCCTTTCCTTCTGTCACAACTGGCAATGTTCATCTCCTTTGCCAGCTTTTTTTCATCGATAGACGAGAGGCTATTTTTAAAACCTGATCCCTTCCTTCATTTTATACCATCGAAAGTCCCGGTATACTTACACCTTCAATTATAGTAAGATATATTTACCTGATAGGAAGGTGAAGGAAATCATGAATATACCTGAATTTGACATGGAAAAAACCATAATGGGCACATTGCAGATTGAAATTAGTGAATATACTCCCGAGCGTGTTGTGGCTAAAATGCCGGTTACCCCCAGAACTCATCAGCCCTTCGGTCTGATGCACGGCGGAGTGTCAGTAGTTATCGCGGAGACCGTAGCCTCAGCAGGCAGTTATCAATTTATCGATGCATCCAAACAAAGGGCTGTGGGTCTTGAAATCAACGCCAACCATGTCCGCAGTGTAAGAGAAGGAATCGTCACTGCAGTCGGTTCTCCGGTCCATGTGGGACGGCGGACTATTATATGGGATATAAGAATATATGACGAAAAAGATAATTTGGTTTGTATATCCCGCTGTACCATGTCGGTTATCGATGCCTGAGCGAAGGGTCCTAACCTTTAAAGCCCATTCCAACAGAAATTGCCCGGGCTGCTTGTTTGACATCAAGGATGCATTCTGGCAGCCGGTCATTGAAAATCACATCAACTGAACCAGAAACACTTATTCCCGCAATGACCTGTCCTGTCAGCCCAAATATTGGGGCAGCCACACAGCCAATACCCAGCACCGTTTCCCCTTTATCTGCTGCATACCCTTCTCCCCTGATTTTTATCAGCTCTGTTCTTAGCAAATCGGGATCTGTAATGGTATTTTGAGTATAGGAAACAAGATTTTCTGTCTGGAGATATTCTTCAATATGAGCCGACGACTGCCAGGCCAGCATAACCTTGCCCACACCAGTGCAATATGCTGCAATGCCGGCACCAATACGCGGCACCAGAATATTACTGAGACCCGCATTGTTTATAATTACAAATACTGCCATGCGTCCGGCATATATCGCAATATGAACCGATTGCCCATATTTCTCTCCCAGCATTTTTATATGGGGCTGGGCAACATTACCTAAACGGGCACTGGTCTGATAAGTCATCCCTAATTCATAGACTCTTATCCCCAGACGGTATTTACCACTGGGGGTTATCTCCATATATTGGTTGGCCTCCAGAGTTTTGACCAATCCATGCACAGTGCTCTTAGGTAATTCAAGCTTCTGGCTTATTTCCGTTATTCCCCATGTTTCTTTGCGGCTGTCAAATAGGTCCAGAATCGCCAGGGCCCGTGATAGCGACCTGCTCACTTGATACTTCCCTCCAATAACCTTTTTAAACTGTTCACCATAATACCACATTCTATTTAAGAATGGCGCCCTCCGCAGCAGAACTTACTAATTTTGCATAACGGGTCAGCCAGCCCTTATTAACGCCCGGAGATGGCTTTATCCAGACTTCCTTCCTTCTGGCCAGTTCCTTTTCGTCAACCAGCAGGTTCAGCCTGCGCCCAGGTATATCGATTTCTATAATATCACCGTCTTCAACCAGGGCAATAGGTCCGCCAGCTGAAGCTTCCGGACAAACATGCCCGACTGACCCGCCCCGGGTAGCACCGGAAAAACGCCCATCAGTAACCAGGGCTACCTCCTTTTCCAATCCCAGTCCGGCTAAAAGGGCCGTAACGGCAATCATTTCCTGCATGCCGGGACCGCCCTGGGGGCCCTCATATCTTATTACAACCACATCGCCTTTAACGACCTGACCCCCGGCAACCCCATACTGGGCTTCTGTTTCAGAATTAAATACCCGGGCCGGTCCCCGATGATAGAACATATCCGGATCCACAGCAGCTGATTTTATCACAGATCCCTCCGGGGCCAGATTGCCCCAGAGTATTGCCAGTCCCCCTTCAATACTATAGGGATCATTAAGGGGTCTGATAATATCGCTATTGACTACCGGGGCTTCTGCCACATTTTCGGCCAGGGTTTTACCTGTGACTGTCAGCATATTGCCATCGGCCAGGCCGCCCTCGATGGCCATTTTAATCAATGCTGACATGCCCCCATTATCATCTAAATCCTGCAGGTGATAGGGGCCTGAAGGGGAGATATGACACACATTGGGGGACTTTTTGCCAATGGCATCTATTTGTTCCAGACTGATCCTATAACCCAGTTCATGGGCAATAGCCGGTAAATGTAAAACGGTGTTGGTGGAACATCCAATCATCATATCCATTGTCAAAGCATTTATCAAAGTTTTTTCCGTCATTATGTCGGAGGGTTTTAAATCCTCATGGAACATAGCTACTATTCTTTCCCCGGTTTTTTTAGCCAGCCGCAGCCGGGCAGATTTGACAGCCGGGATAGTGCCATTACCTGGCAGGGCCATACCCAGGATCTCCGTCATGCAATTCATGGAATTGGCGGTAAACATGCCCGAACAGGCACCACAACCAGGACAGGCATGATCCTCCATTTCCAGCAATTCTTCGGCTGTGATCCGCCCCGCTATAAGTCCCCCGGTGGCCTCACCGATATCGATTATACTGATATCTTTACCTTTAAAATCCCCAGCCATCATCGGCCCCCCGGATATTATGATGCTGGGGATGTTCAAACGGGCTGCTGCCATCAACATGCCGGGGACGATCTTATCACAGCTGGCCACCAGAACAAGTGCATCCAGACAATGGGCCTGGGCCACTGATTCGATTGAATCAGCAATCAGTTCCCGGCTGGGCAAAGAATATTTCATGCCGGGATTACCGCAAATGATACCGTCACAGACCCCGATAGCCGGGAAGACCAGGGGGTGGCCCCCGGCACTCCACACCCCTGCAGTCACCGCATCAGTTATATTATTTAAATTCATATGGCCCGGTATCAAGGTATTAAAAGAATTGCAGACCCCTATCCAGGGTTTTTTAATATCTTCACTGGTCATGCCCAGCGCTTTCATTAAAGAGCGGGCACTGGTCCGGGTTATCCCATCTTTTAATACATCACTTCTCATAGGCTTATTTCTCCTTATTTACTATAATCGGGATGAGCTGCCTGAGCCTTCGCGCCGACACTTAAGGCTGCCAGAGCTATGATCATGGCCAGGACCGCCAGACCAATATATAAATAGAAGGCCGGCAGATAACTGCCCGTTTTATCAAAAATAGTCCCGGAAAGGGGCATACCAATGCCGGAACCCAGAGTATAACATATACTCATAACACCATAGATCACTCCATAATTTCTCTGGCCAAACATTTCCGCCGTCAAAAGCGGAGGCGGAATGGTCATAATAGCATTGGCAAAGCCGAAGACCAATCCAAATATGATGGCAATGGCAGCAACTGTTGCACCGGTCAGGATAAAGGCTGCCACGGCAAAAATAGTGAATATGAAAATAACGCCCACCCGGGGCCCAAAGCGGTCAAAGATGGAACCCAACACAATTTTACCCAGAACCAGAACTCCCATGAACAAGGCTACAATATTGGCTGCAAATGCCGGCGAATGACCTACATCAGTCAAAAACGCCGGAACATGATGCTGGATACCCATGTTCATTACTCCTATCAACAGCAAAACCAGAGCCAGCAGCCAGAATCCGGAAGTTTTAACCGCCTCGCCCATAGTAAACCCTTTTAAATCGTCGGCCGTCTCTGTTGATTCGGCAATGTCTCCATAGGCCTTCAGGCCCATTTCTGCAGGATGCAGGCGGACAATGAACAGAGCTACCGGTATAGTGGTTAAAGCTAAAACGCAGCCCAGGAGCATGTAGGCAGTCTGCCAGTTGTAGGCCGTTATCAAATAATTGGCCACCGGGTTAAACAGCATTCCTCCAATACCACTTCCGGCCAGGGCAATAGCTATTGCCAGTCCCCTTTTCTCTTTAAACCAGTTGGTTATCAGCAGAGCCACCGGTATAACATGGGTACCTGCCGAGCCGATCCCCAGTAAAATTGATAAAAGATAAAAATGTATTAATTGTGTTGATTGGGAGTATAAAAAGAAACTGACAGCCAGAATAGTTGTAGATATGCCCATTACCACTCGTATTTTATATTTACTGAGCAATTTACCCATGAAAGGCGCCGCCAGGGCCATTGACAGGGCAGCTATAGTGAAATAAAGAGAAAATGCACCGCGGTCAAATCCCAATGATTCGGTAACCGGTTTTAAAAACACCCCGATAGAATTGATAGCAATACCAATTCCGGTAAAAGTGAGCAGGAAACAACCCGCTACGATCCACCAACCGTAAAAAACTCTGGGCTTGTTATCCATTAATAAAACCCCCGCTTATATATTCACCTTCTCCCCTTTTTCCATCATGTTTTTAACCGCTCTCTTTGAATTATGGCTAGTGCTTTCGCCCCCTTTCACTTATTCGCCAAACAAAAGAGCGGCAGGTTTATCCTGCCGCTCCCTTACTTATAGCCCGTAAGACCTGGCTAATATTTTGATTGGATGTGTTACTTCCCGGTCTTTTACTTTAAAGCCGATATAAAACCGACAAACGGGACACTGAGTTAAAATAGCATCAGATTCAGTCTGATTTATATCCTGCAGTCTCATGTCGCGAATCTTTTCTGCTTCTTCCCGGTGTTCCATATAATATGTTCCCGCACCTCCGCAGCATTGCTCAGGATTCCCAAATTCATTCAGCCGGGCATTGGGTATCTGTGCCAGCAATTTCCGGGGTGCATCTTTAACTGTCGGTGACCAGCCTCTATGACAGGGCACATGATAACTCCACTGGATATCCAACTGTCCCGGCGTTTCTGCCAGTCCCTCCGTCTGCAAATATTCGGTAACTTCCCACATCTTGCCGGCAACTGCTGCTATTTTTTCCTGGAGTGGATCGCCTTCAGGCAGGCATTTGGCCGCTTTTTCTTTAAACATCATGCCACAGGATGTGCAGTCAGTTATTATAGCATCAACATCCAGGTCCGCCAGTATTTTCATATTAGTTTCCAGCATGGAACGAGTACCTTCAAGATCCCCCTCACTCAATGTAGGAATGCCGCAGCAAACCTGCCCGGGAGGTATGACGACTTCCATACCGTTGTGGTTTAATACTTTAACCGTCGCTTCTCCCGTGTCAGGAAAAAAGAAATTGGTTCCGCAGCCGACAAAATAGGCTACCCGTTTTTTTACTTCCCCTGAGGGAGTGTAGGTGCCAGAATACATTTTATCAAATGATTTGGCAGCCAGGGGCGGGACCTCTTTGGTGGCTATGCCCATTTTCTGGGCCAGAGAACCGGCCTTGGTCAGAACCCCGGTCAGCCCTCTTTGTGCCAGCATTTTAGACATTACAGTCTGTTTTATACCGCCGCTTTTTTCCTGGGTTTTGATACGGGCGGCAATAATAATATCGACAATGGGAACTTTACTGGAACAAGTCTGGGTGCAGTTGGTGCACAACAAACAGGTATCCAGAAGTTCCTGAGCCTTTTTACTGTAAGGCATGCGATCATGCATAACCGTTTCCTTGATCAAAAGCAGGCGGTTCTTGGCCACATGACTCTCGCTCATTTGGGACAGATAGGATGGACAGGTGGACTGGCAGTAACTGCAATGTGAACATTTTTCTATTATGCTTTCGTATTCTTCCAGTTTATACATGGACATCACCGCCTTCTTCCATCCATATCTTGCCAGGGTTCATGATCCCTTTGGGATCGAATACCTTTTTAATTCCCTTCATAAGCTCGATCTGTACAAGACCCAGCTCCCACTCCAAATACTTGGCCTTATGGATACCGATGCCATGTTCACCGGAAATAGTCCCCCCCATATCCAGCCCGGCTCGTATGAGCCTGTCAACAGCAATATCCGCTTTTTCAAGAATTTCAGGGGTTATTTGGGTAAACAAAACCGATGGATGCATATTACCATCACCGGCATGACCAGCCAGACCGATCATGATTCCCTCTTCAGCCGCAATGCTTTGCACTGTCCGTACCAATTCGGGCAATTTGTTGCGCGGTACAGTTATATCTTCGGTAGTGGCCCTCTGGAATATAGTCTGGATCAAAGGATAAACATTGGCCCGGGCTGTCCAGTAATTGTTGGCTGCTTCCTTGTCGTCAACAAGTCTGATTTCCTTAGCCTTTAAATCATTACAGATTTCAGTTACCACCCTGGCTTCATATTCCACCTGGGATTCGGTTCCGTCAAAATACATGAGCAGATAACCTTCCCCATCAGCAGGCAGGGGCGGAGAAAAGTAACTGTTCATTACTGCAATAGCCATTTTAGTCAAAAACTCCACCATGGCCGGCACTGCTCCCCGTCCTGTTATTTCAGATACGATTTCTGCTGCTTGTTCCAGGGTATCGGTAACCACCACTATGGTCCGATTAGCTTCCGGAAAGGGCAGGAGGCGTAAATTGGCCCGGGTTATTACACCCAGGGTACCTTCAGAACCAGTCATCAATCTGGTCAGATCATAGCCCACTGATTGCTTGACGAATTTCCCCCCCGGATTTATAACGGTTCCATCGGGCAGCACTACTTCCAGTCCAGTTACATAATTACCGGTGGTTCCATATTTGACCCCCCTTGGTCCCCCAGCACGGGTGGCAATATTACCACCGATAGTACATACACTGGCACTTTGCGGATCTGGCGGATAAAACAGCCGCCTTTTTTCCAGCATATCCTGGAAGGGTTTCAAAACTACTCCCGCCTCCACTATTGTCGTCATATTGTTCTGTTCAATTTCTATGATTTTATTCATGCGCTTTAGATCCATTACGATCCCGCCGTGAACAGGCGTGCAGCCCCCCGCCAGTCCACTTCCGGCACCACGCGGGGTTACCGGTATCACCTGTTCAAAAGAATATTTCATGATTTTAGAAACATCCTCAGTGGTATGAGGAAATACTACCACGTCAGGTACGCGGCTTTTAAAATAATGTGTGGCATCATTGGCATAGGCCAGCATTTCCTCAGGATGAGATAAAACCTGCGAATGTCCTAATAATGCTGTCAGATCCTTAACCAAGCCCTGCAAAAAGATCCCCCCCTTTTCTCAGGTCCTTTACAACTGCTGATTTTTATCACATTTGTTCATAACCAATTTTAAATACCTTACGGTTCAATTCCAGAGCCGTTTCTTTGAAACGCTGTTCCATAACCCGATCATAATCCTCGGTAGTAAGGGGAACCTGTGGTAATGCAGTCAGGGCCCCCATCAACAGAATATTGGTTGCCTGACTATTACCCGCTTCCACTGCCAGACGGGTAGCTTCGATGATTTTCACAACCCCAGCCAGTTTTTTTAGTTCCGCCTCGATATCTTCCATAGCTGGATAAACTGCCTCGCCGCTTAAAACCGCCAGCGGATAATTGGGCCGTGATTCGGTAATGATCAAAGTGCCTTTATTGGCATAATCTCGGGCTACCCGCAAGGTATCAGTTGGTTCAAAGGAGACGATGATGTCAGCCTCACCCAACGGGATCAGCACCCCATACTCAGCTGTTGAAGATATCCTTACATGACTCATGACCGAACCACCACGCTGGGAAGCACCATAAGTCTCACCGACAGTGGTATAAAACCCTTGTTCGACCAGTGCTGATGCCAGGAGTTCAGTTGCCAGAATATTCCCCTGTCCTCCGACTCCGCAAATAATGATATTGAGCGGATCTTTAACCAGTTCCTTATTCATCAGCCTGACCTCCCTCCATCTTGATGGCTCCTGCCGGGCAGAGACTGACACAAACCCCGCAGCCCACACAAACAACTTCATCGATTTTGGCTTTGCCGGCTTCGTAATCCCAGATATTACCCGGGCATCCCCAGATCCGGCTGCAAAATCTTCCACACCCACATTCATCACCGCGGCATAAATCCTGGTCCACCCATACCCGGGGTTTTTCGCTTTTACGCACCAATGTCGCACATTCCTGTTTCAAAATCAGTACTTTTAGCCCCGGCTGTTTTAAAAGGTCATAAACGATTTGGGTAGTACCATCTATGTCAAAAGGATCCGCAACAGTGACCGGACATCCGATGGCCTCCACTACTTTTTCGATGGAAATCGGTTCAGCAGCTCTTCCCATAGCCGTCAGGCCTATGCCTGGATGAGGCTGGAATCCGGTCATGGCAGTCGCTGCATTATCCAGTACCACAAATAACATATCTGAATTATGGTATTTGGCATTGACCAGGCCTGGTAAACAGGAATGAAAGAAGGTGGAGTCCCCGGCCAGAGCCAGCACCGGTTGTTCAAAGCCAAACCGGGTCAGCTGTCCCAGACCCTCAGCTGCACTTATACCTCCACCCATACAGCAAAGGAAATTATACAAATAATGACCTGCTCTCTGTCCGCCCATGGTGTAGCATCCAATATCACCCATTACCACTCCCTGACCTTCCTGGATGCGCAAGGTCTGTTTTAACAGGAAGAAAGAAGCCCGATGAGGACAGCCGGCACAAAAAGTCAATTCCCGCGGCGGCAGCACCACAGCTTCCTCCGGCGGTATTACCGCAATATCCGGTCCAGTATATTCTTTATTCACAAGAGCCGCCAGCGAATTTCTTACGATATCTGGGTTCAGCTCATCCTTGCGGGGCATAGCATTGCCACCGCGGCGACCCAGCAACTCTACCTGGAGTTCTGGATGATAGGCCATCAGGATAGCGATATTTTGTTCCAGGAAGGGATCCACTTCTTCTACTACCAGGACCTTTTTAGTTTTGGCCAGATGCTGGACAATAAATTTTTCCGGCAGGGGATATGTGGTCCCAATCTTCAGTATCCCTACACTATCTTGTAATTCTAATGTTTCAACAGCCTCGGTGCTGTACAGCCAGCCTGTTCCACAGGTTACTATTATCAAATCCGCAGAATCCGGCCCCATATACTGGTTAAAAGGAGAATCCTCAAATATATCCTGAGCTTGATCGATTTTGGCGTTTTGCCCGTCTTTGAACCAATTGATGGCCACCATCCGGTCCCATTCGCCAATTGTGGCCGGATCAGTTTTTTGTCCAGGAAATTCCCCCAGAACAACACTGCTGCGCCCATGATTGATCCGCGTTGTCGTTCTTACCATTACCAGTTGCTGCAATTGTTCCGACAGTTCAAATCCCCATTTGACCATATCTTTTGCTTCCTGCATATTGGCAGGTTCCAGCATGGGCAGTGCAGCAGAGCGCGCCTGATGACGGGAATCAAATTCGTTGGTACTGGAATGGGCACTGGGATCATCGGCGACTATAAGTACCAGCCCACCTCTTATACCTGATAATGATGCACTGTGAAGAGCATCCCCCACTGTGAGTAATCCGTTTTGTTTCATGATGCATAAAGAACGCACCCGGGCAAAAGAAGCCCCCAAACAGGCTTCCAGGGCACAGGTCTCATTGGTGGACCATTCAGCATAAATATCCATTTCTTCCGCAACATGGCCCAGCATTGTCAGTATCTCCGAGGATGGTGATCCGGGATAAGCAGCGGCAAAACGAATGCCAGCTTCAAGGGCTCCCCGGGAGATGGCTTCATTGCCCTGCATGAGGTAAGTTTTGCCTGGTTCATTGGCAGTAATCATCCATTCCATTATTATTTCATCATCCCTTCCGCCACTTTCCGAATCTGTTTATACATATCGCTTTCCAAATCGATAAAAGGTTTAACACCCCTATCAAAGGCTGCTTGTATATTATCCAGATTGCGGCTTTTTTTACCCAGTGAGGCACCTTTCAGGCGCACTAATTCATCTTCCGGGAAAGGCTCACAAATTAAATAACCTTTTTCCTGAGCCTGCTCCAGGAGTTCCCGTCCTTTTAAAGAGCGAAGGATAACGGTGTTCCATCCCTTTTCCGCCTCGAATGCACCCACGGAAATATCCGCCAGTTCTGCAGTCATATCCAGGCAGTACCCGCAGCCGGGCTTATTAAATTTCTTGACTTCCTCCAGGGGCAAAACATGTTCCCCTTTGTCAGTTTTTACGATGAAACCATCTTGAGGAATTTCCATACCCAAAACCTTTTCACCGGGGAATTTGCTTTCCAGATAATCTTTAAATTCCCAGCCCAGTGACCACATGCAAAATATTCCGATTGTAAGAACTTCCATTGGCGGTTTGTCGGGACGCCGATTATAATCCAGCTTGCGCATCGCCTGAATTTGACAGGGACGGCCAACCACAGCCATCTTTTCCACCTTGTTTTCCTGGGCTTCTATCACTTTGCGCAGACTGGGAGAAGCAAGGAATCTGGAACCTGCTGCCTTTTCAATATCAGCAGCTTCCGCAGTCAGAAATGGCAGCGGAGTAATATTGTCGTTACTCCCGGTGAGTAAAACAGTTTGAACCAATTCGTTTTCCATGATGGTCTTGAACAGATGGCTAACTGTGCCGCCATCCTGTTGCCCATCA
>ENA-UOUL01003104-UOUL01003104.1-bioreactor-metagenome-genome-assembly--contig:-NODE-3104-length-17753-cov-3.419099_pt1 | contig 17753 bp, 14 predicted proteins | sample MGYA00249838_ERZ747220 | MGnify/ENA primary metagenome ERZ747220 (study PRJEB28778, sample SAMN05720191) | bioreactor metagenome | isolation source: Anaerobic biogas reactor | place: USA:Washington...
GAAATACCGCCTGCAGAAGCGCAACTATTTATACCTTGCGCTGCTTTTTGGCGCCCTTAGTTTTTACAGCTACAGCCCCTTGCAGTTGGTGGTGGTTTGTGTGAGCCTGGTCTTGTTGCTGGTGGATTGGAAATATCACTTTGAACAAAAAAAGTACCTCCTGCTGGGATTGGGATTCTTGCTGCTGCTGGCCGCGCCATATGTGTATTTTCAGATCAGCCATCAGCAAGCCCTGAGCCATCATCTGAACTTATTAAATTCGTACTGGGTCAGCCGGCTGCCCCTCTGGAAGAAAGTCAGCCTTTTTCTGGGTGAATGGCTGAAAGGGCTCAATCCGCTCTACTGGTTTTTTGAAAACACTATTGACCTGGTGCGCCACCAGATGAAAAACCTGGGGCATTTACCCTGGTTTTTCCTGCCCTTCTTCCTGCTTGGCTTCTGGCAGAGCCTCAAAAACTACAAAAAAGCTGAATACCGCAGCGTATTGATTGCCTGGCTGTTGGGTCCGGTTGGGGCCGCCATTGCGGGCATCAGCATCACCCGGGTTTTGGTGATGGTCATTCCTTTCAGCTTGATGATTTTTTTAGGCCTGGAAGCGGCGATCAGTTTTTTCGATAAAAAGTTGAGGTTAAGACCAATTTTAATTTGGGTTGCCAGCCTGAGCCTGGTTCTGTTTGGCAGCTGGATGACCTGGTACGCGCTTACAAGCGGTCCGCTCTGGTACCCGGATTATTCGCTCTACGGCATGCAGTGGGGTGGGCAGCAGCTCAGTGAAAAAATTGTCAAATTTCAAGAAACCCATCCTGAAAGCAGGCTCAAACTCAGCCCCAAGTGGGCCAACAACACCGATGTGATCATGCGTTATTTCCTGGGCGATCCGCTCCCGCTTGAAATCGGCACGCTGGAGGAATATGACCTTTACCCACTCCAGCTGGATGATGATCTGGTTTTCATCATGGGACCCGATGAGCTGCAATGGACGCGGGAAAACCCCAAGTTTGCTCAGCTTGAGCTTTTGGACAGCCTGAATTGGCCGGATGGCAGGGTGGGCTTTTCTTTTCTGCGCCTGGCTTATTCTGAAGAGGCTGAAGCAATCTTCGCGCTTGAAATGGAGCAGCGCCGCCAGCCGGACCAGACTGAGTTTGATCTAAACGGTCAGCGCGTAAGCATCACTCATTCAAAACTGGATTTGGGCAGCCTCGCCCACATTTTTGATGGCAGTTCCGGCACGCTGGCGCGCACGCTGGAGGCCAACCCCCTGATTATCACAATTGATTTTCCCCAGCCGGTGAGCCTGCAAAAAGTGACCGTTTTGGTTGGGTCGCCACCCACCCGTCTCACGGTCACCATCATCGAAGAGGATAGCGGTCAGGCCTCAAGCCTGACAGTCACAGACAGCGGCTCTGACCGGGTCCATCCGCTTTCAGTTGCCTTTGATTCACCTCGGTTAATCAGCCGTTTGACGGTCAGTGTTGAGAGCCTCTACGAAGACCCACCCACGCATGTGCACCTTTGGGAGTTAATTTTGGAATAAAAAGGGGCAGATTTTCAACCTCATTGGGGCAAATTAGCGAGCTTTGTTTCTTTTTCTTTGAAGCAAACGCTGGGCGCGGGGGCGGTTGAAGCGCTGCGCGATGATGCAGGGCAAATTGACCATCAGGGCGTAGGCCAGCATAAACCAGAGGGCTTGGGGTGGGGTGAAGAGGCCAAAAAGCAAAAAAGGCGGGATTGCCAGCCAGTGGGTCAGCTCAGCCCGGGCGGATTCGATCAAAAAGCGCTCCAGGTTTTCAACCGAGAAACTTTCCAAATGTTTCTTTTTGAAGCCATCTTTATTCCAGACCACCCCACCATCCGGCAGCAGATGTTTCCAGCTGCGAACGCGGAACAGTTTTTCATAGATTTGACCTTCTTCTTCAAAGCCGTGGGTTTTGAAAAAGAAAGATTCCGGAGCAAAGATGCTTTCTGGTAAATGCAAACAAATATAGGAAGCTATCCACTGCAGCGCGAACCAGAGCGGGAAACAAATCAGGATGGTCAACCAGGTCGGTAAAAAAATAATTTGCATACTTATTTATTCGCGGCTATGGAGCGCCCTTTCCAAATCACTTTCAAGCCTAACACCTTTTTCAGGAGCGAGATAAGGAAAATGAGCAGAAAAACAAAGATCAGGAAAGGGTAGAACAAGCTTGCCCAAAAGCTAAACTGCCCGATTTTTTTGGAAAGCAGCCTGAGGAGGTAGACCCAGACAAAATACAAGACCGAAAAAACGATCATCCAGGGGATGTTCTTCTCACCGGCATAGCGGATAATTTGGATCGGAACAGAAGTCAGGGAACAGATCCAAAAAAACACCATCCAAAAAACCTTTGCGGAAGTCAGGATAGCACCAGCGGCCATATTTTTAATCCAACCCTGGAACAGCTCCCGAAACCCACCGCTGTACATGCGGTAAGAAAGCTCCTGGTCGCCCATGAATAAACGGTAGGTCAAGCCAGCCTTTTTCAATCGATGAGCCAAAGCCATATCCTCCACAAGCTGGTTTTTGACGCTTTCGTGCCCGCCGATGAGCTCGTAATCTGCCTGGGAAATCAATATGACCGGCCCGTAGAGGCCGACATTGTGCGGGACTGCCAGGGTTGCGCCGTTGGCAGCAATCTGGACCAGGTTGAAAAGCAGAGAAAATTGCTCGTAAGCCTTTTCTGTTTTGTGATACAGCTGGACAGAGACAGTACAACCGCAGTTTGCGTGTTGCTCAAGTAGTCTTTGCAGGGCGTCTTTTCCCAACCTGACGTCTGCATCAAGGAAGAGCAAAAGTTCCCCGCTGGCGGTGTTTGCCCCGTTTTGACAAGCCCAGGTTTTGCCCATCCAGCCAACCGGTTTATCCTTCAAAAAAACAACTTCCGCCCCGTGCTTTTTTGCTACTTCCGCGGTCAGGTCAGTTGAATCATCATCCACGCAAATGATCTCGTACGGCATAACAGACTGTCTCTGCAAGTCCTGCAACAAAAGAGGCAGGTTTTTTTCTTCATTCCGTGCTGGAATAATCACAGAGAGCGTTGGATAACTTCCGTCCGTTTTTTTGCTTTTTGGGAGCCTGGAGAAATGATGAAACAGGATTGGCGTGAGGGCCAAGCCTATCAGGATCACGACAAAGCGATAAATGAGCAGGGCTGTAGGGCTCATTTTTTCAGTTTCTTTTTGATCTCATCCGCAGTTAATTTGCCGGTCAGGATAGAAACAGGCAAGCCTGAAGGGCTGAAGGACCACTGCCCGCACTGGTAAACATCCTGAATCGGGGTGTTGATGGAGTTGCCCATTTTGTTGAAGCGGTTTTCGGCCGGCATCTGCGGGTTGGTGAAAGCCCAGCCCGTAATGGCGCCGTCTGAATTGGAGCTTTCCTTTTCAAGCGTCAGGGGAGTGGAACAGAGCGAGAACAGGATCTTCTCGGCAATGCCTGGAAACAGGGAGGCTTCCATCATATCAGTCATTTTTTGGGTGCAGAAGTCTTTCAATTCCTGGTAGCGGCCAAGTTCCTCAAAATAGTGGGCTAATTCATAGTCCATCAGGGTGCTGACGATAAGCCCGGTCTTTCCTTCCGGCGCCAGGGAAGCATCGCGCAGGGAGGGAACAGAGATTTCGTAGGTGGTCTTTTCAAGATACTCCCCCACCCAAGCCAAGAGGGCATCCGGGCCATTTTCTTTGACTTTGTGCCAATCCGGCAGGGTGGAAACACCACTTGTGTTTGGAGTATAAAAAGCGTGCGGTCCGCAGTGCTGCGCGAAGTAGTCCTGATCCAGGTCAATGCCCATGAAAAGCGCCACAATCGAATCGCCCCCGCTGCTTTTTTGCGCCAGCGAGCCCTGCCTTAGCACGGCTGGATCATCTGTGCCTTTCAGGCTGGCATAAAGCGCTTTTTGATCTGCCGCCCAAACCAGGTATTTGTAGTCCACGCTGGAGCTGTCAGATAGCCCAACCTGGTGCTGGTCGGGGTCCACCCAGGTCACCGCCGTTTCAGTTTTGATCTCACCGCCAGTGGAGAGGATGTAGTCAGTTACTTTTTGAGCCAGCGTGCCGGTGCCGCCCAGGGTGTAGCAATAATCCAGGTAAAGGCTGAAGTAACTCAAGGCAAAAAAGGCGGGAGTTTCCTTGAAAAAGTGCTGGGCGATCATATCGATCAGAGCCAGGTTTTTGGTGAACTTGCTTAAATGAAGATAGACCGGGTCGCTGAGGCGGATGGCTTTGCGGATATTCCATTGATATTTGAGCAGCCAGGGCAGCAGCGTTTTCATCAGATATTGTGGGTCTGGGGCTTCCTCCAGGAAAAGGGGATTGTCGATGCCGTAGATCACATCCATGTAGCCCATCACCTTGCGGATCTCAGCTTCGATCAAGGCGATATCGGCACTGTTCTCGGGGAAGAGTTTTGTCAGCATGGCGGTGTAGTCCCGCAGGCTGGCGGGGTTTTCCACTTTGACCCATTCATCCCCGATGCCAACCGAGACCGGGTTGCGGACGAAATCGATATCGATCCCCAGATGTTCCAACATGGGGAAGACGATGCCCGAGCTCTCGAAAGCTCGGATGCCGGCATCGAAGGCAAAGCCCTGGTACCAAAAAGTTTTTACCAGCCCGCCGGTTTGCTTTCCCTTTTCCAGGAGCAGCGTCTTGTAACCGTAGTGATTGAGATAGGCCGCGCTGGTCAGGCCTGCTAACCCGGCTCCCACAACAATGGCATCATAATTTTCTTTCATTTGATCCTCATTAGTTATAAATTTCATAGCAATAAAGTTTCTAGATTATAGTTTAAGAATTACAAAATCTGGAGTTGTTTCACAAAAATTTTCAAGTTTATTAGGATGCTGTAACCATCAAGGCATTTCATCGAGTGAATAAAAAAAGGTGGATTTCAATATCCCAAAATTCATTCTATGAGAGGTAACTCTACCTTTATGTACTTTTACGCAGGATAAAACACTTAATTACAGAAATTGGTTATTGTTACTTTTATACTGATTCGATAATTAGCAGGCTTCTCAAAATTGCTGAATAAAAAAAGGGGTCGGGTAAACTACCCGACCCACTTTAACCTAACCTTATTTCACGATCAACGGCAGGAAGAGCTGGAAACTTTCTGCAGGGAAAGTGATGTCAATGCCGCTTTTGGTTTCACCACCTGTGATGGTCACGGCTGTTTGGTCACCATACCAAACATAGGGTTCACCCGGGTCTGGAGGACCATCGCCCGATTCGTTCAGGTCGATCCAGGCACCGACGTAATAGGTGCCATTAGGCAAGTTTGTGAAGCTGTAACTTCCACCACAGGCAATCGTGGTCGAGAGTTCTGGTTCTGGATTAGTGGTACTTGCCCAGAGATCTACGAATACAGGGTGGATGGAATCGCAGGTGACCGTCCCTTCGATCGCACCAGTATTGGAGCTGGGGAAAGTGATATCGATACCGCTTTGGGAATTGCCACCTGTGATTTCTACAGCGGTTGGGTCACCATACCAGGCATAAGGTTCGCCCAGGTCTGGAGGACCATCGCCCGATTCGTTCAGATCAATCCAGGCACCGACGTAATAGGTTCCGTCAGGCAAGTCTGTGAAGCTGTAACTATCGCCGCAATTAATTGTGATTGAGCGATAAGGTGGTGGCTCGGTGTTACCTGCCCAGATGTCTACGAAGACTGTATAGGTGGAGTTGCAAGTAACAGTGCCGCTGATAGAACCTCCGGAGCCGCCCCCATCAATGACAGTTAAAGTCACACCTTCATCACTGAAATCGGACTCCAGTTTCAAACCGCCATCCAAGGTTGGAAGGCTGACTGTGTCAAAGGTGCCTGTGCCTGAACTACCCTCGCCAGAATGGTCAATAATGAAGAAAGAATCGCCCACTTGCGGCTCGAAGTCATTAATCAGGCTGACATTCAACGTTCCACTCAGAGTTGCAAAACCCGTCACGATAAGCTGGTCAAAATCCGGTGTGGCAGCATTTGTTCCGCCAAGCTGGATTTCCAGGATGCCGTCTGCGGTTTGTGTGTAATCGCCATCCACAGTGATGATGCCCGGCGACGCGCCCGGGCTGACCGTGCCGGCATTTGTTACATTGGATTCGATCGTTCCGGTACCAGAAAACGTTTCCCCCGAGGAGATGTTATAGGCACTGGCTATTATTTCTCCTCCTTGCAAAACGATCATGCCCAAATCGGCGGATTGGCTGGCGGAGATGTCAACTACAGAATTTGTACGAATATAGGTCGTGCCGGAGATAACGCTGCCATAAATATTTATGGAGTTGTATTCGCCTGCAAAAATGATGCTCACATCAATGCTTGAACCGATCTGGAAGGTGTTGATGCGTTCCGTATCGGGGGACTGGAAAATACTCAACTGCTTTCCAGTGAATGTACCGGTATGGATACCGGATTCATACAGGATCAGTGCAGCATAAATACCGGAGTTCACAACCCCATAATTGTTGAAGGGAGCTTGAATTCGCAGGTTATGTCCATTCACATCCTGAATGCGGATTGTCCCATAGTTGTCCACCTGATTCGCCAAGAATGTGGTCTGTTCGTCAATTGTGATCTGGGCGTCCGCATCGATAGTCAGTGTATTCATGTCGACCTGGTCCTGATATCCGGTCAGGACGGGATAGGTCGCTTGACCGGCGGGGATGATTACATCGCGCGTGTCATTGGGGTAGGTAGGCGAACCGCTACCGTCAAGACATTCGCTCCAGTTATCAGTGTCATACCAATCCGTTGTTGTCCCCTGCCAGGTGCAAGTAGTTACTGCTTCAACGGGTTCAATCCACAGAAAAGTGAGTGAAAATAGAACTATCACTGCCAATAGAAATTTGAACACAAGTTGTGTTTTTCGTGAATACATGTAGACTCCTCATTTGGGAATAAAGCAAAACAAATCAACATTGACGCATCCGGGCAAGTCAAGCCTGGATGAAAATACCGCATTTTTGCAAAGTGCCGGGGAAAACCCCTCAAGCAGTTAAGAGCGCAACAATGGTTGTGCCTTATCACGAGTTTTTATTTAGAAATCAAGGAACCAGCGGTACGAGCTCGATTTGGCTGGCATAAAGCGTCCAAGAGTGGTAGCCCGATCCCTCGCCAAAGGGGCGCATGACCGTATATCCCTCGCTGCTATCTACTAGGTAAAAAATTTCACCGCCGCCATCAGGACCTTCGTGCACAAAGCTGCCTGGTCCGGGAGTGTTAAAAGGAATCACATCGTCATCACAGGTCATGCTGCCGGTAGCTGATTGCCAGGTTTCGACGATTCTCAAGTAGACTATCCCATCAGTGCAGGTTCCGCTTGCAGAGACCTGCATTTCCCCTGCCATCGCTACGCTGCAAGGACCCATCACACCCATCATTTCGTATTCCAAGGTGGGGTTGCCCACGCTGCTCAGGTTAACAACGCCATCGGCATCCGCTTCTCCGGCTGAAAGCGTCAGAAAGCCCTCTTTGAGGATATGGGTCAGGTTGACATCCGGTTGTTCGATGGTGATTGCATGGTCAAAACCCAAAATCAGGCTCTCCCCACTGGTGGGGCAACTGAGAAAAGCCATCTCATCTCCAACCTCAGCTTGAATTTCATCTTGAGTATCAACTGAAGTTTCAACTTGAGGCTCTTCTTCGGGTTCAGGCTCCTCAGGAGGGGCAGGAATTTCAACCTGTTCATCGGATTCGTCTTCCGGGAGGGAGGCTTGTGGAGATTGACAGGCTGTCAGCAGGAAAGAACAGATTAATAGGATCGATAAAAAATATCTGATGACTTTCATCACAGCACCTCCTTAGAGATACACGCCCCTGTAACTGTACAATTAAATTATACACAAAAAAGTTTCTGTTTTTAGAAATTTTAAGGAAATTTTCAGGGTAAGCATGGATGTTCCAATTTTGAAGCAACATCTGAAACAGAAAAATCAATACATTAGTTTTACAAAGCTTGTCTGCGCTATAAAAATATAAACCTGGATTAACAATCAGCAAGACTTAAGCTAACATTTATTCAGTCATTTTGTTGATCAGTTCAATAACCTCTCTGATTTGCACGGGTTCTTCACCTTCATGCGCCCAAATGCAGTTTTCCTCATAGGTCTGCAAGGTTTCAGAACTGACCGGAGCTTTCAGCCAGGCTTTGTGTGCGCCAGTGAAGTTGCCTACGGCTGTCCGCCGCATGATGCCGCGGATATCAGCCCCCTGACCGCCTGTACAAGAAGGCTCTTCGCAGAAACGACAGCGGGATGCCAGTTTCATCAGGGAGCGTTCAGCTTCATTGTGGGTTTGGTTGAGCCTGTCTGCCGTAAAGGGTTTTTCAACCATGCGCACATAGTTTTTCATTTCCTGCTGATAGACAAAAGGCTCCAGCCCCAGTTTTTTCAAAACCACATTAGCAGCTGTCAGTCCTGAAGTTGTGACCGTTGGCGTGCCAGTGCCCATAACAGTCGATTCACCGCAGCAGAACAAGTTGTCCCATTCCGTGCGGGTGTGGAGCCGTTTGAACATGTGCTGCCCCATCATCTGCTTGGGTCCAGCCACCGCACCGCCGTTTTTGAGGGTGTAACGCTCGATAGTTTTGGGTGTGGCTACCTCGGCGTAACGCACTGCTTCAGTGAAGCCGGGGAAGCGTTTCTCAAGAACGGCAATCAATCTTTCCTGCTCTCTTGCCTTCTTCTCCTGATAAATAGCAGGGTCATCTGTATCCCATTGTTCAAAGGTTGGCCCGATGGCAAGCACTGTGTGCTCATCCTGGGCGCAAAGGGTTTGGTCGTCTATGCTGAAGATATAGGCGGTCACTTCGCTTTCATCCAGCCTGTCAGGGTTGCCAATCAGCATCTCGATCGGGGCGGTATCCTGCGGGATCACCTCCCGGTCAACCACAGAGTAAAGCACAACGCTTGGATAGGTAGGCGCCAGATTTTCAGCCCAGGCGCGCCGTTCTTCAGTTGTATATTTTGGGTCGATCAGTTTTCCGTATAGGTTCCAGACTGTTCCTGAGTAGATGATATTCGGCGCGTGGATTTTTGTGCCATCATCCAGGAGCACGCCGGAGGGCTTGCTGTCTTCAAAAATCAGGGAAACCACTTCCCGTTCCAGCAGCATATCACCGCCGTTTTCCTCGATCACCTTTTCTAGTTTTCCAGGCAGAAACAGAGTAGAGCCGGCCGGGTAATAACTGCCCCCAACGTGGTTATCGACAAACATCACAGCTGCCAGAATGGCCGGGGCTTCTTCAACGGTAGCATAGCAGTAGGTGGAGGTAAGCTTATCGAAAAATTTAAAAATTTCCGGATCAGTGAAATATTTTGAGAGCAACTCTTTGGCGCTTTTGTTCAGGTAGCTCATAAAACGCGCGTAAGAGAGGGGATGTTTGAGGATATTCTTGAGCGCGGCTTGAGGGTCTGTTTCATCGGCTGTGGTGTAACTGGGCGTTTCCACCATGACGTGCTGATACATCTTCAGCATATCGCGGTAAAAGCGATGGATGTTTTTCTCCTCATTTGGGAAGACGTCTGCCAGTTCGTCGGCGAACTTTTCAACATCAGCAAAAAAGCGGATCCGGCGGCCGTTGAAATTGACACAATAGAGCAGATCGTGGCGGATGATATCGATTGGTTCTTCCAAACAATTGAAGACAAAGCGATGCGCGTTGAAGCCTTGTTCGCCAAACCCATACAGCATTGACGAGCCCTGATCGAAGGTAATGCTGCCGCGTTTGAAAACCCCACAAGACCCACCCGGATTGTAGCTTTTGTCAACTACAGCAACCTTGAGCTGCCGCTTGGCCAATAAACTCCCAGCCGTCAGCCCTGATAATCCACCGCCGATTACTATGACATCATATTCCATTTTTGTTCCTCCCAAAAAAAAAGGTACCTGCAATTATTGGGTATAACCGCAATTTTTATAGGAAAAACGGGAATTTCAATAATATGACTTAAATGGAAGCCAGGAATAGAGATAAGCAGCTAAATAACCTGACTAAAAGAATCCATTTGTTCCCTTGACTGCCCAACTTTATGTTATACTACTCACCGCTCTGGTATTTGCCAGGGACACTATTACACACGCCTCGGATCAGACCCTTCTGCGTGCCTGCAAAGGTTGGGAGGTTCGCAAAACCAGGCGGAGGCATAACGCAAAGGAGTTATCATGCCAGCTATATCTATGAAAGCTCTCCTCGAGAGCGGTGTCCATTTTGGGCACAGAACCAACAAATGGAACCCAAAGATGCGTCCTTATATCTTTACGGAACGCAATGGTATCCATATCATCGATCTGCAGCAAACGGTCAAATTGGTTGACGAAGCCTACAACAAAGTGCGCGACACTGTGGCCGAAGGCGGAACAGTTTTGTTCGTCGGCACAAAGCGACAAGCGCAGGAAACCATCCAGGTTGAAGCTGAACGCTGCGGCATGCCCTATGTCAACCAGCGTTGGCTGGGCGGCACACTGACCAACTGGGTCACCATCCAGAAACGAATTGTTGAACTGGTTCGTCTTGAAAAATTGTTTGAGACTGGCGAAGTACATCGTCTGACCAAAAAAGAAGGTCTCTTGCTACAGCGTGAAATCAACCGTCTGGACACTCGTCTGAGCGGTATTCGCAACATGAAAACCTTGCCCGATCTGCTCTTCATCGTTGACATTGAGCGTGAAGATACTGCCGTTCGCGAAGCTGTTCTCAAGGAAATCCCCGTCATCGCCATGGTCGACACCAATTGCAATCCTTCAGACATTGACTATGTTATCCCTTCCAATGATGACGCGATTCGTGCCATCAAGCTGCTCATCGGTCATATGGCTGATGCCGTTCTTGAAGGCAAGATGATGCGCAAGGATGAGGAAGAAGAGGAAGAAATCATTCCTGCCCGCTCCGTGATCTCCCGTAAGATCGAAGATGACGAAGAACTCGACGACGAAGATTTGCTGGGTGAATCAACCCGCGCCAAGATCGTGATCGAAAAGCGCAGAATTGAAGAAGAGGAAGCCGAAAGCGCTGATTCTACGGACGAAGCTGAAGCAGAAGCTGAAGTCGAAGAATAATCAGCTCAAGGCGATTGGAAAGGACGAAACTTATGGACATCACCATTGATATGATCAAAGAATTACGTGAAAAAACTGGCTGCGGCATCATGGATTGCCGTTCCGCTCTGCAAAACGCTGCGGGCAACATGGACGCAGCGATTGAAGAACTGCGCGAAAAAGGCCTCAAAAAAGCAGAAAAACGCGCCAACCGCGAAGCCTCCGAAGGTCGTTTGGAAGTTTACATCCACACCGCCGGTTCGCCGGTCGTTTTAGTGGAAGTTAATTCAGAAACTGACTTTGTGGCCAAATCTGATACCTTCAAAGAACTTGCTCACGAAATCGCGCTGCAAATTGCGGCTGCTTCTCCCAAGTACATTTCCGAAGCTGACATCCCCGCTGAAGTCATCGAAGAAGAGAAGGCCATCATCACAGCCCGTGTGCGTGAAGAAGGCAAACCTGAAGCAATCATCCCCAAGATCGTTGACGGTTTCATGAAGAAATTTTTGGACGAAAATGTCCTCCTCAACCAGAAATATATTCGGGATGAGAGCCGGACTATAACCGACCTGATCAATGATAAGGTTGCCGCCTTGGGCGAGCGTATCGTTGTGAGGCGCTTTGTGCGCTGGGCATTGGGTGAAACAACACCCGCTCAGACTGACGAAGAAGCTGCCTGATGATTTTCAGAGCCAACCAAAGGTTGGCTCTTTTTTTGCAACCATCTTGAAAAAGGAGGCATCGTGAGCGAAGAAAAAGCAGTCAAAAAATATAATCGGATTTTACTCAAAATCTCTGGTGAAGCCCTGGCGGAACCGGGGGGCTATGGGATTGCCCCCGCGCAAGCCAGACACATCGCTGAATTAGTCAAGAGCGTACACGAGACCGGTGTGGATGTTGCCATTGTGATTGGAGCCGGCAACCTTTGGCGCGGTGCCACTGGTGAAAACACAGGTATGGACCGGGCTACTGCTGATTACATGGGCATGTTGGCAACCATGATGAACGCCCTGGCATTGATGGATGCTCTTGAGCAAATTGGCGTGATCACCCGCGTGATGTCGGCCATCGAGATGCGCACCGTGGCTGAACCCTACATCCGCCGCCGGGCAATCCGCCACTTGGAAAAAGGGAGGGTTGTGATCTTTGGTGGTGGGACGGGTAACCCATACTTTTCCACCGATACTGCCGCCGCTTTGCGGGCTACCGAGATCAGCGCAGACGTGGTCATCAAAGCCACAAAGGTTGACGGTGTTTACGATCGTGATCCAAAACTCTACCCGGATGCGATCAGATTCGAACGCCTCACTCATATTGAGACCATCAGCCAACGCTTGAGCGTGATGGACAGTACCGCGCTTTCCCTGTGCATGGATAACAATATGCCTATTCTGGTCCTGAATCTGTGGGAGCCAGGCGCGTTGCTGGCCGCTATCCATGGTGAAGCTGTTGGAACGCTTGTGAGCATGGACTGAATTTGCAGCGTTTTGAAGTTGAAGATGGAGAGGTGTTGCTTGAACCCTCTCTATTTTTTTAACCTTTTCCAGCTAAAAAACAGGTTATAGAAGTCTTTCATTGATTCCCTGAATAGTTCACTGCGCTACGGTATAATTTGCGCAGTACTAAACGAGGAAAAAATCATGAAAACTAAACGAATCAGCCCTGAATTATTTGACAAACTGGTGGGATTGGCGGCATTGGAACTGACTGCCGAAGAACGAGACTACCTTTTTGAGGAAATGAACCACCAATTAGCCTCGGTTAAGGCTCTCAGTCAAATTCCTCTTCCGGAAAGGATTCAGCCTTCTTTACATGGGATCGAACTCGAAGGCGCGGATCCGAGGCCGGACGAGTGGCAGCCCTTCTCAAATCCAACGGAAATTATTGCCCTGGCACCGGAAAGTGAAGATGGCATGGTCGCTGTGCCAGATGTAAGAAGGGCAAAATGAGCATAAACAATTTGAGCGCTTTTGAAATAGCTGAAAAAGTCCGCCAGGGAGAGTTGAAAGCTGTCCAGGTGGCTGAAGCCGCTTTGGCTCAGATCAAGGCTGTTGATGGTCAGCCCGGAAGCTTGAATCCTGCCCCCTTATCAGCTGAAGAAGAAGGAAAAGTACACGCTTTCATCCAGCTAACGGAAGACTTAGCCCTGACTCAGGCTGAAAGAATTGATAAATTGGTCCAAGAAGGTACTGACCCGGGAGCTCTAGCTGGTGTGCCCATCGCGATCAAAGATATTTTTTGTGTCAAGGGCACAACAACGACCGCAGCCTCAAAAATTTTGGCAAACTTTAAACCGCCCTATACTGCCACACCGGTTCAAAAACTGATTGAAGCGGGCGGACTGGTTATGGGCAAGGTGAATTTGGATGAATTTACCTTTGGCTCATCCAACGAATCCAGCGCGTTCCAGCCGGCGACCAATAATCCCTGGCAGCCGGAGTATGTCCCCGGCGGTTCCTCCGGCGGATCTGCCGCCAGTGTGGCATCCGAAGAAGTAGCCCTTTCCCTGGGCACCGATACGGGCGGTTCGATCCGTCAACCAGCCGCTTTTTGCGGTGTGGTCGGCCTCAAACCGACTTATGGCCGAGTCTCACGGCTTGGGCTGATTGCTTTTGCCTCTTCGCTGGATTGTCCAGGCCCGCTTTCACGCAACGTGCGCGACAGCGCCCTGATGTTGGGAGTCATCGCCGGTCATGATCCTAAAGACAGCACATCCTCAGTTCATCCTGTCGGTGATTACCTGAAAGCGCTTGAGCAGGACGTGAGAGGGCTGCGAATTGGGCTTTCGCCAGATTACGAGGCTCTCTATTATCCGGATTTGGAAAGCGGTGAATTACAACGCCAATCCATCCAAAAAGAGGTCCAGGAGGCGGTTTATCGATCAGCAGAGGTCTTGGCTAAGGCCGGGGCAGAAATTATCGAAAACGTCCCCCTGCCAAACACGCGCTACGGCATCCCGACCTATTTTGTCATTTCCCGGGTGGAGGCGGCTTCCAATCTGCACCGCTTTGACGGGGTCAAATATGGTTACCGGACCCCGCAGGATGTGGCTGACCTAAGCGAGCTTTACCGCCGCAGCCGCGCGGAAGGTTTTGGGCAGGAACCAAAACTGCGCATATTGATGGGCATGTATGTCTCTGCTGCTGAATATGCTTCAGATTACTATCAAAAAGCGCTTAAAGTGCGGGCGATGATCCGGGATGACTTTGACCAGGTTTTTGCTCCGCAAGGCCAGTATCGTCTGGACGCGTTGCTAACGCCTACAACAGCGACCACAGCCTTCAAGCGCAAAGCAGTTTATGGCAATTCTGTTTTGATGCAGTATTCCGACCAGATGACTGTGGCCACAAACCACGCCGGCATTCCGGGTTTGACCCTGCCTGGCGGATTGGATGAAGCGGGCTTGCCAATTGGTATTCAACTGATCGCCAACGACTTCCGCGAAGATCTTATCTTGCGGATCGGGCATACTTTTGAACACTTGACCCAAGATGAGCCCTGGCGGAAGATCAAGCCGCAAGTTTTGCGCGCTGAGGTGAAATGATGAAAGATTACGAAATTGTCATCGGCCTGGAAACCCACATCCAGTTGAACACAGAGACCAAGATTTTTTGTTCCTGTAAAGCGGATTCGTGGGGCGCGGAACCAAACACAAACATCTGTCCGGTTTGCAGCGGCTTGCCGGGAGTGTTGCCTGTTTTGAACGCTGAGACTGTGCGCAAGGGGGCGACCTTAGCCGCGGCCATGTATGCTGAGGTGAACCCTCTTTCACGTTTTGACCGCAAAAACTATTTTTACCCGGATTTGCCCAAAGGTTATCAGATCACCCAATTTGACGAACCGATTGGCAAAGGCGGCTACCTTGATTTGCGCATGAGCGATGGGACCACACGTCGCGTGCGCATCCACAAATTGCATCTGGAAGAGGATGCTGGCAAAACCAAGATCGAGCATGGAACTCGGCTGGTGGACTTCAACCGCTGCGGGGTTCCCCTGGTGGAAATGGTGACCGAGCCGGATTTGCGTTCGGGGGAAGAAGCAGCCCAATATCTGATCCAGTTGCGCCAGCTGCTACGCTGGATTGGCGTCTCTGAGGCTGACATGGAGCGCGGACACTTGCGCTGCGATGCCAATGTGTCCATCCGTGAACGCGGCAGCCAGGTTTTGAACCCTAAAACCGAAATCAAAAATGTCAATTCCATTGATGCCGTGCGGCAGGCGATTGGCGAAGAAGCTAAACGCCAGATCGAACTGGTTGAATCCGGCGGTAAAGTGCGCTCCTACACCCTGGATTGGGATGCTGACACTGGCAAACTAAGTATGATGCGTTCCAAAGAAACCGAAGCCGATTACCGCTACTTCCGCGAACCAGACTTGCTGCCAGTCTGCTTGAGCGAAACTGAGATCCAGGAAATTTATGCTGGTTTGCCTGAACTGCCCATGGCCAGGCGGGACCGCTTTGAAAAGGATTATCAACTTTCCCCCTACGACGCGGAGATTTTGACCAGTGAGCGCAGCCTCTCGGATTACTACGAAACGGCTGTGCAGGCCTATACTGGGGAAGCCAAAAGCGTGGCAAACTGGATGATGAATGACCTTTCCCGCCTGTTGAATGATTTGGGAAAGACCGCTGATCAACTGGTGCTGAAGCCAGAACAACTGGCGCGGATCATGCGAATGGTGGATGAAGGCGTCATCAATGCCGCCACTGGCAAAAATCTGCTGAAAAAAGTGGAGGAAAGCGGACGCTCTCCTGAAGCAATTGTGGAACAAGAGGGTTTGGGCTTGATCGCGGATAGCGACGCCCTTCGTTCCCAAATCGAGTCGATTTTAAACGGGAACCCAAACGAGGTTGCCAGTTTCCGTGCCGGCAAGGAGAGCCTGATGGGTTGGTTTGTCGGTCAGGTTATGCGCTCCACTGGCGGGAAAGCGGACCCAAAACGAACCCGGGAACTGCTGCAGGAATTGTTGACCAAGGAATGACCGGTTTCAAGAAAATATTGACAGGGTCTCTTTTTGCGCTAAAATAGGGGATACGCGGGCGTCGCCAAGTGGTAAGGCATTAGCCTTCCAAGCTAACATCCGTCGGTTCGAATCCGATCGCCCGCTTTTTTTATAGCCCCTCTTCTGAGGGGTTTGGTTTTAAGTTGGATTGTTGTTACTCGATCGAGTCTTCAGAGTCTTTAGACAGTTCGTCATCGGAAAGAGGGATTTGTTCAACTGGTTCGATGTTTTCTTCCATCCTCATTTGACCGCGCAAAAAGGCGCCGTCTTCACTGCTGAAGGTGGTTGTCACCACATCTCCCCAAACTTTGCCGCTTGAGCGGATTTCCAGTTTCTGACAGGTGATGTTGCCCTGCACGATACCGGCGACGATGATGGTATCGGCCTTCAACTGTTCACATTCCACTTTGCCAGTTTCCCCGATCACCACCAGACCAGAAATGGCTATTTCACCCGTGATGGTGCCTTCAATGCGGATGCCGCCGCTGCCGCGCAGATCGCCCAGCCAATTGATCCCCGGACCGATCACTGAGGTGACCCGGCTTTGGGTGGTATCAGGGATGAAGGCGGGGGTTTCTTTTTTCTTTGAAAATAACATAACTAAAATCCAGTTTTTTGATTAATGATTGTACTCGCAATATTCCAATCAAGTTCCCAGCGCCAAAGCTTGGATAACCATGGTTCGGGAGTGCTGCCAAGACCGATCCTGGGGCTAAGCCTGAGCGCTTGGGCGGGGACCTCAACTCCGTCTTCCAGATACAGCTCTTTCTCTGTTGAGCAAAGGTCGTAGCCGTTGATTGTGCCGTCGAGTCTGAGAGCCTGGGTCAATTTGGCGGGCCCATTCAACCAGGATTTTGTGAAAGCGGAAGTTGGACGGTTTTGGGACATGGCCTCCAAACCTTCTATTGGAAAAATTGCCCGGATAAGCACAGCCGCGGGAGTGTCAACTTTGTCTGTAACAATATTGAGCATCCAGTGCATCCCATAGGTGAAATAGACATAGGCATGCCCAGCCTCGCCGAACATGACTTGATTACGCTTGGTTTTCCCGACCCTGGCGTGGCAGGCCTGATCTTCAGTGCCCTGATAGGCTTCTGTTTCGGTGATGATGCCCGCAAGACGTTGGCCATTATAAGAACGCACCAGCTTTTTCCCAATCAATAAGGGGGCAACCTGGCAGGCTGGGCCTTGGAAGAAATCTCGTTCCAGCATTCTAAGCGGAAACTGCCTTGAAAAGTGGGTCTTTCTCGATTGTCAGGCGCAGACCAGTTTCCAGGGGCACCATGGGTAAAAAGTTTAACTTTTCATAGGCCTTACTGATATCAGCGCACATACGCAGGGTCCCGGCGCTCTTATGAGGGTTGAAGATCTCTTCGGGTTTACGACCTGTGACCAGTCTGACCAGGCGCACAAGTTCCAGCACGCTGGTTTCGACCCCACTGCCGATATTGATCACTTCCTGATCCACGCCTACGGCGGTAGAGGCTGTTACCATGGCGTTGACGACATCATCCACGTAGATATAATCGCGGGTTTGCTTGCCATCCCCATGAATGACAATAGAGCTGTTGGTCAGGGCATGTTTTAGATAGCTGGGGATGATTGGCGGGTGAGAGGGGGGAATGCGTTGTCCTGGACCATAAGCGTTGAAGATGCGCAGACAAACAGCTTCGATACCTGCCTGCAAGCCGATGGTGCGGAC
>ENA-UOUL01003105-UOUL01003105.1-bioreactor-metagenome-genome-assembly--contig:-NODE-3105-length-17752-cov-35.694993_pt1 | contig 17752 bp, 17 predicted proteins | sample MGYA00249838_ERZ747220 | MGnify/ENA primary metagenome ERZ747220 (study PRJEB28778, sample SAMN05720191) | bioreactor metagenome | isolation source: Anaerobic biogas reactor | place: USA:Washington...
GGAGTAGATCCGGCAGACGCCGCCCACCTTGTGGAACTGGAACCTGCTCCCGTCGTACTTGTACTCGACCGCGACCTCGCCGTGGTCGGCAACCTGCCCGGCGATGGTGCCTGCCTGGGCAAGCATCATCTTCACCGGCCGGAACGGTTCGATCGTCACGCGGGAGAGCGCATCCGGGTCCCGCCGGGCAAGGAGGGCGACCTCGCCAAGGTCGTTCATCGCCTGGTGGGCATGCTCGACCAGGCGGACGTCGAGGGCAAACGCCCGCGCGACGGCGTCGCGGACGTTCCCCTCGCCCATCCCTATCCGGAGCTCTTCGAGCATCAGCCGCGTGAGGTACCGCCCTTCAAGCGGGCGGGCGTTCCCGAAGAGGCCCTGCGCGACACGGAGCTTCTCCTTCTGCGACCGCTGCCCTCCCGCCGCCGCCATCCGCCCGAGTTCGCGGTAGACGTCGACGAGGTCGAGTTCCTGTATGAAGAACGACGTCTGCTCTTTTCTCGCGAGGAGATCCTCGACGGCAAGGCCGGCGTCGCCGGTGGCGTTGATCGCCTCGCGGACGGTCTCCCGCTTTCTCCCGATGACGTAGGCCACCGCGTCGTAGAGGAGGTTGGGGCCCACGCCGAGTTTTTTGGTGCTCCAGTCGGGAAAGACCCTGCCCATGATGAACCGGACGAAGACGGGGAGTTCGTCGTCGCCGAGTCGGGGGAGGACGCCGGCGACCTCCTCGATCATATCCAGGCGCCCCGAAATCCCCTCGAGGCGCTCGCAGATGCGGGCGAACTCCAGAAATTGCATACCCATCTCCTGAAGTATTTCCCGGCGGGGTGAATCAACCCTTCTCTTCTGGGCGGTTTGATAGGGGAGCGCCGCCAACCTTCATCCATGAACCCTGACGACGAGATCAAGGAGATGCTCCGCGACCTCATCTGGCTCAACGCCCTGATAGCGACCGAACTTGTCCAGATCACCGAGAACACGTCGCAGATCCTCAGGAAGGCGGCTCCGCCGGAGGCCTGCATCGCCGAGCACGCGGCCCTGCGGGCGACGGCGCTCGATATAGCCGACCGCTACAGGCCCGGGACGATCCTCCGGCAGCACATCGAGAAGCACCAGTGAGGATGTCGGGCCGGCGGTGCAGGAGCCCGGATATCAGTCAGTTGACGGGGAACCGGAGGCAGTCCGGTCCCCTCCTTCCGGGGAAGGGGGCTCCTCCGCCGGCGGGGTAAGCCCGCCGTCGCCGGCGGTCGCGTTATCCGGGCCCGGTGTCACGGCCGAAGAATCGCCGGCGGTCTTGTTCTCCGGGGCGAGCGTCACGGCCGGGGATTCGCCGGCGGTCGCGTTATCCGAGCCTCCCCCCACACCGCCCGTGGTTTTCCCGGCGGCCGCCGGGATCAGCCCTGCATCCCGGACGACCGCCTCGCCCCCGGCAAGGGTGAAGAGGGGCGTTGTGCCGTCCGATGGATCGGCATGGCTATCCCCGCCGGCGGCCGTGAACACGTAGCCGTCCGGCGGGCTGAACGCAAGCGAGTACTCCCCGGGCAGGAGGGGACCGAAGAGGTACAGGGAGGTGTAGCGGTCGTGGTAGCCCGTACGGGTTTTGGCCACCGGATCGCCGCCGGCATCGATGAGGCGGACCTCGACGTCGGTCAGGCCGGATGTCTCATCCTTGATGCCGTTCTGGTCATCGTCGCTCCAGACCGTCCCGAGGATCCATCCATAGGCCGTCGCCGGTGTCGCGGACCGGTAATCCCCGACGAGGCCCGCATCCAGGGTCTGCCGGCCATCCAGAGCCTCCGCGAACGCTACGTCTGTCGCCATCGGGCGGGCGTCGCTGCCCTGGCCGGAGAGGGTGCAGGCGTAGCCGTCCGGCAGGAGGAACTCGACGCCGGTGTAGTCGCCGGCGGGGATGGTTGCGAACCGGTATGAACCGTCGGGTCCGGTGACCGCAGCATCAACCATGGTCCGTTGGCCTATCAACCGCACGCTGATGCCCGGGATGCCCGGCTCGCCGGATGTGCGGCTGCCGTCCGCGTTGAGGTCGTACCAGACCGTGCCCGACAGCGCGTTCCTGTCATCGTCGTCGCCCGGCCTCTCCGTCGGTTTCACGGTATGGGTCGGTTTCGGCCAGATGGGTATCGTCGGTTTTCCAATGGGTTTTTTAGGAGGTTTCAATGTCGGTCTCTCGACGGGTTTCTCAGGAGGTTTCTCTATCGGCTTTTTGGTCGGTTTCTCCGTCGGTTTTACGGTCGGTTTCTCGGTGGGTTTGGTCGGTTTCTCCGTCGGTTTTATGGTCGGGGTGGGCGCCGGGGGTGGGGCCGGACTGACTGCCACCGGCGGTTTCTGTTGCACCACCGGCGCCTTCGGGGGCTTTATGGGAGCCACTGTCGGCGTCGGTGCGGGCGCCGGGGCAGGCCCGAGCCTCACCGCCCAGGCGTCCGTATTCGCCACCCCGCCCTTCTCTGTGGCGTTGAAGGCCCCTGCAAAGAGGTACTCGCCCTCTGCGATCTCCAGGACCGAGAGCGCACGGTCGCCGGGATTCTCACCGCCAAACGTCCTGCTCCAGACCACCGCGCCGTCGGCGTCGGTCTTCACGAGCCAGGCATCGGTATCGTCGGTGCCGGGGTAGCCCGTCTCCCCGGCGAAGAGGTAGCCGCCGTCCGCCGTCCTGGTGACGGCCGCGGCCGACTCGTCCACGCCGGGTTCACCGTAGACCCAGTTCCACAGGGTATCCCCGGCGGGCGTGAGCTTGATGAGGAGCGCATCGGTGTCGACCGTCGCGTTGTCGGGCCGCTCCGTGAACGTGCCGGCGATGAGGAGGTTGCCGTCCGGGGTGGTGATGATCGCCTGGCCGGCATCGTCATCGGGGCTCCCGAACGTCCGGTTCCAGACCTCGCCGCCCGACCGGTCGAGGCGGATCACCCAGACGTCGGCCATCCCCGCCCCCGACGACTCCGTGCTGCCGGCGACGACGAAATCACCATCGGGGAGCCGGGCGGCGGCGTTCATCGTATCGTTCCCGGCCCCGCCGAGGACCCGCCTCCAGACCTCGCCGCCCGTCTCGTTCACCCTGACAGCCCAGGCGTCCGACTCGCTCCCCCCGAGGGGCGCGGTGGAGCCGACGAAGAGGAAACCGCCGTCGCCGGCCGGGATAACGGCATTTGCCGAGGCGTTGACGTCCGGCCCGCCGTAGGTCCGGTTCCAGGCCTCGGCGCCTGACGGATCGATCTTCACGAGCCAGGCGTCGGTGTCTGCCTGCGTCCCGTTCGTGACGTAGGTGAGGTTGCCGGCAAAGAGGAGGCCGCCGTCGTCGGTCCGGACGATCGCGCGGGCGGTGTCGGCCTCCTTCCCGCCGTAGGTCCGGTTCCACTCAGGGCGGCCCTCCGCCGTCAGCCCGATCACCCAGGCATCCGTCTTCCCTTCCCCGGACGATGCCGTCACCCCGGCAAGGAGGAACCCCTCCTGGCCGGGGACGACCGCATATGCCGTATCATCGGCATCCGGCCCCCCGTATGTCCGGCTCCATATGATCGTCTCTTCTCCTGCTCCCGCCCAGGCGGCAGCGATGAGCGCGAGTGCCGACAGGAGCGTGATCCCGATCCGTGTGCTGCGTTGCATTCTGTTTCCTCGTCTTCACCCCGGAAGGCGTGCTGCAGTTCGTGCCGGCATCTCCCGGGGTCCACGATAGATCGTCGTGAAGCGCGGGTTCGCCCGGGAGGTGAAGTCTCCCGCAGCACCATGGGGTCTGCACGTTAATTGTCTGATTATTATAATAATCTTGTTTCAAAAACATGGGTGTGGCGGCAGCCCGATAGGAGTTGTATCCTCCGGCGAAGGGGCGAGATGTCCGGTTGCTGCCCCGGCCCTGCCGGCATGCGCCTCCCGTCCACAACCATCAATACCCTTATGAGTCAAACCTTAGTAGAAGACCTGCATGAAACTCTTGCTTGCGGTTGCACCGGAACGGTTCAGGGACGAGGAGCTGGAGGTCCCGAAGAGGGCCTTCGAGGAGGCGGGGATCGGCATCGATATCGCCTCAACGGTTGCCGGCACGTGTACGGGGATGCTCGGGGCCAGGACGGAGGCGGCCATGACGTTCGATGAGGTGGACCCCGGCGACTATGTCGGGATCGTGGTCGTGGGCGGCGCCGGGTCGGCAGACCACCTCTGGGGGAGCAGACGGCTTCAGGAACTTGTCCGGACGTTCTTTGAGGAGGGCAGGGTCGTCGCCGCCATCTGTCTTGCGCCGGTCGTCCTCGCGCGGGCGGGCATCCTCGCCGGGCGGCAGGCCACGGTCTACCCGGCCCCGGCGGCCGTCGCGGAGATGAAACGGGCAAAGGCGGTCCTCCACGACATCCCGGTCGTCGCGGATATGCAGATCGTGACCGCAAACGGCCCCGCGGCTGCCGCACAGTTCGCCGATACCGTCATCACGAAACTCGAATGTTGACCGATACAGAGGATCGCGAGGCGGCCGACTGCACCCTGGTGATCCCGGCATACAACGAAGAGAAGAGGATACAATCGCTCCTAAAAGACCTCTCGGACTTTCGGGGCGAGATCATATTCGTCTGCGACGGGACCGATGCCACCCCCGCGTTCATCGCAGCGTTTGCGGCGGACCATCCGTCGCTCTCCATCCGGTGCCTGACGTTCTCGGCCCGCCTCGGGAAGGGGGGCGGTGTCGTCGCCGGCCTCCGGGAGGCCTCGACCCGTTACGTCGGCTACATGGATGCGGACGGTTCGACGTCGCTTGCGGAGATGGAGCGGCTCTTTGACCGCCTTGCGGATGTGGACGGCGCCATCGGTTCGCGCTGGCTCCCCGGCTCCGTCATGACGGTCAGGCAGGGCCTCCGGCGCCGGGCCGAGAGCCGCCTCTTCAACCTGGCCGTCCGGCTCCTCTTCGGGCTCGACTACCGGGATACCCAGTGCGGGGCGAAGGTCTTTCGCCGGGAGGCGCTTGAGGCGGTTCTGCCGTCCATCCGGTCGACCGGGTTTGAGTTCGACGTCGAACTCCTCTGGCGGCTCGCGCAGAGCGGCTGCCGGGTGGAGGAGGTCCCGATCACCTGGGAGAACCGGGACGAGTCGAAGGTGGGGACGGCTGACGCAAAAGAGATGCTCTCCGGGATGATCCGGCTTCGGTTCGGGTGAAGGGGGCGCGGGGCAGTTTTACCAATTCGCCCATGATCCCGCTGAAACCGCCCGCCGCGATCGGGTCGTCGCCCTGGTAGAGGCTCTTCGTGTAACGCATAAAACGCTCGCGGGCGGCATCTCATCGGAAGAACGGTCGCGACTGTATGCGGCATGCAATGAGTGCCGGCACAGATCACATACCCTCTCCGGGATGACCGGCGAAGAGGTAGCGGTTGTAGGGCGGACAGACCGCGCCCCTCAAAGGCACGGCCACCCCGGAACAAATCGCCGGGTTTTAAGGTTCTTCGCACGAATTGTCTCTTCACGGTGGTTCGATGTTCGAGAAGACGATCTTCGTGGAGGGGATCAACGGCGGGGTGCAGGTCGACGCGCCCTTTGTGGTGGATGTTGCAGAACTCCGCGAGAAGAAGGGAGGCAAGTATATCCAGCTCGCCATATCCGATCGGACGGGCCGGGGGGTCTGCAAGGTCTGGGGGACGCCCGGTCAGAGCGCAGAGCAGATCGAGGCGTTCGGCCTTGCGATCCGGGCAGGAGAGGTCTACCGGATCCGGGGTTACGCGAAGGTCTACAACGGCACCTGCGAGATCAACGTGAACGACGGGATCGTCGACCTCCTGGCCCCGGTGCCGACCGATATGTTCGACCCGTCGCTCTTCGTCTATGCGCCCGTCGACCTCGACGATGTCCGGGAAGGGCTCGGGCGCATGGCCGCGAAGATCGTCGATCCCGGGATATACTCCCTCGTATCGAGGGTCATGGGCAGCACCCCGGCGTTCCTTGAGGCCCCGGCGGCAAAACGCCGGCACCATGCCTATATCGGCGGCCTCGCGGAGCATACCCTCGAGACCGCGGGGATTGCGCTCTCCCTCGCGGGCACCGTCAGCCGGGCCCGGATGGATACCGACGTCCTCCTCGCCGGGGCTCTCCTCCACGACGTCGGGAAGGCGGCCTGTTTCCGCCGCCAGGGTTTCTCCTTCGTCGCGCTCCCCGATTACACCCTCGTCGGGCACACCGCGCTCGGGGCGGCGGCCATCCTCCGGCAATCCGCCGGCGTCGACCCCGTGCGGTTCAGCCACATCCTCCATATCCTGATGTCGCACCACGGCCCCCACGGCGAGGTCCAGCCCCGGACGCCCGAGGCCTGGGCGGTCCACTTCGCCGACAACGCGAGCGCCACCCTCCGGGCGGCCTGCGACGATACTGCGGACCTTGTGCCGGGAGAAGAGAGGCGGGGGGCGCGGTGCGGGGGACCGGTCTACCGGTTTTCGACTCCTACGGAATGATGTTGTAGAGGCGAAGAAGACGACGAGCAGGGGGATGCCGGGTATGAGCAACCGGTGCGCTCCGGGACGACGGCGATGAACCCCTCGTCCTCGTCGCTGTAGATGATCGCGATTGCATAACTCTGTCGCACCTCAATCACCCCGATCCTGCGGAGCCTCACCGGATCGTCGAGCATATAGCTCGACACAACCCAGCGCCCGTTCGAATGCCTCCTCGAAATCCGGGATCGCTTTCATCTGATGTCTGAAGGATGCGTTCCACGATGCTGAGAACCGTTCGCGTTTCCCCGCGAGCACGGAACCGTCCGGAATGACCTCCTTGATCTCCACGATCGGTATCACCCGGAGTCCCCCTGCCGTGTGATCTCGGTATTGATGACCAGTCGCCACTTCGGATCGATCTCTCCCTGGCGCGGCATCGCAGGATCGAGGAGGAGGTAATTCCTGGATGTCGGGAGAGGCAGATCCAGCGGAACTCCCATCTGTTCGCAGAGATATCCGAGTCTCCTGACGACGGCGTTGTTCCCGATCATCCGGGCATACCGGTTCAGGTTCTCGCGGTCCAGCGATGCGTTCTCGAGTGCCTTTGCAACCTCGACGATCCCTCCTGCGTATTCGGGTCTATCGAGGCAGTCGATCACCGTCTTCTCCCTGTCGGTGACGGTGATCTGCGTCTCCTCGATCCATTCCTTCGCAAAGCCGAAGAACTTCTCCGGCTTTACCCGCACGATCCGGTAGTTCACGCCGAACACCTCGATCTGGTTGCTCTTCTTCCGCGCCGTCGTCTGGACGAAGACCGTTGTCGGGATCTGTTCTGTCAGGCCGTGGTAATGGAGCGCGCTCCAGTATGCAATCGCGGATGGTCGGACGAGGTGCGACGCAATCACGAACTCGTGGAGCGTATACTTGCCCTTCTCGCTTGCGAGCGGGATGATCAGGTATTTTCCCTTCTCAATCCGCTCGACGAAGCCCCGCTCTTCCCACCGGGAGAGCATCACGGAAAGCACGCTTTTCGGGATCTCTGTCTGCCTGTGCAGTTGCTCGAGGGTGAATACCTGTCCGTTGCGGGCGATGGACTTCAGGATCTCGATCGTCACGTGTTGCCTCTCTCGTTCCTTATTTAGTACACCAACCTTATCAAAATTGATAATCTTGGTGTACATTAAAGTGATCACACTCGCCGGCCATCTCCCTGATCAGGAGCGCCCCGCCGCCTTACATCGGCGGCGTCACGGTAAGGACGGGGAGCATGGTGATGGGGAGGTTTCCCGAGCAGAAACCCGGCAATGAGCGGAGCGAGTACGAAGGGTGTGGCTGCGGGAGCGATATGGCCGAGGAGCGTCCCCATTGAGCGCCGGGTTCCATCAGACGTGCCTGCCGTCGTGCTCCGGTTTATCGCCATCGGGGAGGCGACGAAACAGATTCCGGTCGGCATCATCGTCCGCCGCCCGGAGATCGAGTGGCAAAAGATTGCCGGGATCCGTGATATCAGCGTTCACTCCCTCGATGCGGTGAAACCGACGGTCTCCTGGGACATCATCCAGACTACATTGCTCGTGCAGACGCGACGGTGACGCAGTCTTTCTCGGAGGAACGCGGTATACCGATCAACAACCTTTTTTCGCGAGTATCGTTAACATTTCACTATTCTTTCCGGCGCAACGCTGGATAGGGACGGTAGGTAGGAGAACCGGATGGAAGAGTTCACGGTCGAGGAAGTTATCGACTACCATGTCGAGATCCTCCTGGCGAGCGATCGCGAGGAAGACCGGGGACTGGAAGGTCGATTGCTCACTCCCGGAAATCTCGACTTTGTCATTGAGTTCAGCAACGGTTTCTCTGATCCGTTTGAGAGAGCAGCTTTCATTCTGCATGGTCTTGCGACAGGGCATGCCTTCGCCGAGGGAAATAAACGGATAGCGTTTCTGCTCGCCTCGCTCGTCCTGCTCCGAACCCCCGAACGATACGAGATCCAGAGTTGCCCCGAAGAGAATGATCGCCTCGTAAGAGATGTTGCAGAAGGCAAAAAAACGAGAGAAGAAGTCGAGACCTGGCTACGCTCTGTTACAAAAGGGGATTATTGATCTATTTTGCCAGAAGCTCAAGGGTCTTCTTGTGCTTCCCCAGAAGCATTCTGAAGTCTTCCTGTTTTGAAGGCTGTGGCGCCTTCTCCCACGCCTCTGGCGGAGGGCACTGAGAGGGAGATGCAATGGTACTCGTGCCGATTGAGCTGAACGAACCAGAACTCTGCGTTGAAGCGATTAAATTTCCAGAGGAGCGGAAGCGGCATGGGCGCACGGACTTAATAATTCTCTCGCTGCTGTCTGGTTTCCCAATCCTTGAGTACATCTTCCCTACCTCTTTTTTCATAATCAATTGTCTTCCAGCCTTGTAGAATTGGTGTCACATTGATATTAATGTGCAGGTCCGGCATACGCACAGCGCTTATGTTAAGCTCTGCCTTAAACTCGCTTCTCATGTGGACGTTCTCCACCGGGGTCGGGGGGATCATGGGCAATCCCGCTCCTCTCGATGCTCCTGGCCGGCCTCTAAGAGGTGGGTAAGCATCTCGCTGGCTACATCCACTCCGAGCCCGAGCAACCGGGTGATCTCGTGGGCGGAGTAGCGTCCCGACAGCGTCCCCCGGGAACCGGAGCTGCGTGAGCGGAGTGCCTCCGGCTATCGGAGGGTATAAGACAATGGATGGAGTACTCAAGAATAGCGATGCATCCCCTCTTCCAGATCCGGCAGAACCTCTGTGTTATCCGGGAGCGCTATGGCGTGTCCCGTATCGGCCTCTTCGGGTCGGTGGCACGGGGCGAGGAGACGCCGGCAAGCGATATCGATGTCCTGGTGGAGTTCCGGGAGGGGGAGGAGACTTTCGACCACTTTATGGACCTCAAGTTCTATCTTGAAGATCTCCTGGGGCGGAAGACGGACCTTGTTATTGCCGACACCCTGAAGCCCCGGATCCGGGATGCCGTCCTCGGCGAGGTCGTCTATGCCTGGAGATCTCCTGTTGTATCTTGAGGATATCCGCGACGCTGCCGCATCGATCCGATATGTCCGACGTTTGAGGAGTTCGTGGGAGCCTCTCCGTACTTTCGTGTGACTCTTCGGGCTGCTTTTATGTAAACGAATGTTTGTCTGATGGTAGATTCTACGCGATCGAGTATGGAACGCAATCAATCGGCAACTCTATACGGGCCTATCTTCCCGCTTCCATCCTGCTTTTGTTGAGGGTGCTCTCCCTTCCAGACCCCCGGGAACGTACTTCTCCATGCCTTCCTCGGTATGCACCCTCTCGAGAATCCCGCTTAGTGCTTCAGCGAGTTTCTGTGCGGCAGCGTGCGACATATAGACCCGCGTTCCGTTTATCAGCGCTTTACCGTCCCGGCGGGCGCCGGGCATCTCCAGAAAGTCGATGCAGACATCCCTGTGCGTTACCTGCACATACGCAAGGTTTGAGTAGGAACTGTGCGTGATATCCAGCTGCAACTCTTCAGGCTCGATTCGGTAGAGTTTGCGGAGGTCGACGGCGGCTGCTCTCTCGTTCTGCTCCTCTCCCATGGTTACGCCCCCACCGAGTAGAGCGAATACCCTGACTCTGCCTCCCGTGCAGAGCAATCGTCTCCGACCGTCCACTCGCCGGCATGGTTCGTTGCGACTGCAAGCGGTTCTGCCTTTGCCCTGAGCACCCTGTTGTAGTAGTCCAGGATTGCCGTGTTCATGCAGTCCGTCCCGTCCCGATCGTCGATTACGGCATATGCCAGCAGGGAGAGCGCAATGAACTTCTTCGACTCGACAACGACCCGATAGACGGGATGCTGTACGTCGCTTGATACGTTCTCGATCAGCCCGAGTCTGACGAGCACCCTGAGCGCCTCCCTGATGCTGGGGGCCTTTTTGCCCGTCATCTCCTCAAGGTACCGGGGTCGGTAGTCCATCGTCGGATCGGCGACGATCTCTTCGACGACCTGAGCAAGAACGGTGTTCCCGAATAAGCCGCCATACGGTTTGTCCAGGAACTCTTCGAGTTCTTTCGGGAGCTCCGGCAGTTTCTTCCCTGACATAAATTACCCCTCCAACTGGAGCACCCGTGCTCCTATCAAGAGCGCTACGGGTGCTCTCACGGGTAGTAAGTAGTAGTGAGTGGTAGTAAAAAAATGTTCTGATATAGAATTTATTTCTTCAGTTCGGTCCAGTGCCGGTGGTGGGGCACTTCGAGGTCGTAGTAGGTCATCCATTGGTCTGCCCACACGAGCTTTTCAAGTTTCATGACTTTGTCCCCTCCGCTGGCACGGTAGAGGCGAATGTAATCCTGTCCCATTGAATCGACAAAATCTTTCGCTTCAAAACCGTTCTCTCTGCATTTTCGCTGACAGTCCTGTACCTTCCTCATGCCGCCACGCTTCTTTAACCATCCGAGAAAAATAGCTCCTTTCTCTTCCGGGTCAGGCCCCTCTGGCGTAGGAAGGTTGCGTTCTCTCATCGGACGTCACTGGATTGGGTATTGGTGTTATGGTTTTATCAATGTTTTACTTTTTATCGTGAAGCTGGCGCAAGAATGCCGTGAGTCGACCTGCCCTGGAACCAGAGGAGCGCAAACGTGGTCCAGGTGAGACTGTTCGCGAGACGAATATTTGTTTATCCTTACGGACTATGGTCGTTTGAAACTGCCAGTGTAGGCGGGGCGGCTGGTGTCATGCTCTCCGCTCCAACGATCAGACGCACTGCCCCGGCCAGCGATCTCCGGAATGCCGCCCAGCCTTCGTCTGTGTTCAGGTTTTCTGAGAGGTGGATTGAGCGGATGTAGAGCGGTACAGTGTGCATAGAGCCGTCTCCGTTTGTGTAAGCAAAGAGAAACGTGCCATACTCTACGGCTTCGGTCTCAGGGTAAAGGAGCATGGCGCCGGACGCATGGAGTTTGGTGACGTAGGCATACATCTGGTACATGTCGGGCTGCTTAACATCAAATCTGGAATCATCATGATTGAGCACCTTGTACTTTGTATCGATGATGGCCGTTGCAGCACCATTCCGTATGGTGATGTCCGGTATGAGCCTGAACGTCTTTTTTCCGGTGGCAGCGTTCTCTGCCAGATGCCCTATCGACTCCTGGGGCTGGACCTCCACTTGCTTCCCGAAATAGTAGATCGGGTCGTCCAGCAGCACCCGGGCGATGAACTCCTCAAAGAGCACTTCCATCGGGAGGAGGAGGGAAAATGTTTCGACATGGGATGCCCGGAGCGTGAGGGTAGAATGAGCCAGAAATATCCGGCAGATCCGGATGAACGGTTCGAACCGCTGGTTCAGCCGGCTGAACCGGATCCGGTCGACCCCGGCAAGTGTCACTGGCGTGAGGCTGACTGGCTCAAGTACATTACTGATAAACTTGAGGAGTCGGAAGTTCTCGGAACTTCTTACCACCCGGGACATGAGGTGACAGGTATATTTGAGCGTCCTGTTCAGGGTGTTGTCTTTAGAAAACTCATGAAAGATACAGGGGACGATGTGGAGCCTGGCAGGATCTGTGGAGCGCCGCGTATCGATTCGCCCCCGGACGAAATGGAGGTCTTCGCTTCTTTTAACATACTCCCGGACCTGGTTTGATTTGATGAGTTCGGCGAGGTTCTTTGCGAACAACCAGACAAAGACTTCAAAGAATTCAAACTCCTCAGTGTCGATATCCGCCGTATCAATCTCGGTGATCGGGAGCGATTCGGTGTAGGAGAGCATCTTGAGGACGTTGCCGGCAATAACAGACTTGTGAGCTTCATACCTGTCATCCTTGAAGAGTTTGGGAAGGATCTGGATCGTGAGATCCCCAGCCATGACTACGCCGATATAATTCAGGGGCCTGAGCGTTTTCCGGCCAATCTCAAGAAACCCTTTTGTCTTGTTGAGCTGCTCAAGTTCCTGGAGCGTCCCCTCCGTCAGGTACAGCGCATTCTCTGCTATAGAGAACGAGTCGGTCCCCCGGGACACTTTGTACGGGTAGGAGACATACTCAAAGAGTGTCGCAACTGCCCTGCTCACAGCAATCCACCGGTTGATTCTGTTCTGGTCCTCTCGGTGAGCCGGGAGCATGCCTGAATGAAGTCATCGCCCAAAAGCGGTTCTTTGAGCCTGAACGACCGGCTATCGACCTCCACGAACTCTTTGCCGAGAATCTTCTCAAGTTTCGCAGGGGTGTCGTAGAAGTATTCCTGGAGCAATGGGATAATCTCGTGATACCAGGTGAAGATGAGCGATTCAGTCGCCTCTTCTGCATCTGCGGCCTCACTCATACGCATGAGATAACTGTGCCCGATCTGGTGGTCCCGATCGTAGAGGGTAGTGATCTTCTGGTTGATGAAAGAGAGGAGATCGACCGAAAGAGAGTAGATCTCCTGCAGATCCGTATCCTCGCTCATAAGGTTTCGTTTAAGGGCCTCATAATCCGGCATCAACTCGATGAATCCAAACCGCCGGCGGAGGGCGACATCGATGAGGGCGATGCTCTTGTCTGCCGTGTTCATGGTGCCGATGATGTAGAGGTTCGGGGGGACTGCGTACTTCTCTTTGGAGTAGGGGAGGGTAATCATGATCTCATGTTTCCCGCAGTAGCGCTTGTCGGCCTCAAGGAGCGTGATCAGTTCCCCAAAGATCCTGGAAATATCCCCCCGGTTGATTTCGTCGATGATGAGGTAGAAGGGCACCTCTGGTACAACGGTCAGCAACTCTTTTCTCTTCGTGCCGTCAAGGTACGGGATGTTCTCTGATTCGTTCCACCGCTCTTCAATACCGGCCCTTTCCGCAAGCACATTGAATGCACGGCGGGAGAGAACCTTGAAGATGCCGTCCTCCACGCGGTAGGTGAGGGTGCCGTCTTCGGTAGTGACTGGGCGGAGACCTTCGATGAAATCTTCGTAGCAAAAGGAGGGATGAAAGGTGACGAACTCTTTGTTCGGGATGATCTCCCGGATCTTCTTCAGCTCGATACTAAGCGACTCGTATGTCAGTCCATCCGAAAGAGCAATAATTCGTTGCAGTTCGACCTGACTCAATCGTTTCAGGCTGCACGCCATCTGTATCCGCATCAGGACTGACTCTTTCAATCCGGGATCGTTCTTCATACTCTCAAATGATGGACCGTTGAACTGCTGAACTACCTCAAATTCTATGGAGTCCGCCTCTTTTCGAGTACACCTGACCACCGTCGTGAACCGGCGCAACTTACCGGCGTTATATGCCAATGCCATATCGCCTTCCTGGAGTTCGTCATAGTATATCTGCCAGTTTCGTCTCCCTTTCCATTCGTAGTTGAAACGAGTTCCAGGAGAAAGATCGGGAATCTGACCGTCTCTTGGCCCATAAACCGTTAACGAGAAGATCCGTTGATCGAGGAGAGAGTCTTCGTGAACCTCATAGTCATGGGCGTTGAGATGCGAGAGGTAGTTGTTTGCACGATACGTTTTCCCCGTGCCCGGAGGACCATAGAGGATGACCTGCTTTTTATGTGCGAGCAGGGTTGTTATCTCACTATCTTTGCCGGCATCCAGCGGAAGGTTGCCCTCTCCTCCAGGAACCTGGTTTAAGCCGGGCAATACCCAGGCAATCCCCGCAAGCACCCACAGGGGGTACTCGTCCTTCCATACTCTCCTGAATGATGGAGTCTCCGCAACACTTACTGCGAACCTTCCTGCCCACGCGATGGTCTGACCATACCCTTCACTGGGGTATGGGATTTCGTAATCTAACATTTGAGCAAATGTTTTCCACCGTCTCTGTTTGAAATCAACAAACCTATCGGGGAAGAGAGATGTCAGCAGAACGCTGCACAATGCAGCTGCTGCCGGCCTGTTTGGTGAACCTCGCTTGCCCTTATATCCAAGGCGTACTGCTTCGTCGATGAAGGCATCTATTCGAGCGGCCGCTTCGGCGTCTTCCTGCGGAAACTCTTTGATAAGTTTTTGAATTGTCAGGACTGCAGCATCTTCTTCCTTGATGAAGCTTCCAAACTGGATGAGGTCGAATCTGCCTCCCGATGCCCAGCAGTTTGTTATGATCTTTTTGAACTCAATAATATCCAGCTCCAACCCCAGGAGAACCTGCTTCAGTTGAGGGTAAAACGTTTTTCTGTTCTCAACCTCATCGGATGCGAATGTATTTCCCAGCATTTCAACGGTTACATTCTCACGCTTCGCTATCGCCTCAAGCAAATGTGAGAACCGCGTATCAAGATCCCGACCCATAACAAAACCCCTTTCCAGAAGATGGGAGTCACGCGGCATTAATTTTGTCAATTGCTTTTTTAACAACCTTCATGTATTTAGATCCTCTCGTCGCCAGTGCCCCTCCTCAGAGTGTTACCAACCCCCGTCTTCCGATCGCCGTCCACCCCAGGAGACACACCACCCCGACTGCCACGTTGATCGCTCCGAGACTGAAGACGAGGTCACTTCCGTTGAGGAAGACAAGAACCATCCCGGCACTGCCGAAGACGAGACCCGAGCAGTTGATCAGGGCGGATGCGGAGCCGGTATCCTCCTTCTGCTGGTCGAGCATCAGGAACGCACCCAAAGGCCGCACGGAGCTCCCCATCAACGAGGCCGGGAAGAGGGCGAGGGCGAAGATAAGCGGCCCCATGTTCCCGAAGAAGCAGACGAGCAGGCCGCCGCCGATCACGGCAGTAAAGCCGGACGTGACGATCGTCCTGCGGGAGATATGCCGGGAGAGCCAGAGGTAGAGGAGCGGGCCGGCTATCAGGCCGACGGCGTTGAGGGCGAAGTAGAAACTGTACGACTGCTCCGAGAGCCCGAATTCCTCCTGGTAGATGTACGACGAGGCGGAGACGAACGCGAGCGATGCAGCACTCACGAGCGAGAAGACGATGAGGAGCGAAGTGAAATTGGGGTTTTTGAGCACCGTCCCGAGTCGGCGGATGGATTGCGCCACGGTGCCGGTATACCGCGAGGGTATGGTCTCCTGGAGGAGGAGGCCGCCGGTCATCGAGACAACCCCGATTAGGGCAAGCACCGCGAAGAGGCCCCGCCACGATGTGTAGGGGAGCATGAATGCCCCGAGGATCGGGGCAACGGCGGGTGAGATGACGACCATCGACTGGACGAGCGCAAGGACCGATTCTCTCTTTCGCCCGTCGTAGACATCCTTGACCATCGCGGTCGCGACCGCAGCAGCGGCGCTCCCCCCGACCGCCTGGAGGATGCGGAAGGCGATCAGGTGCCATATCGCGAGTGATGCGGCGCAACCTGCGCTTGCGGCGATATAGAGCGCAAGTCCGACCAGAAGTACCGGCCGGCGACCGTATTTGTCGGAGAGCGACCCCCAGAAGAGCAATCCGAGGCTGAAGAAGAGGAAGAAGAGGATCAGGGTGAGGTTCGTGAGGCTCGCGGAGACGCCGAAGTAGTCGCCCATGCCGGGAAGGGCGGGGAGATAGAGATCGGTCGAGAGCGGGACGAAGGCGGAGAGCAGTGCGATGAGGGCGATAAGGCCGCGATCCCCGAGATACTTCTGAGTTTTCCGGGTGCCGCCGGGGGAGCAGTGCATGGTATCGACTCTATCTCAGTACAGGAGCGGGCGCTTGCCCTTAGAACAGTATGCTGCTAAGGGGATTTCCCGCTCAGGGCTTGATTCTGCTTTCGATTGAAATTTTGTCTGTGTTGCTGATCTGCATTATACTGCCAAAAGGGAAAAATTTTGTGCGCGGGAGATCGCACCGCTATTCCTCTTGATCCCTATTTGTTTTCATTGAAACAGATGCCCCACCGCCGCCGTAAAACAATTGCAGAGCTTGCCGTAACATCTGCTCCACTCAATTGCGTTGCGCTTAAGATACGCTCTGTGCAAGCGGTTTCCATCAAACAGGTAATATGATCACCACCACACCTTCATCCTCTGCCCGCTCTCTCCGCTCCAGTCGCCTCGCCTCCCTCCCGGGGAGGAGGGCAGTCATTGCGATAGCCCCTTATCCGGGGACCCCTACAACATACAGTCAGCCCAATTAGTTACATAGGGGGTGCGATCGTGACGGAGGCCTTGTCATTCGAGGAGACGGTGTCTTATCTCGTCAATACTCCGGATGACCTTCTCCAATGCTTTTCACCCTTCGAGCGGGCGACCATCATTGCACTGAAAGCGATGCGGAAGGGTTAAATGAAGACAGGAGATAACCGAGGCTGTAGCAGCGCACAAATGGAATAAGAAGTGGAGAACGTGGCCGCGAGCGTATCGCCGCCGCATGAGTCGGCCACGTGCGTCCAGCCTAGGGGAGGTCGGAAAGCCAATTGTTAAAGCGGGTCTGGGAAAGGGTCTCAACACAAGCGGGGTCCCCCACCTTATAATCTAGCGCTCTCATCGTTCGGAACATTTTCTCAAAAAACGTAGACAATCTCTTCTGACATCATTCACTGATATCATTACGTTCCAATGGAAATTGTGCTATCGAAAATGTAACCAACTACTTTTGATACTATATTGCGTTAAGTATCAATAATATGACATATGAGGAGGAAGAAGCGGTCGAAACGACCTTATCAACTATTCACGATGATCTTCATGTATTATTAAGAGAGGTTCTCATTGAGTTAAAAAGTTTAAATACAATACTTTCAATGAATGGAAAGAGTCCAATTGTTGAAAGGCCATCTTTTCGAATTAAAAGCCCTGAAAGCATCGTTAGGAAAATACGTGATAAAGGCATTGCCCCAAACGACTTTGTTGAAGAGTTAGACGACATTCTGGGCGTGAGGGTAATACTTCAGGACCTAGGGAGCTTGTACGAACTCAAATCAAAACTGCTGGCGTCCAACAGAATAGAAATTATTGAAGAAGATGACATGGTCGAAGCAGCAAGGGACTCTGGTTACCGCGGAATGCATCTGATTTTTGCACTTCGCGATAAATCTCAAGTGACCAACACAAAAATTACGGGGGAACTTCAATTACGGACAATAGCCCAACACTCTTGGGCAAACTTCTCCCACTATGATATCTATAAATCCCGACCAATACTTCTGGAAAAAGAGAGATGGCGAATTAAGGCTTTAAGCGATTTGTTATACTACATTGATAGGGAATATGGTAATTTAGGGATCGATCTAAAAGAGGATCCCTTTAGGGTTGATTTAAAATCTCTACATTATCTGTTGGTTAGCTTAGAGATCCATATGACTAGAGATGATCTCGAATTATTCTTTAGCCTCATTAACACGTATCAATCAACTTGTGGTCTCCCGATTGTCCGTATGGATATATGTAATATCAAGGATTCTCTAACTCACCCACAAAACAAGTATGGCGCAGATCTACTGGAC
>ENA-UOUL01003107-UOUL01003107.1-bioreactor-metagenome-genome-assembly--contig:-NODE-3107-length-17741-cov-4.016701_pt1 | contig 17741 bp, 15 predicted proteins | sample MGYA00249838_ERZ747220 | MGnify/ENA primary metagenome ERZ747220 (study PRJEB28778, sample SAMN05720191) | bioreactor metagenome | isolation source: Anaerobic biogas reactor | place: USA:Washington...
CGCCTTCCCTGAGCTCGCGGACCGGCGCGTGAGCCCGGTAGTACAAGGTGTCCGATGGCAGGATGCCCTTGCCCGCGAAGGTGATCATGATGCCGTTGCCCAGGGTTCCCTTCTGGTCGGTCGAGAAGCGGCTGCCGTCGTTCTTGGTGTTGAACCAGATGATCCGGCTGGTGTCCACGCCCGCGGTGCGGAGCTGGTTGCGGATGTTCAGGCCGATGTAGTCATCCACCAGCGCGGTGAGTACCGCGGTGCGTAGCCCGAAAGCGTATGCCAGGCCGTAGGCGACGTTAGTTTCGCCGCCGCCCTGGTAGATGCGCGCCTCGCGTGCCAGGGGGGTGGGCACGTCGAACGGGTCGAAGCGCAGCATGACCTCGCCCAGCGCCACCCCGTCGTAACGGCAGCCGTCCGCCGGCTTTATCTCACGGTAACTCACGACTCTCTGTGTCATCGCCCATTTCTCCTCTCATAAGTGTAAATTGAATGCCGCCGGGTCCAGGTCCATGTCCTCGGCCAGCCCCCGCAGGCTGGCAACGATGTCCGGCGGCAGCATGATGCCTTCGACCAGCGCGGTGTCCTGGCGCTCCAGCTCGATCTCGCCCGGCAGGTAGATGCGCTCCGCACCCTTTGCGAGGGGCGCAGATTTGATCTCCCGGATCATGCCGTCCATGCGGCCCTCGAACTCGGCCAGCGGCATGATCTGGCCGATGTCGATCGCGATGAACGCATGCCCCTCGTTGGTCGGGTCCGGCGTGTCCAGCACCCAGCTGCTCACCTCGCTCATCACGGCCGAGCCGGTCAGGACCGCGGTCAGGATCTCGACCATGACGGCCAGCCCGTACCCTTTGTGCCCGGCCATCGGCAGCTGCGCGCCCTTGAGCGGATACTGGCTGGGATCGGTGGTGGGCTGCCCGTCCTCGTCCACCAGCCAGTTGTCGGGGATCGACTTGCCGAGGGCCTTGGCGGAAAAGATCTTGGTGGCTGCGACCGCGCTGGTGGCGATGTCCAGGTAGATGTGCTTCTCCTCGCCGGCGGGCGCAGCATAGGCGATGGGGTTTGTTCCCAGCACCTTCCCCTTCGAGCCGGGCACGGTCATGCAGGGGTCGACGTTGCACATCGACATCCCAAACATGTCGTGCTGGGCGGCCAGGTTGGCGTAGAAGCCCGCGGCGCCGTAATGGCTGCTGTGCCTGACGCCGACGTACGCGATGCCACACGCCTTCGCCTTGCGCATTGCCAGTTCCATGGACCGGTAGGACACCGCGGGAGGCATGGCGTAATGCGCGTCCACGATGGCCCACGCGGGCCCTTCGCCGACGATCTCCTCATGCGCGGTCGCGCTCAGCCGGCCCGCGCGGATGTTCTTCAGCAGGCCGCGGAGCTGGCGCGTGCCGTGTGTGAAGGTGCCCAGCGTGTCGGTCGAGACGAGAACCTCAGCGGTCAGCCGGGCATCTTCTTCGTTGAGCCCGGCCGTCCGCATGGCGGCGATGCAGAATGCGGTCAGGTCCTGCGCCATGACCCTGGCGCCGTTCGATGGGGTTGTCTCCACGTTTCCTCCTAGAGATTACCAAATCGTCGTTCCACCGTCCATTACGACCACGCTTCCGGTCATGAAGGAGGACGCGGGCGACGCGAGATACACGACCAGTCCCTTGATTTCGTCTTCTTCCCCGTAACGTTTCATCGGCGTGTTGGCAATGATCCGTTCCATGATTTCCGGATACCTGCGGCTGGCGGCGGTCTGCGCGGTGAGCATGGTGCCCGGTGCGATGGCGTTGACCCGGATGCCGTAAGAGACCCAGTCCGCGGCCATGCCGCGCGTCAACTGCGCCACGCCGGCCTTGGCCACACAGTACGGGACGTTGTGCCGGGGCGCGATGTTGCTGATCACGAATGCGTTGATCGATGCCATATTGATGATGGCGCCGCCCTCTCCTCGGTCGATCATATGGCGCGCGACGCGCTTGCCGAAGTAGAACATGGACGACAGGTTGGTGTCGATCATGCGCCGCCACGCGTCGTCAGGTTCCTCCTCCAGCGCCAGCCCGTCCGACGACATGCCCGCGTTGTTCACCAGGATGTCGATCTTGCCCAGGCGCTCGATCACCTGCGCGACGAACGCCTCGATCTCCCCGGTGCTTGTGACATCCACCCGGCCGAAATGGGCGCGGCGACCCAGGCCGGCGATCTCCGCTGCAGTGCAGAGGCCGTCCTCCTCGAGCAGGTCGCATATCGCCACATGGGCGCCGGCCTCGGCCAGCGCCAGCGCCATCTGACGCCCCAGCCCGCGCGCGCCGCCGGTGACGATCGCCGCGCGGCCGGCCAGGCTGAACAGGTCGAGCACGCTCATGGCAGCTCCGGCCAGGTCTTCTCGCCGAAGGTAGACCGCCAGCTCTTCAGGAATCCGTTCATCCGCTGCTCGGTGAAGGAGTGCTCGTAGAGCAGGCGCATGAATTCCATCTTCATCGTGCAGATGTCCGCGCCTGCGACGGCCACCTCGCCGAAGAGCCGCGGATAGCGGCCGCAGGCCAGGATCTTCGTCTTGAAGCCGAAGTTGGTGTAGATGCGGCGCGCCGGTGCGATCATGTCATGCGGCGTGTCCTCGGCCTGGTCGAGCGGGCCGTTGAAGATGGCGGCCACGTCCGCGCCGGCCTTGCCCGCCAGGTACACCTGGGCCAGCGATGCGATCGCGGTTACCGCGAGCCGCAGGTCGGGCTGCGCCTGCTTGAGTTGCTGGAGCGCCTGCAGGCCGGCGACGCTGGCCGGCAGCTTGACGATGATCCGGTCGGAGAAGGCGTGCAGCCAGCGCGCCTGGCGGACCATCGGCTCCGGGTCGTGCCAGCCGATTACCTGCACGAACACGGGACCAGGCGATGCGTCAACGATCCGCGCGAGGGTCGCCTCCATGTCCGGCCCTGCCGCTGAGATGAGGCCGGGATTGGTCGTCACGCCCGCGAGCAAGCCCCAGGAGCGTGCCTCCAGGATTTCCTTTGGGTTAGAGCTGTCAAGAAAAAGGTCCATCGCACTCCCTCATGTACTTGTGTGATTGTTACTCTATCTGCCCCAGGTCTGCCGCCAGCTCGAGCAGGTACTCGACGATGCGCGCTCTATACGCCTCATAAAAGGCCGGCGACAGATCGTAAAACTCCTCGCGGCAGATGAACTGGCCGCGGGCATCGCGACGGCCAACAAAGGCGAAACTGAAATGATGAAAGACCGCGTCGTGCGCAAGGGTCACCGGGTCGCCGGCGCGTGACGGATCGACGGCGGCCAGGCATTGCGCCGCGAACGCCGAGCCAGCCGCCGCCTCAGCCCGGGCATAGGCCAGTGCGTCCTCCCACCAACGGCGGAAGAGCGCGGGGTGGTGGCTGGCCAGCACCTCTCCGAACAGCAGCTGCAGGTTGGGCGACACCTTGAAATGGTTGCGCCCGCCGGTGGCCCTGCCGATGGCCTGCCGCGCGGCTGCGCTCAGGTCGTCGCCCGAGTGGAAGTCGGCCATGACACCCTGTTCTTCGGCAATCCGGCATAGGCTGCGCGCCCGCGCCTCGAAGCCGGCCAGCCCATCGGCCCCGCGATAGTCGGTGCCTTTTTCAACGCCGAAGTTGGGTGCGATGTGCGTCAGCGGGATGCCGCGGCGCTGCGCCTCCAGTAGCACGAAGATCAACTCGGTCTCGGAGGTCAGGCAGTCGAAGGTGGGCACATCGTTCGGGTGTTCGTCGATGCTCAGCTCGAGGTCGAAGTCGTGGCCCCCCTTGAGATCGCAGATGTAGTCCCGCAGCGTGTCGACCGCGTCGAGCGCGGCCCAGTACTTGCCGGCCAGCCGCTCCACCATCGCCGCATCCGGCCGGTAATCGAAGCCGCCGATCCGCCGCGGCTCCCCGTGATAGGCCAGGACGTCCCTGAGGACGGATGTGTGGGGCACGCGCGCCGGGTTCGCCCGGCCGGACAGCGCATCGTAGTCCAGCACGTCTGAGACGTCGAGGGTGTAGAACGAGTAATAGCGCGTCGCATCCAGCATGCGTTTGGCGCGGGCAAGGCCATCGGGCCCGCGCTTGACCTGGATGTGGTCCGCGTCCGCGCCGTAGCGGAGGGCGTCCTTCGACTGCGGCCCTGCGGGCCTGCGCTCAGGATGCCCTGGTGGCGTGACAGGGCTCCGCTCAGGATGCAGTTGCGGGCCGTGCTTGAGCGCGTCGAGAACGCCGGACACCCAAAGGCCCTCGAACGAGCTGCCGGTGTATCCTGCCTCGATGGTCCCGAAGCCAAATGCAATGTTCCTTTCAGCCGGCCAGGCTTCGAGAAGCGTCTCCAGGAAGTTCAGCTCGCGCACCGAGTTCTGGATCGCGTTGGCCGCGAAGCCGCCGAAGTCCATGGCTTCCCAGATCGCGGGCCAGACTGCGGTGGTCATGCGCGTGCCTACGCCCAGCCGCGGCACAGGCCCCAGCGCCCGCGGCCCCTTGTCCGGCGCGATCTGCCGGAAGAAGCGGTCGAGGACGGGCGCATCGGTCGGGTGCACCCTGAGGAGAATGGCAGGGGGGTGTTGGGGGCCACCCCCCTGCGCTGGCAGGAGGCTGTTCCAGATGCCCGCGCCCAGTGGGCTCTCGCCGAGGTCCGGGCCGGCTTCGAGGAGAACCTGCTGCCCATCGGTGAGACCGGTCAGGCAGTAGAGGGCATTCCCGCGCCAGGCAACCGATGCCGGATGGGGCGCCAGGCCCGCGGCCGGAGGTAGCGCCGCACCCATCTCAGCCGCACCGAGCAGCGCAGGCCAATATGCGGGGTCTGCCGCTGCTACTGCGGCGCAGGCGGCCGCACGATCCCAGGTCGCGGTGTTCAGGACGCCGGGGCTTAGCGCCGGGTCGATCTCGAGCCTGCCGAATCGCATTCGCTGTCTTGTTCCCATTAGCTGTCCCAGCCTCCGCCTGCTCAGTGAGCCGCTTCCCAGCCGCGCAAAATCTCGCGCGCCTGCTCCAGCACCAGGCCGACCCGCGTCGCGCCGGCTTCGAGCATGGTCATGAACCGGAAGTAGTTGCCCACCCGCCCCGAGGCCTTGATGCCCATCGAGGGTCCGATTGCCTGCCGGATCAGGCGGACATCTTCGTAGAGAGCAACGGGGTCTGGGCTGAAGCCCGTGCAGGTCTTGACGAAGGCCGCTCCGGCAGCCTGCACCAACCGCGCGGCACCGGCCTTTTGATCGGCGGTTAGGAAGGGCGTTTCTATTATGACCTTCACCGGCCGGCCCGCTGCAGCGGCAACGACCGCGGCCACGTCATCCGTGGCATAGCGCTCGTCGCCGCCCAGGAACGCACCCAGATTGAGCACCATGTCGATCTCGTCCGCGCCATCCGCCACGGCCTGCTCCGTCTCGCAGACCTTCAGGCTGGTCTTGGTGGCGCCCATCGGGAAGCTGACACAGGCGACCACCTTCGCGGGGGAACCCTTGACGATCGCGGCCGCGCGGGCGGTGTGCCAGGTGTTGACGCAAATCTGGCCGAAGCCTTCGTCCCGCACGACGTGCGCCAACGCTTCGATCTGGGCCGGGGTGGCGGTTGGCTGCAGGAGCGCCACGTCCAGCATCTTTTTGATGCCCGCCTGTGTGATGTCCATGCTGTCGTTCTCTCCTATCTGAGGCCGGGCGCGCACGGTCGAGGGTGCGCGCTCAGCCGAGAAGCGCCTCTTCGAAGAGCCGCCGCATCTCCTCGCGGGTGAAAACGGGCAGGTGCTGCTGGACCGGCCGGCCCATGTAGCCGAATACGTCGCCGGTCAAGGTGTCCAGCAAGGGAGCTGCCTGCACGCTCCCACCCAACTCTGCCCACGCCGCGTCGAGTCCGGTGGCGGCGACGAACTGCCTGAGCCATGGCGCCAGCAGGGAAGCCTTCTCCGTCTCGTCCAACTCCCCCCGTGCGATGCCGGCCGCATCTGCCAGGGCCGCAACGCGCGCGGGCTGGGCCTGCCATGAGTGCGCCAGCACCACCGGCAGCAGCCGGGAGAGCGCCAGTCCGTGCGGCGTGCCCAGCCGCGCACCCAGGGGCAGCCCCATGGCATGCGCTACGGTCGTGTTGGAGAATGCGATGCTCAGCCCGCCCAGCGTCGCGGCCCAGGCCATCTGGCTGCGCGCCTCCCGATCGCCGCCGTTAGCCAGGACTGCCGGCAGGTAGCGTACGACCAGCCGCACTGTCTCCAGGGCGAACAGATCGGACGCGGGGTTGCACCGCACTGCGTTCAGGTACGCTTCCATGCCATGCGTCAGCGCGTCGAACCCCGTCATGGCGGTGACCTTCGCCGGCATGGTGTATGTCAGCTCCGGGTCGACCAGGGCGAGCCGCGGGTAGACATAAGGGCTGAGCAGTGCGGCCTTCATGCCTCGGTCAGGATTGTCGAGCACCGTGCCAGATGTGACCTCGGAGCCGGTGCCTGCGGTGGTGGGGAGGGCGATGACGGGCAGGACCGCAGGGGTGACCGGCCTGGCGTTCGCGCCCGTGAAGGTTACGTAGTCCCAGATCGGGCCGGGGTGGGTGGCCCCAACCGCGACTCCCTTGGCCAGGTCGATCGCGCTGCCGCCGCCCAGGCCGGCGACCAGGTCGCAGCCCGCATCGCGCGCGATCGCCGCGGCCGCATCGACCGCGATCGAGGTCGGGTCGGGCTGGACGCCTTCGTACACCGTGACGGTCAGGCCGGCCGCTTCGAGCAGTGACCGCACCCGATCCGTGAGCCCGAGCGCGGGGAGATCGCGCGTCGTCGCGAGGAACGCGTGGCGCCCGAGGCTGCGCGCCTCATCGCCCAGCTCTGCCAGCCGGCCCGGGCCGAACACCAGCCTGCCCGGCCAGTTGACGTTGAACGGAGACATGCCCACGGTTGCACTCATCCTTCGCTCTGAGACGGCTGCTCGGGCAGCGCCATCTTGGCGGTCAGGCCGCCGTCGAAATAGAGCACCGAGCCGGTCATGAACTCGGAGCCGTCCGAGATCAGGTAGGCGGCCAGGTAGCCGACGTCCTCGGGCAGGCCGACGCGGCCCCAGGGCACGATTTTGTTGCCCGCTTCGCGCGTGTAGCCCGGCGACTTCCGCCAGTAGCTCGGCACTTCGATGGTGCCGGGCGCAAGCACGTTGGCGCGGATGTGCAGCGGAAGCAGCTCGATCGCCAGCTCGCGGGTGAATGCGTTGATCGCGCCCTTGGTGCCCGCATAGACCGAATGCCCCGGCGAGCCCAGTGCCGCGTGCACGGACGAGATGTTGACGATGCTGCCGCCGGCCCAGTGGAGCCCGGGATCCACGCGCTGCAGCGCGCGCCCGCGCTCGACCATGTGGCGCACCGCCTGCTGGCTGCAGAAGAACTGGCCGCGGATGTTCAGGTTGTAGCTGCGGTTGAACTGCTCCTCGCTGACGTCCAGGAAATCGATGGTCGTGGTGATGCCCGCGTTGTTCACCAGCCCGTCGAGGCCGCCCAGGAATTCAGCGGCCTCGTCCACGACCCGGAGGCACTCTTCGACGACCTCCAGGTTGCCCTGGATCGCGATGGCGCGCCTGCCCTGCTCACGGATGTGGGCCACGGCCTCGGCGGCTCCCTCCGCGCTGCGGCTGTAGTGGAGCGCAACATCCGCGCCCATCTCGCCCAGCGCCATGGCGATCCCCTGTCCGATGCCGGTGCCCCCGCCGGTGACCAGCACGAGCTTATCAACCAGATTGCAGAAGTTAATTGCCATACGCTCACCCGACTCCCACAGGACCGGCCTCCTGGGCCCCAACCGGGGATGCGCTGTCCCCCGCCAGCCCAAGCCTGGCCAGTTCCTCTCCCACATCGGCCAGGCCCAATTCCCTGAGCTTTCCCACCGTGGGCCGGCCGGTCTCGACGTCCCACCCGCGCAAGGCATAGTATTCGTCGAGCAGCTTGCCGAATTTCTCAAGGTCCAGCCCGACGCCTTCGCCGAGCACCGGGTTGACCCAGTTCTCGATGTCGGTGAAGTGAGGGATAACCATCTCATCGACGCGGCGCGAGCGGTCCCAGTTGCGCACCTGCACGGCCCGCTCCAGGTTGAAGACCCGCTCGGCCATGCCCTCGAACTCAGCCTCGCTGATGTCCATCCCGGTGGCCAGCCGGAACATGTGATACTCGAACGACGGTCCCGGCATCCCGTTCTCCGCGCGCGCGAAGTGGTCCGGCGTCCTGTTGCTGTAGATGCGGGGAAACGCCTGGTCGTCCACGGTGACGCTGTCCTTGATGATGCTGCGGTGGCCGTGCCAGATGGCGGGGATGGCCTTCGCCTCATAGCCCGACGCAGGGTGCGCGGCCTGGGGCGTGCCGTAGACGTTCGCGGCCACACCGGCAATCACGTCCCAGCCCAAGCCGTCAGGCCCGGAGAACATCGGGGACCAGTTCATGATGTTTTGCGCATAGCCGTGGCCGCTCGCCATCGGATCGCGGGTGGCAGTGGCCCATTGGAGGGCCGGCACCAGCCAGTAGGGGAAGACGATGATGTTGATCTTGTCGCCGTGGCCGTCCCAGTGTCCGGCAAAGCCCCAGGCGGTGTAGAAATCGGACACGAATTCGAGGCCCATGCCCAGGATCTCGGCCGCGCGCACTGTGCCTTCTGCCAGCGCGTCGCCGATGCCCTCGCGGAAGACGATCTTGCGGAAGAGGGCATCCCAGCAGGCAGCCTGGTCCAGGTCGAATGGCTCGCCGTCCAGCGACCTGAGTTGGCCCGCTGCGTGGCACTTGCGCAGCCAGGGCGCCATGCCGATACCCAACTCCCAGTGGTTGATGCCGTAGTCCTGGCTGATGCGGGCCAGCTCGAAGCCGCCGTGGAAGCCGACCTTCCAGTCGTAGATGGTGCCCGGCGCACCGCCGAAGAGCGAGCTTTCGCACGTAATGGTGCCGCTGTACTTTTTGTCCGGATAGACGACCCCGGGGACGTTCTCGTAGAAGCGGCTGAGCCGGCAGATCGGATTGGCGCACTGCTGCGTGCACGCGTAGAATCGCTCGCCGTGGTTGGCTACCATCTCGGGGTCCAGGCTGCTCCACTTGGGACAGCCGCTGGGTGCGTGCATCTCCTTGGCGATGGCCAGGGTGCAATCCGAGAATGCCTCGGGGTCGGCCAGGGTGACGCCGCCGGTGCCGCGCACCGCGATGGCTTTGAGTCGCTTGGCGCCCAGGACCGCGCCGAAGCCGCCCTGGCCCGCGGCAGAGCTGGTGCCCGATGCGATGATGGCTATGCGCGAACGGTTCTCCCCCGCCTGGCCGATGGCGAGCACGCGTACGTCCTTGCCGTGCCGGCGGAGCAGCGTCTCCTGTGTGGCATAGATGCCGTGTCCCCACAGCTCGCCCGCGTCGCGCAGCTCGACCTTGCCGTCGTCGACCCATAGATAAACCGGCCGCTCCGCCTGCCCTTGCACCACGATCGCATCGTAGCCCGCATACTTGAGGGTAGGTCCCCAATAGCCCCCGAAGCTGGAGAATGAGAACCACTCGTACGGGTAAGCCTGGGGGCTCAGGCTGCAAACGGTCGCGCGTCCGGAGTTCGGCGCGGAGGTGCCGGTGAGCGGGCCGACCGTAAAGATGATGCGGTTTTCCGGGTCAAATGGGCCGACGCCCCTGGGAATCTCGTTCCATGCGATGGCTGCGGCGATGCCCCGTCCGCCGATGTATTTTCGTCCGTATTCGGTGGACGGTTCGGTCCAGATCCTGCCGGTGCTGAGGTCGACGCGCAGAAGTTTTCCCGCCCAGCCGCCGTTCCTGCCTGTAATCGTTGGCCTCCTGCTGCCACGCCCACCAGGTAGAGAGCTTTGGGCGCGCAAATCTCGACGCAGCGCACCAGGCCGCCGCACAGATCGCACTTGGTGGCCGTTCCGGTCACCGAGTCGATGACGATGGCCTCGTACGGGCAGGCATCGACGCACGCACCGCACGCGATGCATTTCTCGGAATCCACGAGCCAGGCGCGCAGCGTTTCGTCAAAAGTGATGGATTCCTCAGGGCACACCTCGGCGCAAGGGGCATCCGCACACTGCCGGCAATAGTGTGCGGTCACCTCATTGTTCAGCAGCAGATCCACCAGGATCCGGATGCGAGCGCGGGACGGTGCGCTCGTGCCGGTGTGGCGCTCTGCACACACCACCACGCAGGACATGCAGTTGCTGCACTTGGCTGCGTCCCATTCGATATGGACCGGTTCTGCGATGTTGGACATCGTTACCGTTGCCTCCCGTTGCGGCTCTCGTGCGTCCTGCCAGGCCATCCCCCGCGGCCAGGATAATCGCTTCACGGCTCTCCCTCGGGCGCGCCCAAAGAGGCGCCGCGCTTTGAGAGCCATCTGGGTCAGGCGCACGCCCTGGTTTCCGGTTGGCGGCTGGGTGATACCGTGAAGCAGCCGGCATGCGCCCGGTGCAATGGACGGTCTTGACGCCGGTCCATGGCGCACCGTGACCAGGCCGTCGTAAAAGTAGCCTCTACCTGGCCCTCGTGTAGACGTACTGTACGTTGTTAGCCCGACTGAACCAGGTCATCTTATCGCCCGCGAGCTCGATCTCCATGATGACGGTGGATTGACCCTCCATCACGATTCCCAGGTGCGTGTCATCCTGCAGGTAGTAGGTGAACGGCGTATCGGGGATCGGCTCGGTCGTCTCTTCAAAGCCTGGGATGAAGCCGGTTCCGTCGGCGTAGAAGTGGATCGTCCCGCCCTGGGGATTGACCCACTTTCCTACGATTGCATCCTCGACCGGCGCCGGCGTTGCCGTCTGCATAGGCACACAGGCCCCCATGCCCCATATGACCACGAGTGCAAGGACGATCGCCGGAACGGCAGCGCGCGGCCGCACCCAGGCCGGCCGCGATCTTCCCGACCGGCTGTCAGTGTAGGAGACGAGACTCCGTTCTGACGGCACAGGAACACCTGTGTGCATTGCGTTACCTCGTTGTCCCAAATGCGCTGCCCTGAGGCCGCGGTTCTCCGAGCTCCGCATCATTCCACTGCATCGCCCGCGACCGCGCCGGTGATCAGGCCGACGACCTCTTCCTTCGTGGTCTGCGACTTGATGCGGGTGCCCACGCGCTTGCCGCGGCGCAGGACGATGAGGCGGTCTGCCACCGTGAAGACGTGCTCCAGATTGTGGCTGATTACCAGCACCGTTTTCCCTTCGCGCTTCAGGTTGGCGATGAGCTCGTTGACCTTGTGCTGCTGCTCGACGCCCAGGGCCGCGGTAGGCTCGTCCATGATGAAGATGCGCCGGCCGCGCGCCAGCGCGCGGGAGATCGCAACTCCCTGCCGCTGGCCACCCGACAGCTCCTCGACGTTGACGCGCACCGAGGGCATGTCGATGTGCAACTGGTCGATGACTCGCTTGGCGTCCGCGTAGAGCTTGCGGAAGTTGATGAAGAAGCCCAGGTTCGTCGGCTCCATGTTCAGGAAGATGTTGGAGCCAACATCCCGGACATCGACCAGCGCCAGGTCCTGGTAGACCGTGGAGATCCCTGCAAGCCGCTCGGCATCCCTGGGGCCGCGTATTTCTACGGGCTGGCCCTCGAAGAAGATCTGGCCCGTGTCCTTGTGGTAGATGCCGGACAGGATCTTGACCAGGGTGGATTTGCCGGCGCCGTTGTCGCCGATCAACGCCACGACCTCCGCCTCATACAACTCGAAGTCGACGTTATCCAGTGCCTGGACGTGACCGAACGCCTTGGAGATGCCCTTGGCCTGGAGAATGGGCTGCCGGTCAGAGACAACGGCTTGGGTCTGCTTGCCTTGCACTGCATCGATCATGGAAGATGGCTCCTCGCATCTGTATGGCCCCCGGTCCCCCGGCCACCCTTTGGATGAGCCGGGGAACCAGGCGCCTCACCTTACAAGGGTCCTGCCTGACTTACCCGGTCAGGACCCCTGCGCTGCTTCTACTACTTCTCGTCCGGGTTCTTCGCATCGCGGTAGCGAGGCTCGAGGCGGTCGAGGATGCCGTAGAATTCGTCCATGTTGTCTTTGGTGACCAGCGGAGCTTCGAGGACGGTCCAGTAGGGGACCTTCTCGCCGTTGGCCATCTTGAAGAGCAGCTCGGCCGAGCCCTTGCACTCATCGTAGAGGGGCTGGGCGACGATGCCGAAGATCTCGCCGTTCTTGACGAGGTCGAGGTTGACGCGGGTGTAGTCCATGCCGACCGCGATGACTTTCTTGCCGGTCTCCTTCTGTGCGCCGGCCCAGGTGGTGGGGCCGCCGCCGGTGGTGGAGAAGCCGATGACGATGTCGGGGTTGGCCTGGATGATGGAGGTGGCGACGGCGATGGCCTGGGTGGGCTCAGGGCCTTCGAGCACCGGTTCGAGGACGGTCAGTTCGGGGCAGTACTTCTTCATGCTTTCAGCGAAGACCTTGGCGACCATGTCCTCGGTAGCGTTGTGGTTGTTCTCGGTGATGGCGACGGAGCCCTTGGTGATGCCCTGCTTCTTGGCCTCGTCGCACATGGCCTTGGCGACCGGATCGGGATACTTGGCGGTGTCAGCCGCGATCTGGACTGCGTTGTCGGCGAAGGTGCCCTCGGGGACCGGGAAGTGGGGCAGGGCGATCCAGACGCCGTTGGCCTTGGCCTTCTCGATGATGGGCTTGAAGACGGGCAGGCCGCCGGCCCACATGGCGACGCCCTTGGCATCCGGGCGAGAGACGGTCTGCTCAGCGAGGGCGACGACCGCTTCGAGTGCGTTCTCGTCGGTGGTGGCGAGCTCGCAGTCGAGCCCGAGCTCGGAGCAGCCTTCGAGGAAGGACTGCTGGGTCAGCTGGTGCACGGGATGCCAGGCGGAGTTCTGCACCCAGTAGAACTTGCCCGTGACCTTGCCGCCTTCTGCTGCAGGCGCGGCAGGAACAGCCGTCGGCGCGGCCGCAGGCGCCTCTGCTGGCGCCGGGGCCTGTGTCGGCGCGGGCGCAGGCGCCGGTTGCGAGCAGCCAGCAATCATGGCCAGGATCGCGATTACCGACATGATCTGAAAGAGCGACTTCCGAGACATTTCATCCTCCTTGAAGAATGGATTCGGACGATTGGACTGCGATGTCGGAAAAGGATGCGAATTCACCGCCGTATTCGTGAGAGATACCTGCCTCCTCTCTGTGTGCGATCCCCTTTTTGTCACCAGGGGACCCGGGCACCCGGTCTGGAGAGACCCTCGCGGGCCCCAATTCCACTCTGGCCTAAGCTTCGCTCCTGCGATGCCGGAGCACATCGACCACCGCGGCGAGCACCAACAAGACGCCTACCACTGGAACCTGCAGGTAGGAGCTGAAGCGTGCGATGACAACGCCGCTGCGCACCAACTGGATGAATGCGACCCCGAGGAACGAGCCGATGGCCGAACCCCGGCCGCCGTAGAAGCTGACGCCGCCGACGATGACGCCGGCCAGGATGTCCAGCTCCAGGTTCTTGCCGATGATCGGGTCGCCGGGGGTCATGGGAAGCTGGCTCATCGTCAGCATCCCGGCCATTCCTGCGAGGAGGCTGGTAGCCATGAAGCAGATGATCTTGACGCGGTCGGTGTTGATGCCGCAGACCTGCGCGGCCAGCTTGTTGCCGCCCGTGGCAAACAGCATGGCGCCCCAACGCGTCCGGTTCAGAAGGAGCTCCACCACGACCATCACACCCAGCATGAGAAAGAAGGTGAAGGAGATGCCGAGCGGCTTCCACGAGCCGATGATGGCCACTTCCGGCGGGAGAGGATAGATGGGCAGGCCGTTGGTGAAGGAGTAGCTGATGCCCCGCGCGATGAACGACATGCCGATGGTGGTGATCACCGCCGGGATGCCGACCTTGACGGTCAACAGCCCGTTCGCGAGTCCCACCAGGAGCGACACGCCCATCGCACAGAGAACCGACTCGGGCACGGACAGGCCCACGTCGCGGATCAGCTTGGCCGCGAACACTGCAGCCAGGCTCATCACTGCGCCGGTCGACAGGTCGATCTCGCCCGCGATCATCAACTGGACCATGCCCATGCTGATCAGCCCGGGAAAGGCCATCGTGCGCAGGATGGAGCGGACAGTCGCACCGTCCAGCATGGCAGTGTTTCGGGAATAGAAGAACGCGCCCACGACGACGATCAACAGGATGATGACCGCCTCTTGCCGCGCGGCCAGGGCTTGCAGGATGCGGTTCAGGCCCTGGCCCAAGGCCGTCGGTTGGCGATCTTTGCCGGAAAGCTCCATAGCGTGCCCTTCCTCTCTGCCGTCCGCACCTAGTACTGGGCGCTCTTGCGCCGGATCACGTCGAGGATTGCGGCGCCGATCAGGATGACGCCGATCACGATCCCCTGGGCATTGGTCTGCACGCGCGCGTTGGCCAGGCCCATGCGGATGACCTGGATGAGCGCGGTTCCCAGGAGCGCGCCCATGACGCTGCCGACGCCACCCCTGAGGCTGCCGCCGCCGATGATCGCGATCGCGATCACCCACAGCAGCCAGCCATCTCCGATGCTCCAGTCCGTCGTGCCCGCGTAGGCCATCACCAGGATGCCGGCCATCCCGCAGCACACGCTGGTGAACACGAAGCACAGCGTCTTGACCAGCGGCACGTTGATGCCCACGATCTCCGCGGCCTGCCGGTTGCCGCCGACCGATGTGATCGTGGCGCCGAGCTTCGAGGTGCGCATGAGGATATCCCCGATGACGTACAGCGCCACCAGGACCAGGAACACCCACGGCAGGTCGAAGATGGGCGAAGGCTGCACCACTTTCGTGAGGCCGGGAATGAGATCGCCGACGTATAGCCATTGACCCTGCAGCAGCCATACTGCCAGCCCTTGCACGGCGAAGCTCATGCCCAGGGTGGCGAAGAAGGACGGCATGCGAATCTTGAGCACGATGAAGCTGTTGACCAGGCCAACCACGGCCACGGCCCCCAGTGCGGCCCCGTAGGAGGCTAGTTCCGGCCAGCCGTGATTGTAGAGAAGCAAGCCGGCAACGGTTGCTCCCAGCGCAGCCGTTGAACCGCTGGACAGGTCGATCTCACCTGAAATCATGAGGAAGCTCATGCCGAATGCGGCGAGGCCGATCATGCTGCCCTGCGTGGCCATGCGCACGAAGTTGGCCTGTTCGGCCATCGCCTTGTCGGCAATGTAGAAGCCGGCAAAGAACACGATAACCGCAACAGCCACCCCGAGCTCGGGAATGCTCAACAGGCGCCTGCCCAGGGATTGTCTGTAGACCGCCTCAGGAGCAGTGGTGGTGGTGCTTGATGCCATGCATGATCCCTTTCTCGATCTCACCGGAGAGTGGATCGGGATGTCAAAGCGCCTCTGCCACGACAGGGTTTTCCAGTACGCCGACCTTCTCGATCTCGACGCGCACGACATCACCCGGCCGCAGCCAACGCGGGGGGGTGCGCGCGGCGCCGATGCCGGCGGGCGTGCCGGTGGCGATCACGTCCCCAGGCTCCAGCGTCATGACCTGGCTCATGTCGGCAATCAGGTGGGCGACGGAAAAGATCATCAAGCTGGTGTGGCCCTCTTGTAGCACTTCATCGCCGATCACGGTGCGCAGCCCGATATTCTGGATGTCGGGAATTTCGTCCGCGGTCACCAGGGCAGGGCCCATGGGGCAGAACGTGTCAGGGGTCTTGCCGATAACCCACTGGCTGGTGCGATTCTGCCAGTCGCGAGCACTGACGTCGTTGAGCGGCATGTAGCCCGCCACGTAGTCCAGGGCCTCCGCCTCGGGGATGTTGCGGCCGCGACGGCCTATGACGACGGCAAGCTCGCCTTCGTAGTCCGGCTTTGTCACCGCGGGCGGAATGCATATCGGCTCGCCGTGCGCGATGACGCTGTTGGCGTACTTGGCAAAGATGATGGGGAAAGGCGGCGCAGAGGCGTTGGACTCATGTGCGTGCGCGAGGTAGTTCTGGCCGATGCAGATGATCTTCGGGGGCTGCGGGATCGGCGCCTTGAGCGTGACCTCAGCCAGGCTGAGCGCCTGATCCGGGGTTGCGGCGGCCGCGGTTTCCCGGGCCAGTTCGAGCGCCTCCGGGCCGGCCTCGAGCAGAGCCAGCATGCCGTCCGGCAGCTGTGGCTGGAGGCGATTCAGATCGACCACCCGCTCAACACCACCGGTGGCGACCAGCGCACCCAGGCGGGTGCGGCCCTCGTAGACGAATGTGATGAGTTTCATCGATTTTTCTGCTCCGTTGCATCCAGAATGGGGCGATATTCAGTTTTCCAGAGTCGTCTGCGCGTAGCTCCTGTTCACCAGGTCGTACGCGAACGTCATGTGTTGTTCGATGACGTCCAGTGCGGCCTCAAGGTCGCCGCTCTGGACCGCGTCCAGGATCGCCTGGTGGCCGCGCACCGCTGCATCGCTGAAGTCGGAGCTGGCGACGTTCCGGCTGAGCATGAGCACGTAGACCTGGGGCCGCAGCAGGGCCCAGTAATCCAGCAGCCGTTGGTGCCGGCTGGCCGCGTAGAGCGCGTCGTGGAATTGCAGGTCCAGCTCGGCCGCCTCTTTCTCGTCGATGCCCCGGTCGATCGCGCTGGCCATCGCGTCGACCACTGCCTGCACTGCGGCGATGTCCTCCGGCGTGGCCCGCTGGCAGGCATACTCGATCGCGAGCCGCTCGAGCGCGCGGCGCAGGCTGAAGACTTCGTCGAAGTCCGTGCGCGACAGGCGGGCGACGTAGGTTCGCCCGGTGGGGGTCACCATGACCAGGCCCTCACGTTCGAGGTGGTTCAGCGCCTCGCGGACCGGCCCACGGCTGACGCCCATCAGTTCGGAGAGTGCGGCCTCCCGCAAGGGCTCCTCGGGTTCGAGCTGCCCGTTCAAGATCGCGTTGCGCAATCTTTCGGCCACTTCCTCGGCAAGCGAGCGCTTGATGGTCGGCGATAGGATCTGTGCCAGGTTCTCGTTGTGCATGGCGCTTTCTCCTGACCGGACGAGAGGGTCGAGGGCTGTCGCTGCGTCGCGATGAAAGGCCAGTTGACGACGACCGGGTGACTCGTGCAAGAAATCTCAAACAGTAAACAGAAAATTGTTAACCATTTACGATCGACACACGGATTCTAGCACACCGTCACACCCATGTCAAGAGGTTTACGGCGATTCGGATCGTTAACTTTGGCGCAAGTGAGGGGCGGGCACCGCCACAGCGGCGCCCATGCAGGGGTGCGTCAGCTCGCGGCCAGGAACGCGTCGATCTCGGCCTGCTGTTCGGGGGTCAGCGGCTGAAGCGGTGACACGGTCCGGCCCGAACCGATGCCGAGCCGCGAGGCCGCGTACTTAATGCCCGACAGCCACTGCGCACCGGCCAGCGGCACGGCCGCGCGCACTGCGGCAACGCGCTCCGCGCAGCGTTCCAGCTCCGCTGCATCGCCGGCCTGCGCCGCATGGTAGAGGGCGAGGAACGCCTGGGGATCCACGTTCGAGCTTCCGGGCACGATTCCGACCGCGCCGGCCTTCAGCGCGGCCGCCATGAGCCGTTCATCGCCCTGGAGTACGCGCAGGCCGGCCGCCGGGCCTTCGTGGAGAAGGCGCATCACGTAGTCCAGGTCCCCGGAGCTCTCCTTGATCCGGCGGATGTACCCCCTGCGCACCAGCTCGATGACCATTTCGATTGGAATCGTAGACGACGTGCACGAGGGGATGTTGTAAGCGACGACGTCCATGCCCCCGGCATGCTGTGCGCACTCGCCGAACAGGCGCACGAATTCGTCGGGATGGCGCAGCGTGAGGTAATAGGTGGGCGTGACGACGCAGTGCCCGTAGCCGAGGTCGCGGAGCAGCCGCACCTTCTCCAGGACGCG
>ENA-UOUL01003109-UOUL01003109.1-bioreactor-metagenome-genome-assembly--contig:-NODE-3109-length-17733-cov-5.929089_pt1 | contig 17733 bp, 17 predicted proteins | sample MGYA00249838_ERZ747220 | MGnify/ENA primary metagenome ERZ747220 (study PRJEB28778, sample SAMN05720191) | bioreactor metagenome | isolation source: Anaerobic biogas reactor | place: USA:Washington...
GCGAACATGTTCTTCTCATCAATCTCGATGATCTGATCCATGCGCCGCAGGTCGATCAACACGGTGCCGGGGATGAAAACACCCGTCCAGCCGGTGCAGATGGGTCGGAACTGCAGCTTGTACTTGTTGCACAGCTTGACCACTGCCTGGACTTCGGCGGTGTTCTTGGGTAAGATCACACAGCCGAAGTCGGTCTTGAAGTAGGAAGCCATCATGGTGGGGTCGTCACAGATGTTCTCCTCGCCCACCACATCCGCAAACGCGCTATGGATGTCTTTGTCTAGAGCCACGGCCTACCTACCTCCTTCCTCAGTAGCTTGGGCGACAAGCTCGACCAGGTCGTAGACCTTCAGAGCGCCGCCATTTGCGGCGATGGTATCGGCCAGGAGCTTCTCGCTCCAGGGCTCGGTGCTCACCAGAGCCTCCGCCCCGGTGCACAGCGCTTCTTCGATCCTCTCGGTGGCCGCGTCGAAGGGGTCGCCGACCGTGTAGACGATCTTGCTGGGCGCCTGCGCGGTCAGAGACGTCGGGTCGGCCGTGACCTCCACCGTGAACGTCGCGGCGGGAGCGGCTTCCACCGCATTCACCGTCCCCTTGGCCTGGCTGACCACCATCCCCAGCGCAACCAGCGGCGTCGCCCAGGTCAAGCTGGAAACCTACTCCGGCTCCACCTTGCTGGGCAGCAAGACCTACTCCTTCACCGTCAGGGCGGGCGCGTCCATCGTGCCAACGCTGGGCGGCATCACCGCCGCGCGGGTTGACGGCACAGTGCCGCCTGCCTGGGCCTTGTATGTGCAAGGCAAGAGCAAGGCCACGCTGAGCATAACCGGGGCCGCGGGCGCGTACGGGAGTACCGTCACCGGCTACAGCATCACGGGCGGCGGGTTCTCCGGCTCCTCGTCTTCCCTGACCACGGGCTTCCTGCCGGACGCCGGGACCATTACCTTCACGGGCACAATCACCGACAGCCGGGGCAGGACGGCCAGCAAGACAGTCAGCATTACCGTCGTAGCCTATGCCCCGCCCCAGGTCGTGAACCCCGTCATCTTCCGCAGCGCAGCGGGCGGCACAGCCAGCGACAGCGGGACCTACATCAGCGTCAAGGGAACCTTCCAGTTCGCTTCCGTGTCCGCCAAGAACACGATCACCGCCGTCGCCTACTACAAGCAGAGCAGCGCGGCGACCTGGACGACCGGGCCTGCCCTCGCCAGCAATGTCGCCTCCGTCACCGGCGGCGGGACCATCTCCACCGCCTCCTCCTACGACGTCCGCATCACGCTGACGGACGCTTTCGGGTCGGTTAACTACCTGGGAGCGGTGCCCACCGCCGGACGCATTCTCTCCATCCTCTCCGGCGGCTCGGGCATGGCAGTGGGCAAGGTAGCCGAAACCGCGCTGGCTTTCGAGGTCGCGCCTGCCTGGAACCTCATCGCCGCCAAACTCAACGGCAAGGCGCTCACTGCCGCAGTGCTGCTGGCCAGCGAGTATACCGCCGCCGACGTGCTGGCCAAGCTCAAGACCGTCGACGGCGCGGGCAGCGGTCTGGATGCCGACCTCTTCAAGGGCGCCGCGGTCATCCCCGTGGCCAATGGCGGCACCGGCGCCACCACCGCCGCCCTGGCCAGGAACGCCCTGGGCCTGGGAAACACAGCAGGCGCTTTGCCCATCGCCAACGGCGGTACCGGGACCACTACAGCGGCGCTCGCGCGCAACGCGCTGGGTCTTGGCAACACCACCGGAGCCCTGCCCGTCGCCAACGGCGGTACGGCCAGCACAACCGCGGCCGCCGCCAGGGTCGCGCTGGGCATTGTCTCGGGAACCGGCTCCGCTTCGGCTTCGACCTCGACCATCTCCTACGGCGTGACCTTTACCGCTGTGCCGCAGGTCTTTGCCGTCTGGAGCACCACCGGCGCCATCGTCTCCGGCGCCTGGGGCGCGCTCAAAATCCATACCAAGACCACTACGGGGTTCTCTGTAGCGGCGGGCGGTTCCCTGCCGTCCACCGCCCAGCCCATCGACTGGGTGGCCATCGGTCCCAGATAAGGAGGGGTGATTTGATTGATACCGCGTGACAATCTCATCCGGCATTTCGAGGAAATCGTCGGGTGGCCATACAGAAGCCCCGGTAGCAACGACCGTAACGGCATCGATTGCTCCGGGGCTTTTGTCAGGGCTTTCCGCCTGGAAGGAAGCGGCATTTACCATGGCAGCAACCGCATCATCCGCGCCCACTGCCGGGATGTGCGCAGGATAACTTCCGTATCTGACCTGGAACCCGGCATGGCCGTGTTCAAGGGCAGGGAGAACGTTTTCGGCTTGGCTTCAGCCTACAAGCCGGGCGGCGCCTTTTACAATCCCGCGCTGCCCCTGGACTACTACCACACAGGGTTGGTGGCGAGCGTTACGCCGCTTCGGATTATCCATGCCACCACGCCCGCCGCCAAGGTTGATACCGCCATCGGGAAGTGGCTCATGGCAGGCTACCTGCTCGGCGTCGGCTATGAGCAAAGGGAGGGAATCAACTTCATGCCAGGAAACATTGAAGCCGTCATCACCGCCAAGTCCGGCGGCACCGTGAACTTCCGTCAGCTGCCCCGGGACGGCGCGGCGCTGGTCAGGCAGTTCCCCAGGCTGCCCCTGGGTACCCAAGTGAACGTCCTGGAGCGCGCCGGGCTATGGAGCAAGGTCAGCCACAACGGTGTCCAGGGATACGTCAAAAGCGAATTCCTGAAGGCTGCGAACACGGACGCGGGGCTGAACCTGGAAGACAGAATCGCTTCCCTGGAAGCGCGCGTCCTGGCGCTGGAAACCAACAGATAAAGGAGAAACATGATGGATAAGGTACTCAACTGGGTCAAAGCGGCCTTCGCCGCCATCGGCGGGGTCATCGGCTGGTTCTTCGGCCTCGCCGACGGTTTCCTCTACGCGCTCATCGCCTTTGTCGTGCTCGATTACGTCACAGGTGTCATGTGCGCCATCGCGGACAAGGAGCTGTCCAGCGACGTGGGCTTCAAGGGCATCTTCCGCAAGTTCCTCATCTTTGCCCTGGTTGGACTGGGGCATATCCTGGACGCGCAGGTGCTGGGAACCCCGGACGCCGGCGCGCTGCGCACCGCCGTCATTTTCTTCTATCTGAGCAATGAGGGCATCTCCATCCTGGAGAATACCGCCCATCTCGGCCTGCCGATTCCCGTCAAACTCAAAGACATCCTGGCGCAGCTCCACGAGGGCGGGGACAAGGCGCAGTAACTGAATACGCTCCAACCACGCAGCCGCGGGCCTTCGGGTCCGCGGCTTTTTTGCGTTCAAAGCCTGCGGTTTCGCTTCTCCCATGAGCTACCTGGTGAAGGCGGTCGATGGCCTTCGGAAGGGAGTTACTCATGACCAGGGCGCAACAGGAGAGAATCCGGCAGCGGAGAAGCGCGGGCGACAGCTATGCCGCCATTGCCGCAAGCACCGGGCTGCCCGTTGGAACCATCAAAGCGTACTGCAGCCGCAACGGCCTCAAGCCCGGACAGCAAAATGCGGCCGGGAGCTGCGCCTGCTGCGGCGCGGAGCTGGGCGCGCAAATGAAATCGCGCGCGAAGCGATTCTGCTCCGCTGCCTGCCGGAACCGCTGGTGGAGCGAAAACCGGGACAAACGCCTCAGGAACGGCGCTTCCCGCGTCTGCGCGAACTGCGGCAGGCAGTACGCCAGCTATGACAGTCACAGCAAGTATTGCAGTCACCCCTGCTACATCGCCAGCCGCTTTGGGAAGGAGGCCCTGTCCGCATGACACCCGAGCAATTGCGGCGGGAGTTCCGCTACCGGGTCGCCCTGGCTTTGGTCCAGGAACTCAGGCGCGCGGGCCTCATAACCGAGGACGAATACGCGCTGGCCAATACGCGCCTGATCCATCGTTTTCATCCTGTTCTGGAGGGTTTATATCCCAAGAATTGACTGGATACAATGCGCTTTCAGAGGTAACATGCGACCTGCCAGGGAGGTGAGAGAACATGGCAAGCGTACGGCAGGTGCTGCCCACAAAGGCGCCGGAGCTCAAGACGGTCCGCGTTGCGGCCTACGCGCGCGTGTCCACCGGCAAGGATGCCATGCTGCAGTCGCTCTCCGCCCAGGTCAGTTACTTCAGCGCTTACATCCAGCGCCACCCTGGCTGGGCTTTTGCCGGCGTGTATGCAGACGAGGCTGTCACCGGCACCCAGGACGACCGCCCGGAGTTCCAGCGCCTGCTCCAGGACTGCCGCGAGGGGAAGATTGACCTGATCGTCACCAAGGCGATCTCGCGCTTTGCGCGCAACACCGTCACCTTGCTCAAGACCACACGCGAGCTCAAGGAGCTTGGCGTCTCTGTTTTCTTTCAGAAGGAAGGCCTTTACTCTAACCGCGGTCAGGGAGAGATGATCCTCACCTTGCTCGCCGCCGTTGCCCAGGAGGAGAGCCGCGCTGTCAGCGAGAACTGCAAATGGCGCATCCGCAGCCGCTTCAAGAAGGGTGAGCTGGTCAACTTCCACTTCATGTACGGCTACCGAATGCACAGAGGAAAGGTCACCCTCGCCCCGGAAGAGGCCGCCGTGGTCGCCTGGATCTTTGACGCCTACTTAGACGGCCTGGGCTGTGAGGCCATTTCCGCGGCGCTCAGGCAGCAGGACACCCCCACCCTCATGGGCGGCGCCTGGACCGCCAACCGCGTCATGCGCATGCTCAAGAACGAGAAGTACGCCGGGAACGCGCTCCTGCAAAAGCGCTATGTCACAGACCACATCACCAAGAAACAGGTGCGCAACCAGGGCCAGTTGCCGCGGTATTATGCCGAGTGCACGCACCCCGGGATTGTCACCCCGGAGACCTTTGAAAAGGCCCAGCAGCTCATCGAGCGCAACCGGCTCAAGAACAACATCGCCTTCAAGCCGCCCATCGCCCAGCCGCTCTCCGGCAAGGTTCTATGCAGGAACTGCGGCAAGCCCTTCTCCAGGGTCATGCGCGGCGGCCAGCCCAAGTGGCAGTGCGCCACCTACCTGCGCAAGGGCCGCGACGCCTGCCCGGCCAGGCAGGTCCCGGAGCAGGTGCTGCTCGCATTCATCTGCGACTCCTTGGGCTGGCAGCGCTTTGACGCCCAGGCCTTCCAGGCGCGGGTCGCGGCCATTCATGTGACCTCGCCTTCCACCCTGCAACTGGTGCTAGCGGACGGTCAGGTGTTTGAGACCGCCTGGCAGAACCGCTCCCGCAGCGAGAGCTGGACCGCTGAAATGAAGCAGGAAGCCCGTGAACGCAACCTCAGGAAAGGAAACACCCCATGCAAACAACCCGCGTAACCCTCATCCCGCCCACCATGAGCCTGCACACCGCGGCGCCGCTGTCCAAGACCGCTGTTCGCCGGGTCTGCGGCTATGCCCGCGTGTCCACGGACAATGAGGAACAGTTGGGCAGCTATGAGGCGCAGATGGCCTACTACACCCAATTCATAAAGGAGCACGAGGGCTGGGCCTTTGTCGGGCTCTACAGCGATGAGGGCGTCTCAGGCACCAGCATCCGCAAGCGCAAGGGCTTTCAAAAGATGATCGCCGATGCCCTGGAGGGGAAGATTGACCTCATCGTCACCAAGTCCATCTCGCGCTTTGCCAGGAACACCGTTGACTCCATCTCCACCATCCGTGAGCTCAAGGCCAGGGGCGTCGAGGTCTACTTCGAGAAGGATGGCCTCTGGACCTTCGACCCCAGCGCTGAGCTCACCATCTCCATCCTCAGCTCCATCGCCCAGGAGGAGAGCCGCAACCTCAGCCAGAACGTCACCTGGGGCCAGCGCGCGCGCTTCGCCGAGGGCAAGGTCAGCATGGCCTACAAGAACTTCCTGGGCTTTGAGCGCGGCGAGAACGGTCAGCCGGTCATCAACGAAGAGCAGGCCGCGCTTGTTCGGCGCATTTATGCCCTGTTCATTGACGGGAAGACCGTGTCCGCCATTGCCAAGGCGCTCACCGCAGACAATGTGCCCACCCCCGGCGGACGGAAGGTCTGGCAGCCAAGCGTGATCGAGAGTATCCTCACCAACGAGAAGTACAAGGGCGATGCCCTGCTCCAGAAGACCTACTGCGCGGACTTCCTGACCAAGAAGATGAAGAAGAACCAGGGCGAGGTGCCCCAGTACTATGTGGAGGGCAGCCACCCGGCTATCGTGAGCCCGGAGCTGTTCGACCATGTGCAATGGGAACTGAGACGCCGGAAGGGCATGGGCAGCATCCCCAGCACCAGCTGCTTCGCCGGGCGCATTGTCTGCGGCGACTGCGGCAGTGTCTACGGCAGCAAGGTCTGGCACAGCACCAGCAAGTACCGCCGCGTCATCTGGCAGTGCAACGGCAAGTTCAAGGGCGAGAAGAGGTGCTCGACCCCTCATCTGTATGAGAAAGACCTCCAGCAGGCCTTCGTCCGCTTCGTGAACGGCTTGATCGCCGACCGCGAGGAGATCCTGGCAGGACTGCAGGAGGCATTGGTAGCCATCACCGACAACACCGCCCTGGAGCGGGAGCGCGATGCCTTGCAGGCTGAGTGCGAGGTCGTCATGGAGCTCATGCGCAAGATGGTCCAGGAGAATGCGCGCACTGCCCAGGACCAGAGCGACTACACCGCCCGGTACGCCACCATGACCCAGCGCTATGACAAGGCAAACCAGAAGCTGGCCGAGGTTGAGAAGGACATCACAGCCCGCAGCGCCAAGCGGCAGGAGCTCGAGGCATTCATGCGGGAGTTGGGCAGTCGGAGTGAGCTATTGACCTGCTTTGACGAGGGGCTGTGGCTGGGCATTGTGCACCAGGTCAGGGTGACTGGGGCTGGGGAGTTTGAGTTTGTGTTGAAGAGTGGGCCTGAAGTACGGCAGCATATATAAGCGAAGCAAAATTTGTCGCGCGACTACGAAGGCAATATTCAAGGGATTTACACGGTCTCAAAGGCTTATCAAGCACAGCAGTTTAGCCGACTAATGCTATACCATCCCAGTCTGAGGGATGCAATAGCCTGCGTTCAGGCAAAGCAGCTCGGCATACTTGCTGATTTGACGACAAGGGATTTGTCCGCCGGATGCGCCTGAGTATCTCATGGTAACGTTATTGGGCATTCGCAAATTCCTTGTCTGTGATCAGGAACTGTGTGTATAATTTTCATCGGTATAACTTATCCCAGAAAGAGAACGCGCTCAAGTTGCTGGTATATGACATCTGTGTTCTCGAAAAATACTGCAAACTGGATAGGTGGTTTCCTCCCTTAGGCTTTAACTGGTAGGAATTGGTTGTGTCGCTGGCTTGGAAATGAAGCCCGACACGGACCAGGGGCTGCTCTCAGAGCTGCTGCAAATTGGCTAGAGCAACATCACATGGCTGATGAACAGCGTGAAAAGAGAAGCCATGTATCCCGAAGGGTAAGCGATGATGACTACAGTCGCAGAGAAATCCGCATGGCCCCCTTAGGTTTATCTGTTTTACCGGCTCTACGCGGGGCAATGGAGCGATGGGAAGCGATTTGCTTTCATGGCTTGAACCCGGAGCAGATTGCCGGGTATCAGGAAACCAGTCAGATCATCACTGGAAACGTGATTGCGGTTAATCAAGAAAACGCACAAGAGGAGGAATCAAACGAATGAACACCAAAACCAAAGCTTGGCTGAACCTGGCCCTGTTCCTGCTGACCATCGGGGTCAACGCGCTGGGCGCGTTCGGGCTCATCAACGGCATGTCGCAAAGAGAGGTTTCGGATGCCTATCCCACCCTGGTTACCCCCAGCCCCTCTACCTTCAGCATCTGGGGCCTCATCTATACCTTGCTGCTTATCTCCCTTCTCTATATGATTATCCGGAACAAGGAGGAGAAAACAGCGAAACTGATTGACGATGTCAGCCTGCCCTTCTGGGTGGCAAGCGCCGCCAACATCCTGTGGATTGTAACCTTCTCCCTTGAGTGGATTGGCATTTCAACCCTCCTGATTCTGCTATTGGTCGTCAGCCTGGCCGTGCTCAACAGCAGGCTGAAAGCGCCCGAAGGGCTCGGGCAGAAGGTCAACGCGCTGGCGTTCGGGCTCTACAACGGCTGGCTCATTGTCGCGACGGTGGTCAACGTCTCGGCCTTCCTGGTCCAGATTGGCTGGAATGGCTTCGGCCTGGCACCTGACGCCTGGGCCGTCATTATCCTCATTGTCGCCCTGTTGCTCTCCTCGCTCATCCAGACGCGGCTGCGCAACGCGGCGCTGACCCTCCCCCTTGCCTGGGCCTATTACGGCATCTGGCAGGAGCACCAGGCAACAGGCAAATTCCTGGGCGCGTACCCGGCCGTAGCGAGCGCATCACTGATTATCGCCATCCTGTACGTCCTGATTGCAGGCGCGGTGTTCATGCTTAACAAGCGCTGCCTGCTCCCCCTTACCGCAACAGAGAAGAAAGGATAAGGTGCTCATGAAATCACCCCTTCTGGTCCGCTACCTGGTCACCACAGGCGTTTTTTTGCTGATCGACATCGCTTGGCTTGCCCTGATTGCACCCAAACTCTACAAGGCGAACATCGGGCACCTGATGGCCGATAAGCCGAACCTGCCTGCCGCGGGGGTGTTCTATTTGCTCTATATCGCGGCGCTGCTGTTTTTTGTGATAGACCCGGCGCTGGTCAAGGGTAGCGCTTGGCAAGCCGTTTGGACCGGCGCCTTCCTGGGTCTTGTGATGTACGCCACCTACGACCTGACCAACCTGGCCACGCTGAAGGATTGGCCTCTCAAAATCACGGCTATCGACCTGGCCTGGGGCACCTTCATTACAGCCGCCACCAGCGGTATTGTCACCCGCATCTTCTTGTAAGGGAGAAATGATGTGCAGACCATCATTCAGCCACTGGCCTTCCATAGCGCGCTGCTGCGCGGCGCCCAAAAAGTCGAAGGGAAGCGAGATGAACTAAACCGTATCAACGGTTTCCCGGTGCCGGACCGGGACACCGGAAACAACCTTGCCTACCTCATGCAGCAGCTCAGGCGCCAACTCCCCGCGCCCCAATCCTTTGAGGAACTGCTCGGCAAGCTCTGCGAAGTCTCCCTCATCAACGCCAGAGGCAACAGCGGCGCCATCTTCTCCCAATACTTTTCGGGCTTCAAGGAAGCGGCAGCAGACCTCAAGCAGAGCATCACAGAAATGCTGCCGCTGCATGTGCTGGCCCTGATGTTCAATCAGGGTTACACCAGCGCTTTCCGCTCCATCCAGAAACCCCGCGAGGGCACTATCATAAGCGCAATGCGCAGCTTCGCCGAAGGCTTCCATCGCCTGCTCGTCCAGGGCGGGGATCTTTTGCAGGCGGCTGAAGGTGCTTTGCATGATTTGCGCCAAACCGTGCGGCAGACCGCCAGTATCCTGCCTCAGCAGCGTGCGCTCAGAGCGCCTGATGCGGGCGCGATGGCCTTTCTCCATTTTGTAGAGGGCTTTCTGAGCGCCCTTCTGGGCCGCGAGGACGAGGATAATGAGGCTGACATTGCCATGCAGGCAGGGATTGCCGCTGAAATGGCGGATGAGGTTCATGTTGAATTGGACGCCGATGAGCAGTCAGCGTACCGCTATTGCACGGAAGTGCTGGTGAAGCTCGCGCGGGAAGATGATATCACTGAAGGGATGAAAGCAAAGCTTGCGGCGCTTGGCGACAGCATGGTCGTCTCCCGGTCCGCCGGCATCGCGCGCGTGCACCTGCACACGGACAGGCCCCAGCAGGCTGTGGACCTGATGGAAGAGCTGGGCGCCCTCATGGAGGTAAAGGCGGACGACATGCGCATGCAGCAAGCGCTTGCCTCGCCGCATCCTGGCAAGACCGCGCTGATAATCGATTCCATTGCCGATGTGCCTGAAGACAGCCTGGGAGAGGATGTATACTGCCTGCCCCTGCATCTGTTGATTGATGGGGTCTCCTTTCAGGACAAGCGGACAATCTCCCGGGAAAGGATGAGGATGTCCTCCGGCAGGATGAGCAGCAGCCAGGTCAACCTGGAGGGCATCAAGCAGTTTCTTGACCCCATCCTGGCCAGCTATGACAAGGCGCTGATTCTTACTGTATCTTCGAAGATGTCAGGCCTTCACGCGCGCTACAGCGAGTATATCGCGGCCAACCCAAAGGCTGAAGTGTACCTGGTGGATACCCTGGTCAACTCAGGCGCGCAGGGTCTGCTTGCCCAGTACGCGGCCGGCCGGCTGCGCGAGGGCGAAGAACCCGCCGCAGTCGCGCGGGCGCTGGAAGCTTTGCGCAAGAGGACCAAGATACTCGTTTCCCTGCCAAGCCTGAAGTCGATGGTCGCCTCCGGCCGCCTGAGCGGGCGCCTTGGCGGCATTCTGATGAAGATTGGCTTTCTGCCGCTCGTTACCATTAACGCACACGGAGAGGGCGCCATCACCGGCCTGTCTTTCTCACGAAAGCGCAGCGACCGGCTTCTGCTCAACAAACTGCGGCCCGGCACAATTGATCGCTATTCCGTAGTGCATGCGGGCGATGAAAAGCGGGCGCAAAGGGCGGCAGGTGATATCAAGGCCCGGATTGGGATGGAACCTGACTATATTTGCGAAATATCAAGCGTGGTTGCCAATTTCGCGGGTGAAGGCGCGTACGCGGTTGCCTACATTGAAAAAGAAACGAGGGGGCGGCCATGAAATACTTTCTGGTATATCTGTTGCTGCTGGGCGTGTTTTCCGGGGTCTTCCTCATCGGCAAGAAAAACAAGAAGCATGACTATGTCGATATCCTGTGGGGTTCGGGCTTCGCGCTGTCGGCCTTGATATCCTGGCTTGTGGGCCCCAAATCCCTCCCAGGCGGGCTGATGACCTTGCTGACTTGTGTATGGGGCGCGAGGCTAAGCCTGCATCTCGCCCGGCGGAACATCGGCAAGCCCGAGGATTTCCGCTACAAGGCCATGCGCGACAAGTGGGTCAACCGCTTTGAGATGGTGATGTTTTTCAAGAATTACATGACACAGTTTGTAATCAACGTGATCGTAGGTTTCCCTGTCGTATATGTCAACCTTGAAGGCACCCCGAAAGCCGGTTTGATCCTCTGGCTGGGCTTCGTTGTTTGGGTTGTCGGATTCTTCTTTGAGGCGGTGGGCGACGAGCAGCTGCGCCGCTTCAAAGCCCGGCCCGAAAACAAAGGCAGGCTGATGACCGAGGGTTTGTGGGCTTGGACGCGGCACCCCAACTACTTTGGTGACGCCGCCATATGGTGGGGCATATACCTCATCAGCCTCACAGGTGATTTAGGCCGGGCCTGGCTTGTTTTCAGCCCGCTGCTGATGACCTTCATGCTGCTGTATGTATCCGGCGTTCCGCTGCTTGAAAAGAAGTACGAGGGCCGCGCGGACTGGGAAGCCTATACCCGGCGGACCAGCAAGTTCTTCCCGCGCCCCCCTAAAGGGGAATCCAACAGCGGAAAACTATGAGCATCGGCTATGCCTGCCTGGCGCAGGCCGTACCGGGCACTGACATTAAGAAGTGCCTCATAAAGAACGCGAGTCCCCAGCGCCTGCGCGAGTTGATCGCAAGCAATCTGGACGCACTGCTGAACATGGTGGAGTACAACATATCAAACGGCATCCACCTGTATCGCGTCAGCTCCGACATCATCCCCTTCGCTTCCAGCCCCATCAACACAATTCCCTGGGCTGATGAGTTCAAAGAGCGCCTGGCGATGATTGGAGACAGAATCAAGCATAGCGGCATGCGGGTATCGATGCATCCGGGCCAATACACGGTGCTTAATTCGCCCAATGAGAAGATTGCGGACGCCGCATACGCGGAGCTCGACTATCACGCCCTGTTTCTGGACAGCCTGCGAGTGGACGCGTCGCACAAGCTTGTCCTGCACATCGGCGGCGTGTATGAGGACAAAGCCGCCGCCTCAGCGCGTTTCATCCAGCGGTTCCGGTCGCTGCCGGAGCGCGTGCGCGGGCGGCTGGTCATAGAAAATGATGATAGAAGCTACAATATCAGTGATGTGCTGGCCATCAGCGCCAGCACAAACATCCCCGTTGTCTTTGACAACCTTCACCATCTGGCGAATCCGTCTCTTGGGTCAATCCCTCAGCAGGAGTGGATCGCGGCTTGCGCCTCCACGTGGGGCAAACTGGACGGAAGGCAGAAGATCCATTATTCCCAAAGTGATCCGAATAGGAAACCCGGCGCGCACTCCGCCACCATCCGTATTGATGAGTTTATGGATTTTTATGACTGCCTGGCCGGTGAAAAACCTGACATCATGCTGGAGGTTAAGGATAAGAACATCTCTGCCCGCAAATGCATGCTTTGTGTAGAGAGATTTGATACACTATATGAACTGGAAAAGGAGTGGGGCCGGTACAAATATCTTGTTCTGGAACACTCCCAGTCCCATTATCAGGCCATCCGCGAGCTGCTCAAGGATAAGCAGGCCTTCCCCGCGCGCGCGTTCTTCCGCTTGGTGGAAAGCGCGATGGACCTGCCCCTTGATAGGGGCAGCACCATCAATGCAGCCAGCCATGTCTGGGGATACTTCAAAGATGCGGGCGAAACCCCGCAAAAGCGCCGGTATTTCAAAGCCCTGGATGAGTACGCGGCAAGAAAAGGAAGCCTGGCCACCGTGAAACGCAGTCTCTATTCCCTGGCAGAGCAGCATGGGCAAGCCTACCTGCTCTCTTCCTACTATTTTCTCGATTCGCGCGCGACACGGACAGATTAGCCCTGACAGCCGCATCACCATGAAACATTCATTTGCTATTGAGGAGGATTCAATGACAGAAAAAGGGAAACACCAGTTGGACGCTTTTATCGCCCTGCTGGAGAGCAACGACCGCGAAGGCGCGGTCGCTTTCGCGCTGGGGCTTCTGGAGCGAGGTGACGTGACGATTCCCGAACTTTATGAAGAAATCCTGGCTCCCTCTCTCAACCGCATCAAAGTGCCCCGTGAAACGGAGGACGAGCTTATTTGGCGTGAGCATCTGCAATCCGCCATCGTTCAGGCCGTGATGGGCGCTTGCTGGCCCTTTTTGCTTCTGCAGCGGCAGAAGTACGGCATGCCGGGCAGGAACACCAGGGTACTGCTGGTCGCCCCGGAGGAGGAGTATCACGAAATCGGCATCCGCATGGGCATGGACTTTTTTGTGCTGCTTGGCTATCAGGTGGACTATATCGGCTGCAACACGCCCAGGGATACGATGCTCAACGCCGTGAAAACACTTAAGCCTGATCTGGTCTGCATCAGCGTGACAAACTACCTCAATCTGGCGCAGTTGCCCGCCATCATCGCCGCGGTCAAAGCCAACAAACCCGCCCCCCGGGTATTTATCGCGGGCAGCGCACTGGCGCGCACAGGCAAGAATGCCCTTGACTTCGGCGCGGACGGCGCACTCACAAGCTTCGAGTCTATCCGCGAAATCAGGGAGGTCAAACAATGAAGACAGCAGCAAGAATCGCTTGGCGGTTTCTTACCCACGCCAAAGGGCAATCCATCCTGATCGCGGTCGGTATCGCCGTTGGCGTTTCGGTCCAGGTTTTTATTGGCTCCCTCATCAGCGGCTTGCAGATCGAGCTGGTGGATACCGCAATCGGCCGCAACACCCAGGTCACGGTCAGCGCCGCAAAGCGCGGCGAAACAGTAGAAAACTATCAGGCTGTCGTGGATCAGATCGTAGAGACCCGCTCCGATGTCGAAGATGTCTCGCCCGTTGTGGATGCCAGCGGCTTCCTCAGAAACAGCGAAGGGGATGATTTCCCGATTCTGCTGCGCGGCTTTGAGCTGGATCGGGCTGACGGAATCTACCGCCTGAGCGAATCGCTGGTTTCAGGCGCGCTGCCTGGCGATGGCGAAGTAATAATCGGCAAGAGCCTCGCTCAGGAAGCCGGGATCGTAGATACCGTCACCCTGGCTACACCCAGGGGCAGCACGCGGGAAGCGGCTGTCAGCGGCATCTTTGACCTTGGAACAGCGGCACTCAACGATCGCTGGGTGATCTCTGACCTCAAGCTGGCGCAGGAAGTGTACGGCTACGGCAGCGGCACTGCCTCGTCCATCGAAATGCAGGCGCTGGATCCCTTCCTGGCCGACGCGATCGCGTCAGAACTTAAGGCAGTCTTGCCCGACACCCTGAAGGTGACCGACTGGAAAAGCCAGAACGAGCAGTTATTAAGCGGTCTCAACGGTCAGAGCATCTCCAGCCTGATGATCCAGATCTTTGTGCTGTTTTCCGTGGTGCTGGGGATAGCGAGTGTACTGGCTATTACCGTGCTGCAAAAATCAAAGCAGCTGGGCATCCTCAAGGCCATGGGCATCCGCAACCGGGATGCCAGCCTGGTCTTCCTGATCGAGGGCTTCCTACTGGGCATCGCGGGCGCTGTGCTGGGTATCGCGCTAGGCTTGGGCCTGGCCTTTTCCTTCACCAAGTTCGCGCTCAACCCGGATGGCACGCCGGTCATCGCCCTGTTTATCGATGGGGGGTTCATCCTCCTGTCGGCTGTCATCGCGGTGATCGCGGCTACCCTCGCTTCCCTCATCCCTGCCAGGCGCTCAGCCCGCTTAGATCCGATGGAGGTCATCAGGAATGGATAATGTCATCAGCCTATCAGGCATCAATAAAATCTACGGCAGCGAAATCAAGACGCAGGTCCTCTTTGACATAAATCTTGATATCCAGGCCCAGTCTTTCTCATCCATCATCGGCGCGTCCGGGTCAGGCAAGAGCACGTTGCTGAATATCATCAGCACCTTGGACCGTCCAACCAGCGGCAGCGTTGTCATCAACGGCAGACAAACAACAAAGATGACAAAGGCCGACTTGGCCTTGCTGCGAAACGAGACCATCGGTTTCGTGTTCCAGTTCCATTACCTGCTGCCGGAATTCACCGCGCTTGAAAATGTGCTGATGCCCGCGCGTATCAGGGACGGCAAGGTCACCAAGGATACGCTCGACCGCGCCCGCGAACTACTCAAGCTGATGGGCATTGAGAAGGTGGCCAACAACAACGCCGGCAAGATGTCCGGAGGCCAGCAGCAGCGAACCTCCATCGCCCGCTCACTGATCAACAACCCGCGCATCATCCTGGCCGATGAGCCCACCGGCAACTTGGACAGCGAATCCACCGAAGTTGTGTATGACATCATGCGCGACATCAATGAGCGCTTCAAAACCACTTTCCTGATCATCACGCATGACCGCAGGATTGCCCAGAAAGCCGACCGCATTATTGAAATCAAGGATGGCCGCATTCACCTTGACCTGGTTAACTCGCTGGCTGCGAAAAACGCGGCTCAATCAGCATGAAACATTGCTATGGATGGATTGCGCCATGCATCACATGAAACACATCATCAAAATCAGTTGATACAAATTGGCCCGTCTCATATGGAGGCGGGTCATTGTGTTTGAGGGGTAAAAAGTGTTGACAATCCACAACGACATTGCAGTAGACAATTAACCATTCCGTGATTTCGTATGGCTAGATTTGGTATTTGACAACGGAAAGCTATCAGGGTATTTTGATGGTGATGAGAGTTCTCCCACCAACCGAGTATGTATAGCTGTTTCAATATGATTTCCGATGAGTAGGCGCTCCACCGACACATCCAAACCTCAGATTCCGTTAAATATTAACTTAAAACATAGTGGGACATCCTGATTCAGCATTCAACCAGACACTCAACTTCTGTAAGTTGTCCAATGCAGCAAGGAGGAAGGATATTCATGAAGCGTTTTTGGCTTTGTCTCATCCTGTACGTTGTTTTCGCCGGATGCAATGTGTTGCCCATGATCGCAAGCGGCTCCCCGGTTCCGGATACCTTGCCGGAGGATTTCGGCGGGAAAACAAGGTATGGTTACATGATGGATCTGAAAAACACCTATATGCCCGCTACGGTTTTCAGCGATGCCGTCAAGTACAGCAACAGTGACCGTGAAAATGCCCGCCGCGCAGTAGAGCTGCTGATTTCGGCCGCAACTCAGGCGATGGAAACAGCGAACGCCCCTGACCAGTATAACCTCTATCTGAGGGCGTATTCCTATGACCTAAAGTATCAAGATACCAAGGATGAAACTTTCAGGCAGCTGGCGCTGGCTGATTACCAGAAAACCGTTGAAAACGGCGGTGCATACGCTCAAGCTGATTTTGACCGGCTTTCAGCCTTGGAACTCGCCGCCGCGCCGCTTCACTGGCAGATTTCTCAGATACTGCCTTTGGGAGAAGCGGCTGAATTGATGGGGACCACGAGCGGGAACATATATTACGCAAAAAGCGCATACGCCAAGGAAGACGGCAGGCTGGGCTTGGGGTATGCTCTGCGCACCCTTGAACACCCGGACCAGAGCGCGGTTTTTGTGCAAGTCGACCTCCAGGGCGGAAAAGCGCGCTATGAGGTGCTGAAACGTTTTGCCTTCCTTGGCAAGGCGCGTGAAATCGCGGGACTTGGCGAGGAGGCTGTCCTGTTTGGTTCAAGAAGCGTCCAGGGCAACGGCCTCCTGTATGCCACGGTTCTGGTTCTCAAGGCGCCGCTGGTGCTGCAGGTCAGCGTTCCAGACTATGTCTGGCGAGGGCCCGGGTTCAACATGAACCCGGAGGACCTTGCCCTCCATTTGGCAGAAAGGTTCCTTTACAACCTTTTTGACAACGCGCGAAGCGTTCCTCCCGGTGAAGACGCCTCGGCGGAAGACATTATGCCCCAGCATCTCTTGCCCAAGGGCGCGCCTGATTCCCCGGTACCGGGCGAATTGCCCTCAGATCTGGGCGGGAAGACATCCTACGGCTATATAATGGACTTGAAGAATGCCTATCTGAAGAAAGACATTTTTACCGGCGCAGGGTACTCCCAAACTGAAAAGGACAACGCCCGACAAGCGGCAAGGCTGATTGTTGACCTGATTTCAGCTGGTTTTGACCAAAACGGCCCCAATGCCTTCGAGGCGGAAATCAGAGGTTCCTGTTATGCCCTGGCATATGCCGATACCGGAAACCCGTTCTTCAGACTGATGGCTTTGAATGATCTGAAGACCGCGCTCAGCCAGGGCAATGCCCTTGCAAAGAAGCAGTTTGATGAGCTCGCGTCGCCCATGCTTCTGCCTTTTGTTGAGTTGTCCCAGGGGGCGAAGGGAGGGCATGTCGCCTATATTCAAAAGTGGCTGTCGCAGATGGATGTTTACCCCGGGGAAGCCAACGGCATTTTTGATGAAGTCACAAGCAAGGCGGTAATCGCCTTTGAAAGCAGTCATGGTTTGACCGAAGACGGCATCGCGGACATCGCTTTCCTTCTATCCCTGTACGCCAAGGTTGATGATGGGGACGCGTTGTTCTACCTAGAGTAAACTGCGGTCTTCCCTCGCAAGCCTTGTCAGTAGAAGGAGAAATTATGAAAAGCAAGAAGAATCGAATGCCGGCCTTTCCCATAATGTTGATTGTGTTCTTGGCATTGTTATCCATGGGTATTGCCGAAGAAAGCATGGAAGGCACTTGGGAAGCCGTGCGTTTTCAAACATCTGAATACTCGCTTGACGCAATCCAGCTCTTTCCCCAGGGTTGCACCATCACCCTTGGGGAAGATGGCCTTTGTGACATTGTAATGGGAGACTACAAGGAACAGGCTAAATGGGAGATGAAGGAAGACACGCTCGTATTTACCGGCAGCTATGTGTTCCATACCGCTGTCCCGGAAGGAGGAGAACTAGTCGTCCCCTATGGAGGTATCACGGTGTATTTCACAAAGCAAACCATGCCCGCGGCGGAA
>ENA-UOUL01003110-UOUL01003110.1-bioreactor-metagenome-genome-assembly--contig:-NODE-3110-length-17733-cov-3.773788_pt1 | contig 17733 bp, 11 predicted proteins | sample MGYA00249838_ERZ747220 | MGnify/ENA primary metagenome ERZ747220 (study PRJEB28778, sample SAMN05720191) | bioreactor metagenome | isolation source: Anaerobic biogas reactor | place: USA:Washington...
TTCTGACCATTATTGACCGAATGATTTTTTTTGCTATACTAGGATTCAGACAATATGCAACGGTTACAAATTACCGTCATATGCATTTTAGGCTTGCCCTTTGATAAGGATTCTCCTGAAAGGGTATAATAATCAAAAGATTTGTCCGGCTGGAACTCCATTTTCCAGTAACCGGACATAAACGGAACGAAAGGAGCGATACCATGCAATTCACGGAACCGGCCGATCTTCTTGACCAGAAAACGTCGGATGAGGCGAAGGCACTCAAAAGCCTCATGGAGGAAGTCGAAGCAGTCAACTATTACAACCAGAGAGTTGCGGTCACCCCGAACGCAGAACTGAAGGAACTCCTCGCACACAACAGGGATGAGGAAATCGAGCATGCCGCAATGCTTATTGAATGGCTCAGGCGGAATATGGAGGGCTGGGACAAGGAACTGAAGACGTATCTCTTCACGTCTGCCCCCCTGCTTGAAGTTGAAACGACAGGAGAATCCGCAGCAGGAGTAGAGGAAAGCACCTCCTCCGGAGGACTCGGCATCGGCAGCCTGAAATAACCAGGCCGCAGAACCGCTAAGGTAAAGGAGGCACTTGATATGGACATATTGAGAAGATCGGCATCGCTTATCACGCCTGAAGCCTGGCAAGAACTCGACGGACAGGCAAAAAAGGTTCTTACGGCAAATCTTTCCGCAAGAAGGTTCTCCGATATTGTCGGACCGAAGGGCTGGACCTACAGCGCACATCCGACGGGCCGGCTTGACCTGGCTCCGGGGCAGTCCGCGGGCGGTGTACAGTTTGGAGTAAACCGGGTCCTGCCCCTTGTGGAAAGCAGATACACATTCGACATGGATATATGGGAGCTTGACAACATCTCAAGGGGTGCGAAAGACCCGGATCTTTCATCCCTTGAGAAAGCAGCAAAGGAAATCGCCCTTTTCGAAGAAAAAGCCGTGTACAAGGGGCTTACCGCTGCAGGCATCCAGGGGCTTGAGTCTATCGCTGCAGATCGTATGGTAACGATAGAAGGTGACAGCGGGCAGAGCCTTGTTAATGCCGTTTCAGCGGGCATCTTCACATTCCAGCAGGACGCAGTGGAAGGCCCCTACGCTCTCGTGGCGTCTCCCAAGGTCTGGAAAACAGTATTCAGCAGCGTTCCGGGATACCCTATCTCGAAACATGTGGGCAACCTTGTAGAGAAGATCATCCTCTCCACCCAGGATGAATCATACCTCGTTTCCCTTAGGGGCGGAGATTTTGAACTCGTTCTGGGACAGGACCTCTCTCTCGGCTTTGAGGAGAGGAACGGTGGGAAGGTCCGGCTCTTTTTCGCGGAGTCGTTCACCTTCAGGGTCATCACGCCGGAGGCGGTCATCGCGTTGAAATAACAGGCATTCGCCGCTTGTTTAATGAGCGGTCCCTTCCGGGGCCGCTTTTTTTTGAGTTACAAAAAAATATAGGACGGAGGAATATAAAATGGAAAAGACCATGAACGGACTATCAGAGGCATTCGCAGGGGAATCCATGGCGAACAGGAAATATCTCGCTTTCGCCGAGCAGGCGGAAAAAGAGGGATATCCAGCAGCGGCGAAACTCTTCCGCACCATAGCTGAAGCTGAAACCATCCATGCCGTTGCGCACTTCAAGGCCATGGGCGGGGTAAAATCCACCGCCGAGAACCTCAAGGCAGCCCTTGAAGGGGAAACCTACGAGTTTACGGAGATGTACCCGGCATTCATAAAAGACGCCGAGGAAGAGGACCAGAAAAACGCCCACCGTTCCTTCACTCTGGCGAACGAAGCGGAAAAAGTGCACGGAGAACTGTACAAAAAAGCCATGGCTTCACTGGGAAAGGGAAAGGACTCCGTGTTCTTCCTCTGCCCCATATGCGGTTACGTCGAGGAAGGAAACGCCCCGGACATTTGCCCGATCTGCAAGGCGAAAAAAGAAGTCTTTAAAACAGTAGCATAACGTTCGGGGCCTCTTCGGAGGCCCCTTTTCTCTCTTCTTTTTTTTGAAAACCCTCTTGTATTTCTTCCGAAAAAGCATATAATCCGCAAATAACAGGCACTTCAACAGCGTGAACAGGGTTTTCTCCTGCGGCCATCAAATGCGGGAACGTTTTCCCGACCCGGTTCAATACTGAAGTGTCGGATCATATCCTCCGGGAGGAGATCGTTTATGAACGATGATTTCGGCTGCGAGCCGGACGTTCCGTTGCGTTCCGTTTCAAAAATCTCGGTCGTCTATAACCTCAAAAAAACGGCAGTCGAGGGGGAGCCTGACGACAAGTACGAGGAATACGACCCCCTCTCTACCGTGGAGTCAGTTGCCGAGACTATCGCATCTTTCGGATTCAGTGTATCCCTCTGTGAACAGGATGAAAACTTCGCTTCACGGCTGCAGAACCAGTCACCCGAATTCGTAGCGAATATAGCCGAGGGCAGGGGACAGGGACGGGGCCGGGAAGCCCAGGTTCCGTGTGCGCTTGAAAGCGCCTCCATTCCCTTCTGGGGTTCTGACGCAGTATCCATGGCAATGGCCCTGGATAAGCTTTTGTCTTGCCGTGCCCTAGCAGCCGAAGGGATTCCAGTGCCTTTTTCAGCTTCATTCCGCGGCAACGAAGATCTTGCTTCACTTCCATCCCTGTTCGGACAGTTCAGCCGAATGGTTGTGAAACCACGGTACGAGGGATCATCAAAAGGGATTTTCTCGGACTCTGTAGCCCATTCCCCCCTGGAAGCGGAGAAAAAAATCCGCCGCATCTGGAACAGGTATGATCAACCGGCACTGCTGGAAGAATACCTCCCCGGAGACGAGATAACGGTCGGAATTACCGGAAACGGGAACCCCTCAGTTGCCGGCATGATGAAAATTACCCCCCTTCAGGCGAGAGAGGAATTCCTCTACTCTCTCGAGGAGAAGAGAAATTATCTCGAAAGAATACGGTACGAGGGGCCGGAAACAATTCCACCGGCCCTGCGGGACCAGATCGGAAGATGTGCCGTGTCGGCGTTTTCAGCCCTGGAGCTTCGTGATATGGCCCGGGTCGATTTTCGCCTTGACAGCGACGGAATCCCCAGGATCATCGATATAAATCCCCTGCCGGGTCTTTCGCCCCTTTACAGTGATCTTCCCATTCTCCACAGACTCAGCGGAGGGACCTACGCCGGACTGATCCGGTCAATTCTCAAAAGCGCATTCCGCAGGTGCAGCCTCGATTGCTCTCCTTTCGCCAGGGAGGCTGACGCATCATGAACTCCGATCATTCTTCGGAACCTCCTCAAAAACGCAGGACCATACTGGCTGCGGCCGCCCTGGAACATGAGGCCCGGCCTGATGTCACCGATGCTCTCCGCACCAGGGAATGGGTTTCGAAAATCCTGGAACAGGCGGGCTGGCATGTCCTGCCGGCTGATGTAACACCGGAACTCCTTTCTTCACCTGAAAGGACCGCTTCTCTTATCCGCTCATCAGGGGCGGAATGCCTTTTCAATCTCTTCGAGGGTTTCGGCAGCTACAGCGGAGCGGAACACCGCTTCATGACCATTGTCGAGAAGGAAGGCATTCCATGTACGGGGAACCCGGCGTCAGTCCTCAAGGCATGCCTTTCAAAGGACGTGACAACGGAACGGCTCATTCAAAACGAGGTCCCCGTCCCAGCGGGAGTAACTCTTTTCCCGGGCTCTACACCCTCCTGGATTCTGGAAAAACTCCGGCTCCCCGTTTTTCTGAAGCCTCTTTCTGAGGACGGGAGTGTGGGGATAGATGGAGGATCTCTCGTGGAGGATGCTGCACGGCTCGAGGAATCCGTCTTGTCCAAACTGGCCGATTTCCCGGCAGGCATACGTGCCGAGGAGTTTCTGCCGGGAAGCGAGTATTCCGTATCGTTTATGGGAAACGGCCCCTATCGGCCGGTAGGGGTTTCGGTGATTGACTACGGGAATATGGAGGGATGCCGCAATTACCTCGACTATGGTTCAAAATGGGATCCCAAGTCCCCGCTGTATGACCTCACACCGAAAAAAGCGGAAGGAGAAAAAGCCCGGCTGGCACGGGAACTTGCCGATTCCGCCGGGAAAGCCCTGGGCTGCAGGGGATATTTCCGGGTGGACTTGAGAGAGAAAGACGGCATGCTCTTTGTTATCGATGTAAACCCCAATCCCGACTTGTCTGCTGGCGGAGGATTCATGAGACAATGCCGGGAAAGCGGCATGTCGGAACTGGATACAGTGTCTGCAATTGTAGAGCTGGCCCTTGAAAAGGCCCTGAGAGGAGCATGCGGTGGAAAATCTTCTTGCTGAAAAATGCCTCGCTGCGGCACGTTCAACGGGGGCCTTCACTCCCGGAGAACTCGACGTGCTTGAGGACGTTCTGATTGAGTGGTCGCTTCATCCCGGGAAAGACTATGTCCTTCTCACCGATTGGAGCGAAGGGGAGCTGGCCGGTTTCCTTGTTTACGGGCCGACTCCCATGACCGATTTTGCCTTCGATCTTTACTGGATCGCTGTCGACCCTGCTTTCCAGAAAAAAGGGATCGGCACAAAGCTGGAAGAAAAGATGTGCTCGGCGCTGCTCGTCCAGTCCACGCGGGCTGTTATACGGGTAGAAACGGCCGGAAGGGATGACTATCTCGGGCAGCGGTATTTCTACCTTGCCCGTGGATATACGGAATGCGGACGCATTCCGGACTTTTATTCGGAAGGTGACGACCTTGTCCTCTACTGCAAAAAAATCGGAAAGCAGTCAAGCGGCCGCTGACGGAAACGGGGAGGAAATACGCCCTCCGTCATCCAGAACAAAGCGGGGAAAAGAAAGCATACTCCTCAGCCTTCCCCTTTTTCACGAGGGGAAAAACTATCTGGAAGCCCTCAGGGAATCTGTGGGCGAGGAACTCTGGAATGACTGGCGCTGGCAGATGAGAGCACGGATCACGTCCGCGGAGGAACTGGGACGCATCCTCCCTCTCTCGAAGAGCGAACATTCAACGCTGAAACGCAGCCTGAACTCGCTGCGCATGGCCATCACTCCATACTACGCGTCGCTCATCGACGGCAGTGATCCCGACTGCCCCATCAGGAAACAGGCGATACCGTCACTGAAGGAGACGATCATTTCCTCAACGGATCTTCTCGACCCTCTCCATGAGGACGTGGATTCTCCCGTACCGGGGCTCACCCACAGGTACCCCGACCGATGCATCCTTCTCGTCACGGACCAGTGCGGAATGTACTGCCGTCACTGTACAAGAAGGCGTTTTGCGGGACAGAACGATACCCAGAGGACTGCGGAACAGATCGACAGGTGCGTGGAGTATATTGCCCGGACACCCGCTATCCGTGACGTACTCATAACCGGCGGAGACCCCCTGACCCTTTCGGATGAAGCGCTGGATTCAGTACTCTCAAAGATACGGGCCATACCAACAGTTGAGATAATAAGGATCGGGAGCCGCATTCCGGCAGTCCTTCCCATGAGGGTGACTGAAAACCTATGCGCCGTGCTCAAAAAATATCACCCCTTGTGGATAAACCTTCACTTCAACCATCCCAGGGAGCTCACTGCAGAGGCGGCAACCGCGTGTGCCCGTCTCGCTGATGCGGGGATCCCTCTCGGGAACCAGTCGGTTCTGCTCAAGGGAGTCAACGATTGCCCCTACATATTCCGTGAGCTGAACCAGAAGCTGCTGAAGCTTCGGGTCCGCCCCTACTATATTTACCAGTGCGATTTGTCGAGAGGGATTGAACACTTCCGGACCTCCATAGGGAAAGGGATCGAGATCATGGAGTATCTTCGGGGCCATACGTCCGGCCTTGCCGTCCCCACATTCGTCGTGGACGCGCCCGGAGGCGGAGGAAAAATTCCCGTTATGCCGAACTATGTCCTTTCCCGGTCTGACAGAAAAACCGTGCTTCGAAATTTTGAAGGTGTCATCACTGTCTATACAGAACCTGACGACAATAAAAGCACATGCCGCGGGAAATGCAGGGAAACATGCGAGCGCGCCAAGTCCCTTTATTCCGGAGGAATGGAGTCTCTCTTTGAAGGAGATGCCGTCTCGCTCGAACCGAAGCGGCTGGAGCGCGAGACACGAAGGGTGAAGTGGCAGGACGAAAAAATGGATGAGTGAAAGCAGGGGGCGCGGAATCCGCACCCCCTGCTTTCCAGTGAAACGGGAATCAGTCCTTCGCTTCGCGGAACGGTTTCGTCATCAAAAAAGGGAAGGTGAGAAGGGGCAGCAGAGCCACAATAAACAAGGTAGCGTCAACACCATACAAGTCGCCGATTTTGCCGAAAGGGGCCATGAGCATATTCCCCACACCCCAGGAGAGCCCCATGACAATGGAGCTGGCCATTCCCCGGGAATTGGGGACCATTTCCTGGGCTATTGCTGCAGTTATGGGCATGGTTGCGTTGACTGCCGACGTCCCGAGCACGAAGAACAGGATTGCAGTCCACCCACCCGCGGCACGGCCGGCGAAGAGACAGAGGGAAGACACCCCCATGATCATTGCAAGAGTTCTTTTCTTTCCGCAGATGTCGGCTATTCTGCCGATAACCAGCATGGACAGGGTGGTTCCGAGCATCATCAGGAAGAGGACGGTTCCCACAAACGTTATGCCGGCCCCCTCTGACGCTATCCTGATCGGGAAGAACATCCTCACCCCCTGGCTCGTTGCGTCCCTCACGCTGGAAATCGCCCATATGGGGTAAATAATCGCAAACACGGATTTCAGGGTTGAGAAAAGCCCTTTCTGCGGAACAATGGCGCTGCCGCTCTCGTGGCTGAGTGAGGGCATGGTCTTCCATGTGAACAGCCCGAGCAGCAGCACGGGAATAATGGCAACAACCGGCATAAGCCTGTAGCCCACGGTATTCACCAGCGCAACTGCAAACAGCGGGCTTGCCGTGACTCCTGCCGTTCCGGCTATGGCAAACAGTGCGAGGGATACGGTGAGCTTCTCCCCGGGGACGACATGCCCCACTCCGCCGTGTCCCTGGGGATGAAACATGGCGCTCCCGAATCCCCAGAGCCCGACGAAGAAAAGGGCAAACCCGTAGGTGGGTGCGAGGGGTATCATGGTGGCGCCGAGGCATGTGAAAATAGGGCCCCAAATTATGAGCCACGGGTTGGAGGAACGGTCGGAAAGATAGCCTATCACCGGCTGGAAAATGATATGGATGACACCGAGAAAGGTGCTGAAAAATCCTGCCTGGGCCATGGTGATCCCAAGCCTCGAAATAAGGGTGGGAATGAACGTGGGCAGAAAGGAGGCGTACAGGTCATTGAAAAAATGCCCTGCAGAGAGCAGGGAGAGTTTAAAGCCCGAACTCTCGGGGCTGTAGAGCCGGTATGTTTTTGACGGCATAAAGAAAACACGCTCCTTGAAATAATGATTAGAGCTAAATAGTATCACGAAAAACGTTAATTGTAATACCGCATTTTTCAAAAAAACATAATGCAAAAAGCCGGAGTGTTATCTCCGGCTTTCTCTTTATCTTTATTCTTTTTTTCTTTCCGTTCTCTTTTCTGACGTTGCGGCTATCTCAAGGCGTCCGTCCCGTTCGTCGACTACTATGACCATTCCCTCCCGGGCTTCCCCAGATATGATCATCCGGGCGACCGGAGTCTCGATGCTGCGCACCATGAACCGCTTCAGCGGCCGTGCGCCGTACACCGGATCGTAGGCGGACTTTGCGATGAAGCCCGCTGCTCCATCTGTTATTTCAAGGGAAATGTTCTGCTCCTGCAGCCGTTTTTCCAGGGAAGCGGCGAGGAGTTTCACTATCCGGCCGATCTCCCCTGAGGTCAGGGGCTTGAAGAGCACCACGTCGTCAACCCTGTTCAAAAACTCCGGCCTGAACGCCCGGCGCAGTTCTTCCAGAACAGCACTGCGGGCTTCATCCCGTATTTCACCTTCCGGGGTTATTCCTTCAAGAAGCAGCGGAGCCCCGATATTGCTGGTCATAATGACCACCGTGTTCTTGAAGTTCACCAGGTGTCCCCTGCTGTCGGTTATCCTGCCGTCATCGAGTATCTGGAGCAGAATATTGAATACGTCCGGGTGCGCTTTTTCAATCTCGTCGAAAAGGATCACCGAGTACGGTCTCCGCCTCACCGCTTCCGTCAACTGCCCCCCCTCGTCGTATCCAATGTAGCCGGGAGGAGCTCCGACCATCCTGGAAACCGAATGCTTCTCCATGTATTCGGACATGTCCAGCCTGATAAGGTTATCCTCGCTGTCGAACAGTGCCTCTGCAAGGGTCTTTGCCAGTTCCGTCTTGCCTACTCCCGTAGGTCCGAGAAAAATGAACGAACCGATGGGGCGCCTCGGATCCTTTATGCCGGACCGGGCCCGGAGCACAGCATCAGCCACGAGCTGAACAGCCTCGTCCTGGCCGACGATCCTTCGGTGAAGGACCTCGTCGAGCTTCAGCAGTTTCTCCTTCTCTCCCTCGAGGATCCGGTTCACGGGAATTCCTGTCCATTTGCCGACGATCTCGGAAATCTCATTTTCCGTCACTTCTTCGCGGAGGATATTGCCGCCCTGCCCTTCAGGTTTCATTGAGGCCTCTTTTTCACGGAGCTCGTTCTCCAGCTGGGGAAGGATCCCGTGCTTCAATTCGGCTGCCCTGTTGAGGTCGTATTCCCTCTCAGCCTTTTCGATCTCTCTTCGGACCGACTCTATTCGTTCCCGAAGTCCCCGTACATTCGTGAGCCCTTCTTTCTCGGCTTCGTAGCGTGCCCGAAGCCCAACCTGCTCTTCCCTGGCTTCCTGGAGTTCCCCTCTCAGGGCTTTGAGCCTTTCCACGCTCGCGGCATCTTTCTCCTTCATCAGGGCCGCTTCCTCGATCTCGAACTGCATGACTTTTCTGGATACAGCGTCCAGTTCAGAGGGGAGAGAATCAATCTCCGTCCGTATCATGGCACAGGCTTCGTCCACGAGGTCGATGGCCTTGTCAGGCAGAAAACGCTCTGTTATGTACCTGTTCGACAGCACCGCGGCGGCTACAAGAGCATTGTCCCGTATCTTCACTCCATGGTGAACCTGGAAACGATCCTTCAGCCCCCTGAGGATAGAAATGGCGTCTTCCACCGAGGGCTGCTCCACGAGCACGGGCTGGAACCTCCTCGCAAGGGCGGCATCCTTCTCTATATGCTTCCTGTACTCGTCCACAGTAGTGGCGCCGATGCAGTGAAGTTCTCCCCGGGCAAGCATGGGTTTGAGCATGTTTCCGGCGTCGATGGCCCCCTCGGCGGCCCCCGCACCGACGATAGTGTGGAGTTCGTCGATGAAAAGAATGATCCTTCCATCGCTCTCTTTCACTTCATTGAGGACGGATTTCAGTCTCTCCTCGAACTCGCCCCTGAACTTCGCCCCCGCAACAAGGGCACCCATGTCAAGGGCGAAAATGGACCGGTCCCGGAGCCCCTCCGGAACGTCTCCGTTGACTATCCTTCCTGCGAGCCCCTCGACGATGGCCGTTTTTCCTACCCCGGGATCCCCTATGAGCACAGGGTTGTTTTTCGTCTTCCGGCTCAGGATCCGGATCACCCTTCTGACTTCTTCGTCCCTCCCGATCACAGGATCGAGTTTTCCCGCCCGGGCGATGCCAACAAGGTCGCGGCCGTACTTCTCCAGGGCGTCGTAGGTGGATTCGGGAGAATCGCTGCAGACTCTCGACCGTCCCCTCACATCGTTCAGCACCGAGAGAAACTTCTCCTCCCCGATGCCGGCCTCAGTGAGTATGCGCCCGGCTGCAGTGGTTCTGCCCTCGTCGAAAAAAGAGGAAAAAAGATGCTCCACCGAAATATATTCATCCTTCAGACGGGACGCTTTCTCCCCGGCCTTCACCAGCAGCCGTGAAAGACGTGATGAAATCAGTATTTTCCCCGGTTCCAGCCCCGGGCCGGTCACGCGGACCCTCCTGCCAAGCTCGGCCTCAACTTTTGCGGCCAGGGCAGACGCATCTGCTCCCATGCGGGAAAGTATTCTTGGTATGAGTCCTTCCGACTGTCCGGCAAGGGCAAGGAGAAGATGCTCCCCGTCGACCTCGGTATGACCAAAGGAAATAGCCTTGTTTTGCGCTTCAGACAGGGCTTCCTGAGATTTTTTCGTAAACTTTGATATATCCATGGCATGGCCTCCTGTATTGACCAATATTAACCAATATGATTATAACGGCATTTTTTGTATGTACAACAGGTGACAGTTTTTTTAATGGCTTGTTTTTGCCTTTTATCTTTTTTATTTTCTTTTTTTCATCGTTTTTTGCCTTTTTTTATTTACGGTTACATTCTTTTCCTGGGATTTTAGTTCAGGAGGAACGAAAAATCAAAAGGAAAAGATGTATAATTTTAATGTTTATGCGCTTATTCCAGACTCTTAGACACCGCCGCCAGGGCTTAAAGGGGAGGTTGCTCATGAAAAAAATGATCCTGATTTTTTGTGCGCTGTTGTTGCTTTTGGGGACCGGAATCTCGGAAGGGGCACCCGCTGACGAATTTTCCGTTCTCTCCTTTTCTCCTTCCGGGGTCGTCAAGGGGCGGACGCCTGTAAAGATTGCGTTTTCCCAGCCGGCTGTTTCACGGGATATCGTTGGAAAGCAGATTCCGGCGGCAAAATACCCGGTTTCGTTCAGTCCGTCCATACGGGGAGACGGGAAATGGACCGATTCGAAGACATTCGTCCTCACTCCCCTCGCCAACCTGCCGCAGGCCACGCTCTTCAGGGCAACGATCAAAGATGACATCAGGGATCTCAAGGGAAGGCGCATTGTGGGAAAACAGGTGTACGAATTCTCCACGGAGGCGCTCAAGCTTCTTGCGATCCAGCAGAGCGACTACACTGAAAACGGAAGTGTCATCCTCGACCTCTCCTTCAATCTCCCGGTTTCTCCGTTCAGGCTCAGGGGGTTCCTCTGGCTTCAGAACGAGAAAAAACAGGGAGTTGCGTACTCCCTTCAGGGAAATGCCCCGTCCTCGAGGATACAAATTGCTGCAGGCCCCTATTACGACAATAAAATTGGAGTCGTCCTCGCTGAAGGTCTGACCAGCGATGCAGGGCCCCTGGGGATCGAGAAGGAGATACGCCGGGAGATCCCGGTGACCAGGAAAATGGAGATCAGGGGTGCATATGCATCGAGTAACTACCCTGATCCGAGCGGTATCAACATAACCACGTCGATCGGACCGGATATGGCGTCTGCGGCAAAGTTCATCGAGCTTTCCCCCAAAATGCCCTTTACGGTGGAACCGGGATACAATGGTTTTTCTATCACCGGGGACTTCAAACCGAGACAGCGTGTGGAAGTGACCATCAGGAAGGGGTTTCCTTCAAGAGACGGCGCGAAGCTGGAGAAAGACTATTCAAAAGCGGTCATTTTTCCGGATATGTACCCCACTCTTTTGTTCCCTACCGCAGGGACATTCCTCTCCCCTGCCGGGGACCTGAAAATCCCCATCGAGACGGTGAATATTGAAGAAGTGAACCTGAGCCTCTGGAGGGTTTATGAGAACAATATTCCCCTGGCGATGACCCTTTCAGGCTATACAATTCCAAGGGACCTGGCGAGAAGGGTCGCCTCCAGGACCGCCCGGCCGGAAGGAGCGCTGAATTCTCCTGTCAGGCGTGCCATTGATCTCAGGGAGCTTGCGGGTGCAACGAAGGGAGTTTTCCTTCTCACCGCTTCTGATGCGTCCGGTGAATACTGGGGGGAATCGGAACAGCTTGTGGCGGTCACGGACCTTGGAATTGCAGCGCGCGTCGCCCCGGCGGGGATCACTGTATGGGTGAATACCATACTCGGCATGAAACCCGTCGCCGGTGCGGCAGTCAGGGTATATTCGAAGAGCAACCAGCTCCTTGCATCGGGAGAAACGGATGAAAACGGACTCTGGACATGGACGGGCAAAGAGCCGTGGGACAGCCAGCTGCAGCCCGCACTGGCCACCGTCGAAAAGGGGGACGACCTCTCGTTCCTGAAGCTCGAGGGCAATCTCCTTGCCGACAGCGGATTCGATACGGGGGGGCGCCCCTGGAGCACCGGGTATGATGCACTCGTATTCGCTCCAAGGGGAGTCTTCCGTCCCGGCGAAAAAGTGGATTTCACCACTGTGGTCAGGGACTCCAGGCGTCTTCCGCCTGAACCGTTCCCTGTCGTCTACAGTATCCGCTCCTCCATCGGAAGAGAGGTCACCAGGGGCACGGCAATGCTCTCCCCCCAGGGGATGGCATCGTTTTCCACAACACTGGCGCCGGCATCACCCACAGGGACATACACGGCAACAGTCGCCGTTCCCGGAGGAGAAAACACTCCTCTCGGCCGTACCGAATTCTTCGTGGAGGACTTCGTCGCGCCGAGGCTCGAGGTTAAAGCTGAAAGCGACAAGCCCTTCCTTGCCCCCGGAGAAAAAATAGAAATCAGCATTATGTCGTCCTATCTTTTCGGTGCACCGGCGGCCGGTCTTCCCTTCGAGGGAGAGATCAGGGCTTCATCCGTTTCCTTCCAGCCGGAAGGATGGAAGGCTTTCACATTCGGCGACCCGGAAAAGAAATTTGAACCCGTGGTGGAATTCCTCGGTGACGGAAAACTTGACGAATCAGGCAGGGGAAGCGTCTCCTTCTCTTCACCTGAAGGATGGTCTCCTCCCGCCTCAATAAGTCTGCTCTTCCACCTGAGGGTCATGGAGGAAAGCGGCCGGTGGGTCTCAACCACATTAAGGAGGCCCATGCACCCTTACCCCGTTTATATAGGGATCGAGAAGCCCTCCTCAGACGCTGTCCCCGGAAAGGAAACTTCCGTCCGGGTAGCTGCTGTGACCCCGGAAGGACAGGCCTCCGGGACAGGTTCCGTCATCGGCGAGCTTTTCCTGGTCAGGCGTCACTATAACCTCGTTCGGGTCGAAAACCAGACACGCATGCAGATGCAGACAGAACTCATCCCGCAGTTTGAGACCACTGTGCCGCTGAAGGAGGGAACAGGAACGTTCTCCTTCACTCCCAGGAGCTGGGGAGAATACGTTATCCGCTTCTCCGACGCAGACTCGGGAAGTTCCGCATCCGCCTCCATGTACGCATGGGCTCCCTACGGGATGGAAGAAGCTGGAGGCTCCTCCCTTATCGACAGGGTCATCATAAAGGCGGACAAGGGAAAATACGCCCCCGGAGAAACAGCTTCGGTGACATTCCGCAGCCCCTTCGCCGGAAATATGCTCGTCACTGTGGATACAGACAGGGAACTTTTCAGGAAAGTCATCTCCCTTGAGAGAGGCGAAGTCACCCTGGAAATACCTGTAACAGGTGAAATGATACCCAACGCCTACGTTTCGGCAAGTGTTATCCGGCCTGTGGTGGAGGGAGAAGCATGGGGAAGCCACAGAGCGATCGGCACATTGTCCCTTTCCGTTGAGGAATCCGGAAAAAAGCTTTCCGTTTCCCTGGAGACGCCTGACCGTATCCAGCCGAAAGAAACACTGAACGTGAAAGGCATCATCAGGGACGGTGCGGGGAATTCCAGGAAGGGCGAGGTATCGCTCTTCTTCGTGGACGAAGGCATTCTCTCTCTCACGGGCTATTCGACACCCGATCCCTGGGGATTCTTTATGGCGAAAAGAGCCCTCGGCCTCTCGGTTTATGATATGTACGACCAGCTGCTTCCCCTCGAGTCGAGAGCCACCCCTCTTCTGAAAACTGGCGGAGGCGAAGGCGAAGATGCAATGGCAGCGCTCCGTGCGGGGCTCTCGCCTGTTGCCGCCCGGTCATTCCTCCTCCTTTCCATATTTGCCGGCCATTTTACAACCGATGAAAGCGGCGTTTTCTCGGCTGAACTCAAAATACCGGAGTTCAGCGGCAAGGGAAGGCTCATGGCAGTCGCCGCATCGGAAGATGCTTTCGGCATGGGGCAAAAGCACGTCACCATCGTAAGGGAGATCACCACGGAACTCTCACTGCCCAGGGCCGTGTCTCCCGGAGACGATTTCTATGCTCCGCTGAAAATATTCTCCGGTGCAGACGGTCCGCGGAAGTGCTCGGTGACGATCACGGCAAAGGGTCCGATCACGCTGACGGGTAAACGGGAGTTTATTGCCGACTTTACCAAGATCGGGGACGAGGCGCTCTTCAACGCACGGTTTACCGCGGGCCCGGAGGCCGGGACAGCGTACCTGTCGGTCGTCACTGAATGGAACGGCGGCACCTTCTCCCAGGAACTGGATCTTCCGGTCCGGCCCGCCTATCCGAGGATCGCCCTTTCCGGTTCGGGGATCGTGCGAAAAGACGCTGAAGCAAAAGTTGATATACCGAGGAACTGGTTCAGGGGAACCGGTGAAGGGAAGCTTGTACTTTCCGACCTTCCGGCACTTGACCTTCTGGGTCCCTCCATGTTCCTCATGACCTATCCCTATGGATGCCTTGAGCAGACCGTATCAGGAGCATGGCCTCTTCTCGTTCTCCCGGGGCTCGCTCAGGAAATTGACCCTGCCCTGGTGAACAGGGACGAACAGCAGGCGGCCCTCGCACTGAGAATACGCCAGATAGGCGCCATGCAGCTGTATCACGGCGCTTTTGCGGCCTGGCCCGGGAATTCCGCGAGCTCACCGTGGGCTTCTGTCTATGCGTCCCATTTCCTCGTCGAAGCCGGAAAAAATGGAGCCGACGTACCCGAAGACCTGCTGAAGGGAGCACTCTCGTATGTCCGCCAACTGCTGCCTCTTATGCCGAATGACGAAAGAGAATGGACCGTTCGGGAAAACATGACGCTCAAGGCATACGCTTCCTACGTACTGGCCCTTGCAGGAGAGCCTCCGCTGGGATGGATGGCCCACATAAGCGAACACACCTCATCACTCAGGCCTTCGGGAGCAGTATTCCTCGCCGGAGCCTATGCCCTTTCATCAGGGACATCAGAGCCTCTGAAATCACTCGGGACCTCTTCTCCGGCGCTCAGGGAAGGCGACATCACAACTCTGGAGTCAGTCTCCAGGACCGATGCGCTCAAGCTGCTCATGTGGGCGGAGGTTGACCCGCTCTCCGCTCCTGCGGCGGCGCTCGCTGAAAAGCTCATTTCCCAGGCGAGGAAACAGGCATGGAGCACGACCCAGGATAATGCCATGGGTGTCCTGGCGCTCGGGAAGTGGATCGAGAAAACGAAAGGAGCCCGCAAACCCTTCACTGCAGTTCTAAAAGACCAGGCAGGCAATGAAGTGGCATCCTTCTTCGAGGGACAGCAGACGTCCCTTGGGCTTCACGACATTCCCGATGGGGCTCTTTTCCTCTCTCTTACCGGGGAAGGAACAGCATACTACGCGTGGACTTCCGCGGGAGTTCCCGAGCAGGCACCCGCAGCCTCATCAAGCGGCGTCTCTATTTCCCGGTCGTGGAAGAACCGGAAAGGTGATTCTCTTGAACCGGGTGCAGCTTTAGAGCGGGGTGAACGGATCGAGGTAACGATAAAGATAATTCCCGCCGGGGCAGTTCGCGACCTGGTCGTCACTGATATGCTCCCCGGAGGAATGGAGATCGAGAACATAAAGCTCTCCGGCGGAACCGAACAGCAGCAGCCCGCCAGGACGTACGGCGTCAGGGCGGAGATGAGGGACGACCGCCTTCTTCTCTTCATCGATTACATGGACAGGCCCTTGGAGTACAAATACCTTTTGAGAGCGGTCAGCAGGGGGACCTTCACACTGCCCCCTCTCGCAGCTGAAGGCATGTACGCTCCCGACATCAACGCGGTGACTCCAGCCGGAAAGGCTGAAATACGCTAGACCATGAAGGGCTCTTCCCGCAGATTCATCCGTGCTGTTTTTCTTGCCGGAATTGCAGCGGGAGGAGCCCTTCTGCTCCTGTTCATTCACCTGCCGTTTTCACCGGAAGATATAGAGACCTGGGACTCATCCCCCGTCCTTATGGACAGGAGAGGGGAACCCTTTTTCGCAGCACTGTCCGAGTCCTCTGAGTGGTCGATCCCCATTCCGCTTTCCGAAATGGGAAAATGGATCCCCCTTGCAGCAGTCGAGGTGGAGGACCGGAGATTCAGGGACCATCGGGGAGTTGACCTTATTTCGGTTATTCGCGCCGTGCTTCAGAACATCCGTTCCGGCAGGGTCGTTTCGGGAGCCTCCACTATTACGAGCCAGCTCATACGCCTTTCCCATCCCAGGCCCCGCACCATACAGACGAAACTCATTGAATTCGCGGCAGCAGTAAAAGCGGAACAGGTCTTCTCCAAGGACCGGATCCTCGAGCTGTATCTGAACCGTGCACCGTTCGGCGGAAACATACGCGGGGTGGAAGTCGCGGCCCGCATGTATTTCTCAAAGTCGGCGGCGGAACTCTCCCTTGCTGAAGCGGCCCTTCTGGTAGGGATGCTCAAGGGGCCGTCCCTGTATCGTCCGGACAGGAACCCTGAGACATCCCGGAGCAGAAGGGACTTCATCCTGTCTCTGCTCGCGGAGAGGGGAATCATATCAGGCGGGCAGCTCCGTCTTGCACTTTCGGAACCTCTGCCTGAGGAAAGAAGAAGCCTTCCTTCAAAAGCCCGGCATTTCGCCCTGGCCGCACTCGGTGACCGCAGGCAGGGAGGCATGATACACACGACCCTGGACACCCGGATACAGGAGCTCCTTGAACGAACTTTAGGAGCTTCACTGGCCGCCCTTCCGGAGGAAATAACCGGAGCGGGAATCGTGATGGAAAACAAAACGGGTGAAATCCGCGCATACTGCGGCAATGTAAGGCTCGGCACAGGACTTTCCGGAAGCTGGGTGGACTGTGCGCGCAGTCCCAGGTCTCCCGGTTCGGCCCTGAAGCCTTTCGCGTACCTCGCCGCCTTTGAACGGGGAACCCATACACCGTCCACGCTCATGGCCGATACTCCCCTCGCGTTTTCGGGCAATGCACCCCGCAATTTCGACATGACCTACAGGGGGCCAGTGCCCCTGAGGACAGCCCTGGCAGATTCCCTCAATGTCCCTGCCGTCCGGATCCTGCGTGCCGCAGGTCAGGAACTCGTCCTCGATCTCCTGAGAAATGCCGGCTTCAGGACACTCTCGAAACCTACCGGGTACTATGGCGACTCCCTGATCCTAGGAGGAGGGGAAGTGACTCTGCTTCAGATGGCGGAAGCCTACTGCATGCTTGCAAACCTCGGGATACGCAGGTCTCCTGTTTTTCTCCGGGATGAAATCCTCCCCGAACGGCGGATCGTCTCGGAAGGCGCGGCTTTCCTGATAGCGGATATTTTGAAGGATACGGGAAGACTTCTCCCGGTCCAGGGAAAGAGGATCGAAAGAGAAAAAGGCTGGTTCGCTTTCAAAACAGGGACTTCCTACGGGTACAGGGACGCCTGGACTGCCGCCTATAACCCAAAGTATACCGTCATCATATGGATGGGTGACCCTTCAGGAAAACCCCATGGGGAACTGGTCGGTCTCCACGCCGCCGAACCGGTGATCGTCGAGATCCTGAGAAGTCTCCCCGAAGCAGGGTGGTACGAGATCCCTTCCGGCGTGGAAACCAGGGCTGTCTGCGCACTCTCCGGGGCTCCTCCCTCTCCTGTATGCCCCTCAATGAGGACGGAATACGCCCTCTCCGGCATATCGGCTCCTGCCCCCTGCCGGCTTCATGTATTCAGGGACGGGGAGGTAAAAATTGTCTGGCCGGCTGAACTCGAGGAGTATGCACTTCGGAGGGCGCTTGAGTTCAAAACCGGCAGGGAGGCTGCAATTGT
>ENA-UOUL01003112-UOUL01003112.1-bioreactor-metagenome-genome-assembly--contig:-NODE-3112-length-17723-cov-3.242208_pt1 | contig 17723 bp, 9 predicted proteins | sample MGYA00249838_ERZ747220 | MGnify/ENA primary metagenome ERZ747220 (study PRJEB28778, sample SAMN05720191) | bioreactor metagenome | isolation source: Anaerobic biogas reactor | place: USA:Washington...
TCTACTTCGAGAACGACGCCATCACTGAGGTAGCTTACGATCTCACGATCACGCAGGAGTTTGTTACGGTGACCGCGGTCTCACCACCCCAGGAGATCGCGGGGCGCAGAGAAGTCGAGGGGAAGCTGACCGCCGTTGGCGCCGGGGTGATCCCGCTCTTGCGCTCGGCGATGGTGTTAGAGCTCGAGGATCGACGGAAGCTCGACTTCTACGTGGCACATCCTGTGCCCAACGGGTACGAGTACGAGTATCAGATCAAGGGCTCAGGCTGGTTGCGCGACCACACCGCAGGGGTTGCTACCGGCTAGTCACGGTTTGCTTGAACCTAGCCCGTAGCCCCAGAAACGGAAGTGCGATGGGGCCACGGTGAGATGCACCGCTGTCCTGCTCTGCAGGGCAGCGGTGTTGTGTGTTCCGCTGTGCGTTCGGCCATCGTACGTTCATCTCCACTGCAGGGAGGGCGGCAGCGCTCGCTTATCTGGTTCTTATGCTCCACTAACGCGCCTATAACACTCGTGCGTCAGAATAGGGTCGTTGGAACAGGCACCGCCTGCTCGCCTGTGTCGCGCATAGCGCGCGTGCATTGCCGCGATGGGGCGACGCGGCGCGCCGGAGGGAGGCTATCTATATGGAGCAGAATCGTTATACCGAGAAGACACAACAGGCGCTGATCAGGGCCCAGCGGCTGGCTACCGAGCGCGGTAACCCGCAGATCGATCCTGAGCATCTGCTGCTGGCTCTCATGGAGCAGTCCGATGGCGTGGTGCCGCGGGTGATCCTGGAGTTGGGCAGCGATCCGCAGCGACTGCGATTGGACTTGGAGCAGGCGATTGGGCGCAAGCCCCAGGCGCGTGGCAGTGCGGCCCAGGTGGGCCTTTCGCCCGCGGTGGCACGCGTCCTGCAGGGGGCCGAGCGCGAGGCAGATGGGCTGCGGGACGAGTACGTGAGCACGGAGCACGTGTTGTTGGCGATGGCCGACAGCAGCGCGGGTGAGATCGCCCGCTTTCTGGCAGCCCAGGGCGTGAACCGCGAGGCGGTGCTTCGCGCGCTCACGACCATCCGGGGCTCGCAGCGGGTCACGTCGCAGACACCAGAGAGTACCTATAACGTACTGGAGAAGTACGGGCGCAACTTGACGCAACTGGCACATCAGGGCAAGCTAGACCCCGTCATCGGGCGCGACGAGGAGGTCCGCCGTGTGATGCAGATCCTGTCGCGCCGCACCAAGAACAACCCCGTTCTGGTGGGCGACGCGGGCGTGGGGAAGACTGCGATAGTCGAGGGGCTGGCGCAGCGCATCATCAAGGGCGACGTGCCGGAGGGACTGAAGGACAAAGAGATCTTCCAGCTCGATATGGGCGCCCTGATTGCCGGCGCCAAGTATCGTGGTGAGTTCGAGGAACGGCTGAAGGCCGTTCTCAATGAGATCGCGAGTAGCGCGGGGCGCACCATTCTGTTCATCGACGAGCTGCACACGGTGGTGGGCGCGGGGCGTGCCGAGGGCGCTATGGACGCCGGCAACATCCTGAAGCCGATGCTGGCTCGCGGCGAGCTCCACACCATTGGCGCGACGACGCTCGACGAGTACCGCCAGTACATTGAGAAGGACGCGGCGCTGGAGCGACGGTTCCAGCCCGTCTTCGTCGACGAGCCCGACGTGGCCGACACGATCAGCATTCTGCGGGGGCTCAAGGAGCGCTACGATACCCACCACGGGGTCCGCATTCAGGATGCGGCGCTCATCGCTGCCGCAACCCTGGCCGATCGCTACATCACCGGACGGCAGATGCCCGACAAGGCGATCGATCTGGTGGATGAGTCTGCGGCGCGGTTGCGGCTGGAGATCGACTCCAAGCCGACCGAGCTCGACCAGTTGGAGCGCCGCATTACCCAGTTGGAGGTGGAGCGGACCGCGCTCAAGAAGGAGAAGGACGAGGCCAGCCGTATGCGTCTCGCCGAGCTCGAGCAGGAGCTGGCGGATCTGCAGGAGCGGAGCCGTGCCCTGGGCTCACAGTGGCGCCAGGAGAAAGAGAAGATCGAGCAGATCCAGGAGACGCAGAAGGCGATCGAGAGCCTGCAACTGGAGATCGAGCGAGCAGAACGTGCCCAGGACTTCAATGAGGCGGCGCGGCTGCGCTACGGGCGTGCGCACGAGCTGCAGGAGCAGCTCCAGCAGGCCGAGGCAGCATTCCGTCAGGTTCAGGGCGACCATCCCCTGCTCAACTACGAGGTGGGGCCGGAGGAAATCGCGCGGGTGGTCTCCGGCTGGACCGGGATCCCGGTCTCGCGGCTGATGGAGGGCGAGCGCGCCAAGCTGATGCGGATGGAGGAGGCTTTGCACAAGCGTGTGGTGGGCCAAGACGAGGCGGTAGTCGCCGTCTCGAACGCCGTGCGGCGTGCCCGGGCGGGCTTGCAGGATCCGAACCGGCCGATCGGCACCTTCCTCTTTCTGGGGCCTACCGGCGTCGGCAAGACCGAGCTGGGGCGTGCTCTGGCGGCTTTCCTCTTCGACACCGAGGAAGCGATGGTGCGCATCGACATGAGCGAGTATCAGGAGAAGCACACCGTGTCGCGCCTGATCGGCGCGCCGCCGGGCTACATTGGCTACGATGAGGGCGGGCAGCTCACGGAGGCGGTCCGCCGCCGGCCGTATAGCGTCTTGCTGCTCGACGAGATCGAGAAAGCGCATACCGAGGTCTTCAACGTGTTGCTGCAGTTGCTGGACGAAGGGCGCATGACCGACGGCCACGGGCGCACGGTTGACTTCACCAATACGATCGTGATCATGACCAGCAACGTGGGCAGCCGGTCGATCAAGGAGCGCGGCCCTGAAGGTGCGCGAGCGGAAGTGATGCAGGAGCTCGACCGGACGTTTCGGCCTGAGTTCCTGAACCGGATCGATGAGGTGATCCTCTTCGGCAGTCTGTCGCGCGAGGACCTGAAGGCCATTGTGGAGATCCAGGTGCGCAACCTGCGCAAGCTGTTGCAGGAGCAGCAGCTCGACCTGGGGCTCAGCGAGGCAGCGAAGCAATTCCTGGCGGACGAAGGGTATGACCCGGTCTTCGGCGCGCGCCCGCTCAAGCGCGCCATACAGCGGCAGCTGCAGGACCCGCTGTCGATGGCGGTGCTCGAGGGCCGCTTCGGCCCCGGCGATACGGTTCATGTGGACTACGACGCTCGTGCCGGTGCTCTGACCTTTTCGACCGCACCGGAGCCGGTTGGTGTCGCCGCCTGACCATGTCCCCATTCGAGCGGCAGGCGAGACGTGTGCGGCGCTCGTCAGCAGGTGGAGCCGGCCTCCCCGGAGGCACACTGCCTTCGGGGAGGCGGGACTGTGCGGCTCTGAACCCCATCACGCGGCTTGCCCTAGCTCTTCGCTGCGGTAGAATCTCGCAGAAGGGGTCGAGACGTGTCGAAAGAGAGCCGCGCAGTCGCCAAGTATCGCCGCACCCGCGACAGGATCGCGGGGGCTCTCGATGCTGCGCTAGCGCGGGCGCGCCGTCCCCTGCCCGATCTTCTGCCCCCCTTCACAGCCCACACGACGCTCGATCTCTCAACAGATCGCCTCATCCTGCTCTCCGATCTGCACCGCGGCGCGCGCAACGGTGCGGACGATCACGAGAAGGCCGAGCGAGCCACACACGCAGCCCTGGCCTACTATGAGCGACTGGGCTACACGTTGGTGTTGCTGGGCGACGTCGAAGAGCTCTGGGAGGAGCGCCCCGCGGCGATCTTCCGGGCTTATCCACATAGCTACGATCTGGAGGCGCCATTCCACCGGTCTGGGCGTTACTATCGCGTGTGGGGCAACCATGACGATGAGTGGCTCTTCCCCGACCGGGTTCACGAGCAGCTGCAGCCGGTGCTGGGTCCACCCGAGCTGCGTGTCTACGAGAGCATGTTGATCGATGTCGTCGACGGAGGCGAGGCGCTGGGGACGCTGTTTCTGGTTCACGGGCACCAAGGCGATGTCAAGAGCGACCGCTGGTCGTGGGCCACACGGCTGGTGATCCGTTTCTTCTGGCGCCCGTGGCAACGTCTCAGCGGCGCGACCGTCAACACACCCGCGACGAACTGGGATTTGCGCTATACGCTGAACCGGGCGATGTACGACTGGGCGGAGCGGCAGGCAGGCCTGGTGCTGATCGCCGGGCACACGCACCAGCCCGTGTTCAGGTCGCTGTCGCACGAGGAGCAGATCGCGCGCGACCTGGCCAAGGTCGAGGCCGATTCGGGCGCCGCGCCAACGCCCGAGCAGCTTCGGACGCAGGCTGAGCTGCGCGCGCAACTGGAGTGGGTCCGCGCCGAGTCAGCGCGCCTCAACGGCGGCGAGGCGCCGGCGCCCTTGGAGAAGCCGTGCTACTTCAACACCGGCAGTTGCAGCTACCTTGATGGCGACATCACCGGCCTGGAGATCGCACGCGGGGAGATTCGCCTGGTACGCTGGCCCGACGAAGAGGGCGAACCACGGCCCCACGTGCTGGCGCGGGACCGTATGCGTGACGTGCTGCTCGCGTGCGCGATGCCGGTGGCGTGAAGCAGCGCCGGCCGGTGTCACAGACTGGACACGCGGCGCCAGGGATCTAGCCGGCACGGCACTGCATCGTTAACCGCTCCCTCTCTGTTCCACCGCGCTCTGCAGCAGCGTGCGCATCGCGCTGGCTCCAGCGTGGCCCGGCAACACTTCCAGTAGGTCGTCCAGGTCGCTGATGGCTTCGCGCAGACGGCCGAGCGGGACGTCTGATGCCAGGGCGTCCTGGTAGAGCGCCTCGGCAGCGGCGGTGTTGCCGATGGCGACGTGGTACAGCGCGATGTTGAGCGTATTGCGCCACATCCTGGGGTCAGAGGTGTAGCGTTCGCCAGCCAGGGCGAGCGCTTGCTCGATGTCGGTACGGGCTGCCTTGTCCGCGTGAAGCTGAAGATGGATCAGACCGCGCCGGTAGTGGTACCAGTCCTCGTCGGGCTGTAGGGCAATCGCCTGGTCCAGATCGGATAGCGCACCTGCGGTATTGCCAAGTCTCGTGTGGATCCCCGCGCGAAGGCCAAGCGCCCAAGGGTTGTCCGGGCCCAGTGTCAGGCTATGGTCCAGGTCCGCCAGCGCGGCCTCGTAATCGCCCAGAAGGCGATGAGCGTCGCCGCGGTCGGCGTAGAAGCCCGGCTGGACGCTGTCGGGATCCAGCTCCAGAGCGCGGTCGATGTCGGCCAGGGCCGCGGCACCGTCGTCTAGCTCCAAGTAGGCCTCGCCACGCAGTATATAGAGCACGGGCTGCTGATCGTTCAATTCGAGCGCGCTTGCGAAGTCGGCCACGGCCGCGGCGTAGTCGCCAAGGTCGCTGTGGGCCTGGCCACGACCTGCGAAGAGCCACGCTTGGGTGCGGTCGAGCGCCAGCGCGCGATCGTAATCGGCCAGGCAGGCGGGGTAGTTTGCCATCTCGCGGTACGTGTCGGCGCGGCTTCCCAGCGCGAAGATGTGGTCGGGGTCGATGGCCAGGGCGCGATCGAAGTCCACCAACGCGGCCTCCAGGTCTGCGAGGATCCGCCGGGTCTCGCCGCGCCCCGCCAGGGCCAGGGCGCTTTCCGGGTCCAGATCGATGGCCCTGTCGAAGTCGGCCATCGCCGCGTCGTAGTCTCCCATACTGCGGTAGGTCTCGCCACGGCTCCCGAGCGCCGCGGCGTTGTCTGGGTCGAGGGTCAAGGCGCGATCGAAGTCGGCCAGGGCTGCTTCGAAGTCCCATCGCAGCCGGTGGGTTTCGCCGCGATCAAAGTAGAGCCACGCCTTGGTGTCATCGAGCTCGATCGCGCAGTCGAAGTCCGCCAGGGCGGCGTCGTAGTCTCCCATACTGCGATAGGTCTCGCCGCGGCTGCCCAGCGTATAGACGTGGTAAGGATCCAGCTCCAGGGCGCGTGCGAACTCGACGAGGGCTGCCTCGTGGTGCCCCTGCAGTCGGTGGGTCTCGCCGCGGCCAGCATAGAGCCAGGCTTGCGAATCATCGAGTTCGATTGCCCGGTCGAAGTCTGCCAACGCCGTGGCGAAGTCGCCCATGGCGCGGTGGGTCTCGCCACGATAGCCCCACGCTGCTACGAACCCCGGGAACAGGGCAACCACACGGTCGAAGTCGGCGATGGCGGCTCCGTAGTCGCCGCGAAGCCGGTGGGTCTCGCCACGGCTCTCGAAGATCCAGGCCTGGTCGGCATGGAGCGCCGCAGCGCGATCCAGATCAGCCAGCGACGCTTCATAGTCGCCCAGATCGCGGAGGGTCTCGCCGCGACTGCCCAGCGCAAAGGCGTAATCCGGATCAAGCTCGAGGGCGCGGCTGAAGTCGGCCACCGCCTGCTGCAGATCGCCCTCTATCCGGTAGGTTTCGCCACGCAGGCCAAGGGCCAGGGCGTTTTCCGGGTCCAGCTCTATGGCGCGGCTGAAATCGGCCAAGGCGGCCTCGGTGTTGCCCAGCAGGCGGTAGGTCTCACCGCGCAAGGTGAGCGCAAAGACATGATCCGGCGCCAGAGAGAGGACAGCGCTGAAGTCGGCCAGGGCCGCGGCGTAATCCTCCTGAGCCCCGTAGACCTGCCCGCGGCTGCCTAGCGCGAAGAAATACCCCGGGTTCTGCTCCAGCGCGCGATCCAGGTCGGCAAGGGCTGCCTGGTAGTCGCCCAGGAGGCGATAGGTCTCGCCGCGGCTGCCCAGGGCCAGCACATACTCGGGGTCCAGCTGCAGAGCACGATCGAGGTCCTGAAGGGCGGCCTCGAAGTCACCGCAGAGGCGGTGCGTCTCGCCCCGACCGGCCAAGAGCCATGGTTGGGGACCCTCGAGCTCCAGAGCCCGGTCGAAGTCCGCGAGCGCCGCCGCGAAATCTCCTTGCGCGCGATAGGTCTCGGCACGATCGGTGAAGAGCCATACCTGGGTGTCATCCAGCTCAATGGCGCGATCGAAATCGGCCAGGGCAGCTCCTGCGTTGCCTAGCGCCCCGTACGTCTCGCCGCGGCTGCCCAGGACCCAGGCGTTGTCTGGATCCAGCCCCAAAGCGGCGTTGAAGTCGGCGAGGGCCGCGGGGTATTGGCCCAGAGAGCGGTAGGTCTCGCCGCGGCTGCCCAACGCGAAGGCGTAATCCGGGTCGAGCTCCAGGGCACGGTTGAGATCGGCCAGGGCTTCCTGGTAGAGGCCCAGTTGGCGCAGGGTCTCGCCGCGGCTACCCAGCGCGAAGGTGTAGTCCGGGTCTAGCTCGAGGGCGCGATCGAGATCGGCGCGGGCGGCCGCAAAGCTCCCCAGCCGGCGGTGGGTCTCGCCCCGGCTGCCGAGGACCCAGAGGTAGTCCGGGCTGATCGTGAGGACACGGTCGAAGTCGGCGAGGGCGGCTGTATAGTCTCCCATCACGCGGTACGTTTCGCCACGGAGACCGAGGACGAAGGGATTGTCGGGGATCAGGTCTACGGCGCGCTCATAGTCGGCCAGGGCGGCTTCGTAGTCGCCCATTGCGCGATAGATCTCCCCACGGTCGGTGAGCAGCCAGGGCTCGGGGTCGCCCAAGTCGATGGCGCGCGTGAAGTCGGCCAGGGCCGCCTGATCGTCGTTCATAGCATGGTAGGTCTCGCCGCGGCTGCCCAACGCGAAGGCGTACGACGGATCGAGTTCGATGGCACGGGTGAAGTCGACCAACGCTGCGTCGAAGTCGCCCATCAGGCGATAGGTCTCGCCGCGGTCTGCGTAGAGCCATGCCCGCGTGTCGTCCAGCTCGATAGCGCGCATGAAGTCGTTCAGGGCGGCGGGGTAGTTCTCCATCGCGCGGTGGGTTTCTCCGCGGCTCCCCAGGGCGTAGATATAGGTCGGCTTGAGCTCCAGGGCGCGGTTGAAATCGGCCAGAGCCGCCGCCAGGTCACCTTGCAGGCGATAGGTCTCGCCACGACTGGCCAGGGCACGCGTGTCGTTAGGGTCGAGCGCCAGGGCTGCGTTGAGGTGCGACAGAGCCGCTGGGTAGTCATCCATCTCCCTGAGCACATCGGCCAGCTCGCCCAGCCACATCCGCTGGCGCAGGGTATCGCCCTTCTCCTGGGCGGCCATGAGCTCGCGCTCCAGATGGCGACGTTCGGTGCTGGTGAGCGACGCGCGGAGCGCGCTCTTGTCCAGGCTGCCATAGCGCGCGACATCGGCGCCCGGCTCGAGCAGGCTCAGCGCCTGGGCCAGATGCTCGCGCGCCTTGTCGGGCGTTGGCTCGGCCAGGCTGAGCTGGGCATAGACCTTGCCGACCAGAAACTCCTGGTGCTCGACCTCGGCCGCGGCTTCGGGCGGCAGGCGCCCGAGCTGCGTGAGCTCGCGTGCGTTGCGCAGCAGGTTGTTGGCCGCGCTGAGGCTTCCGGCGCTGATGTAGGCCTCAAGCTGCATCACCAGGATTTCGGCCGCGGCGTCGGGGTGGGAGGCCATATAGTGGTAGAGCGCCTCGACGGCATGCTGGTCGTCACCGGTCTGTGCGAAGTAGGCAAGAGCGCGGGCGCTATAGGCACCAAAACGGTCCGGCTGCGTCGCCAGCATGTGCCGCAAGATGGCGGTGCGCGTCAAGTCGTGGACGGCATAGCCCAGCGCGCCGAAGGTGTTGCTGAAAGGCAGGGGCAACAGCTGCTCATGAAGCTCGGCTGCGGTGGCGTCATCGATCTCCAACAGAGCCGCAAGGATAGATACGTCAAACCAGTGGGGGATCGCCGCGGCCTCTGCGGCCTCCCGGAGTTCGGGCGGCAACGATGCCAGCAGGTAGTCGGTCATCAGCCAGGTGCGTTCCTGCTCGGTTCCGGCCTGCTGTAGCCGCTGGAGAAGGACCTCGCTCATGGTGCACCTCCTGCGGCACGCGCCTTGACCAGGAAGACGAAATCCCTGGGGCAGCCTCGCGTCATCTCGTAGCAGATTTCGATCTGATCGGGCGAGAGCGCGACGCCCCAAGCCTCGGCGTAGCGGTAGTACCAGTCGATCGTCACGCCAGATAGATGGAAGTGGCGCCAGTTGCGGCCAGAGGGCAGCGGCGATAGCTCCTCCTGCCCGGCGATGATGATGATGAGTGGGCTGGCGGGCGAGATGAAGGGCAGGAAGCTCTCGGTGATCCATGCCTTGAACGCAGGATCAGCCTTCTCGTACTGGTCGAAGAAGAGCAGGAGCCGGGGCGCTGCATAGGCGCTGAGATCCTGGAAGAACTGCGCCGTCAGCCGCCTGTGCCAACGCGCCTCCGCCTCGCGACTCACCGGCGGCGCGGGCGGTGACCCGACCCCTTCCATGTACCTGGGGAAGTGTTGCAGGCCCAGGTGCCCCGCGATGCTCTGGAGACATCCCTCGATGCCCACCTGCGTCGCCATGTTGAAGTCCAGGAAGTCGAGCCTAGCCACTTCGGTCACCTGGCGGTAGCGGTTGAGCAGTGCTGTCTTGCCCATCCCCGACCTGCCGTGGACCAGGATCAGGTGCGTGTTGGGGTCACGACCCGAGACAACGTCGGTGAACGTTGTCAGCTCTGTCTCCAGGTCCATCATCGGCTCGGGCGGCGGTGGGATCTCTAGCGCCGCCACGACCTGGGCGGGGCCACCCGCTGTGGTTAGCCGTCCAGGCGTCTTTGCGCCCAGCGCCTGTTCCAGCTCGGGCAGCATCTCGCTGAGGTCGCGGTGGTCGGCCGTCCCGGGTGCCACGTGGCCTTCTTCTACCAGGACGCGTACGAAGAGCACGAGTGCGTTCTCGTCGCGGTCGTTGGCCTGCTCATGCAGGTCGGCAATCAGCGCGGTCACGCGAGCGGCACGGCTTGTGGTGCCCTCGCGGAGAGAGTCGCGCCACGGCGATAGCGCAGCGGACGCGAAGACGTCGCGGAGCGACTGGGGGCTGTCAAAGACCGGGCAGCGCAGCAGTATGCTGTAGAGCGATGGGCTCAGGTGGTCGGGAATCGGCATGGCGACCTCCTATGCTACTCCCGGAACAGGCTAGGGCTCGGCAGGAAGCCTCGCCAAGACGATGTCGCCGGCCATGGCACCCTGCAATGTCGGTGTCTGGCTGCGGTGGTGCTCGAACGCCCACTGGCGCACACCGTCGGAGACGTGCCGGTTCACGTCCTGGACGGTCACGAAGCCCTTCTCGTCGCGGTCCGCCGCACCTTCCAACGCTTCGAGCAGGAAATGCGTGAAGACGCTGCGCCTCTGCGCGGCCCATTCGTAGCTCAACTGGCCCTGTTCGCACGAGCCCAGCACGACCTGGCCCTTGGCCTGGCCAAAGACCCGCTCGATGAAGCCCGGCGGCATCCGGCGTGGCCCTTTGCCCTCGAAGTTCGCGCCCGCGTGACACGCATCGAGGATGATCACTTTGGCGCGCGCCTCAGACGTGCGCATGATCTCGGCCACGTCGGCCAATGCAACGGCTGTGTGTTTCAGCGCCGCGGCGCGGCCATCGCGCCCTACCAGGTACGACGCGCCGCTGTCCGTGTCACCGTGCCCACTGTAGTAGAAGAGCAGCAAGTCGTCGCGCTGCGCCGCGCGCGCGGCCTCGGCCAGTGCGGCGTAGATCTCGGCGCGCACGGGCAATGGGTTGGTCTCATCGTTGAGCAGGCGTACGCGGCCGGGTTCGAATCCCCTCGCGAGCAGACGCTCGTGGATCGCCTCAACGTCGTTGACGCATACGACGAGCCGGGGGTAGGCCAGGTCGTCATACTCATCCACGCCTACGAGGACGGCCCAACGGTTCCCCTCGGCATAGCGCTCGGCCGTCCCCAGCACGGCGCCCAGCCGCGCTTTGGGATCGGTCTCGCCGGGCACCGCTGCTCGGTGCACCGCCGGGCTCGCCAGCCCCGTCTCGGTCTTCGCGGCGCGCAGTTGTGCGGCGAGCGCTGCAAGCTGTGCGTGCCGCCGGTCGGACTCGGCGTACGCGTCCGCCAGTACCTCCAGGAACACGACCAGGGCGTTCTCGCCGGAAGCGCGGTATTGGTCGGCCAGGTGGCTGAGGACGGCGTTGACACGCAACCGCGGCGCGTTGGCCGAAGGAAGGCTGTCGCGCCACGGCGTCAGGAGCTCGTGGGCCATCACCGCCTGGAGGGCCTGGGCATCCAGGAACTCGTCGCACTGCAGGAGTGCCTCGCGGAGCGGCGAAGCGAGCTCCTGAGGGATGCCAAGTCGCGGGCGGCCACTATCGGGCATATCTCGACCCTCCTATCAGTATCCTCATGGTACGCAGGGTTAGGAGGGGCGTCAAGGGGAAACCAGGATGCGGAGGTGCCTGAACCCTGAGATGACGTGGCTCAGGCCTTGTCGTCGCGCGTGTGTCGCCGGCGGTAGGTATTGACCCAGTCGGGCTCGGGCCTGCCCGGGTACCAGCCTTTCTCGTCGGGCGCCTGTTGCCTGCGGGCGGCGCCGACCTGCCCGGCATCGGGCTTGTCTAGGTGTGAGGCGTCCTCGTCGGCAGGAGATCCTGGCCTACCCGCCCCGCCTTCGTAGTAGCGTCGCCACATCTCCTCCTCGCCGAGGCTGGCTGAGCCAGGCTGCGGATCGTGGTCTGCCGCCTTGCTTGCGGCCATCCTTCGGAGACGCGCGACAATGCTCAGGCCGGCGATCGCGAGCAGGACGATGCCCAGGTATAGAAAGAGCTCATCCTCGCCCGCAAGCCAGACGGCCAGGTAGAGCACGCCCGCTGCTGTCATAACGACCAGGGGGAAGGTCAGAATGTGAGGTTGAGACCCACGACGTCTGGCCATTGCGTCCTCCGCTTGGTGATTGAGTTCTCAGCTTGTGCCCGATGGCGTACCGCGGCGCGGCCAACCCGGTCCCGTCGCGAGCGGCGCTCTGATGCAGCTAGCAGCAGTGTAGGTCAGAAGTGCGGTGCGCGCAAGAACGTGAAGCTGGGTGCTGGAGTTCGCTGGCTTTGGCGCATCGGAATGTGGTGTACAATGATGGGCAGCAGACGCCAGATCGTCAGGGCGGCTATTCCGCGACTGCGAACTCGTGTGGGTGTCCTGCACTTCCCCGGTCCACGTAGGTCTCTATGGTGTCAGGGGCCTCGTTTCTCATAGTCGTCGTTGTCTTCACAGCAGAGATGAGAGGGGTGTGAGATGGTTCCTTCGTGCAGGTTGCGGCTTCTCCTGAGTATGATCCTCTTGTTGCTTGCGCTTTCCGGGGCTGTGGCCCGGGTGACCGCGCAACACCTTGGGCCTTTCGACGCGACCGCGGGTCGGTTCTACCGCGGACGCGCCCGCGGCGCTGAGTTCGGTCAGGCGCCGCTTGGGCTGGCGCCGGTGCTCACACCGGCGTCGATGGCCACTGCAGCGGCGAGCCCCTCGTCGACACAGGCCACGGGCGGGCCGGACCGGTTCGGCTATGTATGGGATGATACTGAACCCTATAGCTGGGTCGATGCCACGGGGGGCACCGAGACCGGCCTGGGGGGCAGCACCATCTTTGTCGGGCCGGTCTCTCTGCCATTCGCCTTCGAATACTACGAAAACAGCTATGACGAGGTGTACATCGCGAAGTTCGGATTCGTGACCTTCGACGGCGCCGGCCTGGAGAGCCCGCAAGGTGGGCTACTCGACCCGCGTGCGCCGAACGATTTGGTTGCGCCCCATATGACGTCGATGCTGGTGGACGAGGACGGCTATACCGGGAAGGTCTACTACGCCAGCGGCGGTGTCTCTCCCAACCGTTACTTCGTGGTGCAGTGGGACGGGGTGCGAGATGAGCTCTACCCCGAAGACAGTGCGTATACGTTCGAGGTCGTGCTGCTAGAGAGCGGCGACATCCTGTTTCAATACGCCGATATGGATTACAGCGAATCGGGGTATGTCTGTGCACAAGCGGGGATCGACGACTCGCGCGGGCTGGATGGGCTTGTCTACTATGATGACGACATCTGTGACCCATTCGGCTCTGCCAAGGCGGTTCGCTTCTCGCGTCCGGCCCCGTCGGCGCGTGTGCTCATCCCGACGCTGTACCAGGGCGCCTTTGCAAGCCCCGGTGCGATCAGCAGCTTCGAGCTCCCTATCTTGAACACCGGGACACTAGGGAACGATACATACGACCTCCTGATTGCTTCGCCCTGGCCCGTCACGCTCCACGGCGCGGACGGCATACAACCCCTCACTGACACGGACGGCGACGGAACGGTGGACACGGGGGCGGTCGTCCAGGGCCAGAGCACGAGCGTTGTGGTGAAGGTTGCGACGCCAGCGCAAGCCACCGCAGGGAGCCACAACGCGGCCTACGTCGAGGTGCGCTCCTCACTGGATACGGCTCGCAGTGTCACAGTCTCCTTGCAGACCGCTGTGCCGGTGCCGTTCGCGCAGGCCTACTCCGACTCGACCGACGCCGCCATGAGCCTCTATCTCGCCCGACCCAAGGGGTCGCTTGCGACGAAGGTGACGCCCGGCGGCGTGAATGCGTCGGGCCGGGTGCTGGCCGAGACTCCTGAGGGGAACTTTGTGTCCGCGTGGACCGCTTATCGTTCCCTGGGGGGCATTGGGCTCCAAGAGATCCAGTATGCGCTGCTCGACGCATGCGGTCTGACCACGCAGGGGGCCACATACCTTACGGATCACACGGCTGCGGGCATGGTAACGCTCGACCAAGATGTCGCGGTGGCGGTGGCGCCCGACGGGCGTGCCGGGTTCACCTGGTCTCGCCTGGTGTACAACAGCAGCGCTGGGGAGTTCCTCCACAATATCTACTTCGCGGTGGTGAGCCCGGCGGGTGAGGTGATCGTGCCGCCGACGAGTATCACCGAGAACACCCTTTGGCACGGGGGAGGCGAGGGCTCGTACGGTGTGCCCGAGTTCGATTCACCGCGCATCGCTGCCACCGGCGACAACCGCTTCGTTGTGGCATGGGCGCGGTGGCACACGGAGCCCGCTGGCCTGGTGGACGACATCTACTATGCCGTGCGTGACTCGGCCGGCGATCCTGTCGCTCCGGTGACTAAGCTTACCGACGACACGCCCGGCGCATGGGGCTACCGCGCGCCGACCGTGACAGCCCTGACAGCCAACCGAGCTCTGCTCACCTGGATCAGCGCTGCTGACAGCAATGACGACATCCACTACGCCGTGGCCGCCAGCGACGGCAGCCTGGTGAAGCCCGCAACGGATCTCTCGATCGACGAGACGGTCGTCGACTGGCAGAACTACGACGCGGTGGCGCTGTCGACCGGACGGATCGCGGTCTTCTGGGAAGCTATGGAAGCTTACAGCATGGCGTCGGTGCCGTTGATCCGGTATGCGATCCTGGATAGTACCTATAGCCGGGTTGTCGCGCCGACGGTTCTGGCCCTGCACCCGGCCAACGTGGATGGGGTTCGCAGCGTGTCGGCAGCAGCCGATGACGCCGGCAACGCCATCCTCACCTGGGTCGACAATCGTTACCCTGCCGACAACCTCTACTACACGGTACTCGACGGGGCCGGTGAGGTCGTGACAGCGCCTATGATCTACATGACCCGGCGGGGAGAGGACTCCTCGCTCAGCGTCAGCTCCAACGGGTACAGCATCACCGGCTACTCCCAGGCGTACGCTAGGGCGTGCAGGGTATGGCTGCCTCTGTCAATACGTGGCGATGGGGTCGCGATGCGGGGAGCGCGGTAGCACGCAGACAACGTCGACGGCCCGCCGCGTCACTGGCGCGGCGGGCCGCCTGTGGCACGGGTAGCTAGGTCACGAGCAAGCTGCCGGTGCGCTCCGCTTCGGATACGACCCGCCCGTGGGCATCAACTGCGACCATAGCGCCGTCGATAGCGCGTGTCCGGATCTCTCCGCGTGCGAAGGGGTTATGCTGGAGTTGGGGAGCGTCGAGCAGCCCTGTCGTCACCGCACGGGCCAGAGTTGCCGGATCGCTCAAGGGATCCGCCGCCGTCCCGCCACCCAGGCTGCGGATGGCATCGATCAACACGTCGGCTTCGCGCACCAGGGCGTTTGCCCGTTCGGCGACACGCGGGTCGTGGGTCATGCTCGGCTGGCCCTCGAGCGCCGTCGCGATCACGTGTTGCGCCATAGTCGCCGACTCGATGACTTCTTCGGCGGTGGCTGCGTGGTCGGCCTCGCAGTACCCCACCACGTGCACGATCGCCGGCTGGAGGGCCATCTGCAGGTAGATCGACTGGGCCAGGTGCGCCCGCGCCCGTGCCACGTCGACCGGGTAGCTAAGCAAGCCGGTGCGCGTCTGGCGCCAGATGCGGAAGTCGGGACCGGCGAACCGCTCTGCCATCTGGATCTGTGCCAGTGCTTTGGCGAGGTCCATGCGGTTGGATAGCAGCGGGGGGCTCTCGAACATATACGTGGTGATGTAGTCGCGCACGCCTGCCTTGTAGGCGTTGTGGGCGTAGAGGTATGACACCGCCACCGAGATCACGTCGGGCGCATCGCGCATGCCCCAGTGGTAGGGCTCATTGCCCTCCACGGCGATGTCGCGCGCACCGTGCCAGGCCATCAGTGCCTGGTGGCTGCCGATCGACGCCTCCAGCGACTGCGGGCCGCGTCCATCCATCGCGTTGAACCAGAAGAGCGATGTGGCGCACCATGCGTTGTGGATCGTGCGCTCGAGCAGCTCTGCGTAACGCAGCAAATCAGCGGTTCCGGAGTAGGAGCGCATCAGCGGGAAGTTGCCGCAGCGGCTGGCGGCGTAGAGTCGTGCGAGATCCTCCTCGGTGCGGAAGGGTACACCCCCGGCACCACGCCGCGCCGGTCTCTGCAGGTCGGGGTGGAAGAGGTTCTCTTGTGCGTCCTGGTCGGCGCCAAGCGAGATGACGTCGAGCACGCCGGTGCCGGAGATGCGCGTGATGCCCTCGACGGTGGGCTCGATGGTCTCGGCAGGGATGCCGAAGTGATGGCGCAGAAGAGGGTAGGGGGCCTTCCAGCGGATGCGTGCCAGTACCGTCTGCGGCGGCACCGATGTCTCGGCCTCGGAATCCGCGCCGCCTTGGAGGGCCTGGAGCACGGCGGAAGGCGGCTCACTGCCGTCAAAAACCGCGGCGAAGATGCCCATTTCGCGCGCTACGGCTGCAACAGGTGGCGTGCCGCCGAAGAAGAAGGTGAGATCATCGAGTCCGGCGGCCTGCATCACGGCCCAGAAGTCCTGCAGCGCACGCCGCCCGTTCTCGGGCGTCAACCGGTAGCTTACGCCAATCACATCGGGACGGTACTCGCGGGCCATGTCGGCCCAGGCCTCGGGATCGGTAGCAGGGCCGGTGAAGCGGACCTCGTGGCCGAGCCGCTCTGCAAGGGCGAGGAAGTGGTGTACTCCGGCGACGTGAACACAGTCGCCTAGGGCGCCGGCAAGGACTCGCATAGGGCCTCCTTGTGGCTCAGGTAGCTATAGTCTTCAGGTTCCAGGTTACACGATACCGTGGTTCGCGAGCGCCTGACGCTAGCGGGCCAGGGCCTGACGCCGCGCCCGGCGTGGCGTGCCAGGATCGGGTGCGGCTGGCGCGGTCAGCGCTCACCCGTGTCTACGTAATGGTGGAGTTCACCCACCGACATACCCTTGATGCCCATCCGCTCCAACGTGCGGCCTTCGCGGTGGTAGTCTTTACCGTGGACGACGTTGGCCAGGTGTGTCATCGCGCAGATCGTGGGCGTATCGACGCCGTACTGCTTGCCCAGCTCGGTGATGGGGATCAGGCTACAGGGGATTTCCTCGAAGATGTAGCGGTGCCGCAGCGAACGCGGCGCGGAGATGCCCTGGTAGCCGGGGTTGTCGTGCATCGCCTCGTACAGATCGCGCCCCGTCGCCGAGTAGGCCGTGGCAAGCCACTCCTGCGCCGTTTGTGCGCGGATGCCCAGCGCCGCGGCGACGGTCACGCGCTCGCGGTCGATGACCTCCAGCATGTGCGCCGTCGAACGCGTAACGCCGTCCACGTAGAACTGAAAGTCACCCTGGGTGCGCTCGATCCAGCCCGAGTTGAGCAGCGTCAGCGCCGGGTGGAATACCGCTCCCATGTTGTTCAGGCTTGTGTAGAGGACGTTTGGCGCGGCGACGAACTGCGGGTAGACCTCCGCCATCACGTCGAGCACCTCGCCGGTGCGGGTCGCGGGCAGCGCGGCGAGCGGCACTGTGTTCTTCCGCCGGAAAATGCGAGCCTCGGCGGGGCCCATCTCGGGCCAGAGAGCCTCCGCCAGGGCATCGGTCCGAACCCGTCCGCCGTGGACCGCCAAGAACTTCAGGCCGAGGCTCGGGAGCCCAGGCGGGATCGTGATCTGCTCGCCTCCAGACCTCACCTCGAAGCGCCCGAGCAGCGACACCGTGGTGTTCGGTGCGCGGCTGCCGCCGACGACGAGTTCAGGTGAATCCCGACCTTGCTCCCCCACTACCGTCCCTCCACGGTCCCCGGTTCCCCGGCCAGCCTGCCATCTGAGCCCCGGGATGGCGAGCGAAGTCGATTACATTCCGATGGCGCACCCGTTCGGCGCAGGTCGGTCGTCGGACCAGCCCTGGGCCTCGAACAGGTGCTGCTGCCGGACCGACCGGACCGGCCACCGGTGCGCCGCTCACCCATCGGGCGAGGCACCCGAGTCCCACAACGAGAGGCGACTGAGCACCACAAGTGGACACCCTGGGCCTTGATTCCACCGGTACCGCCGCTGGGCGCCGCGTCATCGGAGCGGGGGCGGCCGAGGTCAGGACCCTCATGGCTCGTTCCAGGGACGTGGTGCTCCTCGCTGCCGTCATCGGTGCGATCACGGGGCTCGGGGGCGCCGCGTTCGACCGCCTGACACTCGAGGTTCTGTTCGCGAACGTGG
>ENA-UOUL01003114-UOUL01003114.1-bioreactor-metagenome-genome-assembly--contig:-NODE-3114-length-17710-cov-6.078489_pt1 | contig 17710 bp, 12 predicted proteins | sample MGYA00249838_ERZ747220 | MGnify/ENA primary metagenome ERZ747220 (study PRJEB28778, sample SAMN05720191) | bioreactor metagenome | isolation source: Anaerobic biogas reactor | place: USA:Washington...
GGCTGTCTCTTTCTTGTCGCTTCACGAATTCGACAGCTTTGCTCGTGATCGTGGGCAGGACGTTTGTAAAATCGAATGAAGGCGCAATCGGTCCGGCCCGCCAGTAGCCTCCGCCCGCGTCCCAACGGCGCTGGCTGGCGGGGGTGTGGTCGGTCGGCGCCTCGACGACCCGGCCGTTTTCCAGCCAGCAGTAGGGGTCCATATCGAGTGAGGCGGGAAGGATGAAACTGTAGTCGAATCCAAGCGATTGTGGTCCATGCGTCACCGGCCGACTCCAATCGATGTTGTCGGCCTTGGCCGTCTCGCCGTCGCTCGTGACCCAGCCGAGGCCCAGGTGCCACTTGCCGACGCATCCGGTGCGGTAGCCGTGCCGTTTGAGCATCGAGGCGAGTGTGAGCCGGTCGGTCTCGATCAGCGGATTGCTGTAGCCCCACAGCACACCGCTCTTGAGGCTCGACCGCCAGCAGTAGCGGCCGGTCAAAAGACCGTATCGCGTGGGCGTGCAGACCGCCGACGGCGAGTGCGCATCGGTGAAGCGAATCCCCTCGGCTGCCAGCCGATCCATGTGCGGCGTCGGAATCTTCGATTGGGCGTTATAGCAGCCTGGATCGCCGTCCCCCAGATCGTCGGCGAGAATGACCACGATATTCGGGCGATTCGACTTGGGTGCAGTAGCAGCCAGATGGCGACATCCAGGTAGGAAACCCGTGGCCGCGAGGCAGCCCGTGGCCCGGAGGAAGTCACGGCGGGTCAACGAGTCATGTGTCATCGTGCGGCACTCCTTGACGGTGGTTCGCAGGCCATTGGTTCGGCGCCATTATGGCGCATCCGGCGCGACGAGGCAAGAAGCGTCAGAGCGAGATTGCTTTGCGGCTCGGTTCGTTGTCAAATAGACGGGCACGTTCGTCATTCAGCGGCAGATGGAAAGGATCGATATGACGCGTCCCGTGGGTGTGGTGCTGTGGGTTCTTCTGGCCGTGGTTTCTTCGGTCGCCGGTGGCGATACGGCTGCCTTCTACTATGTGGCTCCTGAAGGCAATGACGCCGCCGACGGTTCGATCGACAGGCCATTTGCCTCGCTGGCGCGGGCGCGGGATGCGGTGCGCCAAGCCCGCAGCGCGGACGTCGAGCGGATCACGGTCTTTCTGCGAGGCGGGGACTACTACCTGACCGAACCGGTGGTGTTCACCGCCGCCGATTCCGGCGACGGCGATACGAGGATCGAGTATCAAGCGTATCCGGGCGAAGAGGTTGTGCTCAGCGGGGGTTTTGCGCTGGAGCTGGACTGGCAGCCGTACAAGGATGGCATTGTCTCGGCGAAGGTCCCCAATCGAATCGAGAAGATCGATCAACTGTTCGTCAACGGCCGACGACAGCATCCGGCCCGGTATCCCAACTACGACCCCGATGCGAAGTTCTTCGGCGGCACCGGTGGCGACGCCATCAGTCCCGAACGAGCCAGGACGTGGAAACGGCCAGAAGGAGGCTACATGCACGCCCTGCATGAGGCGATGTGGGGCAGCAAGCACTACGAGATCGTTCGCGTCGATAATGACGGGGCGATTCAGTTCAGAGGCGGCTGGCAGGAGAATCGGGGCGGCGGCTTCGACCCTGTCTTTCGCGGCGGATATCACAAGGACTATTTGTTCGTCGAGAACCTCTTCGAAGAACTGGACGCACCGGGCGAGTGGTATTTCGACGCGCGAACGAGGACGCTGTACCTGATCCCCGAGCCGGAGGTCGACCTGGCACAGATGCAGGTCATCGGCGCGGGGCTCAAACAACTCGTCATCGTTCACGGCACGGCGGATGAGCCCGTTCGCAACCTGCACTTTTGCGGACTGCACTTTCGGCACACGCAGCGCGTCTTCATGGAGCCGTACGAGCGCCTGCTGCGAGGCGACTGGTCGATCGCCCGCCTCGCCGGCGTTCATATCGAAGGCGCTGAGGACTGCTCGGTTCAGGATTGCCACTTCGAAGACCTGGGCGGCAACGGGGTCTTGCTCAGCCGGTACAATCGGCGCATGCGCGTCGAGGGCTGCCGATTCACACGGCTGGGCGAAAGCGCCGTCTGCCTCGTCGGAGATATCAATTCCGTCCGCTCGCCGGCCGTCGAGTACGGCACGACGCTGCCCCAGGACCAGATCGACCTGACGCCCGGCCCGAAAGGTCCGGACTATCCGGCCCAGTGCACCGTTCACGACAACCTGATGCACAACTTCGGCCTGATCGGCAAACAAGTCGCCGGCGTGTTCCTCTCCATGAGCGAGGACATCACAGTCAGCCACAACACGATCTATCAGTGTCCCCGTGCGGCGATCTGCATCAACGACGGCTGCTGGGGCGGGCACCGGATCGAGCACAACGACGTCTTCGACACCGTCTGCGAGAGCGGCGACCACGGCCCGTTCAACAGTTGGGGACGCGACCGATGGTGGAAGACCTCGTACAACGGCGGCCGGGACATCGAGCCGTTCGCCAAAGAGCGGGCGAAGCTCGACAACCACAAGACCACGATCATCCGCAACAACCGTTTCGCCCATCCCGGCGGCCATTCCTGGGGGATCGATCTCGACGATGGATCGAGCAACTATCTCGTCCGGGACAACCTGTGCCTGGGCATGGGCGTGAAGCTACGCGAGGGGTTCTTTCGAACGGTGGAGAACAACATCATCATCGACGGGTTCGGCGGCTTTCACATCTGGATGCCCGGGTGCGACGACGTGATCGCTCGGAACATCTTCGTCAGTGACGAGCCCTATCAGTTCATCCGCGCCAATCCGGAGTACGCCAGGCAGTTCGACGACAATCTGTTCTACTCGCGAAGCGGCGCAATTCGAATCACCGGCGTCGGCAGCGGTCCGCTGACCTTCGCGCAATGGCAGGCCAAAGGATTCGATACGCATTCGGTCATCGCCGATCCGATGTTCGTCGATCCGGCCCGTGGCGATTATCGCGTCAGGGACGGCTCGCCCGCGCTGAGACTCGGCTTCCGGAACTTCCCGATGGATCGGTTCGGCGTCCTGAAGCCAGCGTTTCGCCAGGAGGTCGCCCAAGTGGCGCGCACCTTCGCCGCCATGACGCAGCCACAGGAGGCAGGCGCCCGCGATCCCGAGCCTGTGGCGTGGTTGGGCGCGACGGTCAAGAACCTCACGGGCGAGGCCGAGAAGTCCGCCGCCGGCATCGGCCGCGAGACGGGTGTGCTCTTCGTCGAGGTCCCGCCCGCCGGCCGGCTTGCTGAAGCGGGTTTCCGACGCGGCGATGTCATTCTCAAGGCAAACGACCAGACCGTCGATTCACTCGACGATCTGCACCGCATCACCAGGGAGAACAAGGGCCGGACCGTCCGATTCACCGTCTTCAACGCGGTCGAACGCTTCATCACAATGCGGATGCCGGATCGTACAGAGTAGGAGAACCGGCGTCGCAGGCGAAAAATCTTCGGAAATCCCTGATTTTCTATTGAACTTATTTTGAGCATATGCCCATAATATATACAGAGAGTGTTTCCGATGAACGCCCGATAGAAAGGAACAGGTCATGCCAAGACAGGATGGGACCGGGCCGCGAGGCGGCGGACAGGGCGCCGGCCGAGGCGCTGGTGGCGGGCGCGGCCGAATGGGCGGGTCCTGGGGCGCCGGGCCCGGGGGCAACTGCGTCTGTCCGAATTGCGGCGCGACGGTGCCCCACGTACGGGGCGAGCCGTGTGCCGCCAAGGACTGCCCGAAGTGTGGTGCGAAGATGGTACGAGAGTGATTTGATTGAAAGGAGCACGACGATGCCAGGTGGAGATGGAACAGGCCCGATGGGTATGGGTCCGATGACGGGAAGAGCGGCCGGATACTGTACTGGGTATGCGATGCCCGGCTATGCAAGTCCGATGGGCGGTCGAGGCCGAGGGTTCTGGGGCGCTGGTCGCGGTCGCGGCGGTCGGGGCCGGGGCTTCGGATTCGGCGTCGGTCGGTTCGGCTGGGCACCGGTCGGGGCCGGCTATCCAGCGTATGGCTCGATGACGCCGACGCCGGAACTGGAACTGGAAGGCCTCAAGCAACAGGCGAGCTATTTCCAGGACGCGCTGGCCGATATTCAGAAGCGCATCGATGAGCTTGCCGCACAGACGAAGTAATTCGCTGCATACCGCGATTGGAGAGAAATCATGAGAATAGCCGTCACATCAGTCGGCCGGACGATGGATGCGCAGGTGGACCCGCGATTCGGGCGGGCAGCGTGTTTCGTCGTCGTCGATACGGAGAGCATGGAATTCCAGGCAATGGAAAACAGCAACGTCGATGCCGGCGGCGGAGCGGGGATCAGCGCCGCCAAGGTCGTGATCGAAGCCGACGCAAAGGCCGTGCTGACGGGCAACTGCGGCCCGAACGCCGAACGCACGCTCCGCGCGGGCAATGTCAAGCTCTACACGGGCGTGACGGGCACCGTGGCTGAGGCGGTCGAGCAATTCAAGGCCGGCAAGCTGACCGAAGCGACCGGGCCCAACGTGCAGTCGCATTCCGGAATGAACTCATGACGGCAGAGATGGCGTCCATCGTCTACACGCCCATCGGCGTCATTCGGAGCGAGCACCACGAGCCGGAGAAGACGCCGATCCAGCCGGTCTACGCACGCGGATGCAGCGGCCGTGCGGAGATTCTGACGCAATACGTCGAAGGGCTCAAGGACCTTGATGGCTTCTCGCATCTTCTGCTGCTATACCATTTCCATCGGGCGGGCGAGCCGCTGCTGACCGTGATGCCGTTCACCGACGACCAGCCCAGAGGACTCTTCTCAACGAGAAGCCCGAGGCGCCCGAACCCAATCGGTCTTTCATTGGTGCGACTGCTTCGGATCGAAGGCGCGACACTGCATCTGGGCGACGTGGATATCCTCGATGGCACTCCATTGCTCGACATCAAGCCTTACATCCCTCGCTTCGAGCAAGTTGACGACGCCGCAGGTGGCTGGACAGCGACAGTGGATGAAGAAACGGCCCGCCGTCGTGGCCGCAGAGGTTTCCAGGGGGAACAACCGTGATCCTGGCGGTAGCATCGGGCAAAGGCGGCACGGGCAAGACCACCGTGGCGACGAATCTGGCAAAGGTCTGCGCTGCGGCGGGCAAGCCGACGCAGTATCTCGATTGCGACGTGGAGGAGCCTAATGGGCACATCTTCCTGAAGCCGCAGATCGACAGACGCGAGGAAGTGACCGTCGAGGTGCCGCAGGTGGATGCCGCCAAGTGCATCGGGTGCGGCCGGTGCGGCCAGATCTGTCAGTACAGCGCCATCGTCTGCATCGGCGAAAAGGTGCTGACATTCGAGCAACTGTGCCACAGTTGCGGCGGATGCTGGCTGGTGTGTCCGGCCGAGGCGATCGAACGAAAGCCTTTGCGGATCGGCGAAATCGAGACCGGCTGGGCCGGTCCGCTGGGGTTCGTCTCCGGACGGCTGGAGATCGGCCACGTGCGAACGCCGTCGTTGATCCGTTCCGTCAAGCGACACATCCAGTCCGATAGGCTGGCCATCGTGGACGTGCCGCCGGGGACCTCGTGCCCGGTGGTCGCGGCGATCAAGGGCGTGGACTTCGTCCTTCTCGTGACGGAGCCGACACCGTTCGGGCTCAACGACCTGAAGCTGGCGATCGCCCTCGTGCGGGAAATGAAGCTGCCCTTCGCCGTGGCGATCAACCGCGACGGGATCGGCGACGACCGGACACAGGCGTACTGCGAAACGGAAGGCGTCGAGATTGTGGTGAGGATTCCCGACGACCGGCGGATCGCGCAGGTGTATTCGGCCGGACAGATGATCGTCGATGCGCTGCCCGAGTATACCGAACGGTTCGGCGATCTGGCGACACGACTGGGGGCGCTCTGAATGAAAGAGATCGTAGTCATCAGCGGCAAAGGCGGAACGGGCAAGACGAGCCTCGTTGCGGCGTTCGCCAGCCTGGCACAGAACGCCGTGCTGGCCGACTGCGACGTGGACGCGGCGGACCTGCACCTGATCCTCAAGCCCGACGTGCGCGAGACTCACGACTTCAGCGGAGGCAAACTCGCCCGCATCGGCGCCGACAAGTGTATCGGCTGCGGCGAGTGCGAGCGCGTCTGCCGATTCGAGGCCGTATTGCTGAACGGGCCCGGCAACGAACTCGTGACCAGGACCTGCACGATCGATCCGGTGGCCTGCGAGGGCTGCGGCGTGTGCGTGCAGTTCTGCCCCGTCGATGCGATCGATTTCGAGGACGCGATCAACGGCCGGTGGTTCGTCTCCGAGACGCGATTCGGACCGATGGTCCACGCCCGGCTTGGCGCCGCCGAAGAGAACAGCGGAAAACTCGTCAGCCTGATCCGGAAACAAGCGAGGCGGATCGCCGGTGAGGGCGTAGGGGCGAATGATGATTCGCCCCTACTGTTGGTGGACGGTTCGCCCGGCATCGGCTGTCCGGTAATTGCATCGATCACCGGCGCGGACCTGGTCCTCGTGGTGACTGAGCCGACTCTTTCGGGCCGGCACGACCTCGACCGTGTGGCCCAACTGACGGCCCACTTCGACATCCCGACGGCGGTGTGCGTCAACAAATGGGACATCAATCCCGACGTCACAGGAGCCATCGAGGCCGGCGCTCGGGACAAAGGGCTCGTCTTTGCCGGAAGGATCGACTACGATCCGGCGGTGACGAACGCCCAGGTGGCGGAAAAGACGATCATCGAGTATGCTCGGAACCGAACGGCCGCGCAGGTCGTTTCGGTATGGAGCGTTATCACGGACTTTTTGAAGACAACGAAGTAGGAGCAAAACAACGTGGCGAATCGCATCGGTCGCAGAATTCTCGTCATGAGCGGCAAAGGTGGCGTGGGCAAGAGCAGCATTGCGGTCAATCTGGCCGTCTGGCTCAGCGGACAGGGCCGGCGCGTCGGCCTGCTGGACATCGACATTCATGGCCCCAGCGTCCCGAAGCTGCTGCGGCTCGAAGGCACCCGACTGACGGCGTACGACGAGAAGATCGAGCCCGTCCTTTACGGCGATTCGTTGAAGGTCATGAGCATCGCCTTCATGCTGAGCAATCCCAATGAGGCGGTGATCTGGCGCGGACCGATGAAACACAACATGATCCAGCAGTTCTGCGACGGCGTCGCCTGGGGCGATCTGGACGATCTCGTCGTGGACTGCCCGCCCGGAACCGGCGATGAAGCGCTTTCGGCGGTCCAGGTGCTCGGCACAGTCAACGGCGTCGTGATCGTCACGACCCCGCAGGACCTGGCGGTGGTGGACGTCCGCAAGTGCGTGACGTTCTGCAAGCAGTTGAGCCTGCCGGTGTTGGGCATTGTCGAGAACATGAGCGGCTTTGTCTGCCCCCATTGCGGCAAACGCACGGACATCTTCCCCGGCGCCGGCGGCGAGCAGATCGCCGAGGACTTCGGCGTCCCGTTCCTGGGCGGGGTCCCGATGGACCCGACGGTGGCGCAGTCCGGCGATGCGGGCAAGCCGCTGATCGCATTCGAGAAGGACAGCCCCACGGCGCAGGCGTTCGCGCATGTCTTCCAGCCGCTGCTGGGCGAGCCGAAACAAGATACGAAACAAAAGGAGACGAGCAACATGAAGATCGCGATCCCATTGGCCGATGGCAAGCTGACGGCGCATTTTGGACACTGCGGGCAGTTTGCCATCGTCGACGTCGACCCCAAGAGCAAGACGATCCAAAGTCAAGTGGTGCTGGACCCGCCGCCGCACGAGCCGGGCGTATTGCCCGCCTGGCTGGCCGAGAAGGGCGTGAACCTGATCATCGCCGGCGGGATGGGCCAGCGCGCCCAGATGCTGTTTACCGACAAGAACATCGAGGTGATCGTCGGCGCCCCCGTCGATACGCCGGAGGCCCTTGTCAGCGACTACCTCGCCGGGGCCCTTCAGACGGGCGACAATATCTGCGACCACTGACCCGCCGACTTCGGAGTTTCAAGTTTGGAGTGTGAAGTTGGAGGGTGTTTGAAGTGTGAAGTGTCAAGTTTGAAGTACGGCCATCCGCCTTCGGCGGACTTCAAACTCCAAACTTCAAACGGCTTCATTTCAGGATCGTCCCTATGCCCAGACCCAGACATTGCCGACGGGTGGCCATGCTTCCCCACGTGGCCTACTACAAACCCACCGGCGTGCCGCTGTCGATGCTCCAGTGCATCGAGCTGGCCGTCGATGAGCTGGAGGCCCTGCGCCTGGCCGACCTGGAGGGGCTCTACCAGGAGGAAGCGGCCCAGCGGATGAACGTCTCGCGCCAGACGTTCGGACGCATCATCGAGGCCGCCCACAAGAAGGTGGCCGACGCCCTCGTCCACGGCAAGGCCCTGTCCATCGAGGGCGGCCCCATCGAAGTAACCGAACCCGAAGCCGGCCCGCCGGGACCCGCCTGCCGCCGAGGCGGACCGATGGGAGGCCCCCACCGCTGCCGACGAGGAGGACGCCGACGGTCCGAGTAACCCCTCAGCACGCCGAGCGGGGCCGGGTGAAACGTGCGACGGACCTGGTGTTTGTAGTGCCAGAATCTGCTAAATAGTTTTGACGTCGCCCCGGCTGATAGTGTATAATAGCGGGCTGTAGCACCACGGAGGGAGAAGGAGAATCCTTGTCAGGCTGACAGGCTTGCGGTCTCGATGCACGTCGAGAACGGCCTGATTCTCCCCCCACTGTTCGCATGATCTATCGGAAACTCGGATGAAGGGGATGAGACGATGCGGGGTCTGTCTGAAGTGATGCGGACCGAAGGGTCCCGGGCGATGTGGCGCTGCAATCTGACACTCATGGCAGTGCTTCTGGCTCTGTCGGCAGCGGCGACGGCACAGATCGACGTCAATGAGACTGATCTGCACGACGGAGAAATCGTCTATGGCTTCTATGCGCCTGGGGCGCCGATCCCCTATATCAACCTGGAGGCCATCAACCTGTGGGCCTGGGGCATCAGCGATCCCAACTATCCGGACGGCTCGTTCTATGCCTATGGCCTCTATGCCGGCGTCAATCTGATCAACAGCGGCGCCGTCGATGTCAATGCTATTGGCGGAACGCTGAACGTCCCCACCGGGGCCTACACCTCTATCTCGGAAGCCGGAGGCCTTTACGGCGCCGCCGATGTCAACAATACGGGCCCCGTCGCGGTCACGGTCATCGCAGGCACCGCCGACGCCAACGAAGGCTCGGCGGCGGCCCACATCACCCTCGCCTACGGCCTCTACGCCGAGGCGGATGCCAACAACGCCGGGGCGATTATGTTCTCCGCCTCGGCCGGCACGGCCAACGCCGGCGGCAGCGCTTACGCCTTCATTACCGAGGCCTATGGCCTCTACGCCGGCGGAGACGCCAACAACATTACGGATATTACGGTCGCAGTCGCCGCTGGGACCGCCGACGGCAATGAGGACAGCGCGCTGGCTCACGTCAGGGAAGCTTACGGCCTCTACGCCGACGGCGACGTCAACAACGCCGGAGACATTGCGGTCTCCGCCAGCGGAGGCACCGCAATCACCGACAGCGGAAGCGCCCACGCCTGGGTCTCCGCCCAAGGAGTCTACGCCGGCAAGAGCATTGACAACACGGGAAATGTAACAGTCTCGGCCGCTGGCGGGACCGCGCAAGCCAGTGGTGAAGGCGCTTATACCCAAGCGACGTCCACCTACGGTCTCTACGCGGGGGAGAATGTCCATAACACCGGGGCCGTTGCGGTCGACATCGCCAGCGGGACGGTCGATGCCAACGATGATGCGGCCTTGGCCCACATCATGGATTCGGGGGGTATTCGTGCCAGCGGGGATGTCAATAACACGGGCGACGTCACCGTCACCGCGACCGCCGGGACTGTAACCGCCGACAATAGCGGTGGAATGGCCATGGTCATGGACGTCGTGGGCATCTACGCCGGATCGGATGCCCAGAACGCCGGGACCGTCACCGTCACCTCGACCGGGGGGACCTTGGACGTGACCGGAGACGCCAAGGCCTTTGCCGAGGCCACGGGCGTCTATGCCCAGGCAGACGCCAACAACACGGGGGATATGCACATCACCACCACCGGAGGGACCGCGAATTCCGATAGTGATACCGTCAACGCCATGAGCGACGCCACGGGCCTTTACGCCGGCGGCAGCGCCAACAACACGGGAGACATCGAGGCCACCGCCATAGGCGGGACGGCAACCACCAATGGCGAGATGATCGACGATGATACCGCCACTGCCTTCGCGATGTGCGGCGCCGTGGGTGTCTCAGCCGGTGCCGATGTCAACAACACAGGGACCATTCAGGCGACCGGAACCGGGGGTACGGCGACAACCGGCGGAGATTCCGCATACGCCTATGCACGTGGGGGAGCGGCGGGCCTCTCGGCCGGCGACAGCGCCCTCAACACCGGAGCGATCACCGCAACCGCCACGGGGGGCACAGCCGTTGCATACGGCGATTCCGCCACAGCCCACGCCGGCGCCCAAGCCGAGGGCGTCTACGCCTACAAAGACATTGACAACGTCGGCCTTGTGACCGCCGGCGCGACCGGCGGGACCGCCACGGCCGACTTGGGCGACGCGCATGCCTACGGCACGGCCTATGGGCTCCACAGCCGGACAGGCGATGTCCTCAACACCGGTAATGTCAGCGCCACCGCCACCGGCGGCATCGCCGACGGTAAGAACCTGGCCGCGGCGGACGCCAACGCCATCGGCTTGTACGCCTACGGCGGAGATGCCACCAACAGCGGTGTCATCGACGTCGATGCCACAGGCGGAACCGCGACGGGCACGGTGGATGCGGAGGTCAGCGCCCGGGGCGAGGCCTACGCCATCCGGGCCACAGGCGACATCGACAACTGGGGCGCTCTGACCGTCCAGGCCACGGGCGGCGCCGCAACAGCCGAAACCGGCGTCACAAACGCCCAAGTCGAGGCCTATGGCATCTCCGGCCAAGGACAGGTTGCCAACAGCGGCGCGATCAGCGTCACCGGCACGGCGGGGACGGCCACGACGGATTCGTCGCCGCCCTCCGGGGCCAATGCGTACACCGAAGTTCACGGTATCAACACCGGCGGTGATGTCTCCAACGAGGGCGACATCACCCTTGCCGCGACGGCGGGCTCCGCCAACAGCTCATTCAACTCAGTAGCTTATGCCCACGCTGAAGGCATCTTCTCTGGCGGCCACGTCGCCAACAGCGGCGACATCACGACTACCGCCACGGGGGGCACGGCCGACGCCAATGACGGCTATAGCGCCGAGGCCGGAGCCAACTCCTACGGAATCCTCGCGCTCTCAGGAAACGTCAGCAACGCGGGCAGCCTGACGATCAACGCCACAGCGGGCGCCGCCACCAGCCACGAGGATGCGGAGGCTGATGTTGACGCCTACGGCATTCTCTCCGGAGGAGACGTCGACAACAGCGGCGACCTCGTCGTGGTCGCAACGGCGGGGACCGCCAACGGCTGGGAAAGAGCTGATGCCAGTGTCGATCTGGACGGTATTCGCACTGATGGAGACGTGAGCAACAGCGGCGCGATTGCGGTCACCGCCACGGGCGGGACGGCCACGGTCGATCTCGACGGACGGTCCGATGTCGGTGTCTCGGTCTCCGGAATCGTTGCCAGCAGAGCAATCGACAACACGGGCGACATCAGCGTCACCGCCACGGGCGGAACAGGCCGCGGCCCCGGCGAGGTCGATGGCGGCGTGAACGCCCGGGGTCTCTACTCCTATTCCGGCGCCGGTGTCACGAATACGGGCGACATCGCGGTTACCGCCACGGGGTCCACCGCCGACAATGGCGACGCGTCGACCTATATGAACGTCTATGCTGTGGCCATCCAATCGGCGGCCATCGACAACACCGGCGCTATCACGGTCACCGCCACTGGAGGCCACATGGTCGAGGGCAACGATGAAGCCTCCACGAACGTTTCGGTCTTCGGACTGCGCTCGGAGACGGTGCGTAACACCGGTGCCGTCACCGTCACTGCCGCCGGAGCGACGGCGGGCGGCTTGGACGTCATCGACGAGGAAGTCTTCGCCTGCGGCATCGCCGGCGCAAGTGTCGATAATTCGGGCGACGTTACCGTCACCGCGACGACCGAGGCCGGCTCCAGGACCTATGCCATAGGCATCGACATGTATGGCGACGGCACCTTGACCAGCACCGGCATCATCCGGGCCTTCGCCGACACAGCCTATGAACTCCGAGCGGGCTACGGGACGACCAGGCTGGTCGGCACGTACAACGTCACGCTCGACGGGGACCCCGACGACGCCTCGATCTACGTGGCCGACCAAGCTACGTTGGCCCTGAACAACGCGACGCTGACCGTCACGGAGGCCCCCGGCGAGACGCTCTGGGACACGCCGTACCGACTGTTCGAGGTCGATCCCGACGGCGCGGTGACCGGCCGATTCGGCACCGTGCGGGCCATCAATCCCGACGCCACCGCCGTCTACTACACACAGGGGACCGGCAACGCTGCCGATGACAGGGTGGCCTTGACCTACGGCCCGGAAGTCGCCGAGCCAATCGAATCGGCTTCGGTCGAGAAGTATCTGGTCAGCCAGCCCCTCGACATCGTCAATCGCCACATGACGGGCACCCTGCTGCAGAACATCCTCTATCCGGGCGCCACCGGTCTGCTGGCCGACGCGGGGCCGATGGCCCGCAGCATGGCCCTGGCCCAATCGGGGTCCGATACGCGCAGTGGCGTGTTCGTCGAGCCCTACTACTCCCGTCTGAAGCACGATGCCAATCCGCTCGGCTACGACGCCGACCTGTGGGGATTTGCCGCCGGCTATGAGCGGCGGATCGAAAACACCCTGGTCGCCCTGCACATGGGATACGGCCGGGCGAATATCGATTACACCGGCACCGGCTACACCGCCAACCGCGAGGACCAGGACATCCTGACCGGCGGCCTGAGCGGTCTGACCTTGTGGAATGACTGGACCCTTCGTTACGGCCTGGCCGGCTTCTACGGCTCGCAGGATTACCGGGGCCGGACGGGGCTGGCGCTGACGGAAACGGAGAAGGCCTCGACAAACAGCTACGGCGTGCTGGCTTCGGTCATGGCCGGACGCATCCTGCGGCGTGGCTCTCACGTATTCCTGCCGGAAGCGGGCTTGAACTACCTCTGGGGCCATCGCAGGGGGTATACCACCCGGTCGAGCGATCCGGCTTGGAACACCACCTACTCGGCGATGGCCGACCACGACCTTCAGGCCGAGGTGGCGTTGAACTGGCTGTGCGGATTCATGCACAAGGACGTTCATGTGATGCCGTCGGCTTCGGTGGGCATCCGCCACCTGCTGACCGACGCCGAATCGACCGTCTCGCAGTCGGTCCCGGGGGCAGCACCGGTGTCGGTCACATCGCAGCGGGACCGGACGGCCATGACACTGTCGGGCTCGGTGGTCCTGACAAAGGCCCGCCATGCCGTGTCCGTCGCTTACGATGGCGAATACTCCCCGGACGCGCGGCGGCACAGCGTGTGGCTGAGGTACGGCTGGCAGTTCTGAGCCGGCCGTGTGTTGAAGCTATGGGATCGCGGCCAGTCGGGAGGCGACGTCGGCCTGGATCTTTCGGCAGAGGCTCTGGATTTGCTCATCCTGTGGCAGGAAACCGATCAGTTCGGCCAGGTAGCCGCACTCCTCGATCCGACACAGCGAGGGCGTGAAGTTCAGGTCATAGACCCAGCCGAGCTGGCAGAGCCTGGCGTCGGTGAGCGTGCGCAGCTTCCCCCAATCGACCGCCTCCTCGTTCCTAACCGCCTTCAGCACCTCGGGATTGTACTGTGGCGTGTCGGGCAATTCGATTTCGAGTTCCAGGGTGCATGAGGACTGCGGATTGCCCCGGCGAGACCTGTAATACTCCAGGACCACGCGAAAGATGTCGATTTTGTCCGCATCGCGGATGAGCTTGGTGAACAGCAGGGCGCGGCCCTTGAGCGTCGAGGGCAACGACTTGCGGTTGTGCAGGCCCACGGCCGTCTCCACCCACTGCCTCTCTTCGGCCGGAAGGATGTCAAGCACACCTTCAGCCCGCAGGACCTCAACGCCCTTCTGCCCGTGGTCGATGCTGCGCAGATCGTTGTACGTGCGATACTGGGCAAACTGGGGAAACCGACCGACGTCGTGAAGCAGCGCCGTCAACTCGGCGATCCGCATCTCATCGTCGTCCAGCGCCAGCGCGGATGCCAGGCGCACGATCTCCTCACACGTCCGCGCAGTGTGCTCCTGTTTGAGTCTCAGATGAGCGTTGACGTATTCGTCGTCTCCGAAGAAACGATCGCTGTATCGCTCGAACCAACGCCTGAAGCGTGGCAATGCGTTCGGGTCCATACGTGTCGAGTATCCGAAAAACAGGGGTGAATCTTCATTCCCCCCCCATATCATCGAAGAGAGACCGGCAGTGTACCCGAAAGCACCATTCGTGCAAGAAAAACCACCTCGCTATTCCCAAATGCGTCGGGCAGACTATAATGGGCCCATTCGTGGGTCGATTCGGCTCTGCCGGATTGATGGAATGGGTTTTGTCATTCGGTAGGAGAGGCTATGCCGACGGTAAAGGATATCGTTGTACGCAAACCGACCCAACAAGAGGCCGACCGCTGCAAGGCCTGGCCAATCTGGACGTGCGAACCGAGTACGTTCGACTGGTCCTATACGGAAAAGGAGACCTGCCTGATCCTGGAAGGCAAGGTTACGGTAACCGACCGCGAAGGGTCCATCACCTTCGGGCCGGGCGATTTCGTCATCTTCCCGCAGGACCTCGACTGCGTCTGGAACGTGGAAGAGGCGGTTAAGAAGCACTACAATTTCGGTTGATCCGAATTGATACGGGCCCTGGTGGTCGTACAGGACCTGGATCCGGCACGGAGCCCACGGCGCAGAGCGCCACGAACCAAAGGAGTGAATCCATGGCCTTCCGAAACGTCTTCGTCTACCCACGGTATCCTGAAAACCTCGAACGGCTGTACAGCCTGGCCTACAACCTGTGGTCCACCTGGAACTATGAGGCCATCCGGCTGTTCTATCGCGTGGACGCGGCGTTGTTTCAGAAGGTCAAGCACAACCCCGTCAAACTGCTGATGAGCCTCTCGCAGGAGCGGATCGACGAGTTGGCCCACAACGATGGGTTTCTCTTCGAGCTCAACGAAGTCTGGGAGAACTACCAGGAGTACATGTCGCACAAGGAGGCCGGCGAGGGAAACAAGGCGAACGGCCTGACGCAAAACGACACCATCGCCTATTTCTCGATGGAGTTCGGGCTGCACGAATGCATCCCCATCTACGGCGGCGGTCTGGGCATTCTGGCCGGCGATTTCCTCAAAGCGGCGTCGGACATGGCCCTGCCGATCATCGGCATCGGCCTGATCTATCGCTTCGGCTACTTCACCCAGCGCGTCAATCTCGACGGACTCCAGGAAGAGCTGTTCCTCGAGTTCGACAACCATCTCATCCCCGTCCATGAGGTGCGCGACGCCCAGGGAGAAGCGGCCTACGTGGACATGACCCTTGGCGGAGAGCCCCTGAAGGTCAAGCTGTGGGAGATCCAGGTCGGCCGCACCCGCCTGATCCTGCTCGATACCGACATCGAGGACAATCCCGCCGACTTCCGCGACATCACGCGAGAGCTCTATGTCGCCGACCGGGAAAAACGCCTCCAACAGGAGGTCGTCCTCGGCATCGGCGGCGTCATGGCCTTGGAGCGGTTGGACATCCATCCGACGATCTACCATATCAACGAAGGCCATTCGGCCCTGCTGGCGATCGCCCGGCTCAAGCAGTTGACGCGCGACCGCAAGCTCAGCCTCTCCGAGGCCAAGGCCCTGATCCGGGCGTCCACCGTCTTCACGACGCACACGCCCGTCACGGCCGGCAACGAGAGCTTCAAGATGCCGCTCGTCAAGCAGTACCTGGAGCCCGAGGCCGAGGCCCTCGGCCTTTCGTTCGAGGAGCTGGCGGAATACGGCCTCTTCGGCGAGAACGAAGAGGTCTTCTGGCTGCCCGCCGTCGCGATCCGTTTCGCCACGCACGTCAACGGCGTCTCAAAGCTGCACGGCGAGGTCTCACGCCAGATGTGGGCCGACCTGTTCCCCGGGCTGCAGACCCGCGAGATCCCGATCGGCCACGTCACCAACGGCGTCCATCGCTCCTGGCTCAGTCAGCCGTTTACCGAACTGCTCAATCGGCACGTTGGCCCGACCTACATCTACTGCGCCAGCGACCGCGGGCTGTCCGGCAAGGTCGCGCACATCCCCGATGAGGAAATCTGGGAGGCGCATCGCAAGAACAAGCAGAACCTCGTCACGTTCGTTCGGCGCAAACTCGCGGTGGACCTGGCCGCCAAGGGATTCATTCAGAGGCGGATCGAGAACCTCACCCGCCTGCTGAATCCGGAGTACATGACGGTGGTCTACGCCCGTCGGTTCGCCAAGTACAAACGCGCCACGCTCATCCTCAGGGACAAGGAACGCCTGGCCAAGATCCTGACCAACAGCAGCAAGCCGGTCCAACTGCTCTTCGCGGGCAAGGCCCACCCGGCGGACAAGGCCGGAAAGGAGATGATCCGAGAGGTCATCCACTTCGCCAGGGACTACCGCCTTGAAGACCGCGTGATCTTCCTCGAAGACTACGACGTCGATATCGCCCGGCATCTGGCCTGGGGCGCCGACGTCTGGCTCAACACCCCGATCCGCCCGAACGAGGCCAGCGGCACCTCGGGCATGAAAGCGGCGATCAACGGCGTTCTGAACCTCAGCGTCCTGGACGGCTGGTGGCCCGAGGCCTACGACGGCGAAAACGGATGGGCCATCACCGCCGGCCAGTACTACGAGCAGTCGGAATTGCAGGAGGTCGCCGAGGCCAATCAGATCTACGACCTGCTCGAAGCCGTGATTACCGAGCTATACTACGATCGCAGCGAGGTCGGCATTCCCACGCAGTGGGTCGAGATGATGCGAAACTCGATCGCGACCGCGTGCTCCGGCTTCAACATGAACCGCGTGCTGGCCGAGTACACCCGCAAGTACTATCTCCCTGCCAGGCAACAGGTGCACAGTCTCTCGGCCAACGACTTCGAGCCGCTCCGCAAGGCCATGCAGGGCCAGGACGCGTTGCTGAACAGTTGGGACAAGGTGACTATCCGCGATCTGTCCACCACCGTCGACCGAAAGGACCGTGTCTGCCAGGGCGAAAAAGTGGAGGTCCATTGCATGGTCGATTTCCACGGGGCACCGGTCGACGCGTTCGGCGTGGAACTGTACCTCAGCCAGAACAACGCCGAAGAGTTTACCGTGATCCCGATGACGGGCGGCGAGATGGAGGGCCATTCGCGGCCGTACACCTGCTCGTTCGACATCGTCGAGCACGGCCTGCTCACGATGAACGTGCGCCTGCGCCCGGCCGACCCGATCCTGCGCGATTCCCACCCCGAACTGATCAAGTGGGCCCAATAATCGCGCCGCGAGCACCCACGTTCAAACAACGTAGGGGCGACGTCCGCCAGAGGCGGATCGCCCCACCAGCCCATGCTGTGCCTAATCCTTCGTGAAGGCCGCCAGTGCCTCGCGGACGGTGTCGGTGAGTTTCTCTTCGCGAAGCCAGGTGGCGACGATCTTGCCGTCGGGGTCGATCAGCAGGATGTAGGGCAGGCCGGAGAGGCCATACTGTTTGGCGATGCCCTGGTCCCATGCCTGGCCGAAGTAGATCTGAGGC
>ENA-UOUL01003123-UOUL01003123.1-bioreactor-metagenome-genome-assembly--contig:-NODE-3123-length-17664-cov-4.125320_pt1 | contig 17664 bp, 10 predicted proteins | sample MGYA00249838_ERZ747220 | MGnify/ENA primary metagenome ERZ747220 (study PRJEB28778, sample SAMN05720191) | bioreactor metagenome | isolation source: Anaerobic biogas reactor | place: USA:Washington...
TCCGCCTCCCCCTATTTCAACGTCACGACCGTCACGCCGTCCTCCCCCTCGCCGTATCGCCCGAGCCGGAACTCCGAGACGGCGGAGTGCTGCTTCAAATGCGACTGTATGCCGCTCCGAAGCACGCCGGTGCCCTTGCCGTGGATGATGTTCACGAGCTTCAATTTGTTGAGCACCGCGCCGTCCAGGAACATGTCGACCGCGAACGTCGCGTCCTCGAGGTTCATGCCGCGAACATCGACCTCGGTCTCGACCGCGCGCGGCGCGAGCGCGGCGGAAGATCCGGACGGGACTCTGCGCTTCGGCTTCTCGGGCGCGGCGCGGCGCACGTCCTTTACGTTGACCTTGAGCTTCAGGGCCCCCGCCTGCACGGTCAGGTCGCCCCTCGCGTCCGGGGCCGTCAGCGCCTCGCCGCGGGCGTTGAGCGTCAGCAGCAGCACCGGGTCGCCGGGCTTCAAATCCGCGGGAATCTCCGCATCCCCGGGATGGACGGGCTTCACGACGTCCGCGTTCTCGTCCGCCGCGTCCTTCAACTGCTGGCGCAGGTTGTGGAGCTCGTGCTCCTTGACGCTCGCGGCGCTCATCCGCTTGAGCTCCGAGATCACTTGCTCGGCCTCGCGCTGCGCCTTCGAAAGGACCTTGCGCGCCTCCTCCTTCGCCTTCTTGAGCTCCGCGTCGCGCCGGGACGCGATCTCCTTCTGCAATTTCTCGGCCTCGTCGCGCAGCTTCTGCGTCTCGATGTGCGCTTGCTCCGCGAGCTTGCGCTCTTTCTCGGCGATCTGCCGGTGGTACTCGGCGTTCGCGATCACGTCCTCAAAGCGTATCTGGTCCTTCGTCAGCCGCTCGGCCGCGCCGCGGATCAGGAAATCCGGGAGTCCGAGCCGCCTCGAGATTTCAAACGCGTTCGACTTGCCCGGCACGCCGATCGACAGCCGATAGGTCGGCCGAAGCGTCTCGACATCGAACTCGACGGACGCGTTTTCGACGCCGGGCGTCGACAGCGCGAACGCCTTCAGCTCGCTGTAGTGCGTCGTCGCGAGCGTCGTGACCTTCAATTTCAGCAGGTGCTCGAGTATCGCCATCGCGAGCGCCGCGCCCTCGGTCGGGTCGGTGCCCGCGCCGAGCTCGTCGAACAGCGCGAGCGACCGCTCCGTCACGCTCGCGAGCATGCCGACGATGTTCGTCATGTGCGACGAGAACGTCGAGAGCGACTGCTCGATCGACTGCTCGTCGCCGATGTCCGCGAACACCTCGTCGAACACCGGCAATTCGCTCCCGAACGCAGCCGGAATCTGCATGCCGGACTGCGCCATCAGCGTCAGAAGCCCGACGGTCTTGAGCGTCACGGTCTTGCCGCCGGTGTTCGGGCCGGTGATGATCAGCGCCGTGAAGTCGCCGCCCATCCACAGCGTCGACGGAACGACCGCCTCGGGGTCGATCAGCGGGTGCCGCGCGCGCATCAGGTTCACGCGCCCCTCCTCGTTCAGTTTCGGCGGCACCGCGCGCATCTCGCGGGAGAGCGCCGCGCGCGCGAAGATCGCGTCGAGCTTCGAGAGCACGGCGATGTTGTTTTTATACAGGTCCGCGTCCGGCGCGACGCGGTCGGAGAATTCGCCGAGTATCCGGTCGATCTCCTGCCGCTCCTTCAGCGACCACTGCTTCAGGTCGTTGCCGATCTCGACGACCGCCGCGGGCTCGATGAACAGCGTCGAGCCGCTGCCGGACTGGTCGTGCACGAGCCCCGGCACCGCCTGCCGGCTGTCCGCGCGCACCGGGATCACGTAGCGGCCGTTGCGCATCGTGATGATCGAGTCCTGCAGGTATTTCTGCATCGAGGACGAGCGGATGATTGCGTTCAGGCGCTCGCGTACCTTGTCGTTCAGGACCCGTATGTGGCGGCGGATCTCGTAGAGCTCGGGGCTCGCGCGGTCGGCCATCTCGTCCTCGGAGAGTATCGCGTTGAATATCTCCTCCTCGAGCGGCCGGTTCGTCGCGAGCGTCGAGGCGAGCTCGGTCAGCCTCGGCGTGTCCTCGCGGTCGCTGACGAGCGAGCCGCGCACCGACCGCGCCGCGCGCAGCCCCTCGGCGATCAGGAGCAGCGCGCGCATCGAGAGCGTCGCGCCGACCTTCGCCAATTGCAAATGCTCCGAGACGTCCTGAAAATACGCCATCGGCGAGCCGCCGTGGTACGCGTACGCGGCGAGCGCCTCCTCGGTCTCCTGCTGCAGAAGCCGAACGGCGAATGGGTCGCCCGACGGCCGCGTCGCGAGCGCCGCCGCCTTTCCGGGGTCGGTCATGCAGAGCTTCGCGAGCCGGTCGAGGATTTTCGGATATTCCAATACCCTGAGATTTCGGTCTTGCATATTTATTCTACTCCGCGGAAGTAATGTCCGGTCGTCGTTTCGAGGCCGTCGAACGCGCGCAAATCGGGCCTTTCGCCGTCGAGCGCCGCGCGGTGCGCCTGGACGATCGCCTCGACCGGCTCGCCGGCGTCCAACAGCAGGAGCCAGCCGGACGCCCTCGGAAGCCGGTCGAACCGGCGCATGAGCGACAGGGGCACGCTGTTGAGCACCTCGATCACGCAGCCCTCGCCCGACGCGACCCGGCGGAGCGGGAAGCCCACGCCCAGCCGGTCGGTCAGGGAAAGCCCATTGAGCGTTTCCGGCGCGCCGTCGCTCGGAGGGGCCTTCAAATCGCACCTCCTGCAGTCGGCGTGGCGGCCGGGGAGCGCCCAGTGCGCGCGGAGCGGACAGTGCCTGAGCTGCATCAGCGGCACGCGGCCCCACACGACCAGCTCCTTCTCGCCCGGGAGCGAGGCGATCTGGCGCGCGGTCAGCTCGACCGACGGAACGTAGCGCGGGACGCCCGCCTCCGCGATCGCGCGCGAATTGAACAGGTTCAGCGGGTATCCGGCGCGCTTCTCCCCCGGCCAGTCGAGCGCGAGGTGCGAGGCGTTCGTCCGATACGTGGCCGCGATGCGGTCGGCGTGTTCCTGCGCCCAGCGGCGAAGGCACTCGAGCGTCGCCGCGCCCGCGACCTGCGGCAGCGCGAGCGCGAACGGATGTCCCGCGAGCCGGTCGAGCGCCCGGTCGAGCGCCTCGACGCGCAGGTCGTCCGGCGCGAGCGCGATCTCGTCCGCGCCCGCATTGAGTGCGCGAAGCAGCACGTCCGGGTCGGCGGACTGCGCGATCAGGCGCGCTTCCGACGCCTCGGGCCGGGGAATCGCAGGGAATTCCGCCGGGTTGACGCGCTTCTTGTACGGCTCCAGCCGGAGGGCCGACAGTCCCTCGAGCGCGCTTCTTCGCAGCGCGTTCAGCTGCGACATCGCCGCGAACGCCATCTCATCCGCGCCGATCTCGACCGCGTCGATTCTGTACGCGGTGCCGCCGGTCTTTTGAATCTGCTCGCGCGCGCGGTCGGGATCAAACGGCCGCTTCTCGGCGCGCGCGACGGCGTCGCCCTCGGCGGCAAATGTAAACGCCCCATCCGAGACGGTCAGCCGCATCGGCTCCCCGATCCGAAGCGCCAGCGACGCCGAAACCGGCGCGAACCTGCGCGGCTGCTCATAGCTTTCCCGCGCGCGCCGCATCTGCCTGTCGTCGACGAGCCGGAAGATTCTGCCCCGAACGCCGATTTTCCCGCCCGCGCGGCCCTCGAACTTTACGGGAACGTCCTCCGCGCCCCGGGCGACCAGCGCGTCCTCCGTTTGGACGTCCTTCAGAAGCCGCCCGTTCTCGGCGACCAAGACGCCTAGGTGATTCGGGCGCTCCGAAAACACGATGTCCGAATCGCGCGCGCCCCGGAGGTAGCCGCGGCTGAACCCGCCGCGGTTGAATATCTGCAGAAGCGCCTCGCGGTCGGCGTCGGCGATCGCTTCGCCGTCGAGCGCCCTTCGATAGACCGCGGTCGCGATCGCGACGTACTCCGCGCGCTTGAGTCTCCCCTCGATCTTGAACGACGAGACCCCGGCCTCGCGCAGGACGCCGAGCTCGTCGACGAGCATCAGGTCGCGCGTCGAGAGCAGGTAGCCCTCCTTCTCGCGCAGCCGGTACGGGAGCCTGCACGGCTGCGCGCACATGCCGCGGTTGCCGCTTCGGGCCCCGACGAGGCTCGAAAACAGGCACTGGCCGGAGCAGCCGACGCACAGCGCGCCGTGGCAGAACGCCTCGAGCTCGACGCCGAGGCCCGCGCACCGCTCGATCTCGGAGAGCGGCATCTCCCGGGCGAGCACCGCGCGCGAAAAGCCATGCCCGCGCAGGAATTCGACGCCCTGATGGTTGTGGACGGCCATCTGCGTGCTCGCGTGCAGCTTCACCTCCGGCGCGATCGTTCGGACCGACGCCGCGACGCCCAGGTCCTGCACGATCGCCGCGTCCGCGCCCGCCTCGGCGATCTCCGCGATCTGCCGGTCGAGCTCCGGAAGCTCGTCCTCGCGCACGAGCGTGTTGAGCGTCACGTACGCCAAAACGCCGCGCAGGTGGCAGTACTCAATCGCCTCCCGCAGCCCCACGCCGTCGAAGTTGTCCGCGCCGCGCCGGGCGTTGAACGATTTCGCGCCCAGGTACACCGCGTCCGCGCCGTTCTCGACCGCCGCCTTGAGCGCCTCCATTCCCCCGGCCGGGGCGAGAAGCTCCGTCATTTTTTCGCCTCGGACGACTGGCGCGCCTCCTCGAGCTCCTTGCGCAGCCGGTTGATCTCGTCGTGCGCCTTGAGCATGTCGTCGGCTACGTTCATCGCCACGAGCACCGAAAGCTGCGCCTGCGGAAGCCGCGTCGAAAGCGAAAGCTCGCTCATCTTGCGATCGACGTACGAGGCAACGCGCTGCACGTGCGCTTCGTCGTCGTAACTGGCAATCGTGTATTCCTTGCCCGCGACCCGCACCGTGGTCCGGATTTTCTGCATACCAAATCCTCCCGCATGATTATCTGCTATCCTTTATCTTACCACAAAAGCGGCCGCGGTACAAGCGATTTGCCGAACGGTTGATGCAAGTCCGGAATGAATGAATATGCAAATCTTAACTTCCGGCCCGTTGATTTCCATGCGGCCGGATGCTACAATCGTAGCCACATTAAAATGAAGTGGAGGGAAACCAATGCGAATCGCCTTTTCGACGATTGGATGTCCGGACTTCGATTGGGTCGACATCTACACGATGGCAAAGGACTTTCAATTTGACGGCATCGAGATCCGTGGCATCGGCCGCAACATACACGCCGTGACCGCCGCCCCGTTCACGCCGCGCCGCATCAACCAGACCATCCAGAAACTGAGCGATCTGCGGCTTACGATTCCCTGCCTCTCCTCCAGCACGCCGCTCAAGGACGATGCCGACCGCGAGGCGGCGATCCTCGAGATCACCGAGTACATCGAGCTCGCCGGGCGGCTCGGAGCTTCGTACATACGCGTGCTCGCGGACCGCGAGCCCCAGCCCGAGGGCGAGGTCGACGACGAAAAGATCGCGCGGGCCCTTTTGCTGCTCGCCGACCGCGCGAAGGGCAAGGGCGTGAAGCTCTTGGTCGAGACGAACGGCGTCTACGCGGACACCGCGCGGCTCCGGAAATTGCTCGACCGCGTGAACCGGCCCGAGGTCGCCGCGCTCTGGGACATCCACCACCCGTACCGCTTCTTCCATGAGCAGCCGGAGGCGACCGTTCAGAACCTCGGCCGCTACATCCGCCACGTGCACGCGAAGGACTCCGTCGTCGAGGACGGCCGCATCGTCTACAAGATGATGGGCGAGGGCGACCTGCCGATCTACCGCATGCTCGACTGCCTGCGAGAGAGCGACTACGACGGCTTCGTGTCGCTCGAGTGGGTCAAGCGGTGGATGCCGGACCTGACCGACGCGGGCATCGTGTTCCCGCACTTCGCGCACTTCGTCAAGACCTACTCCGCCCAGTGCCTTCAAACCGACAACCGCGGAACCGGCAAGTACCCCTGGCCCAAGGAGCACCTGATCGACCTGACGTTCCCGGAGGTGCTCGACCGCATCGTCAAGGAGTTCCCGGACCAATTTGCGTTCCGCTACACGACGTGCGACTACACGCGCACCTACTCCGAGTTCCGCGACGACGTGGACCTGTTCGCGCGCTCGCTGATCGCGATGGGCGTCAAGCGCGGCGACCACGTGGCGATCTGGGCGACGAACATACCGCAGTGGTTCATAACCTTCTGGGCGGCGGTCGAGATCGGCGCGGTGCTCGTGACCGTCAACACCGCCTACAAGGTGCACGAGGCCGAGTACCTCTTGCGCCAGTCGGACACGCACACGCTTATCATGATCGACGGCTACAAGGACTCGAACTACGTCGAGATCATCAACGAGGTCTGCCCGGAGCTAAAGTCCACCGCGCCGGGCGAGCTGTTCAGCAAGCGGCTGCCGTATCTGCGCAACGTCATCTCCTGCGAGTCCGACCAGCCCGGCTGCTTCTCGTGGGAGGGCGCGCTCTCGCTCGCAAAGAACGTGCCGATGAGCGAGGTCTACCAGCGCGCGCGCCAGCTCGACCGCCACGACGTGTGCAACATGCAGTATACGTCCGGGACGACGGGCTTCCCGAAGGGCGTCATGCTCACGCACTATAACGTCATCAACAACGGCAAATCAATCGGGGACAATCTGGACCTCTCGACAGCCGACGAGATGCTCATTCACGTCCCCATGTTCCACTGCTTCGGAATGGTCCTTTCAATGATCGCCTGCGTGACCCACGGCTCCACGATGTCCCCCATATCGGCTTTCTCCCCGGCTAAAGCGCTTGAGTGTGTCCGGAAAGAGAAGATCACAGCTATCAACGGAGTCCCGACGATGTTTATCGCCATGCTAAACCACCCGGACTTCGACAAAACCGACTTCAGCAATCTCCGCACCGGCATAATGGCCGGAAGTCCATGCCCGATAAAAGTTATGCAGGACGTTCTTGTGAAGATGAATATGAGCGAGATCTGCATCACCTACGGCCAGACCGAAGCCTCTCCGGGCTGCACCATGAGCCGCACGACAGACTCGACGGACGTGCGCGTGAACACTGTGGGCTCGGCTATGTTCGGCGTTGAATGCCGTATCGCGGACCCCGTAACCGGTGAAGATCTGCCGGTCAACACCGACGGCGAGTTCCTCGCCCGCGGCTACAACGTGATGAAAGGCTACTACAAGATGCCTCAGGCGACGGCAGCCGCGATAGATGAAAACGGCTGGCTGCACACAGGCGACCTCGCCCGTGTCGACGAACACGGGAATTACAAGATCACCGGCAGGATAAAGGACATGATAATCCGCGGCGGCGAGAATATATACCCCAAGGAGATCGAGGAGTTCCTCTATACCCATCCGAAAGTTTCCGACGTCCAGGTCATAGGCGTGCCGGACCGCAGTTACGGCGAGGAGATCATGGCCTGCATAATACCGAAAGCCGGAGAAATAATCACAGAGGACGAGATAAAAGATTACGTCCGCTCGAGCATGGCCAGGCATAAAGTGCCGCGTTACGTATCTTTCGTCGACAGTTTCCCGATGAACGCCGCGGGCAAGATACTTAAATATAAGATGAGGGAACAGGCAGTTATCGACCTCAACCTTCAGGAGGACGCGAGCGTGGAGACGGCGTAGCCGCTCCGCTGCATAGGATTGAGCGAATCTCACTGGACGGCGCAAAAATTACTGTGCATGTTGCTTGACAAAAAGCAACCGTAATGGTATATTACGCCTAACTTAATATGAATGAACAGTGATGACGGGCAGAGTAGCCCGGGCAGGATGCCAAAGCGAGCCGCGGACGGTGAAAGCGCGGCGCACGAAACCCGGTTGAAGAACACCCCCGAGCCGCCGAAAGAAAGCAGTCATGCGATTAGACTCGGCCGCGAACCGCGCGTTACAGCGGCAGGGCATGTCAGTGCCGTAGAGATGGCGGGTTTCCGTCAAGTAGGGTGGTACCGCGCAAAGCATTAAAGCTTTTCGCCCCTTTGTATCGATGATGCATGGGGCGGAAAGCTTTTTCGTTTATCATGCAGTACAGATCTTTTGCTGCTGAGGGCAGCTTTGGAGGAGATATTATGTATAAGGACGAATACTGCGGAAAGTTCGGTAAAGAGAGGCTGGGAGAGACCGTCCGCGCCTGCGGATGGGTCGGTACGAAACGCGACATGGGCGGTGTGCTCTTTATCGACCTGTACGACTATACGGGCGTTTTACAGGTCGTTTTCAATCGCAGCAATATAGACGTTGAAGGGTTTTCGACAGCAGAGCGCCTGAGCGCCCAGTCGGTCATTGCCGTTCAAGGCGTTTTATGCCTGCGTGACGAGGAAACGGTTAACCCAAAGATCGCCACAGGCGACATAGAACTCCGAGCGAGCAGCGTTGAACTCCTGTCCAGGGCGGCTCCTCTCCCCTTCTCGCTGGAGGGCCGGCCTGCGCGCGAAGAACTACGCCTCGAATACCGATATCTCGACCTGCGGAGGCCCGAGATGCAGCGCAATCTGCGTTTTCGCCACAGGGTGCAGAAAGCGGCGCAGGATTTTCTGGACTCGGAGGGCTTCCTGTATGTCGAGACACCCATGCTGACGAAATCCACACCTGAGGGAGCGCGCGACTATCTCGTGCCCAGCCGCGTCCATCAGGGGGCGTTCTACGCTCTGCCCCAGTCGCCCCAGATATTCAAGCAGCTGCTTATGGTCGGCGGAATAGACAGATACTACCAGGTCGCCCGCTGTTTCCGCGACGAGGACCTCAGAGCAGACCGGCAGCCCGAATTCACCCAGGTGGATATGGAGATGGCTTTTGCCGGACAGGAGGACGTGCTGCGGCACCTTGAAAAAATGTTCAAGAGCATCTTCAAAGACGTGATGGATCGCTCCGTCGATTATGAATTTCCGCGGCTGACCTGGGCGCAGGCGATGGACACGTACGGCAGCGACAAGCCTGACCTGCGATTCGACCTGCCTATAACCGACCTGACGGACGAACTGCGCGATTGCGGCTTCAAGGTCTTCAGACAGGTCATAGACAGCGGAGGCGTCGTCAGGGCCCTGTGCATACCCGGCGGCTCGGCAATGCCCCGCAGCGACATCGAACTGCTGACTCAGAAGGCCCGGAGCTGCGGCGCGAACGGGATGGCGTGGATCGCGGTGCGCGAGAACTCGGAGATATATTCGATCCTCACGAAATATTTCACCGGAGAAGACATTAAAGTCATTCTCAATAAAACGAACGCGGGCCCCGGCGACTTCGTGCTGTTTTGCGCCGATAAACTGAAAACCGCCCGAAACGTGCTCGGCAGGCTCCGTCTTGATATAGCCGATATGTTCTCTTTGCGGCGGGAGGACGACTACCGTTTTCTTTTCGTAACTGATTTCCCGGCTTTCGAGTATTCGGAGGAGGAGAAACGGTTCGTTTCGTCACATCACCCGTTCACCCAGCCTTATCCCGAGGACGTTGAGAAACTCGAATCCGATCCGGGTTCAGTTCGCGCGCAGGCTTATGACGTCGTGCTTAACGGAGTCGAGCTTGGCAGCGGCAGCGTGCGTATCCACGACAGCGGCCTCCAGCAGAGGGTCTTCAGAGCTCTGGGTTTTACGGAGAGCGAGGTTGAAGAACGCTTCGGGTTCATGGTACGCGCATTCCGTTACGGCACGCCGCCCCACGCCGGGTTTGCATTCGGCCTTGACAGGTTCGTTATGCTCCTTCTTGGCGCGCCCTCCCTCAGGGAGGTCATCGCTTTCCCCAAGATCAAGGATGCGTCCTGTCCGTTGACCGCCGCCCCCTCTGTAGTGGACTCGGAGCAGCTCGATGTCCTCGGTATTTCTCCGGGGGGCGGCGGGCATGCTGTTCCTGCCGAGCGCAAAACGGAAAAAAAGCAGCAGATCGATCTGCAGCGTATATCAAAACTCGCCCTGCTCGATCTTCCGGCGGAAGAAGCCGAAAAAGCGGAGAGCGACATGGCCGAGATCATCGAATTCTTCGGCCAGCTCAACAAGATAGATACCGGTTCAGCCGAGCCAGCGGACCATGCGCCGGAGATGCAAAACGTCATGCGAAAAGATGAGGTCGTAAAGCCGATGGACCGTGACGAGCTCCTCAAAAGCGCATCCGGTTCGCGCGGCGGCTTCATCCTCGTTCCCAGGATCGTAGAGTAAAGGAGGCCTTGAAAAATGATCGCTATCACCGACATGACTGCCCTGGAGCTCTCCCGCGCACTGGAAGCGCGCGAGATCTCTTCCACGGAGATCACGAGGGCTTACCTCGACCGCATTGACGTAAAAAACGGAGAGATTGGCGCATATCTTACAGTAACATATGACGAGGCCCTGAAGAGCGCTTCTTTGAGCGACTCCCGCCGCGCCCGCGGCGAAGCTCTTTCGGCTATGGACGGGGTGCCCGTCGGAATAAAAGACAACATCTGCACGAAAGGTGTCGCCACGACGTGCGCGAGCCTCATGCTGAAAGACTATGTGCCCCCATATTCCGCGACGGTTATAGAGAAGCTCGAGTCCTCTGGGGCCGTTATCCTCGGCAAGCTCAATATGGACGAGTTCGCTATGGGCTCCAGCACCGAAAACTCCGCTCTGGGCAAGACCCGCAACCCCGTCGACACATCCCGGGTACCCGGCGGCAGCTCCGGGGGCTCAGCCGCCGCCGTGGCGGCGCGTATGGCGCCCTATGCGCTGGGCTCCGATACCGGCGGCTCCGTCCGCCAGCCCGCGTCTTTCTGCGGTGTCGTAGGGCTTAAGCCCACGTACGGCCGCGTGTCGCGGTACGGTGTCGTGGCCTTTGCGTCCTCTCTCGATCAGATCGGCCCGATAACACGCGACGTGCGCGACTGCGCTGCGGCGCTGCAGCTCATCTCGGGCTTCGACGGCCGCGACAGCGTGTGCTCGCGCGAGGAGCCCCCCGATTTTTCGGGCTGCCTCGGTCTGGGTATTGAGGGCATGAAGATCGCTCTGCCGGAACAGTTCCTGGTCGAAGCGGTCGCGCCCGACGTGAGGTCATCCGTTCTTCACGCCGCGGAGATCTGTGAAAAGCTCGGAGCCAGAGTCGACGTCGTGTCTATGCCGTCTCTTGAGAACGCATTGCCCACGTACTTCATAATATCGAGCGCCGAGGCGTCTTCAAATCTTGCGAGGTTTGACGGGATCGGTTACGGCTCGAGCGCCCCCGGTATCGATAGCGTCGACGAGCTGTACAGAAAAACGCGCTCGATGTACTTCGGGCCCGAGGTCAAGCGCAGGATCATGCTCGGCACGTTCGTGCTGAGCTCCGGATACTACGACGCCTACTATAAAAAAGCGGTCAGGGTACGGACTCTGATAATGCGTGAGTTCAACAGCTTTTTTGAAAGGTACGATATCGTCATGACTCCGACCACTCCCGACACCGCGTGGCGCTTCGGAGAACGCAAGAGCCCGATGGCGGTATACCTCGGCGACGTATGCACCGTTCCGGCAAACATCGCCGGGATACCGGCCATATCTATCCCCTGCGGCGCGGACGCCGGCGGGCTTCCGATAGGCCTGCAGCTTTTTGCGAAGGCATACAACGAGTGCGGCCTGCTGCGCGCGGCCTGCGCTCTCGAAGACGAGTTTGGAGGCAGTGGTGAATGAGCAGGATCTATGAAGCCGTTATAGGCCTTGAAGTACACATCGAGCTTAAGACCGGGACTAAGATATTCTGCGCCTGTCCCACGGATTTCGGAGCGGAACCGAACACCCAGTGCTGCCCGGTATGCGCGGGCCTGCCGGGGACGCTCCCGATGCTCAACGAAAAAGTCGTGGAATATGCCGTCAAAGCGGGTCTTGCGACCAACTGTGAGATAGCCCGCTATGCAAGATTCGATCGAAAAAACTATTTCTATCCCGACCTGCCGAAAGCATATCAGATATCCCAGTATGACATGCCCCTGTGCGAGCGCGGGCACATCCTCATCGCGACGGGCGACGGTGAAAAGCGTATCGGGATCACACGCATCCATATAGAAGAGGACGCGGCCAAACTCGTCCACGACGACAGGTACGGCACGCTTATCGACCTGAACCGCGCTGGGATACCGCTTATCGAGGTCGTCTCGGAACCTGATATGCGCAGCGCCGCTGAGGCCGTCGCTTATCTGAAAAAGCTGCGGAGCATCGTGCTCTACGCGGGGATATCGGACGCTAAAATGAACGAAGGTTCTATGAGGTGCGACGTGAATATTTCCGTACGAGTTGCGGGCGAAGATAAACTGGGTACCCGGATCGAGATAAAGAACCTGAACTCTTTCGTTTCCGTTCAAAGGGCGGTGGAGTACGAGTTTCGCAGACAGGTCGCGGCTCTTGAGGCAGGCGAGAGCCTCATACAGGAGACACGCCGCTTTGAGCCGTCGACCGGCAGGACTTTCTCCATGCGCGTAAAAGAGGACGCGGACGATTACCGCTATTTCCCGGAACCTGACATCCCCCCCATTATCCTCGACAACGCAGCGATCAAGCGGATCTCCGCATCTATCCCGCCGCTGCCGGACGAGCGCAGGCGGACCTATATGGAGAAATTCGGCCTGTCGGCATACCACAGCGAACAGCTTGTTCTCGAGCGCTCAGTCTCAGATTTTTTCGACGCTGCCGCAGCGCTTACAGAGCATCGTCAGATTCTTGCCTCTTTCATACTATCCGAGGTACTGCGCTACATGGGCGAGGGCGACGCGATATCCGTTTCCCCCGCGCAGATCGCGGCGATCGCCGATATGCTCGGCAGCTCCCGGATAAACGGCAGCGGCGCGAAAAAGCTTCTCGGCGCGCTGTGGGGTACCGAAGGCGACCCCGCAGAACTCATATCCGCTCTGGACCTTGAGCAGCTTAGCGACCGCGCTGCCCTTGCGGAGCTTGCAAAACGCACGATAGCACAGCACCCGAACATGGTAAGAGATTATAAAATCGGCAAACAATCCGCTCTGAAAGCTCTCATGGGGCGCGCCATGAGCATCTCCGGCGGCAAAGCCAATCCCGAGATCCTGCGCGAGCTCATCGTCCTCGAGCTGGAAGGGCAATAAGCTGCCGGGATTAGTGTACAAAAAGCGGGCGGAAATTCCGCCCGCACATATCTATATTTTGAGCACGTCCTCTCCCTGAGCGTACAGCTAGTCTGCACCGATTCGAGTCTACCGGGGTTTCGGGTCTTCACCAGTCTATCTCGACTCCGAGGTATTTTTTGAAAGCGCCGCGGAATTCCTCGCTGCTGCTCAGCGGTATCCGGGTGACCTTGTCCTTTTCCGTGATCTTTACGCCTTCGTTTGTGATAGAGACCCTGCCGTTCTCGTTCGGCAGCGTGCACATGATCATTTTTCTGAACCCCGACTCCGGATGAGTTGATGTGAAGTAATTTCCGATCTCAAAGTCCTGCTCGTTTGCTTCGACATCGTGCACCGCCATGTAACTGCGGAACTCTCCGTCGATCATCCACTGCACGATATATCCGTGTTTATCGTCTTTTATGACTCTGTATGTACCGCATTTCAATTCCTGCACGGTACCAGGTTCCAGCCTGAGAGGCTCGACAAATCCTCCCCCTCCGTATCCGACGTCGGCGATATAGCGCGCAGTCCCCGCGTCGACGATAGCGGCGCAATGGGCGTAACCTCCGAAATCCGCCCCGTTGTGCGCAAGGCGCGCGCTGACGCGTTTGACCTTAAATCCCAATGCGCGAAGCGCCATGGCAAGCATGGAGTTCAGCTCAAAGCAATAGCCTCCCCTGCGGCGAACGACGAGTTTGTTGAATACATCCTCCGGCTTGAGGGATATGCCGAGACCTTTGTAGACGTCGAGATTTTCAAACGGAATGTGTGTGGCCTGCATAAAGTGGATCTTCCTGAGGATCTCCTCCGGCGCTTCGTCGGAGGGCGTATACCCGATCCGGTCAAAATATTGCTCAAGCTGATTTTGAGTCATAAACCTACTCCTATCGCTTTTTTTGTAGTATACTCGTACCAATATAACAAACGCGCTCACAGATGTAAATGTCAGTAAATGTTATCACTGTTTTTGTGCGCACCCCGGAGGAAAACTGTAATGAAGAGGATCTTTGTAACTATACCTGTCAAGGAACATCACAGGACGCTGCTGCAAAACGCCGCGCCGGGCTGTGAGTTTATTTACGCCGGAGAAGACGGCATTTCTCCGGAAGACGTTGCCGATGCCGATATAATTGTTGGCAAAGTGCCCATACCGATGCTGAAGCAATGTAAGCACCTTGAATTTCTGCAGCTGAACAGCGCGGGTGCTTCCGAGTTCACCGCGGAGGGCGTGCTGCCCGAAGGTACCGCGCTGGCTTGCGCAACGGGCGCTTACGGGCTCGCCATATCAGAATATCTGCTCGGCGCGCTGCTCGCCATGATGAAAAAACTCCACCTCTATCATGACAATCAGGTGCGCCGCGAGTGGAAGAGCGAGGGTTCAGTCCGGGCGATATACGGTTCAAAGTTTCTCATTGTCGGCGCCGGAGACATAGGGAGCGAATTCGCTCGCAGGGTCAAAGCACTGGGCGGATATACGGCGGGTATCCGCCGCACCGTGTCCGGATGCCCGGATTGTTTTGACGAGATGCACACCATGGATAAACTTGACGCCCTGCTGCCCGGGGCGGACGTGGTATCGCTCAGCCTGCCCGCAACACCCGAGACGTACCGCGTCATTGACAGCCGCCGCCTCTCTCTTATGAAGAAAGGGGCATACCTTCTGAACGTCGGCAGGGGGACCGCGATCGATACCGACGCTCTGTGCCGCGCCATGGAGGAGGGCCGCCTTGCGGGAGCCGCTCTGGACGTTACGGACCCCGAGCCCCTGCCAAAAGACCACCCGCTCTGGAGAGCTCCGAACGTCTATATCACGCCGCACGTCTCCGGGGCTTATTATCTCTCCGAGACACTCGACCGTGTCGTCGCCATAGCCGCGCAGAACATCTCCAGGTTCCTGAGCGGCGAGCCTCTGCTCAGCGCGGTAGACTTCAGCACGGGATACAGGGCCAAGGCTGAGCAAATCTGACACATGATGTATCGTATATCAGTCCGCCTCACACGTGAATACGACAATCACGCAGACGATATGCAGAATCAGAAATAATAACCGGAGGTATATTCAATGTCCATAGCAACAGATTACATATCAAGGAACGCGGATATTTTCACGGATCTGGCCCGCTGGATGTGGGAGAATCCCGAGATCTCGTACGACGAGACAAAGACGGCCGCAAAGACGGCCCGGATCCTTGAGGAGCTGGGTTTTCGAGTAGAGACCGGAGCTTACGGACTGCCCACCTGCGTCGTAGGGAGGTGGGGCAGCGGGCACCCCGTCATAGGCTTTCTCGGCGAGCTCGACGCCCTGCCCGGAATGAGCCAGAAGCTGCAGCTCACAAAAGAGGCCGCCGTAGAAGGCGCCCCCGGTCAGGCCTGCGGCCACAATCTTCTGAACACCGCCTGTCTTGCGGCGGCTGCGGCGGCAAAGGCAGAGATGGAGGAGAGAAATCTTCCCGGCACGATCGTTTTCTACGGCTGCCCGGCCGAGGAACAGGTCACGGGGAAAGGCTTTATGGCCAGAAACGGCGCCTTCTATGATCTCGACGCCGCCTACTCCTGGCACGGCAACAGGTTCAACGAGGTTCCGGTCGGGACTTACGTCGGTGTCGACAGCGCCGTATTCCACTTCAAAGGCCGCACGGCGCATGCCGGAGGAGACCCGCACAACGGCAGAAGCGCGCTGGACGCGGCCGAGCTCATGAACGTCGGTGCGAATTATCTCAGAGAACATGTGACCAGCGACGTGCGCATACACTACAGCTATAAAGAAACGGGCACAGCCCCGAATATCGTCCCGGACAGGGCCGGAGTCTGGTATTATGTGCGGGCCATGACACGGGATGCCGTCGAAGATACTTACAACCGCCTGGTCAAGGTCGCGCAGGGAGCAGCTCTGATGACGGAGACAGAGCTCGATGTGGAGTTTCTCGGCGGCTGCTACAACACTATGCCGAATGAGGTGCTGTCGCGGCAGTGCTGCGACCTCATGGAGGCCATAGGTGCTCCGGTATGGACGAAAGAGGAGATCGAGTTTGCCGAGGCGCTGAACAAGACTTGCCCGCAGTACGAGGAGTGTGCGGACAAAGGATATCTTGACGACGGACCGCTGCATACGAAGCTGAACGGTCTGTCAAAAACGGACAGCTTCGGCTCGACCGACGTCGGCGACGTCGAGCATATCGTGCCGTGCACGATGATCTGTACCGCAACATATAACATTGCGGCTTCGGGCCACAGCTGGCAGGTCACCGCCTGCGCCGGCAGCTCGATAGGATTCAAGGGTATGCTGTTCGGCGCCCGGGTCATGGCGGCCGCCGCCGTTGAGCTTATAGACAGGCCCGAGTTGCTCGAGGCGGCAAAAAAGGAATTTGATGAAAAAATGAAAGGGCGCCGCTATATCTGCCCTATCCCCGACGGGCTTGCGGCCCCGCAGCCCGCAGCGGCTAAATAATAACAAAGATTACATTGGTCTGATCGAAACAGCGGCCCGGGCGGCTTTACACCTGCCCGGACCGCTTAATTTATCAGCGCTGCGCGTTTCCGAAACTATCCGCTTCAATCGTTCACAGTTTCCTGTAGAGCACATAGTCCCCCATCACCTTCACAAAGCCGGCTTTTTCAAGCGCCTCGTCAGAGTATTCGGGGTACTCTTTCACCGTTATTCTGCTCAGGTTGGGAAATATCCTGCCCTGGGAAAACCCCCGGGCGAAGGCGTCTGCGGCTTCGGGGAATACCGCCCCGTCAAAGACGCGGAGCAGCGCTCCCCGGCGCTCGAACACGGCGACCGGCCGCCCCATATACAGCGCGGCTACGGTTCCCGGGACGCTCGTGAAGGATCTGTTATCGGCGTGAGGCAGATATTTTCCCCAGGCCTGCGCCGGATCCGAAGCGCACAGCCAGATCATTGTTTCCCGCGGCTGTTCCAGTTCGAGTGAAACGGCGGGATAATCCTTTTTTCTGATGTACTGTACCCCCGAGAGGCCCTGTATAAAGTACCCACGGCGGACGGCACCGGTATACTCCCATATGCTCAGCGTCTTGAGAGCATGAGCCCAGGGCACATCGGTGCACGTCTCCCGGCAGACGACCACGCAGCGGTCGAAAATGCGCTCGAGAGCCTGATCCTGCGTGAGAGCTCTCATCGGGCGGGCGATCTCCCACCTGCCTGAGGACATGGCCGAGACGCGCGCACTCACGCGCTGCCTCGGCGTACTGCCCGCTATCTTGTCTTTGCTGAGCATCTGCCTCACCGGGACAAAGGAGTCTGCGCACACGAGGCCTTTCTCCATAAGGCTGAGCAAAGTATCATAGGGCGAAATATCCTCCGGAAGGCCCGTGAATCGATTTGCAAAGCTCGCACCGTTTTTCAGAAGCGTGTCATATGCGGTCCTCTCCGCCCGGCTCAGCGGCATCTCCGGCAGGGGCAGCTGCGCGTCCCAGTCAATATCCTCGTAAGGGTAAAAGCCGAGTTCCCCGGCGGCATTCATACGCCAGGTGAATATCCCCTCCGCCAGGAGCCTGTCGAGCAGTTCCGGCCGGTAGTGCAGGTCGGTCTGGGTGATGATGTCGATCTCGTAGCCCTCGCGCTCGGCCCAGACGGCGAAGTGCCCGAGGCCGGTGTCACACGTCC
>ENA-UOUL01003126-UOUL01003126.1-bioreactor-metagenome-genome-assembly--contig:-NODE-3126-length-17629-cov-164.972197_pt1 | contig 17629 bp, 17 predicted proteins | sample MGYA00249838_ERZ747220 | MGnify/ENA primary metagenome ERZ747220 (study PRJEB28778, sample SAMN05720191) | bioreactor metagenome | isolation source: Anaerobic biogas reactor | place...
AGCGTAGGGCGGGGTACGATTCATCTCCGGCCTAAAGACCGGAGCCCTCTCTACCCCTGCGCCCCAGCACTGTAGAGACGGAGAAAAAACGTATGAGAACATCCGCCAGACGGGCGAGTTCGTGGTGAACGTTCCACCTGCAGGGATGGAGGATGCGGTCATGGTCAGCGCCAGGAGCTATCCCCCCAGAGGTGGACGAGTTTCTGGCAGCCGGGATTGCACCCAGATAATCCTTGAAGGTCAGGGCACCCGGTGTCGAGGGCTGTCTGGCCTGGGCCGAGTGCACCCTGGAAGAGGAGATAGCAGGAGAAAAGTTCGTGCTGGTGATCGGAAAGGTGGTTCATCTGGAAGCTGACGATAAGTTCTTCAATTCCGAAGGCGAAATGGACTTCTAAGGGGCAAGGCCGCTGGGGGCTATTCTGGGGCATGGGGGTTTGCACTTCACCTATCCATCCTTTTCCGGAAAGCATGCGGATTACAGGGAGATGTTCCTTTCCACTTCCTCCCAGCAAAGGCCATAAATGGGAGCAGCCTGCCAGATATGCAATCGAAAGAAACCGAAAATAGGTCTGATTTGATATGTCGGGAAATAAGAAGATCGAACTGAAGATCTCTGGTATGGCCTGCGGCGGATGTTCGGCTGCGGTGGAAAGAGCCCTCTTTGGTCTTGACGGTGTCAGCAGTGCCAGGGTCGATCTAGGACAGAAGACCGCCTACGTAGAGTATGATTCCGCAAAGCTGTCCGAGCAGGACTTCAGGCGAGCGGTGGAGGCTGCGGGATATAAGATCGAATGATTCATTGGCTTCGCCCTGGACCTGACGCCCAGGGCGCCCTTCCTGCATCCCTCGAGCAGCAGCCGCGCTGATGGGCCGTCTTATCGATGGATGCTAAACCGCAGCCGTTTTCTCCAGCTTATAAATCCTCATCCGCCCGTTGTCAAACGACTTGGAGAATCCTTCGATTTCCTCGCCGCCGACCATTCTGGTGAAGATGGTCTCCTTGCTTGGGTACGATCTTGTTCTGGAAGTCTGGTTGACTTGAACGCTCAGGTAGTCGCTTAGGTTTTCTTTAGCCGCCATTATCAACGAGAAATACTTGCCCATATCGTCGGCCATGACCAGCGCATAATCCGCTCCATATTTTTCTGCGATCTGCATGGCCGATGTAGGATTATCTGATATAAAGAAATCTGCAACATCCCGGACCCTCTCTTCAGGCTCAAAGGGATACCACAGAGCATATTCTATCTTATGCCAAGGCTTGCTTGGATCGGTATAGCCACCAATAGTATTCCTGATCTCCCGAGAGGCCTCGGCTATCACCGCCTGGCGGTGTGCAACCCCCGTTATCCCATCAGCATAATCCCACCAGGCCAGAACAGTGGCATCGCTCTCGGTGTTGTTGGCCATCCACTGGTAGCCTTCTACTGCCTTGCTGTCTCTCAGGATCCAGTCTGGTGACTGCAAGCTGCCAAACTCCAAACGCATTCCAGCCAGAGCTGCAACCAATACCAGTACAACTACTGCTATGCCTTTTATCCTGCTGCTGATTCCCTTTTGTGTTTTCATGGACATCTCCCCAGATAGAAAAACAGCTCCTGAAACCATCTTCGCTCTCTGCTTCTTTGGACACCATCCCATCCAGTGCTCAATGATCTCAGAGACATTCACGGTCAGATCATCCCCATAACTCTAGCGAATAATTCCTCAGCCATCTTGGTGGGATCAGCCGTCCGGTTAAGCACTATGCCCAGCTCGCCAGCGTAATCCCAGAGCAGCTCTATGCACTTTGCGTACTCATCGCACGACCCGCAATCGCCATCGTGTTCGTACCAGACCTGCAGGCCATGTTTGCCGGAGATGAAGACGATGGCATCCACACCCAGCGGGACCGAACGACCGAGAAGAACGCCTAACTTTGGATTGATCTTCATGATGGCGATTCTATTTGCTGTTGCCATATCTCGAAGAGCAATCTCGACTTTCTCATCTGCCTTGAGAAGGGCTTTCGAGACCGCTTGCCTGGAGATCCCAAAGCTCACCGCTATCGCCTTATTGGACATCCTGGCACGTCTCAGCTTCCAGAACTCGAACTGCTTTCCGTTGGTTAACCAGTTCATGCGTCAACCTATGCAAGTTGACAATTTATAGTTTTCCCCGGCAATCAGAAGGCTGGAGATGAAAATAGGAGTGTCAAGGTACATATCAATGAAACTTAGCTTAGGAAGCCCAAGCTACAACAGCTTTTCGCATCGCAGCTATCTGCTTGCCTACACACGCCTGCCTATTCAACACCCGATTTCATAATATAATCGACAAGCTAATCTATTATGAATTGAAGAACATATGATGGATTATGTCATGATGCAGATTACAAAATTTCCAGAATTAGCCTCGAATAGATCACAGAACCAAGACAGCATACCAATTCTTCATCGCAAAATACTCAATAAATTCCACTATAGGTGTTGAAGCATATGTACGAGAGACTGTTCAGCACGGGGCGCATTGGGCGGATCGAGATCAAGAACCGAGTTGTGATGACGCCGATGGGTACGGTGATTGCAGCTCCAGGGGGAGGCGTCAACGACGACATCATCGCCTACTATGAGGCGCGGGCTAAAGGTGGTGTCGGTCTTATCGAGAGTGAGCTCTGCCGTGTGCTCAATGGTGCTGGAGCGGCCATGACCTGCCAGCTGGCAGCACGAAACCTCGCTGACGTTGCTGGATTGGCACGCCTCGTTGATGTCGTGCACAAGTACGGCACAAAGATATTCATCCAGCTCCATCACCCCGGTGGCCAGGGATCATCTGCCATCGGCGGCGAGCCTATAGTCGCTGCATCGGCAGTCAAATCACCTACTGCTTATGAGACACCACACGCACTCCAGGTCGAAGAAATAGCAAAAATCGAATCCGCCTTCATCTCCGGTGCATTGTTCACCAAGATGGCAGGAGCTGACGGCGTCCTGCTGCATGGTGCACACGGCTATTTGATCAACAGCTTTCTTTCGCCGTATCTGAACAAACGAACTGACGACTACGGTGGAAGCTTGGAGAACCGAATGCGTTTTCTGCTTGATATTATCAGAGGCATCCGCGAGCAGTGCGGAGGCGATTTCCCGATAGGCGTGCGGCTTTCCGTCGAGGAGTTCCTGGGAAAAGAGGGGAATGACCTCGAGGAAAGCTGCAGGATCTGCGAGGTGTTGAAGGAGGCAGGAGTCGACTTCATCGATGTGAGCTGCACCATTCCAGGAAGCCCTGAGGTCTGCGCATGCATAGAGCCCGGCACCTACGAGCAGGGTTGGAAGAGATATATGGCAGCTGAGATAAAGAAGCACGTGAACATTCCAATTATTGCGGTCTGCAATATCAAAGAGCCCGATGTAGCCGAAGAGATACTTGTCGAAGGATGCTGCGATTTCATCGGAGTGGCCCGTGGCCATCTGGCAGATCCAGAATGGTGCAACAAGGCCCAAGCGGAAAAAGCCCAGACAATCCGCAAATGCATTGGTTGCCTCTCCTGCTTCCAGGAGATAGAGAGCCAACGCCACGTCAAATGCGCAGTAAATCCAAAACTGGGACGGGAGCGGGAGTTCGAGAATCCCAAATATAACGGCCAAGGGCGAACGGTCGTGGTCGTCGGTGGTGGACCGGCCGGCATCGAGGCAGCGTTGCTTCTCGATAGTCGCGGGTTTCATGTCGTGCTCTTCGATCCGGCAAAACGTTTAGGAGGCACTCTGAACATCGCCGACAAGGGCGTGGGCAAGGAGAAGATAACAAGGCTAGTGGACGGATTGATTGCGCAGGTTTCTGCGAGCGATATCGAGCTGCGGATGGGAGAGGAGGCAACCGTCGAGAAGGTCAAAGCCCTATCGCCCTGCGGGATTTTCGTAGCCTGTGGTGCTATAGCCTCGATGCCGCCCATCCCTGGCATCGATGGAAAAAATGTCGTCACTGCCGAGGATGTGCTCATCGGAAAAGCCCAGCTCAAAGGCGATTGCATTATCCTCGGCTCGGGAATGACGGGACTTGAGACAGCGGAGGTTGTGCTGAAGGCCGGGCACCGGACAACGATTGTCGACATGCTGCATGAAATCGGCCAGGGCGTACCCATCATGGTCCTAATTGATATCAAACGGCGGCTGTCAGAATATGGGCCGGCTTATATGCTCGGACATAAGGCCTTGGAGATAGCCGAGGATGGAGTTGTCTTGGAGCGATTGGCCGATGGCGAGAAGGTCTTCGTCAATGCCGAGACGATCATCTTGGCGCTCGGAGTTCAACCCCGAAAAGAGGTTTTGAAGGCCTTCAGGGATGCTTTTCCACAGGCGCATATCATCGGGGATGCAAACCGCGGAGGAAGGATTCTTGAGGCGACACAGGAAGCATATGGCAAGGCATTCGTCTTTGAATCCTGACCATTCCTGGAATGGAAAAACTAAAGAGGGTCTGTAATGAAGAACGGAAGCTATTTCATCGAACGAGAAAAGCTCAATGCTTTTATGAAGGGGGCTGCGATGAACGAGGAGGAGGGGCTCTACATCTTCTGGGAGACCGATCCAAAGGTCGCGCGACGTGTGCTGCCGCCGCAACTGGAATTGATCGATCCCGAGCATCCTCAAGTCTACTCCTACTTCGTTAACATCAGGGAACCAACCTTCGCCCCATGGTATATGGAGGCCGGTATCGGAATACTTGGTGCTCGGTACAAGGAGCATACAGGCCTGTATTTCTGCAACCTGCAACTGAGCGGGCCGGGCGCGCAGATGGGGCTGCTCTCCGGTCGGGAGATGTCGGGGCTTCCCAAGAAGATGTGTGAGAAGATCGTTGTTGAGCGAAATGACGATATCGCACACGTAGTGGTAGAAGCAAAGGGCAGGCGCATCTTCGATGCGGAGATAGAGATTGGAAGCTATAACGAGCCGATAATGGAGGCTGGATTCACAGACCTCGTCCCCGGTGCGAGCGCAGACGGCTACTGTTTTCTATTCAAATACGACATATGTTCTGGCAAAGACGACAATGTGATCCTGCAAAACGCCACCCTCCTCGGATACGACAGCGTTACTGACTACAGGAGCTGGGAGGCTGCCAGCATAAAATCGATTTCTATGGAGCCGTCGCTGGACGACCCCTGGTCGGAGCTGGTCGTCATCAAGCCATTGGGTGCCGCATACTCCATCAATTCCAACTGGGTTCGAGGGATGCATGTACTGGCGAGATTCGAGGAAAAGGAGTCTGATGACCTATTCAGCTACCTGTTCGCCGGTCGTTACGACCGCTCGACCATCAGCACGGGCCATCAGCGTTATGGACAATACTAATAGCGATTTTCGAAGGGAGGAGAGAGAATGAGTGAGACGAAAAAGTACTATCAGAACAAGGTAGCCGTGGTTACCGGTGGCGCATCGGGAATTGGGCTGGCTCTCTGCGAGGCGATGCTGGCCTCGGGCGCCAACAAGGTCATCCTGGCCGACATCAATAAGGAGAAGCTCGATCGGGAGAGGGCCCGGCTCGAAGTAGAATATCCGGGCAGAGTGCTCGGCCTGATGTGTGACGTTACCAGCGAGGAAAGCGTAAAGGATTTGATCGCCAAATCTGCAGCCTTCGGCGAAGGGCGTATAGACATACTCTTCAACAACGCAGGAGTGGGTTTGAGTGGTCTATTTGAGCAACAGACCAATGAGATCTGGGAGAAGGCTTTTGCGATCAACTTTTATAGCGCCATCTACGGCATACGTGCCGCAATTCCAATCATGCGAGCACAAGGCGGCGGCCATATCATAAATGTGATATCAGGCATAGCGTTTTCCCCTATGGCTCAGCAGTCGATGTATTCTGCGACAAAAGCCGCATTGAACGGTTTAACTCTGGCCCTTCGTTATGAGTATTGGGATGAGAATATCTGCTTCACCTCGGCAACGCCTGGCACAACGAAAACTGGTATCTGGGCAGCAGGAGGCATTGAGCCACCGAAAGGCGCTCAGACTGCCGAGCAGTCGGCGAAGAGGATCTTGGAAGGAGTAGCAAGGAAAGACCGTCTCGTGCTGGGCGATGATGCTGATGTCGAAGGCGCGACCAACTGCTTCAATCCCAAGGCCGCTGAGGGTATGGACGCATATCTGCTCGATGTGGCACGCAAGCGCAGGAGCGGTGAGTGGGTCGTGTAGCCCGAGGAAGACGCGCTATGGAGAAGGCATGGACATACCATTTAATTTTTGGGTGATGGCGACCAAAATCAGCACCATTAATCCCATGATGATGATGAGTAGAGGAAGGAGCAGGGCATAAGCGATCATCCCGAATAGGCCGGGAAGGAGCAAGGGTGCAAGCATGTTGATGCCAAAGAGGATGGTCACGATCCCGGTTACCGTCAGCACGAGGGTTAGTTGCTTGACGATAGGGGGGAGGGCAACCGATTCCGCAGGAGGATGGCTGATCTGATACACCCTTGGACCGACGATCTTGGTGGCGAGGAGCAGCACTCCTGAGATGATGTTCTGGAGCCCGATGAGCGGCTGGATCACACCGGTCAGGATTCCCGGAACAATACAAGAGAAAAACCCTATGGCAGCAAACAGTATCCCTAAAGCTATCGCTGGCCATGATCTGCTCATCTCTTTTCCCATGAACTCTCCCAGGGCGAGCAATTGAAGGGAGGTCAGCACCAGCAGAAGGCCGAGCTGGCCATCGGAATTAAAAGAGGGTATTATTCCAAGAATCATTAATAGAACCAGGATTCCGAGCAGTATCAGGAGATATCCCTGGTAGATGTTGAAGGAGTTTCCCACCGTTAAAGACGTCTCTTTTAACAGGAAGAACCCGCGTTTTGTTGTGGATGGCTCCAGCACTCTCTTCGCTTCTGTTGAGCGGTATTGGTGAGCTGCCATATGGATGCACCGGGCAAGGAAGAGCAGGCTTGCCCCAAAGAGGAGAAGAAAAACTGCTGTCAGAGGATTGGGCATGATGCCCGGAAGAAGAGTGATAATCCCTAATACTATCTCGATTCCATATACAAGGGCGCAGGCGACCGTCAGTTGCTGGAGGATACCGGGAACCTTCATCCACACTCTGGCCTTGTCCTCTGAAATGAACAATTGCAGCATCCCCACGGTCCCAGCGATAAGGACCATTAAGCCTGCAATTATACGGATCGTCGCGTTCAGGTGGACAGGATAGAAGATGGCCAGGGTTCCGAGCATTGCCGCCAAAAGCCCAATGACTACGACCAACCATGAGCGGAGGACGTCTCCGAAAGGCGTCTTTCCCATTGTGATGATCTGCATCGATACGAGAACCACGAAAATCCCGTACATGCTCCCCTCACTGTAGGGCAGCATTCCTCTATCGATCAGGAAAAGGAGCGCTCCAAATAGGAGAAAAAAGACCCCTCCGACTATCAGGAGAACCACTTCGATGGATAGGTCGATCTGGGCTTTTTTCATGATATTGGACTGCAACTGCTGTTGAGCCAAAGAGTCCGGCTGGAGTTTCCCGTTGTTCAATTTAATCCGCCACCATCAATCTCCATGAACGAATTACTGATAGTCGAAAGATATTAATCATTCTGCTCCAATTGAATCTTGAGGATTATTGTTATGAATAACTCTGATAATTCTGTCTCTTCCACCTGTGCTGATGAGAAGTTATCTCCCGCGGTCGGCATCCACTACTCCAGCGATATCAGCCGTCGATGGGAAAAGATCAACGCGGACATGAGACAAATCCAGGTTTCCGGTGTGCAAGGGACAGACATTTCCGCGGTTTACGCCAATACGAGCACCAGGCGAAAAATTCCCCCAGATAATCCCCTGCCAACTGTGGGTTTTTCATGCATGACCAGGGAACCTGCTGACGACGAGATACCTCATCTTGTTGATGACGCTATCGCCCAGGTGCTGGGCCCACGAGGCCTTTCAGAGATCATCAAGAGGGGCGACAGGGTCGTCATCAAGGTCAACGTCGTCGGGCCAAGCCAGGGTCTTCCAGGCGAGAAAGGCAGGGGGATCATATCCGATCCGAGGATCGTAAGGTATGTTGCCGGAAAGGTGCGAGAGATCATCGGATTTGACGGCAGTGCGGATCTTAAGGTAATCGACGCAACATTCACTCCCGAAAAGAATCCATCCGACAAAAATAATCCTCAAAGTTTTTATTATGCCCGTTTGCAGCGAAGTGCAGGAAATTCCGTCGAGGCAAACGATATCTGTTATGACTATGATGCCGATGGTATTCTCGATGGAGGGTCCGGGGCCAAGCTCGTCAACCTCGATTCCGTTCAGAAGTCAGACCGGTTCCTTGCTGTTGTCGATGAGCCTATACGGGGACGGTCTGAGGTTTGGCTCCCCAAGTTCCTGCGGACAAAGGATCAGGCACAAGGTGAGTCAGAATACTGCGATGTTTATATCGGGATACCCATTCTGAAAAGCCATGGACTTTGCGGCACGACAGGAGCACTAAAACTCCACTGGGGATCGATGCTCGGCCTCCTTGAAAAGCAGGAGCATGCCGGATATGGATTCGGTACAGGGGACATCCGGATGTTCCTTGATTACCTGTGTGCGCTGAACCGTGCAAGAGGATTCGACCTGGTGATCATGGATGCACTCACTGGAAACCGGAGCGGCCCGGCGAACAAAGTGGAAGATAAGGATGCCAAGACCGATTTCATTCTCGTGAACGCAATTCTCTGTTCGAGAGATTCCGTGGCAATCGACACTGTTGAGACGCTTCTTAGCGGATACCAGCTGGATTCGGTTCCCCTCCTGGAATCAGCATTCCGGGATGGGATAGGGATCAATAAGCCTGCTCACATCGACCTGCTGGGATTCGATGCGTTTGCCAATCACAAGCAATGGTTACGCGAACACTATCCAGGCTGCGAGGCCAGGAGTTATCCGTTCGAGAATGGATGGGGAAATGCAAAGATCCAGGATGACTTCAATGCCCCCGTGGACGTAAAAGTATCCTGCAAGAGAGAGGGCACTGGGTATGTGTTTGAATACACGGCATCAGAGCCTACCCCTGCATCCACAAGCTTGCGAGGATCGATCTCCTGGTAAATGGGACTGTTGTGCAGCGGATCTTCGACAATCTTAATGGTGGAAGAGTGGCGATCGACCTTGCGGAGTACAGAGGCCAGAATGTGCGATGCCGCATTGCTGCCTGGGATATGGCGCTCAATTGCACGCTTTCGGAAGAGACGGAAATGAGGTAGATTGAATCGCTGCCTTCGAGCTGTAGCAGCCATCCGATTGGATCTGCTGAGCGGGCAAACGCTTTAAGGCCATTGCTTTCGTCTCTATGCAGACGGGTTCATTTCAAACCTTCTGCCGGGGCAGACTGCCAGCCTATTTATTTACCGGTGGGACCATATCAATCAGCAATGCCAGCCGATCGAATACCGATAGCCAGGTTCTCAGCCATCACCAGGATATCCCAGAGGGCGCTGCGTTACTACGACCGATTGGAAATCCTGGTACCGGAGGCAAGGGATCCCTTCACCGGCTATAGGTACTACACATCCTCCCAGATGGAACTGGGGGTGAAGATCAAAGCCATCTGCAGCCTAGGCTTCTCACTTGAGGACTTGAAGACATACCTGCAAGCCGAGGCTTGCGGCGATTGGGATACTGTTGATAGTCTCATGGAGGGACGGCTCTCTGCCGTCCGGTTGGAGATCTTGCGGCTGAAGAGGATCGAGGCCTTGCTGAAAGAGGAACGAACGGAGTTGATAGGAATGGCATTAACAGAGCCTGCGGTAAAAGATGTACCGGCACTGCGAGTCATCTGCCGGAAGGAGACGGGAATTCTCAGCCCAACCATCGAAAAGCTGATCGGAGAGCTATGCTCTTTTGTCGATCTCCCAGCCAGCAAGAGAAATCAGTTGAAGGTTATCGGTCCAGTCATCGCCATCTACCATGAGGACTGTGCGAAAGGGAATGAGAATGATAGAGAAAGAGGAGACGAGCATGTCAGCGTTGAGGCCGAGGCTATCTCCGATTGGTCGGAGAAGGAGGTCAGCATCGAGGTCGCCCTTCCCATTGCGGGAAAAGTGGAGGGTGAAGGTTCAGGAATCGAGGTCAAGAGCCTGCCGGCTGCCAGAATGCTTTCGATGATCCACAAGGGCAGCTATCCTACCCTGCACAAGTCCTACCAGTCCGTCTTCAAGTACATGGCCGGGGCCGGTCTGGAAGTAGCCGGACCGATCCGGGAGCTGTACCTTAGTGATCCCTGCAAGACGGCAGAGGAGGAGCTGTTGACTGAGATCCAGATTCCATATAGAAAAGAGAGGTGATCTCGGGCCGAGCAACGGGGTTCCATTTATCGAATTTTTTCTAAAAATACAGGTATTTTTAGGGCAGGGTGGCAGTGGGCAGTTTGATTCATAAATTTAAGAAAAGTCTGGCCAAGAGCCATATTTTAGCTCAACTAACTATTTATAGTGCTGCGATATCTCAATTCAGCGGGTTGATACCTTGAATGAAAAAAGGAGCATAATTGTTCTGATTTTTATGCTATTCCTGGCTATGAATGCCTGTGAATGCATGGCACAAGAAATTCAACAGGCATCAGGCACCGTACAGATCACCGACATGTTGGGCAGGCAATTAACCGTTCCTGAAAACATTAGCTCTGTTATCTCTACGTCTCCCCCGTCCACAATTCTTGTATACATGCTCGCACCCGACAAACTTGCAGGCTGGAATTTCATAAATAATTTTAACCATACTTTAATGGATGAAAATTATCAGAGCCTGCCGGTAATAGGAGGCTGGTATGGGACACAAACCGGGAATTATGAGACTATGATTAACATGAGTCCCGACATTGTAATAGAAGGTTACACTACAGACGGCGAAGTCCAGGAAACTATCAACCGCAGGCAGGAAAAATTTGGCAGCATCCCGGTTGTAGCTATCGATGGCTCCATCATCTTCGTTACGAAATCCGATCCCACCATCGAGTATGTGGGGAAGTTGCTTGATTGCAAGGATCAGGCAGAAAAGCTGCTCGAATTCCGCAGTTCAATCCTGACAAAGATCAATGAGACAGTAAAAGATATCCCAGAGGACGAAAAAGTGCGCGTTTACTATGCCGAAGGTCCCACAGGACTAGCGACAGATCCATCTGGTTCGCAGCACTCCCAGGTGATCGACATCTGTGGCGGCATCAACGTTGCTGATTGTCCCCTTACTCCAGGAAACGGCATGACGCAGGTATCCATAGAGCAGGTTATGAACTGGAACCCAGAAGCAATAATCACTTCCAGCCCGCAGTTCTATAAAACAGTATACTCCGATCCTATCTGGACAAGCGTCGAAGCTGTACAGAACAAACGAGTATATCTGGCACCGCAGAATCCGTTCTGCTGGATAGATAGGCCGCAGGGCCCTCACCTCATCATCGGAACGGCCTGGACTGCGAAGATGCTATATCCTGACCTCTTTGCCGATATGGATCTAGACAGCCTGACCGGTGAATTCTATTCGGAATTCTTCCACTATGCTCTCGAAGATAGCGATCTTGACATGCTATTGCATCCTGAGGCCAAGATAACGAAATGAGAGAAAATGGCAAATCCCCGGGTTTTGCTTATATTGCGGAGCATATCTTTGCTCCCATTTATCCAGTCATAGCAAACCATATAGTCACAGAGAGCGGGATTAAGAGCGGCAGATGCCTGGACCTGGGATGCGGCATAGCATCCCTGGGGATTTCCATTGCCCAGATCACAGAAATGCGGACCTATGGCGTTGATCTCTCAAGAGAGATGTGCAGGCTTTCACAGGAGAAAGTTCTTCATCACAGGATAGCGGACAAGGTTGTTCCTTTGATTGCTGATGTACATGTGCTTCCCTTCCAAAATGGCTGCGCCGATCTCATTGTGAGCCGTGGTTCCGTGTTTTTCTGGAATGATCTTCCTGCTGCCTTTAATGAAATAGCCCGCGTTCTTGCGCCCGGCGGGCAGGCATGGATAGGCGGAGGTTTTGGCACCAAGGAATTGAGAGAACAGATATCTGAAAAAATGGCCGCTATCAATCCCCAGTGGCAGAACAATTCCAAGGAACGCCTCAGCCCGGAAAACCAGAAGGTCATAGAAGAAGCAGCAGAGCAGACCGACCTCGTCTGCCATACGGTCCGGGATGATTCCGGGTTCTGGGTGGTATTGAGCAAATAGAGGGGGCAGAAATGCAGTGCAAAGTATGCGAGATCGGTTGTGAGATCAACGAGCATAGCAGAGGTAGATGCGGGACTTATGTGAAGAAAGGCGGCAGCATAATTCAATCTCCTGAAATTGGCTACATGGGTGGCTATCCCATTTCTGTGGAAACCATACCAATGCTGCATTTTCATCCCTCGGCAAAGTTCCTGCAGGTTTTCAGTACCGGCTGCAATTTTGAATGCCAGGGATGTGTGGCAAGATTGCTGGCATCCAACCGGTCTTTTGGCTGGCCAACGCTCAGCCCAACCCAGGTAGTCGCAAAAGCACTGGAGCAGGAATGCCAGGGCGTGGTTTCGACACTTAATGAACCGGCTGCCAACTATTACATTTTCAGGGAGCTTGCAGTTCAGGCAAAGGAGAATAGCCTGCTTGTTGGCTGCTCTACAAATTGCTATTTCACTGAAGAGACGCTTGAAGAGCTTGGAGGTCTGATAGATTTCGTGAACGTGGGGGTCAAAGGATATTCCAATAGTATTTACAGGACATGTGGTGCTAAATCCTCGACTCCTGTTTTTAGGAATATTGCCGGGCTTCTTGAAATGGGCGTACACGTAGAGACGTCGGTAGTGTATTCCAGGAGAAATGAAGCCGATGTCTTGCAGGCTGCAAGAACACTATCTAAGGTCTCCTCTGAGATCCCCTTACAGCTGATGAGATTCATTCCATTCGGGGATACACCTCTTGAACAGGAACCCTCCATAGGGGATGCTGAAAGATTGTGCAGGGCAATACGCGAGCACATGGATCACGTATATCTGTTCAATTCTCCGGGCACGGAATTATTGCATACCTACTGTCCGCAATGTGGGAGCCTGCTTGCAGAAAGGGAGTTTCACGGCCCCATGGGATGCAGGCTTCTGAAGCCCTGGACGGACTATGCCTGCCGCTGTGGGCATAATGTCCCGGTAACGGGAACTGCTGCCAGTGAAAATTTCAGTGAGGCCGGATTCATGGGTGGTTACAGGATAAGCCGGGCTTTTGGTATGGTACATGCAGCGCTCATATGCATGGGAATATTTGACGAAGGGAAACTGCTTGAGGTCTGGCGGGAGGTCTCTGACGCTGAAACGCTTATGAAAATGCATCGCCTGATACAACAGCCATGCTCATATCTCGAGTTTATCAGGCTGATCGCCAAAAAGGCAGGTGCAGAACATCAGGGAGAGGAGCTTGCATCCTTTCTTGGCAAGCGCATGGAATCAGTTCTAAGCATTGCGGCAGAGAACGGCGATCATTCGGTCTATTACTGTATGGGCTCTCCCCTTTTTGCCCTGAATGCAGGAAGAATGGAGAACAACCTTGTGACCTTTGCTGGAGGAAAGAGCATTAATAAAGTGCTGCAGAGGGAAGGAAAACCCGGTGTGAATGTATCCCCTGAATTTGTAAATGAACATAATCCCCAAACCATATTTATTTCCGGTTTTCTCTCTCGTCCGCTCGATGAGTTCTATGGCCTGTGCAGGCATTATGGCATAGAAGCGGATGCGATTAAGGAGCAGAGGATCTATGCAATACCACCTATCTGGGATTTCGGCAGTCCTCGCTGGATATTAGGTCTTCTCTATATTGCGGACAAAATCCATCCCGGAAAGCTTGGGATTGACATTAAAAAGGAGGCAGATGAATTCTACAGGCGTTTTTATGGCATGTCCTTTGAGGATGCCAGCCCTAACAGGTCTTTCCACAGGCCATCGTCCAGTGGGTGGCCAGGGCATATGATGGAGTGCACTCATGCCTGATAGCAGGCACCATGGCACCGCTGTCATGTACCTATTGCCTTTCTTGATGCTCATAGTTTCTCTCTTTATGGGAAGATACCAGGTACCAGTATCGGTTCTAATAGATGACATCATGAATACAATCACTGCTTTATCTTTTGGCACTGCGATTCCAGCATCAACTCATCACACAGTATTGTTCAGCGTGAGATTGCCGAGGATCCTCGCAGCCATGCTCGTGGGCTGCGCTCTTTCTGTAGCTGGTGTCTCATTTCAGGGTGTATTTCGCAATCCATTGGTATCGCCTTATATATTGGGTGTGGGTTCAGGTGCAGGTTTTGGTGCATGCCTGGGGATACTATTATTCGACAACCACATCATGATTCAGCTGCTGGCTTTTATATTCGGACTTCTGGCAATGTTCGCTGCTATAAGCATGGATAAAGCTAGCAAGGGAACCGGAACTCTGGTGCTTGTTCTATCCGGAATAATTGTGAGTTCTATTTTCACTGCCCTCATATCACTGGCAAAATATGCCGCAGATCCTTATGACGAACTTCCGGAGATAGTTTTCTGGCTCATGGGAAGCCTCTCCAGCATAAGGTACAGCGATCTGATCTGGATAATTGTACCCATGTTCATTGGAATGCTTGTATTGTTCCTTCTCAGATGGCGCATCAATATCCTCTCACTGGGCGACGAGGAAGCCAGATCCCTGGGAGTAAATGTGGACAAAATGCGCTTGATAATCATTATCTGTGCAACCCTTGTAACCTCGGCGGCAGTCAGTATTAGCGGGGTCATTGGTTGGGTGGGACTGGTGGTGCCCCATATTTCAAGGATGATAGTGGGCCCCAATTACAACCGCCTGCTGCCCATGAGCATGGTATGCGGCGCATCTTTCATGTTGCTTGTAGACGATCTGGCAAGAACGGTTAGTGTAACGGAAATACCCCTGGGCATAATAACCTCTCTAGTAGGTGCTCCCATATTTGCATATCTTATAAAGAGGGGGCGCATGGGATGGAACTGATCCTGGAGGTTGATTCTCTCAGCTACTCCTACGGAAAGGAAAATGTGTTCGAAAACGTGTCCTTTTCCCTGAGAAGTGGCGAGGTCATGTGCATCCTCGGCCCTAACGGATCAGGAAAATCCACACTCATCAAATGCATTGCAGGCATCTTCAAGCCTGCTACAGGTTCGGTCCATATCATGGGAGAGAATACAGCATCCCTGGGGGCAGGAAAAATCGCGCGGCGCATAGGATACGTGCCTCAGCAAAATGAAGTGGTTTTTCCCTTTACGGTTCTGGATTTTGTGGTAATGGGCCGTACACCCCACATTTCCATATTCGCATCTCCGGGCGCAAAGGACATGAAAATTGCCAGGGAATCGCTTGAAATGGTTGGCATTGAAGACCTTGCAGAAAGAACGCTTGGCAGTCTCAGCGGCGGGCAGCGCCAGATGGTTCTGATAGCCCGTGCCCTTGCCCAGGAACCAACTTTGCTTTTGCTGGATGAGCCAACGGCACACCTTGATTTTGGAAATCAGGTGCTTGTGCTGGAAGCAGTGCAGAAACTGGCATCTTCGGGAATATCAATTGTCATGAACACCCACATGCCTGATCATGCTTTCTTAGTTGGCAGCAGGGCCGCTGCATTATGCAATAGAAGACTTCTTGCGGTAGACGAAGTTGCAGCAGTTGTGAACAGTGAGATAATGTCCTCCGTATATGGGGTAAATGTGGCGGTAAGGGAAATAGAGGATATAAAAAGGAAAGTATGTGTTGCAATGCTGAAATGATCCTGGGCGCTCTTGCAGTCTTTGCCGCTGGATTCACCATCTTTCAAAGACCGATCAATACTGAGATCATTCGATGTTGCGTTCCTGGTGGCGGTGCTGGGTGAGGTGCCGGATAGAAGCGCTTGCCTGGGGTAGCTTCGCCGGGTGCTGTGCCCGGAGGGGCTCTTGTCCATCACCGAGTTCAAGCTGGGCGATCCCGATTTCATTCCCAGGCAGGAGATGATAAGGTCTGCAGAAGATGCCGGTTTTCGCTGCTGTGCGACACACGGCAATTTCCTGAGTATCAGCCAGATGATCCAATTCCCCGGGGGCGGATGTCTACGGGATCATATACAAAGGAGGACCTGCCCTACAACCGTCTCGAAATCCAGGCCGGCACAATCAATTGTGATGTCGGCATACTGTTCGTACAGGGAGACACGCTGGTCATACATCATGCGGAGGCTCTGGCCGGCAAAAAGAACAATCCCACGGCCCGAAATATTGCCAAGCCTCTTTTCTATCTCTTCGAAAGGCACCTTGAGGTAAACTACAGTACCAGCCGATATTAAATGCTCCATTGCCCGGGGGCTCATAACCACACTGCCGCCCGTGGCAATAACCGAATTCCTGCAACTGAGGGAGAGAACTGCCTCTTCTTCGGCTTTCAGGAATCCGGCTGGCCCATCCCTGTCGATTATCGCCTGCAGGCGCAGCCCGGTCCGCTCCTGGATCACGAGGTCTGCGTCGACAAAGTTCATCCCAAGGGCTTTTGCAAGAATAACCCCGACCGTGCTCTTGCCTGCACCTGGCATTCCGATAAGGACAATATTTCTCATGTTTCCATCACCATGACCAGATTAATGGTAGCGTATCATTTTTGCTGTAAAATTTGCAGAAATATCAGTAACAAGAACTGACTTGCTCTTCACGAGATAACAGCAAGTTATTTCTTCATGAGATATTATAATTGGCCCTGTATCCCCAAGTCGTCGAAACTTTGGGAGGGACACAGAGCCATGAATATATCCGACATAGCAGATGATTATCTTATCGATCGAAAAGAGGGCATGAAGAAGCTGACCGCGGGTTTTCTGAATGAGGTAATGCAGCTTGAGGCTGAAAATCAAATCCAGGCCCGTCCCTATGAACGGACTGGCAAGAGACGAGCACACCGCAACGGAACGAGATCGCGAAAACTAAAGACCATCTACGGCGAGATAGAGCTTGATAAACCTCAAATCCGAGAATTCCCATTCGAAACCGCAGTATTCGAGAGATTTTCTCGTGTGGAAGACTCATTAAGAGTTGCTGTAGCAGAATCTTATTTTGAGGGAGTATCAACCAGAAAAGTCGAGAAAGTATTCTCGAAGTTTGGATTAAAGAACATATCTGCATCTGAAGTCTCAAGAATTGCTAAAAAGCTGGATAAATTGGTCAAAGATTTCTTGAACAGGCCCATCGAAGGATCAATCCCCTACATATTCGTGGATGCAAGCTACTTCAAGGTCCGAACAGATGGCAGATACGTAAATAAGGCATTGCTCGTTGTCGTTGCCATTCATGATGATGGATATCGCGAGATCCTCAGTGCCACGGTGGATGATAGCGAAGATGAATCCTGTTGGGAAAACTGTTTTGAAAGCTTGAAGGCTCGAGGACTTAAAGGAGTCAAATTGGTGATATCTGATGCGCATAAAGGGATACAAGCAGCCGTCCAGAAGTCATTTCTTGGAGCATCTTGGCAAATGTGTAATGTTCACTTTATGCGTGCTGTGCTCAAGAACATACCTAAGAAAGAGAAAAAGGAGGTCGCCTACATGCTGAAGGATGCTATTGAAGATGAGTTCAAGATGCAGGAGCTGGCTGTCATTCTTGATGATAAAGGATTCAAAAAGTC
>ENA-UOUL01003129-UOUL01003129.1-bioreactor-metagenome-genome-assembly--contig:-NODE-3129-length-17614-cov-4.672635_pt1 | contig 17614 bp, 11 predicted proteins | sample MGYA00249838_ERZ747220 | MGnify/ENA primary metagenome ERZ747220 (study PRJEB28778, sample SAMN05720191) | bioreactor metagenome | isolation source: Anaerobic biogas reactor | place: USA:Washington...
GTTCCACGATGGCAGCGCGATGACTGCCGACGACGTCGTGTTTACCTTCGAGCGAATCATCAAGGAGAACGCGATCGAGTTTCCCGAGGCCCACACCTCACCACGCAAGGGACTGATTGCGCCACTGGTGTCGGTGGAGAAGCAGGACGACACGACGGTCATCATGCACTTCAGCGGACCCTGGCCGGTTGCGCTCCAGATGCTGGTTCACCAGCAAATCCTGCCCAAGGCTTACCTTGAAAAAGTGGGCACCGAAGGTTTCCTGAAGAATCCGATCGGCGCAGGCCCATTCAAGTTTGTCTCGGCCAAGGGCATGGACGAGTTCGTGATGGCCCGCTACGATGACTACTACGGCGGCGCACCCGATCTGGAGCCGGTCGGCCCTGCGTGCGTGGATGAGGTGGTGTTCCGCGCCATCCCCGAGGCCTCCACGCGCGTTGCCGCGTTGCTGGCAGGTGAGGTGGACATCATCCAGGGCGTGCCTGCGGATCTGGCCGACACGCTGGCCGGCAGCGAGGGCGTCCAGATCAAGACTGGCCCCGGCACGCGGCCATTGTGGATGGAGCTTAACGTTAATCTCGCTCCCTTCGATGATGTCAAGGTGCGCCAGGCCCTCAATTATGCCGTTGACAAGGATCTGCTGGTCGAGATGCTCTACGGTGGACGGGCAGTCGTGCTGCCCGGCGTTCTTTCTCCGTACAACAATTACGCTGATCCCGATCTCAAGCCGTATCCCTATGACAAGGATAAGGCTTCAGCGCTGCTGAAAGAGGCGGGTTGGGACGATGCCAACAACGACGGCACCCTCGATAAGGACGGACGGCCGTTCGCGTTCGTGATCGACACCCAGGAGGTGACGAGGCAGATCGCGGAAGCCGTGGCATCGCAGCTGCGCGACGTAGGCATCGAAGCCAGCGTGCGCATCTGGGAGTACAGCGTGATTCTGCCGAAGCTGCTGGCCGGCGAGCGGCAGGCGTATGTGGGTGACTGGGGCGACTCGGCGTTCGACCCCGTAGGCCATATGGAGGCGAAGTGGCACGGATATGTGGAGGGCGAGAGCTACGGCCGCGGCAACTTCTCCACCTATGACAACCCGCGCGTAAACGAACTGATCGTGGCCGGCGAGACGCAGGCCGATCCCGAAGCGCGCAAGAAGGTCTACTATGAGGCGCAGCAGATTCTTCACGAGGAAGCTCCTGCCGTCTTTCTTCTCCTGCCTGAGGTGATCGAGGCTGCCCGCGACCGGGTGGTGGGCTGGACGCCCGCGGCCGATGGCCGGGTCAATCTCCATGACGTGTGCGTGAAATAAGGCTGATCTGCGTACTGCATGGCTCCGGCTGCTGCCAGCTCATGCAGTACGCAGATCACGATAGCGGTCACGTGTTTTCTTAGCAGACGAGCGAGCCCCTATGCGCGCAACAAAAATCCTGGAACGCCTTCTGGCAGCCGTTCCCATCATGTTGGGCGTGGCCGTGCTGGTTTTCCTCTTCATGCGGCTCACGCCCGGTGATCCGGTGGATATCATGATGGGGCAGGGAGGCGCAGTCTCGCCGGGCGAGATGGCCCAGCTGCGCAGCGAGTTTCACCTGGATGAGCCGCTTCATATCCAGCTCGGCTACTTCCTGGGTGATCTCCTGCGCGGGGACCTGGGCTATTCTTATGTGCAGAAGCGCCCGGTGGCGGAGCTGATCGGCGAGCGCCTGCCCGCGACCATCGAAATGGCGCTGGGTGCGCTTTTCTTTGCGCTGCTCGTCTCGTTTCCTATCGGGATCATCTCTGCTGTGCGCCAGAACTCCGCGGTGGACCGGCTGAGCATGGCCGGCGCATTCGTGGGCATCTCCATGCCCGAGTTCTGGTTCGGCATTCTGTTGATCTTGCTCTTTGCCGTGCAACTGGGCTGGCTGCCGGTTTCCGGGCGCATCGATCACGGCACGGGGTTGCAGGAGATTACAGGACTCTATGTGCTGGATAGCCTGCTGACGGGCAACCGCGTTGCGCTAGTCAGCAGCTTGAAGCACCTGGTCCTGCCGTCCGTCACCCTGGGCGCGGGTGCAGCCGCAGTCCTCGCGCGCGTTCTCCGTTCCTCGCTGATCGAGACGCTGCGCACGGATTACGTGACGCTGGCACGCGCAAAAGGGGCGCCAGAGGGCCGGGTGGTGCTCAAGCATGCCCTGCGCAACGCACTGATCCCGACCGTTACGGTGGTCGGGCTGCAGGTCGGCAGCCTGCTTGGCGGGAACATGATCGTCGAGACGGTCTTTAGCTGGCCGGGGCTGGGCCGGCTGGTGGTCAACGCCATCTTCGGTCGCGACTTTCCGCTGATCCAGGGCGCGGTAATGATTTATGCCCTGACGTTCGTGGTCGCAAACCTGATCGTTGATGTGTTGTATACCTATTTGAATCCGAAGATTACTCTCTGAGATTTCAGACATCTAGGGCGAATGGAGCGGGAACTCAGTGCACAACATCCAATCGGGCGCCATAACTACAGGAACGTGGCACTTTCTGGCCATCCGTCTGCGCGTTTGGCGCCAGGGCCTGGTGGGCTTCCTGCGTGATCTGTGGCATCATCCGCTGCCCTTGATCGCAGGGTTGGTCATCGTCATCTATATTTTGGCTGCCATTTTTGCCCCACAGATCACCGTTCAGGATCCTGGCCGCGGCAACCTGCGAGCACGATTTACGCCGCCGGCCTGGGTGGCTGGCGGCACCATGGACTTCCCGCTGGGCGCCGACGAACAGGGCCGCGATCTGTTGACGCGCATCATCTATGGCGCACGCATATCACTGGCGGTCGGGCTGTTGACGGTAGGGATTTCCGTCCTGCTCGGCACCACGTTGGGCGCGATCGCAGGCTACTTCGGGGGCCGGGTTGACCACCTCCTCTCGCGGTTTGCAGACCTGCTCCTGGCCTTTCCGTTCCTGATCTTTGCGATCGGGGTGATGGCATTTCTTGGACCGGGGTTCACCAATCTGATCCTGGCCCTGACATTCAAGGGCTGGGTGGAGTTCTTCCGCCTGGTGCGCGGCGCAATGTTGGCCGAGAAGAACAAGGAGTATGTGGAGGCGGCTCGCGTTTGCGGCCGTCGAGATCCGGCCATCATCGTGGCGGAGATCCTGCCGAACGTCATCCAACCCGTCTTCGTGTTGGGCACGCTGCGGATGGGTTTTTTCATCGTCACCGAGGCGAGCCTGAGCTTTCTGGGCCTGGGCGTGCAGCCGCCGACCCCCGCCTGGGGTTCCATGGTGGCTGCGGGCCGCGATTATCTGCTCACTGCCTGGTGGGTGAGCACCTTCCCGGGCCTGGCGATTCTGTTCCTGGTCCTGGCGATCAATATCTTCGGCGAGGGACTGCGGGACATCCTGGATCCCCGGATGAAGATCGAATGACGAACCGGTATTTTGCGCTTTGCACATGCGGTAAGATCTGAGGAAAGCGAATGTCGGAGCTATTGCTGCAGCTGCGTGAGCTGAAGACCACGTTTCCCACCCGCCGGGGGCTTGTCACTGCGGTCAACGGGGTCAATCTCACGGTGCGCCGGGGCGAGATCGTCGGCGTGGTGGGTGAATCAGGGTGCGGAAAAAGCGTGACCATGATGTCCATCCTGCGGCTCGTCGTGCGTCCTGGCCGTATCGCAGGGGGCGACATCATCTTCGGGGGGCGCAGCCTGCTCGGTCTATCGCCTTCTGCGCTGCGCACAGTGCGCGGGAGGGAGATCGCGATGATCTTCCAGGACCCGCAGAGCACGCTGAATCCTGCGTTTCGAGTGGGCGAACAGATCCGGGAGTCGCTCAGGCTGCACGGGTTGGTGAAGGGCAGCCGCTTGCCCTTCGGATCAAATCGAGCCGCCGCCGAAAAGCAGCGCGTCCTCCGGGTGATGGAGGAGGTGGGCATCCCTTCGCCGGTGGATCGCTATGCAGCCTACCCGCACCAGTTTAGCGGCGGCATGCAGCAGCGCGCCCTGATCGCCATCGCACTCGCCTGCGAGCCCAAGCTGTTACTGGCCGATGAGCCCACGACGGCGCTGGACGTGACCATTCAGGCCCAGATCCTGGACCTGATGCGGCGCATCAATCGCGACCACGGCACGGCCGTCATCATGGTAACGCACGACCTGGGCGTGGCCGCTGAGTTCTGCAACACCATCGCCGTGATGTATGCGGGCCAGATCGTGGAGCGCGGCACGACCGATCAGGTGATCGGCGCTCCACGACATCCTTACACCCAGGGATTGCTCGCCTGCCGCCCGGGGATATCCGAGCGCAAGGCAATCGTGCCGATTCAGGGCGAGGTGCCGGACCTGGTGAACCTGCCGCAAGGGTGTGCCTTTGAACCGCGGTGCGAGTTTGCCCGGCCGGCGTGCCTGGGAGAGCCGATTCGGATGACCACCATCGGTGATGGTCACTATGTCAGATGCATCCGGACCAGTGGCTATGAACGTCGCCCCACTGATATCGCACGCCTGGGTCTGAATGCGTAATATCCTGGGAGGTTACGATGTACAGCAAGATCCTGGTCCCACTGGATGGGTCGGAGCGCGCGGAGGCGATCTTGCCCTACGTCCGTGAGTTGGCCGGACGCCTCTCCGCCGAACTAGTGCTGGTGCGGGTGATCGAGCCGCAGCCGCACGTGACGGCTCCCGGCGAGCCGGTGCCCTATGCGCCGGTCGCCGATATAAACGAGCTTACGGTTGCCGCTGAGGCTTATCTGGCCGGGATCACGGATCAGCTTGGCCAGCAGGGCTTGCGCGTGCGTGTGTTGGTCCCATACGGGCCGGTGGTCGACGAGATAATCGCTGCCGCAGACCAGGAAGGGGCAGACCTGATCGCCATCGCCAGCCACGGCCGCGGCGGGCTTGCGCGTCTCTTTTACGGCAGTGTGGCTAACGCACTCTTGCAGCGTGTTAGCCAGCCACTGCTCCTGGTGAGATCTCGAGATTGAACGCTATGAGCGAAACTAAGAGTACGCAGCCCCTCATCGAGGCGCGCGGGGTGGTCAAGCATTTCCGACAGACCCCCGGCGTATTGGCGCGGGTCCTGGCCGGCCAGCATCCGATCGTGGTACGCGCGGTGGATGGTATCGACCTGGCCGTGTGGCCCGGCGAGACGCTTGGCCTGGTGGGCGAGTCTGGTTGTGGCAAGACAACGTTGGGGCGCGTGTTGGTGCAGCTTTACGAGCCCACCGCGGGCGAGGTGCTGTATGAGGGTCACCCCGTGCATGAGAAGGCGGATTTTCACCGCTCGGCCCAGATCATCTTCCAGAATCCTTATGCCTCGCTTAACCCGCGCAAGACCGTGCGCGAGATCCTGGACGTGCCCCTGCGCCATCGCGGGCTGCGCAACCCGGCCGAACGGGAAGCCGAATCCCTGCGCTTGTTGAAGCGCGTCGGCCTGCCCGAGCGGCACATCGACCGTTATCCGCACCAGTTCAGCGGCGGGCAGCGCCAGCGCATCGGGGTTGCTCGGGCAGTTGCCATGGGTCCCAGTTTTGTGGTGGCGGACGAGCCCGTCTCCTCGCTCGATGTCAGCATCCAGGCACAGGTGCTCAATCTGTTGGAGGAGCTCCAGGACGAATACCACCTGACCTATCTGTTCATCTCGCATGACCTGAGCGTTGTGCGCCACATCAGCGATCGGATGGCGGTCATGTACCTGGGCCAGATCGTCGAGCACGGGCCGACCGATGCGTTGTACGAAGCCCCGCTGCACCCATACACCCAGGCGCTGTTGGCCGCCATCCCGCAGGTCGAACGCGTGAACCGGCGCGAGCGCATCCTGCTGACCGGCGGCGTGCCCAGCCCCATCGATCCACCGTCCGGGTGCCGGTTCCATCCGCGCTGCTTTGCGAAGGTCGGCCGGATCTGTGAGGAAGAGCAGCCCCCTGCGTTCGCCGCCGGCGATCAGCAGGTTGCATGTTGGATTTACGGCAGCGGAGCCAGGCCTTCTGGCTCCGGCTCTGCTTAGGTGGTCACTCCGCCAGGGCTCTGTTGATGGGGAGGATATAGACCGGACTGTCGCTCAGTTGGACGACCTGCTGCGCCACGCTGCCCATAAAGAGCAGGTCGAGCCCACCGCGACCCTGTGAGGCAATCATGATCAGGTCCACGCCCTCGCGCTTGCCCACATCGACGATCGAGCGAGCCGGGTAAGACCCGGTCACGATCGTTCTGACAGCCAGGCCCTCAGCGGCCAGGCCCTCGGCAATGGACTGGAGGTACTTGCGTATGTTGACTTCTGCTTGCTTGCGGATGGCATTGAGGACGGCTGCCGGCGCGCGGTATTTCTCGCTTTCCGGCACAGCCGGGACACAGATCAGCATCAGCTCGCAGTCGAACTGCTTCGCGAGCAGCCGGGCGTGGGGCAGAAGCTGCTCGGAAAATGCCGAGCCATCCAGGGCGACGAGGATCCGGCCGAGGTGGGGCGCTTCGGCGGGACCGCTCTCGAACACCTGCACGAGCAAGATGGGAATGTCCAGCCGGTGCACTAGCTTGGCGGACAGTCCCTCGCCCAGCCAGTTCTTCTTATCCGAGCCGCCGCCGGTCGTTACGATCACCAGGTCTATGTCTTTTTCGATTACCACTTTCTGAGCAACAGCGGCCGTGGACCCCGCGCGAACGGTCGCGTTGACCCTGACTGCCGCGGCGTGCATCTTTTCGGCTATCAGGGTCAGGTAAGCCTCGGCTTCCGCTTTGGCCGCGGAGCCCGCCTGGAAATCGCGGGAAGCGGAGAGCAGGGTCAAGTGCGCGCCGGTGGTTTCGCAGACAAACTGCGCCATGGGCAGCGCCTGCGCCGCATTGCTGGAGCCATCTAGCAGCGTTAGAACACGTTCTATCTTGACGTCGCCATTCAGCGGGCGGTAAGTGCGAACCGGCTCGGGCGTCCAGCCGATCTTGACTTCGCTTTGATCCCCATTCTCGGCAGCGTGGACCGGCGTCTGGCCGAAGCCGAAGCCGGCCAGCAGGCTGGCGTTGATCTGGCCCAGGTAATCCATCTCGGGCGACGGCGCGCCGATGCGCTTGCGGAAGTAGGTGAACGCGAAATAGAGGACGGGGATCAGAATGAAGTATATCCAGGCGCCTTCCATGAAGCGTTCTTCAAAGATGATCAAAGTGGCGCAGGTCGTCAACAAGGCGGCGATGGCTGTGCCCGAGATCGAGGCCGCGCGGCGGATCGAGAACTGCTGGGTTAGCTCGCGCACCAGGCGTTGGGTCACAGCCCAGCCGGTCATGCTCAATAGGATGAAGACGCCGGCCGCGTACAGGGCCAGGTAGGTTGCTTCGTGAGTGCCGAACAGCAGAAAGCACACGCTGACGGCCACGACTTCCAACCAGACCGGCTTGTCGGCGACATCGTAGTGGTTCAGCGCGCCGAGCGCGGGTGGGATATAGTGGCGGTCCTTCAGCCCCAGGGCCAGGTTTTGCAGGCCCTGGGCGCTTGCCGCGCAGGCCGACATGAGGACGACGATACCCACCAAGGACCCAAGATATGGCAGGGGTGCAGGCAGGAGCTGGTCCATCGTCTGGGTGAAGACCGATACGTCCGTGTTGTGCGGATCAGACAGGGAGAAGATGGCCGGACCGACGATCAGCATGGTCGCGGCTGTAGTGCTCATGATGATGAGCAGGCTCTGGAAGGCCTTGCGGCTCTTTTGTTTCGGAGTGCCGTCGAACGCGGCCACCAGGTTGGCAAACACCTCGATGCCGGTCATCACCGCGAGGATACGGACGTAGCCCCCGACGGTGAAGTGCAGGTTAGGCGGCCTGAAGGCTTCGAGGGACAGCACCGGCAGATGAAAGCCGGTCCGGAGCAGCGTGAAAAGGATCATCAGCCACAGGAGGATCAGCACAGCGGCGGTGGCCGGGCCGAAGGTGCGGGCAGCCGTTCTGGGCCCCCGGTTAACCAGCCAGCCGACCAGGATGCTGAGCACGATCGCGACCATGGTGCGGACCGGGAACCCCAGGATCTCGCTGTTGAGGGCCGGCAGGCGATCCGCGATGAAAGTGACCAACGCGGCCATGCTGACGAGAAAAGTTAAGGTGTACTCGATGAATGTGATGCCCGCATTGACCTTGACGGCCCACCCGCCAAACTCCTCTTCGCTCAGGCCGCTCCCGCCGGATCCATCGGTCACCCACAGCATGACCCGCCGGTACATGGTCGAGACCACAGCGATGGTCAGGACGGCTAGCCAGACCGACCCGCCGAAGACGGCCCGGGCCGCGCTGGATGCGATGATGAGGCTTAGGAATGGCCCGAATACATACAGGGGAGAAGTTGCCGCATCCCCGCCACCGGCAAGCGCGCCTTCGAGCGGGTTCTTGAGTTTATGAGAAACACGAGCCATCGAAGTGTTTTGCCTCTATTCTGTAGGAGACAATCTGTCTTGGAAATTAAGGAGGGCCAACATCTGGCCTGGCTCAGCGACTCCGGCCGCAGGGCCCGCGGGCACGAGGTTGCCCGCGCCTATCATGCTGCCGGCGTCGATGGTGGTGACATCGGAGCCAGAAAAATATACCACGGCTTCAGTCTTTTAGGAAGTTGAGCGAGAAACAGCGCACAGGATGTGGACGCCGGGCGATCGCCGTGCGTTAGAAGTGGAGGCATCATGCAGCCGTAAGGCCCGCCAGCCGCGCGAGCCATGCGCGCGCCGCGTGCGGGGAAGGCAGCCGGCAGCAGGCAAGCGTCGCACGCGGCCGCCGCGCCACCAACAGAGCGAGGCCACCGCGGCTGCGGATCACGGCGAAGGCCTTTTCATCCTTGTCGTCGTCGCCGATGTAGACGGGCAGCGCGCCCACGGAGGGGGACCGCGAGAGCAGATCCTCCACCACCCGTCCTTTGTCGGCCAGGACCGGCGCGATCTCCAGGAACTTATGGCCGCCCAGCAGCTGCAGGCGCACCTCGTTCTCCTCCGCCACGGCCGGTTCGGCCAGCGCCCGCGCCTCTCCCAGCACGGCATCCGCCTCCGCATCGTCCGCGAAGCGCGCGTGCAGCGCCAGCGACCAGCCCTTGTCCTCGAGAAAGAAGCCCGCCCGCCCGTCCAGCAGCCTGGCCCACGCCGGCTTCAGCGCCTCCAGCCTGGGCCGCACGAGTCGGAACGGCAGCCGCGTGGCCAGGCGCCCGTCCTCGTCGCGCAGCTCCATGCCATAGGTGCCGGCCAGCAGCAGGCCACTGACCGGCAGCAGTACCTCCAGGTGATCCAGCCGCCGGCCGCTGATCACCGCCACCCGGATGCGGGGTGCGGCAACGAGGGCCGACAGCAGGCGGACCACCCGCCCATCCGGGATGGGATTTTCGGGGGTGGGCGCGAAGTCGGCCAGGGTGCCGTCGTAGTCCAGAAAGAGGTCCACCTGCCTGGCGGCAGCAAGCCTCGCCTGGATCTCGGGCGTATCACAAGGGCGCGGGCGGCGGCGCTCCGGCGGTAGCGCTCCGGCGCAGCTGTCAGCAGCTTGCACGGCTTCAGCTCGCCGAGGCCGGCGCGGGCGCCAGGAGGGGAACGATATCCTGCTCGAGGATGGCATCCCAGGTGTAGCGCGCCCGCACGCGCCGCCGCAGCCGGTAGATCGGGTCGCTCTCCAAACGCGCCAGGATGCGGCCGGCAATGTCGCCAGGGTCGTCGGCCGCTTCGAAAATCAGCGCATCGTCCGCGGCCAGCTCCGCGGCCGACGGGATCGCGGTGCAGGCCACCGGCAGCCCGGCCAGCCCTGCTTCCAACACCGGCATGCCGAAACCCTCGCGATGGCTGGGCATGAACAGGATATCGGCCAGCCGGTAGAGGTCGCCCACGGCCCGGGCGTCGAGGTAGAGCGGCTGCCCGGGCTCGGGCCCTGCTTCAAAGACAAAGGTCATTTCGGCTTCGACGTCGAGGTTGCGGCGTCTCGCCCGCAGCTCGTCGAAGTACGCCATGCTGGCCGGGTCGTGGGGGTCGGGTGGGCCGGTGAGCACGAGCTTCGGCCGGTGGCCCAGCCGCTTGAGCGCAGCCACCACCGCCAGCGCCAACTCGATGTTTTTGGCGCGGGTGACCCGGACGGGCATGAGCAGCACCGGCGCGCTGCCGTAAAGCCCGAGGCGACCGGCCAGCTCGGCTCCCTGCGGTGAGAGCCCGAGCAGATCCTCCGGGTCCACCCCGTTGTAGACCACGCGGATATCCTCCGGCGGGCAGCCGAAAAGTCCGGCGAGCTCGCGTTGCCGCCGCGCGGATACGGCCACGTAGGTCACATCGGGCCGTCTCTGGCGCAGCAGATCCCACGGGTAGCGCTCGTAGACTGCCTTGCGAGAGCTGGGGCTGGTCCAGGAGAAGTCGTGGCCCCAGGCAATGCATTTCGGGAGCACGCGGTCGTCCAGCATCTCCCAGAGGGCCGCGGTGAGAGGCAGGTTGAAGTGCTTGAAGAAGATGTTGTGCACGATCACGACGTCGAACCGGGCCAGGTGGGGCTCCAGCGCGGCGCGTGCCCGGCTGACCCGCTCGCGGAAGTCGCCGGGCACATGGCCTGCCCGGAGTGCTGCGCTGGCGTCTTTCGACCGCAGTGAATCCAGCTCGGGAACGTGGACGAAGGCCGCGGCAGGATGAGCGCGGGCACCTCGCTGCGGCGAGGCGGCCGCGCCGCGGCCTGCAAGCACGGCCACAGGATAGCCTGCGCGGCTCAGGCTGCGCACGTGCGCGGCTATCACGGCCTCGACGCCGCCGATGATGGGCGGCGCAGTATAGTGTACGATGGCGATGGCAGGTCTCACCGGCGTCGCTCCGCTCATAGATTCAGCTCCTTTACGGTCGCCAGCTGCCGGCACAACCAGTCGCGGATGTCCTCGCGCTCGATGATCCAGCGCAGGCGCGCGCTGCGTTCCGCTCGCTCCGCGTCCGGCATGCTCAGCGCTTGGTGAAGCGCCTCCGAGGTGGCCCAGACGTCACACGGCGAGATGACGATCGCGCCAGGCTCCAACTGCTGCCGGGCCCCCGCGCGCTCGGAAAGGATCAGCACGCCGTCGCGTTTGTTGACGATGGGTCCTTCCTTGGCAACCAGGTTCATGCCATCCGCGATCGCATTGACGAGAAGTACATCGTAGAGCTGCAACGCGGCCACGCCGCGCACGTAGTCGTCGCCGACCAGGAGGCGCACGGGCTCCCAATCGCTGGCACCGAAGCGCGCGTTCACCCGACCGGCCGCGGCCATCAGTTCGTCCAGGTACGCCTGGTATTCGTCGACGCCGAGCCTGGAAGGGACCAGGACGGCGATGAACACGACCCGTCTTTGGTACTCCGGATGGTGCGCCAGCAGCTCTTCGAAGGCCTGGAAGCCGCGGACGATGTTCTTGCTGGGATCCATGCGATCGATCCGCAGGATGAGCCGCCGGTCGCCGATCATCTCTTCGAGCGGGGTCCGGTGGGCTGTCACCTCGGCAGACGCGGCGGTCTGGCGCAGCGCTGCGACGTCGATGGAGATGGGAAAGTCGCGCACGTGGGTGCTGTGGTTGCGGAACCAGATTCGCCCGCGCTTGAAGTTGACATGCGCGCCAGGCAGCAGCGCCTCACATGTCCGGATGAAGTTCTGCGCGTCCTCGCGGGTCTGGAATCCGAGGATGTCGGACGCGCAGAGGCCGTCCAGGACGGCCAGCCGCATGGCAGGCGGCAGGATGCGCCAGTAGTCCGGGCCGGGCCAGGGGATGTGCGTGAAGTGCAGCATCGCCGGCCGCTGCTGCCCGCGGAGCTGGGATCGCAGGAAGCGCGGGGCTAGGTAGAGATGGTAGTCCTGGAACATCACCAGCGGGCGATCCACAGATCGCGCGGGTCCCGCTGTCGAGAGAGCGCGCGCGCTCCGCAGGTCGTTGGCGATCGCGCGCGCGAACTGCTGGTTGACTGCGACGTAGCCGTGGCGCCAGGCCTGCCAGGTGTTCTGCCCGATGATGGGTGCACGGGGCACATCCCACATCGAGTGCTGCAAAAACCACAGCAGCGGGTTGGCGATGACGTTGTAGTAGCCGTCGTACGCCTCGGACGCGGGGGTCAGAAAACGCAGGTGCAGGAGAGATGTCGCATGCGACGTCTCTACAATATGCTCGCTGTCCGGAAGGAGGATCCCTCCTTCGCGCCAGCTGGCATCCGCCTCGCTCGCCGGGCACGCGACCCACGTCGCGGGAGAGTGCGTGCACAGGCCCAGCAATGCGGTCACCAGCCCGCCGCTGTTCCGCTGCGCCTGCAAGCTTCCGTCTCCTGCGGTCTGAAAAGTCACCGGGCCGCGGTTGGACGCGATGATGAGTGGCCGGCCTGCCAGCACTTCGCTTTCCAGCGTCTCACAGTACGTGGGTCCATCCGCTTCGATCGGAGCCGTCATGGCTGGGCCTCCTGCACTTGCGGCACGTTCAGCCCTGCAGCCTGGCTGGACTGAAGAGCCAGATCGATGAAAACCGCCGCGGTCCATCCGAACGTCCCCGCGGCCGTGCCGGGCGGCGCTCCCGTGTCCGCGTTGTAGTATTCGTGAACGCCCGGCTGCGCCATGATCATGTCCAGGGTCTTCTGGCACAGGGTGTCGGCAAGCGTGATCTCGCCGATCTGACGCAACGCCTCCACGAAGATGTAGTTGATGTTGGCCCACACCGGGCCGCGCCACATCGTTCCGGGCTCGAACTTGGGATCGTTGCGCGCCACCGTGGGCAGCACCTGTTCGCCCCAGAAGCTGGCCGGATTCGTCAGGTGCGCGAGGATCCGGTCGCGAATATGCTGCGGCAGCTGGCCGGTCCAGATGGGATAGAGGTTGAACGGCGTCGCGACCGGGATGGGTTGGTTATTATGGAGTGCGCGGAACAGGCCGGCCTCTTCGTCCCAGAAATCCTCGATCATGCGCCGCACCATGGCTGCCGCGCGGCGCCGCCACATGGCTCCCTCGGCATCCATGCCCAGCGCCTCTGCCATCATCGCCAGAGATCCCATCTGGACGCACAGGTAAGTGTTGAGATCGGGCGACTCGACCGGCATCCCTTCATCCCACAGCGGGCTGTCGTCCAGGCCCGAGGAATAGGGGTGGTTGTACTGTGCCAGGCCATCTGCATCGTCGTCGTTCATGCCGAACCACCAGGCATTCCAGCGCACGAGCGGCACGTAGATTTCCTTCAGAAAGGCAAGATCGGGCGCCATCTGGTGCAGTTTCATCGCAGCCCAGGCCATGATGGGCGGTTTGGTTACCTCCGCGCGCAGCGGGTGCTCGATGCGGCTGATCACGGCCTCGTCGTACACTGCATCGGGGATCATGCCGTCGGGAAGCTGGCAGTCGAGCATCGTCCGCAGCTGGTCCTGGGCCAGTTTGGGATCCACGTGGCGCAAGGCCAGGGCGTGGAAGCAGGCATCCCAGTTCCAGATCCCCACATAGTCCACCTTGGACGGCATCATGGCCTCGTGCTTCACCCAGCCCGACGGCCCCACCAGGTTGCTGCCCATGACCCACCAGCTGTACAGGTACTTGTCCCGGTAGCGCTCGAGCACCGGAGGCACGCGGTCGAACCAGGCGCCCCAGCGTGCTTCTGCCGCGGCCAGCGTCTGTGAGAAGGGCACGGGAGCGCCATCCAGCGCCAGGTCGGAGCGGATGTTGAGATGGATGGCCACGTCGTCGCCTTCATCCACCACGAATTCGACCAGGTATGCCTCGCGCTCCAGGCTCAGCTCATTGCGCAGCACCCTGCCGTTCGTTCGATAAGCCAGGTTGCGCACGCCCTTCAGCGAGCCGCCGTCAGGGTCCTGCTGCCACATCTGGGTGCTCACGCGGAAACGAATGCCGGCGGGCACGCCGGGGGGCAGGCCGATGGCCAGGGTGTCGCCCTTATGAAACGCGACGGTGTATTCGCCAAGGCGGGTCTCGAAAAGCAGGGCATGGGGATAGGTCGTCAGCCGATAGGCCAGGGGCATCCCTTCCTTGTCGATGAAGCAAAGATCCTGGATGTAGGGCGGGCGGAAGCGATAGGTATCGATGCCGGGCTGGATTGCGGTCAGCCGTTCCGCGAGCTTGATATAGAGCCGGTCATTATCGGCATATTTGGAAAGGAGGAGGCGCGAGCCCCGATCGCTGAACGGTGCTCGTGTGATATCGATGGCATCTCGCAGGATGCGAAGCGCCGGGTTGGTAACATGCAAAGGTATTCTCTTTTCTGTGCGATTTCTAGTAGAAGACGACACTAATTATGATAGTATACCACACCGCTATTGCGTTCAGTATAGTATAATGCTGTCTGACTGCCGCGCCCCGCATCGCCGATGCGTCCGGCGCGATAAATCTTTTCCCGATCGCGGACTCATGCATATGTCTTGGCTTTCTAGAACCGGCGAGGGTAGGCGCAAGGCTTCCTCGGGCAGCAGGGTGATCGCCTTCGATCTGCCGCCCGGCCTGCGACGTCCGATTGTCCTCTCGGTGGCGAACCCCGCGCGCGCGACGGCCCTGGCCGAGGTCGCCGTGCGCCTTGCGGCCGCGCGCCAGACCGGGGTCGTATTCCTGCATGTCGTGCGCAGCCGCAGCCCTGAGCTGCCGCAGACGACCGTCGAGCCCGCGGCGTGGCCGGTGCTGGCGGCTGCGGTGGATGTGGCGCGGCAGGCCAGCGTGTTGGCCGGATGGATCGTCTGCCAGGGGGATGATGTCGGACAGGCTATCCGCCATACCGCCTCAGAGATGAGCGCCTCGCTCATCATCCTGGGATGGCGCGGCACCAACCCCGAGCAGAGCGCGTCGCTGGCTGCCGTCCTGGAGGATCCGCTTTGCGACGTCGCCATCATCGGCGGGCGCACGTTGGGGCCGCCCCAACGCATCCTGGTATCGGTCGGCAGCGGGCCGCATGCAGCGCTGGCTGCGCGACTGGCGGCTGAGCTGGCCAGCGGCGCGGAGGCGGCTTCCATCACCGCGCTGCACGTGGTGGCGACCGGCAGCTCTCCGCGCCGGATCTTTGCCAGCTCCGAGCGGCAGTTCAGGAAGGCCCTCGGCCCCGGGTTCCTGGCGGACAACCTGCAGCGCAAGACCGTCGTGGCCGATGACACCGCGCAGGCCATCCTGCACGAGCTCGACGCAGGCTACGATACGGTGCTGATGGGCACTTCGCGCGAAGCGCTGATCGATCGCCTGGCCTTCGGCGAGGTGCCTCAGCGCGTTGCCGAGGAGAGCCGGGGCACCGTGATCATCGCGCGGCGCCACATGCCCTGGCTCACGCGCACGGTGCGCGATACCTGGCAAGCGCTGACCGATGCGCTGCCGGTGCTCACCCCTGAAGAGCGCGAAGAGGTGCGGGTCACGATCCATGAGGGCGCCTCCTCGCGCGCGGATTTCTTTGTGATGATCGGGCTCGCGGCTGTGCTGGCCGCCCTCGGACTCCTGCTCAACAGCCCTGCGGTGATCATCGGCGCAATGCTCGTGGCGCCTCTCATGTCTGCCATCGTGGGACTGGGGCTGGGACTGGTCGAGGGCGACACACGCCTGCTCGGTGCTGCGGCTTGGGCTTCGTTTCGCGGCATGCTCCTGGCGATCGTGGTCGGTGCGCTCCTGGGCCTGGTGATTCCCGATGCATCGGCGACCCCTGAGGTCATGGCCCGCACCCGGCCCAGCCTGTTGGATCTGGGCGTCGCGCTTGCATCCGGTGCAGCGGGCGCCTATGCCCTGTGTCGCAAAGGGGTGTCCGCCGGCCTGGCAGGGGTTGCCATCGCGGCAGCCCTTGTGCCGCCGCTGGCCACCGTGGGCATCGGGGTGGCCCTGGGCCGCGGCGACATCGCGGGCGGCGCGGCCCTGCTTTTCCTCACCAACCTGATTGCCATCGCCGCCGCCGGAGGGCTGGTCTTCCTCGTGCTCGGGTTTGCCCCCGCAGCCAGCCAGAAGGAGCGGCGCAACGTGTTGCGCCGCGGGCTCGCCGGAGCGGTTGCACTGCTGGTGGTGGTTACGGCCATCCTGGGCATCCTGACCGCGCACGCGCTGCAATCCGTGCGCCTGGACCGTGCGATCGAGTCTGCGGTCGGCTATGGGGTCACCGAGCTGCTGCCAGGCAGCGAGCTGGTCGAACTGAAGCGGGCCCCGCTCGAAGATGGCACTCTGCAACTCGAAGTGACCGTTCGCTCGTCCGCGCGTTACCCTCATTCGGCGGTGCTGGCGTTCCAGCGCGAGGTGGCCACGCGTATTCAGCAGCCTGTGGCGCTGCTGCTCAATGTGATACCGGCCACCCAGCTCGATCCCCTCGTGCCGCCCACCCTGACACCCACGCCCACGCCGACCGCGACGGCCACGCCCGGGCCGACCGCGTTCCCCACGGAGCTGCCCACGGCCTCGCCGGAGCCTACCGCCACCGCGACCGCAACCGCAACCTTTACGCCCACGGCGACCCCCACGGACACCGCGACGCCGACGATGACGGCGACCGCCTCGCCGGCGCCTACTGCGACCGCCACCGCCACCCCGCGGCCTACGCCAGGCTTTGCCGTGGTTTCCAACGCCGAGAGCCGCGGCGCCTACCTGCGCAGCACACCCGGGGGTACGGTGATCGGCGCGGTGGGCGAAGGAACGCCGGTGATCCTGCTCGGCGAACGGGTCGAGTCCGGCGGTCGCACGTGGGCGCATGTGATGGTGCCCGGCCGGCCCAGCGGCTGGATCGCCGTGGACTACCTGGAACTGGTGCAGGGCCAACCCTAGGCTCTGCGCGGCAAAGAGGACCAGCCCATGGATCAGCCTTCCACCCGCATCTCGCCCCGCCTCTGGCGCCGCCTCCGGCGCTGGCTCGCCCGCCTGCAACCTTCCGGCATTGTGCTGCTGAGCGTCCTGGCCGTGCTGGTTGGGCTCGCGGCCGGTATGGGCATCTGGCTCTTCAAGCAGATGATCGACTGGACGCACGTGGCAGCCTTCGAGTGGCTGGGCGGCGCGCTGGAGCGGCTGGGGCTGTCCACGGGGGAGGGGCCGCACTGGACGGTAGCGCTGCTGCCGGCCCTCGGCGGGCTGGCGGTGGGCTGGCTCTGGCGCCGGTTTGTGGGGGAGGAGCGCTACCACGGTGTGGCCGGGGTCATGGAGGCCGTGGCGTTGGCGGCCGGCCGGCTCGATTATCGCCTGGCGCCGGTCAAGACCGTGGCCTCGGCGCTCTCCATCGGCAGCGGCGCGTCGGTCGGGCCCGAGGACCCGTCCGTGCAGATCGGCGCCAACCTGGGCTCGTTCGCCAGCCAGAAGCTGCGCCTGTCGGATGATTGGAGCCGGACGCTGGTGGCCGCGGGCGTGGCGGCCGGGATCGCGGCCGCGTTTAACGCGCCCATCGCGGGCGTCTTCTTCGCGATCGAGATCGTGCTGGGCGAGATCGGCGGCGGCGGGGGGCTGAGCGCGGTGGTACTGGCCGCGGTCACGTCCGCGGTCTTCACGCAGTCCGTCTCGGGTGCGCAGCCCGCGTTTCGCGTGCCCGCGTACGCGTTCCATTCAGCGGTCGAGTTGCCGCTCTACCTGGGGTTGGGGTTGCTGGCGGGTCCGCTGGCCGCGCTGTACATCAACGCGCTCTACTGGGCTAAGGACCTGTTCCGCCGCTGGCAGATACCGGGCTGGCTCAAGCCGGCGGCCGCGGGACTGGCCGTGGGTGTGACCGGCATCTGGCTGCCCCAGATATTCGGCGTCGGCTACGAGACGATCGA
>ENA-UOUL01003132-UOUL01003132.1-bioreactor-metagenome-genome-assembly--contig:-NODE-3132-length-17609-cov-5.273842_pt1 | contig 17609 bp, 10 predicted proteins | sample MGYA00249838_ERZ747220 | MGnify/ENA primary metagenome ERZ747220 (study PRJEB28778, sample SAMN05720191) | bioreactor metagenome | isolation source: Anaerobic biogas reactor | place: USA:Washington...
TGTCCTTTTGGTCGTTTATGTCCTTTAAGTCCTTTGGTTTGAAAACCGCTTCAGAATTCAACTGCCGTTTTTAGGTTTCTTGTGACCGGTGGTAACGTACAAGGCCCCCGGGAAAATAATTGCATTTTCCGCGCCGTACTTTGTATGGTTAGCGTTTCTTTTGGTGACCTACCAACGCCATAACAGGAGGATCGACCCATGTGTGTTGCCGTAACACTGCTGCTCTGCGCCGCCATGTCCCAAACCGCCGTTGACGCGTCCGCCCCGGCCGCCGTGCCCGCCCTGCGTTCCGTCATGGACTACGGCGCGCGACCGGATGGCGCAAACGACAATACCGCCGCCTTCCAACAGGCCCTGGACGCCGCGGAGGCGGTGAACGGCGGGGTGGTGGAAGCGCCTGCCGGGCGCTACCGCTTCGAAGGATCGCTTTCCGTGCCCCCCAACGTGACCTTGCGCGGTACCTTCACCTATGCGCCGTCCCACGCGGGTATCCGGGATGCGGGCGCCCAGCAGCTGCCCGTCTACGGCAGCGTCCTGGAACCCGTCGGTGGCGCAGGGGACAAGGACGGCACGCCTTTCATCACCCTGCAGGCCAATGCCGTGCTTCAGGGCTTTACCATTCATTACTCCGACCAGAAACCGGACGCCGACGCGCCCACGCCTTATCCTTATTGCATCGCCATGCGCGGCAACAATCCCGCCGTCCTGGACCTGCAGTTGCTGAATCCCTACCAGGGCATAGACGCCTCGCACAACCAGCGCGCCCTCGTCCGCAACATCCACGGCCAGCCCATTTACATCGGCTTGTACGTGGACGCCATCTACGATATCGGCCGCGTCGAGAATGTCCATTGGAATCCTTGGTGGTCAATGGGCAGCAAGGTATACCAATGGCAGATGGAGAACGGCATCGGGTTTCTTTTCGGGAAAACCGACTGGCACTATGTGCATAACACCTTCTGTTTCGGCTACAACGTGGGTTACAAATTCACCAAAACGGAACGGGGCGGCACGAACGGCAATTTCCTGGGTATCGGCGCCGACGACTGTTACACCTCGCTGGTCGTGGAGCAGAGCGAGCCCATGGGCATTCTCATCACGAATGGCGAGTTCGTTTCCTTCCACGGGCCCGACCCCACCATGGTGCGCGTGGAAAAGACCCACACCGGCACGGTCCGTTTTGTGAATTGCGCCTTCTGGGGGCCGGCGCGACGCAATGCCGTCATCGATGGCCTGGGCACCGTGGGTTTCAGCGACTGCACCTTCATGCAGTGGGGGCATGAGCGGAAAGACGAGAAGTTTGCATCGGCGCCGCTACCGTCCATCGACGTCCTCGGCGGCTCCGTCATTCTGAATGCGAACGAGTTCCTGGAGAACAAGCCCCAGGTCCGTATCGGGCCGGAGGTCGAACGCGCAATCGTTACCAACAACCTCGTCACCGGCAAGGTGGACATCCAGTCTGAGGCTCCCCGAGGCCGCACCGTCATCAAGGATAACCTCGGTTCGCCCACGGACAGGAAATTCAACAAGGCATTGCCCAAGCGCAAAGACTACCGCGCCAAACGCCTGCGCGACTGAGCCGCATTCCGCATTCGGTACCTTCCGCACTGCAATTGCTATATCCATTGTGGTGCAGGCATCCTGCCTGCGGGGTTATAAGCGTTGTGGCGGCCCGCCTTTGCACCGTATCGAACAGGATCTTCCGCGGTGAGTCCCGTAGGGACGATTGAGAGTAGCCCGCCAGTTCACTGGCGGGTAGAATGCCTTTCCCCCTTGTTAAGTCCCGTAGGGACGCTTGAAAACCCGGCTCGTTCAACCGTCCCTACAGGACTGGCATAAATAACATCCCGATTTCCCTGCCTCTAAAGAAGCGGGCTACCGTCAACCGTCCCTACGGGACTTCTTTGCCCGGTTTTATCCCTCTTCATTCCGAATTCCGCATTCCCTGATTCAGCATGGTATTCCAATTGTGGTACACTTGGCGGCGCCGGAGCGGCGCGGGCGCCGTACCGGGTTTCGGGAATTTCACCGCAATAAAATAACAAGCGACGGGAAGCCTAGTGGATGAACACACAGCATTATCTTGACTTATTGGAAAAATTCAAGTCGGTTCGGGTCATGGCGATCGGCGACATCTACCTGGATGAATACGTCCACGGCGCGGTCACCGAAATCAGCCTGGAAGCGCCCATCCCCGTTTTTGAGGTCCATGAGCGGCGGTACAATCCGGGTGCGTCCGGCAACGCGGCCTGCAACGCGGCGGCGCTGGGCGGCACGGTGTACATGGTCGGCGTCATCGGGGCCGATATTAACGGCGGCATTATCCGGCGTGAGTTCGAAAAACGGGGTGTGGACGTTTCCCACCTGGTGGAGGATCCCGCGCGCCCCACCAATACCTACGGCAAATGGCGCGCCGGCGGGCACAATATTCCCAGCCAGGAGGTGTTGCGCACGGACACACCGCGCCCGAAAATGATTTCCGGGGACGTGGAGGCGCGGGTCATCGAAGAAATCCAGGCGCTTGCGCCGTCGGTGGACGCCATCATGATCGGCGACCAGGTGTCCGCCACCATTTCGGAAAAGGTGCTGGCAACCCTTCTGGAATGCGCCGAAAAGCACGGCTTGGTCACCGTGGCCGATTCCCGCGCGCGGGCGGGCTTCTTCAAGGGCGTCACCCTGGTCACGCCGAACGACAAAGAAGCGGGGCTCGCGGCAGGTGTGGACGTGACGGACGAAGCCACCCTGAAACAAGCCGGCACATTCCTGCTTACCCGGGCGAATAACGCCATGATTACCTTGGGTCCGGACGGAATTGCTTGCTTCTCCGAGGACGGCGCCTATGAAAACGTTCCCATCCGCCCCGTCACCGTCCGGGATGTCACCGGCGCGGGCGATACGGTCACGGCTGCGGCCACCCTTGCCCTGGCGACCGGGGCAAAGTTGCGCGATGCCGCATTCCTGGGCAACCTGGCGGCAGGCATCGCCGTGGCCCAAACCGGCGTAGTCACCGTGTCCAACGCCGAAGTGCGCGACGCGCTGCTCGAAGGGGAGTCCGCCAAAACCGACAAAGTTAAAACGCTGGAACAGATGCAGGCCATCGTGAAACGGTTGAAGCGCGAAGGGAAGCGGGTTGTCTGGACAAACGGCTGCTTTGACATTCTGCACGTGGGACACATCATGTATCTGCAGGAGGCCCGCAAAGAGGGTGACGTCATGGTGGTAGGCCTGAACAGTGACGCTTCGGTACAGAAAAACAAGGGGCCGGAACGGCCCGTGGTCAACGAACGTGACCGCGCCCAGGTGCTGTCCGCCTTGGAATGCGTTGATTATATCGTGATTTTCGACGGTAAAACCCCCATGCCCCTGCTTGAGGCCTTGCAGCCTGACATCTACGCGAAGGGCGGCGACTATACCATAGACACCATCGTGCAGGAAGAACGGCGCCTGGTGGAAGGCTACGGCGGCGCTATCGCCATCATCCCCGGCCGGGAAGGCCAATCCACCACCTACATTATCAACAAAATCACGGGCAAATCGTAATAACATTATTATATATTGATTTAATGCGCAAAAACCAGATTTTTGTTGCACCCGGGTATCGATTGTTGTATACTCACCCCTTATCTGCTTGTAAGGAGCGTGCGGACGGGCCGTCAAGTAAAACGCCTGACGGAGCCGGCGCCGGTAGTTCAGGCGCTTCCCGAACGCACACAACAGTCGGGCGATTACATGAATCCGGCGGAATGGGCTGAAGCCGGATACGCGGGCAATCCTGTTGATGTGTATGGTTTCCATCACGGAACAGATTACTTCCGTGCGTAAGCCGCCAGACGGAGTCGAGCAAACAGTATGCTGGAAATTATTGCTTTCGTGCTGCTCTCGCACCAGCCCATGCCGCCTATGTTGGAAGGCGTGGCCTCTTACTACACTGTGGAAAGTGCCGGGGCGAGAACGGCATCGGGGGAAACCCTGGATGATGGCGAACTAACCTGCGCCATGCTCCAGGGGGAATTCGGGGATTATTTCCTGGTGGTTGCGGAAAACGGACGTTCCGTGGTATGTCGCCTCAACGACCGGGGGCCCTTCACCAAGAACCGGGTTATAGATCTCTCCGAGGCCGCCATGCGGGAGTTGCATCCCGCCGCAGGTCTGTTGAACGTGAAGATCTACCGCCTGGGCGCCAATCCACCCCCGGAATTTACCAAGTTAAAACACTGACGCGCGCACCGGGAACAAAACCCGGCCACGCAATTCGTAGTTCGCCCCTTGGCGTATTCATTCCAACGCGCTGAAATCAATCCATTCCGTGGTGAGAGGTGTGTCCGGCCGTTCCGCCTCGCCGGTGGCGAAGAGGCCGATCTCCACCTGGTAGCGCAGGGCGCGGGCCATAACCGAATGGGATAAGACCAGAGCTTGCTTGGGCCGCCACTGTGTCGCCGGGAGTTCCGGGGTGAAATCCCAGCACAGGACGGATTCTTCCCTCTGGACATCGAACAGCGAGGCCCGGTCTTCCTCGTGCACTACGGCCCGCATCCAGACGCGCAAGTCCTTGCCGGGCGTTTCCGTGACATGCACCACCAGCCGGATCATGAACCAGTCCGGAACCGTAGGCTCCGCATGGAATCCCAGCAGGTTGACCCCGTTGTGCAGCGCCTGGATCGGCGTATAACGTCCCACCTTGTCCGCATAGCGCGCCTCCAGCGTTGCCCGCTCCGCATCGGACAGGAGATACAGTTTTCCGTCCAAGTCGAGCATCTCATACAGCGCGAACAGGTCCTGGATCGCCTCCGGTTGCGGGTATTCCCGCCGCGCCAGGACATGAACCATGCCGGGCATGCCCGGCCGGTCCCCTTCCACACCGGAGTGGAACAGGCTGTTAAAGCCCTGGGCGTAGAAGTAGGACACGGATTCCTCCAGGGAGGCGATATAGGGCCCCTTAAGAGGCTGATACACGATCACATAGCCTGTTTCGGCCAATTCCGGCTGGGTCGCTTCGGGCTTCAGTGACGGCCCCTTGACGGCGGCAAAAGAACGTGCAGGCGTCAAAACCGCCTCCTCTAAGGACGGTTCCTGTGGCACAGATTCCCCTTCCTCTTGTCCCTGGTCATCTGGCTTTCCTTCACCTTCATCCAAATCCGCCTTTTCGCCCTCGCCAGGTTCCGCTGCCACCGGGGTTGGCGGCAATGACAATTGCCGGGCGTAAAACTCTACACCGAGCGGCGCCGGCACGGGCGAAACCACCTGGTACCACGCGGTTGCGCCGTCCGGTATGGCCGGGTCCTGGCGCTGTTGTTCATGTTCCGTCATGGCGGCCAGCAGGGTCTCCGTGACGGGGGTGCGCGGATCAGGCGGATGAATGATATAGCGTCCGGTATAAATCCGGTCCTTGTAGACCGTCAGGCCGGTGTTGCCCCCCAGCCGCACATCGGGGTTTCCGGCAAGCAGGGGAAGTTCCAGGCGCCGTATCGGTCCCAACGCGACGATGCTGCTATTGATGAATTGCACCGCCAGGAAAACCAGCAGCAGCCCCCAGAGGGCGCGACGCAGGCGCAGCCTCGGGATGGCGTCCAGAGCGTATACCGCGAGCAGGGCCGCCGCGGGCGCCATGCCATAGAGGAACCGGGGACTGTGCAGGGCGAACAGCCCGGTAAGCAGCAGATACGCGCCCGCCGGCCAGGCGACCAAAAGTACCGGCAACATGGAACGATTCCGTTTCAGGAACAGGGCGGGCACGCCCGCCAGGGCGGTCAGCGCCAGGGGTAGAAAGAGGGCTTCATTGACCAGGTAAATCATGTAGCGCCGCCAGAACAGGCGGTAGGGTTCAAACAACGACGGCAGGGTTTCGCCCGCAGGCGCCGGGGCCACCGCGCCGCCTTGCAGAGAAAGGGCGGGATCCAGGGCGATGCGCGTTTCGGGCGATTCCACCGCTGCGGGCAGCAGGGAGGCCAGCCGCGCGCCGATGCCCGGCTGCAGGAGGCCCGGACGCTGGGTGCTCCACCAGGTGTACAGGTACTCCAGATGCCGCAGGTACCACCAGGCACATACCGCCGCGATCACGACGGAACACAACACGGCGTTGAAGGCAATTGCGGTCCAGCGGATCGGCGCCTGCCCGCCGGCCGGGGCATCCCGTTTCAGCAGCGCCCGGACAAGCCCCCAGGCCAGGGCAAGCGCCGCAGGCAGGACCAGATAGACAAAGGCCGTCTGCTTGGCCAGCAGTGCCAGGCCGCAGGCCGCCCCGAAAAAGACAGTCCAACCGGTCCTGCGAAACAGGTCCGATTTCACCAGCCCGTACAGGGCCCATACCACCAAGGCGCCGCAGAGGGTGTCCGGCATGACCAGCCGCGAGTACCCGTATACCATGGGAGTGAAAGACGCCAGGAGGGCGGCCAGAAAGGCGTTGTGCGCCGTCATGCCCTGTCGGGCGAGGGCGTACACCCCCAGCAGCAGCAGGACCAGACAGAAGGCGCCGGTAAGGGCCACCGCATCGGGGGAGCCGCCGAAATGGCGGATGACGGCCGCCCCGGCCAAGTGCGACAGGGGCGGATAGGGGGACTCCAGGCTGAGCGCGGCAAGTACCCGCGCGAACATCCCCTCGGGTTCCGTGGGAAACAGCGCGTCGTGGAACGCGACGGACCGCTGGATGTGGTGCGCCTCGTCGAACAGGATGAGATGCTTGTCCGTCTGCAGCCAATAGAGGTTCACCGACACATGAAAGAGCGCCAGCAACGCGAGCAGGGCCAAGGCGCGAAGATCCTGCCGCCAACCGGGTTTCGGCGGCGGCGGGGGTGGCACCAACATCCAGCCCGGCGGCAGCACGTTGGCCGGGGTCTCCGCTGGCGCCGTTGGCGGGGGAATAAACGCCATGGCAGTTTCCCTTCCTGTTAAAGGGCCGCACTGGAACAGGCGGGCCCTGTGCCCGGTCACAAGCCTTCGTCCGCGCCGGACGCCGTTAGTATAAAACGGTCGCTCGGAAAACGCAAGGCGACGCCTTGGGTACAGCCCCATGCCGGTATGCTATGCTGTTAGCCCCGCCGGGTGCGCGGATCCCGCCGCCCGGAGAAACTCATGCAGGACGGATAGTATGCGACTGACCAGACTACACTGCCGCGGCTTTCGCGGCCTTCAGGATACGGATTTCGCGCCGGGACCGGCGTTAAATATTCTTTCCGGCGCCAATGCGCAAGGAAAGACCTCCGTGCTGGAAGCCATCCTGTATGCCGCCACCACCCGCAGCCATCGCGCCTCCTCGGACGAGGAACTGGCCCGCTACGGGACCGGCGAGTTCCATGTGCGCATCGAAGCGGAGGCCGCCCCGGGCGCTGTCGCCATCGAGGCGCACTGGTGGCGCGAGGCGAAACGCTTCAAGGTGGACGGCGTGCCCCAGACCCGGCTCAGCGACATCCTCGGGCGGGTCTGCGTCGTCTTCTTCTCGCCGGAAGACATCAGCCTGGTCAAGGGCGCGGCCTCGCGGCGACGCCTCTTCCTCGACATGGAACTGTCCCAGGTGCTGCCGCCTTACCTGCGCGCCCTGCAGCAGTACCGCCAGGCGCTGCGCCAGCGCAATGAACTGTTGCGCCGCCAATGCGACGACCCCGCGCTGCTCGAGCCCTGGGAACAGCAGCTGGCCGTGCACGGCGCCCTGCTTATCCGGGAACGGGAAACCTACATCCGCGAACTGGCCGGTATAGCCGCCCCGCTCTACGGGCGCATCGTGGAAGAGGAGCCGCTGGAACTGGCCTACAAGCCCGACATCGCCGACCCGTCGCTCGTAGCCGTCATCCTGGCGGAGGCGCGCCGGGGCGACCTGCTCCGCAAGGCCACCGGACGCGGCCCCCACCGCGATGATGTCGAAATTAACATCGCGGGCAAACCCGCGCGCACCTTCGGCTCGCAGGGACAGCAGAAAAGCGCCGCCCTCGTCCTCAAACTCGCCGAAATGGAACTCATGCAACGGCAGGTGGGGGAATACCCCGTCGTCCTGCTCGACGAAGCCCTGGCGGAACTCGACGCCGTCCGCGGCGCACGCCTTTTCGACGCCCTGCCGGAAGGCGTGCAGGCCGTCATCACCACCGCGCAACCCGCCCAGCTGCCGGTCCACCTCCAGCGGGATTGCCGGCATTTTCATATCGAAAGGGGACACCTTGAGCAGGAAACAGCCTGAATCCATCGCCGACATCCTCGCCAAGATGGCCCGCCAGACCTCCCTCGGCCTGAACCTGGAACAGGCCGAAATCTGGGAGCACTGGACGGAGCTCGTCGGCGAACATCTCGCCCCCCACTGCAGCCCCCACAATATCAAGGACGGCCAGTTGCGCATCACCGTCGAGAGCACCGTCTGGATGCACAAAGCCAGCTATATCAAGTGGGACCTCATCAAACGCATTAACCGCATGGCCGGCAAAGAACTCGTGTCCGACATCTTCTTCCGCCTCGGTTCCGATGAAGAAGATACCCCCGAAGAACAGGGGAAAGAGGGTTAAGCGGGGACGGTGGCATTGCGGTACAGGCTTCCAGCCGGCCCTGGAACCTCGCCCATAATTACCAGCGCACCCGCTATTACGTCATTTCGGTCTTTCCACGGCCCGGCCACGCCCTTCGATGCCGGCCTTTTCTCCGCCGCGAAAAACCGGAATGACATGAGGGCCGCAACCAGGCGATACTTGCCCTTGACACCTGAAAATATTTTCAGTATACTAGCGAATGCGGTGCGTAATGGCTCAACAAAAAATGAGGAGGTATCGCGTTATGGAAATGATGGAACTGGCAGGTTATGGCATTCCTGCGGCGCTGATCGCGCGGTGGCGGGAACAACAGGGCGCGCGGCTGCTGCCGCTGCAGGAGCAGGCGGTGCGCGGGTATGACTTGTTCGGCGAAGGAAACCTGCTGGTGCAGGCGCCGACGAGTTCGGGCAAAACCTTTATCGGCGAGATGGCGGCAGCCCGGGCGGCGCTGCAGCGGCGCAAGACGGCCTACCTGCTGCCGCTGAAGGCGCTGGCGGAGGAGAAGTATCACGAATTCCGCGCCAAATATGAACCCTACGGCCTGCGCGTTATCGTATGCACCCGCGACCACCGCGCCTTTGACGGCGCTTTCGAGCGCGGCGAGTTCGACATCGCCGTGGCGGTATACGAGAAGCTCGAGCGGTTGGCCGTGACCCGGCCGGAACGGTTGCGCGAACTGGCGCTGGTGGTGGCGGACGAGCTGGAGGTGCTTTCGGACGCGGAGCGCGGTGCGGCGGTGGAGCTACTGTTGACGCGGCTGCGCGCCGCCGGCACGCGGATTATCGGCCTGTCCGCCGTGCTGGGCGAACCCGAACAGCCGGCGGCCTGGCTGGACGCGCGCCTGCTCGAACAGGACCGGCGCCCCCGGGAATTGCGCTACGGGGTGCTGTACGAGGGCCGGTACCGCTATTGCGGGCACAACGACCGTAACGAGGGCGAAGAGGCACTGGAAAGCTCCCACGGCGAAACCACCTGGTCGGAAGTGATGCAGAATGTGCGGGCACTGGCGGAGGCGGGCGAGCCCTGCCTGGTGTTCGTGAAGGCGCGGCGCGAGGCCTGGCGCGGCGCGGAACTGCTGTCACGGCGGCTGTCGCTGCCTGCGGCATCGGACACCATCGAGGCCCTGCGCGGCCTGACGCCGACCCGGTCGCGGGACCTGCTGCTGCGCACCTGCGAAACGGGCGCGGCCTTCCACAGCGCCGACCTGCTGCCGGAAGAGCGGCGCCTGGTGGAAGCGGGCTTCCGAACGGGAGAGATCAAGGCGCTGGTGGCGACCAACACCCTGGCGACGGGCATGAACCTGCCCGCGCGCAACGTGTTCCTCAGCACGGACAAATGGATTTATGATCCCGGCCTCGACCTGCCCTGGCGCTCGCCCATCACCCAGGGGGAGTTCGAAAACATGAGCGGCCGCGCGGGACGCTACGGCGCCGGGGCGGAGTACGGCCGCGCCATCCTGGTCGCGGCGTCGCCCTTCGACCGGGATTCGCTGTGGAGGCGTTACGTCAAGGGACAGCGCGAAACAACCCGGCCGCGTATCGCCCACGCCCCCTTCGAAGACCCCATCCTGCAGTTAATCGCGTCGCGCTGTTGCCGCACCGTGCCGGAACTCGAGGCCTTTTTCGCACAGACCCTGTCCGCCCGGCTGACCTGGGCGGGCCGGCACAGCGCGGAGGAAATCCGCTTCCGCCTCTGCGCCGCCCTGCGCCGATGCGCCGAGGCGGACGCGGTGCGCGCCTTTGATGAGCGCGGGGCGACCGCGGCCGTTGGTGTAAACACGCCACTGGGGGATCTTGCCTTTGAGGCGTCGCCGCAGGGGCGCGTTATTGCGGCCAAAGGCCTGTCGCTGGCCTCGGCCCGGGCGCTTTTACACTGGCTGCGCCTGTCGGAGGATCGCGACTGGTATCCCCTGGACCTGCTCGCGACCCTGGCGCTGCTGCCCGACGCCCGGCTACGCCAGGTGACGCTGTCTCGCCGGGAATACGAATCCGGCGAATACTTCAACCGGCTGAAAAAAACGACCGCGTCCCGGGAACTGCACACGGACACCCCCGTCAACCGGCTGCGTAACTGCCGCATTATGCCCTACTACGACGAGGTGCGCGCCCTTAAAACGGCCATGTTCCTGGAAGCGTGGATGGAGGAAACCCCTCTGGAGACCCTCGAAGCGGAATACGACATCTCGGCGGGACAGGTCCGCGCCGCCGCCGACACCCTGTCGTGGCTGGCCGATGCCACCGCCGCCCTGGCCGATGCGCAAAACCTGACGGCGTCATTTGTGGACGCGCTGCGGGATTTCGCCGACCGCCTGGACTTCGGCGTGCGCGAGGAACTACTGGCTGTCGCGCGGGCCGTGCCCGGCTTGCCCCGCACGGCGCTGCTCGCCCTGGACGGGGCCGGGCTGACCCGTCCCGAAGCCCTGGACAAGACCGATGCCGCCCTGCTGGAACGCTGGATGGATACAGAACAGGCGGACGCGTTGAAACGCTGGGCAAAACAAAAAAACGCGCCCGCCGGAGAGGAACCGCCTGCGGAACCGGACGCGCCCGTACTGGTCGTGGACGAACGCCGCCCGGGTCGTATCCGCCTGAACGGCGCGGAGGTACCGCTCCAGGAGAAACAGTACCGGTTGGTGCTTGCCCTGGCGCAGCGACCCGGGGAATGTGTGCCTTACAAGGATATTTATCAGCAGGTATGGGGCGATATCGTCGTGGAAGACAACCAGATGCACTACCAGAAACGCATGCTGGTCAGGCGTCTCACAGAGGCCGATCCCGCCTTCGCGACACTCATCGGCACCGTGCCCAAACACGGATTTACCCTCAAACTGTCCCGGGAGCAGGTGTGCATCGTCGAAGCGGTAACCCACGCGGCGTAATCGGCAGCAGGAATATATCTCACACAAAGGCACAACGGCGCAAAGGAATACAACACGGAAACGGACTCTATCGGTATCGCTATCGGCATCGCTATCGGCATCGCTGTCGGCATCCCTGTCGGTACCGCTGTCGATGGTAATCGCTAACGATCCTTCGTCTTCTCTTCTCTTCTTTTTGGCTTTGTGGCTCTGTGTGAGACTCTTTCACGGCATAAATATATCTCACACGAAGGCACAAAGGCTCGAAGAAATACAGAACGGAAACGGACTCTATCGGAATCGCTATCGGTACCACAGTCGGTATCGGGATCAAAGGGATATTCCCGCCTTTTTTACGATCCGTGTGCCGTGATTCTTTGTCCAGGGCAGAAGGGGACCGTAATATGACCGCTCTATTCTGATTTCCGGCAGGCGTCTATGAATCGCAGCAATGCAGGAATACCTTCAGCCGCGGTGGTCCACACTATCCCTAAGTCTACTGTGGCATACCCATGAATAAGGCGGTCACGCATACGCGCAATGGCATTCCAGGGAATGTGGGCATTTTCCTCACAAAACGTGAGGGGAAGGCATTTGGCCGCCTCTCCAATGATCATGATTTGATATTGCACCGCGGCCTGTGTTTTTTTATCGTTACGAAAAGCCGATTCATCCATCCCTTCAATAAAAGAAGCAATGGCTGTCGCTGCCTGCCGGATATCCAGCAGACAGGCACCGGGATCAGGATGCGGCATAAAAGAGCTCCGCGCCTTCCAGAATGGCTTTGCGACGGATCCAATTCGAGGATTCTTCAACGGCTCGACGGCTAATCAGGTCTACCGGTCGCCCCAGAAGGGCCTCGAGTTCTTCTTGGATTTGCGCTTCATCGAACAGGGTAATTTTGGCATCAGGCGCATACACGACCAGGAAGTCCAAATCACTTTGCGGCCCAAAATCCTCGCGCAAGGCAGAACCGAACAAATACAGTTCCCGGATATGCCACCCTTCGCAAAGGGACGCCACTTCCTTCATGTCTATGTCCAACATCGCTTTCATCGGATAAACTCCGGAAATCAGTATAGCATGTTATTCATGACAGGCAAAAGATTAGGTGGTTCAACGTACACAATAACACAAATTTACGATACCGATTACAATCGCCAACAATCCTTCGTCTTCCCCTCTCCGTGGCTTTGCGGCTCTGTGTGAGATTCTTTCACAGCATAAATATATCTCACACAAAGGCGCAAAGGAATACAAAACGTAAACGGACTCTATCGCTATCGGTATCGCTATCGCTATCGGTATCGATTGTAATCGCCAGCTATCCTTCGTCTTCTCCTCTCCGTGGCTTTGTGGCTCTGTGTGAGACACTTTCCCAGTAATGGGTGGCAGGAAGAAACCTCACACGAAGGCGCAAAGACGCAAAGGAATACAGCACGGAAACGGACTCTATCGGAATCGGTATCGCTGTCGATGGTAATCACCAGCTATCCTTCGTCTTCTCCTCTCCGTGGCTTTGCGGCTCTGTGTGAGATCCTTTCCCGGTAACGGGTGGCAGGAGAAAACCTCACACAAAGGCACAAAGGCACGAAGGAATACGCCGAGCGAATGGAGGGAATGGTCGTTCACCTTCTCGCCGCTACCGAATGCACAATACCATCCCGGACATGGTAGAATATAAATCCTCCTGTGTCCCGCACAGGGTTGTGTACTTCCCCGGTATCCTTTCATGCAACTTCAAACCTTACATATCGTATCTTCCATAACCGAGTCGCTCCGGGCGCATCCCAAGGGCGAAGTCGATCTGTCCGGCGCCTGGGGCGCGTGCAAAACGCTGGCCGCCCTGCAAGCGGCGCAGGCGCTCGGTCATTCCCTGCTGATCGTGACGCCGGGCCGAATAGAGGCGGAGGCGGTGCTTGACGACTTGGCGAGCTTCGCCGGAGAAGAACACGCCCTCCTGTTCCCCGCGTGGGAAGTGCTGCCCCATGACACCATGAGTCCAGCCGACGACATCATGGCGGAACGGCTCAACACCCTGGAAAAACTGGAGGTGGCCCGCGCCCGGGGCGAGGCGCTCTATGTGGCGGCGCCCGTCCGCGCCATCATGCAGTATGTCATGCCCAGAAAGCAGCTATCGGAGAATTCGCTGCGCCTGGCCTGCGGCGAACGCCACCCCATGGAAGACCTCATCGCGTCCCTGATTCGTCTGGGTTATACGCGGGAGCCAATGGTGGAACAGCGGGGCGAATTCAGCGTGCGGGGCGGCATCATCGACATCTTTCCGCTGTCGGCGGAACTGCCCAGCCGCATCGAATATTTTGACGAAGAAATCGAGTCCATCCGGCTGTTCGAACCGGAAACGCAGCGCAGCGTGACGCGGATAGAGGTGACCCGGGTGCCGCCGCGTTCCGAAAAGACCGGCCTTGCCGCTTCACTCCGGGCGCGCGACCTCGCTCCGCTCACCGACTATTTCGCGGACCAGACCCTGCTCGCCCTGGACGAGCCGCTGGCGGTGCAGGAACAGGGGGTGCAGGTGGCGGGCCAGTGCGCGGACAGCCCCTATTTCATGGATTGGCAAAAGGCCCGGAACCTGTGGGGCCGCTTCCCGAGGCTGTATCTGAGCCAGATGCCGCGCAAAGAAACCGGCCGGGCGGTGCACCTTAGCATGCGTTCCGGCCCCGTGGAAACATTCAGCGGCCACGCCGAGGCATTCTGGGAGCAGTTGCGCGACTGGGAACTGGAAGGCTTCTCGGTGCGCATCCTCTGCGTGAACCCGGGCGAACAGCGGCGCATGCTGGACCTGCTCCGCGAGCACGGCTACCGGCCGGAACAGGACGATATCCGCCTGCGGGTGGAAGTGGGCAGGCTGCGCGCCGGCTTCGTGTCGCACACGGACAAGGCCGCCCTGCTCAGCGAACGGGAAATTTTCGGACGTCATTACGTCCGCCGCAAACGACGCCGCTTCGAGGCGGGCGCCGCCATCACCCAGTTCGGCGACCTGCGCGCCGGCGATTTCGTAGTGCACGAAGTGCACGGCATCGGCCGCTATGCCGGGCTGCGCAAGTTCCAGGGGCGCAGCGGCGATTATCTGACCGTGCAGTACGCGGGTGGCGACACTATCTACGTGCCCGCAACCATGCTTGACCAGCTGCAGAAATACCTGGGGGGCGACGGGGCGGTGCCCAAGCTGGACAAGCTGGGCGGCGCCACGTGGGCGCGCACCAAGGAACGGGTCCGCCGCAAGGTCCGCGAGATGACCGACGAACTGGTGAAGCTGTACGCGGCCCGGGAGCACAACGAAGGCTACGTCTTTTCCAAGGACACGCCCTGGCAGGCGGAATTTGAGGACGCCTTCGAATACGAGGAAACGCCGGACCAGGCCCGGGCCATTGACGATGTGAAACGGGACATGGAAGCGCCCCGCCCCATGGACCGGCTCCTCTGCGGCGATGTGGGCTACGGCAAGACCGAGGTGGCGCTACGCGCCGCCTTCAAAGCCGTCATGGACCGCAAACAGGTGGCGCTGCTCGCGCCTACGACCGTGCTGGTACAGCAGCATTACAACACCTTCCGCGAGCGCTTTGCCGACTATCCCATCCGGGTGGATGTGTTGAACCGCTTCCGCACCCCGAAAGAAATCCGGGGCACCATCGACCGCCTGAAAAGCGGCGAGGTGGACGTGGTTGTCGGCACGCACCGCCTTCTTTCCCGGGATGTGTCGTTTCAGGATCTCGGTCTGGTCATCATCGACGAGGAACAGCGCTTCGGCGTAAGGCACAAGGAGAAACTGAAACAGATGCGCAGCTCGGTGGACGTGCTGACCATGTCCGCCACACCCATCCCGCGCACGCTCCACTTTTCGCTCATCGGCATACGCGACATGAGTCTCATCAACACGGCGCCGAACGACCGGCTGCCCATCCATACCTGCATCGAGGCCTGGGACAAGAACGTGATCCGCGAGGCGCTGGAACGGGAACTGAGCCGGGAAGGACAGGTCTATTTCCTGCATAACCGGGTGCAGACCATCGGGCGCGTGGTCGAGTTTGTGCGGCAGATGGCGCCCCGCGCGCGTATCGGCGTGGGCCACGGCCAAATGCACAAGCACGAACTCGAGGAGGTGATGACCGCCTTCATCAACCGCGAAATCGACATTCTCGTGTGCACCACCATCATCGCGTCAGGCATCGATATCCCCAATGCCAACACCATCATTGTGGACCGGGCGGACCAGTTCGGACTGAGCCAACTGTATCAGATCCGGGGCCGCGTGGGCCGCTACAAGCACCGCGCCTTCGCCTACATGCTCGTGCCCGGCGACCGCGCGCTGACGGAGGATGCCCAGCTGCGGCTCAAGGCGCTGGAGGACTTCTCTACGCTCGGTTCGGGCTTCCGCATCGCCATGCGCGACCTGGAAATACGCGGGGCAGGCGACCTGCTCGGAGGCGAGCAGTCAGGCAACATCGCCACAGTCGGCTATGAAACCTACAAGGATCTCATCGCCGAGGCCGTGGCGGAAGCCCGGGGCATTCCGGAGCGGGCGCGCACCCTGCCGCCGCTGGAAATCAGCACCGACGCCCATATTCCGGACGCCTATGTGCTGGCCGCCCCGCAGAAAATCACCCTGTACCGGCGCATCGCTTCCGTCACCTCCATCGAGCAGATCGAGGAACTTTCCCAGGAACTGAAAGACCGCTTCGGCCCCCCGCCCGGCCCGGTGAACCGGCTGTTTCGCATCATGGAAGTGCGCGCCCTGGGCGCGGAAATCGGATCCTGTGGCATGGAGGCCGGCACGGCGAAAATCGTAGTGCGCTTCGATTCCGGCGCGGCCCTCGCCGAAGGCGTTCAGGCGCGCCTGCGCGGCATTTACCGGGACCGGGTTTCTTTCTCCTGGACGGACAAGCCGGCCATCACCCTGACCCCCGTGCCCGGAGACACCCCGCTCGACGGGGCCTACCGCTTCGTGCGCAGCCTGCACCAGATGCTCACGGAAGAGGACGAGGACTGACGGACCGGCACGCGGCGGCACACTTGCCCTTCCCACAGTCAGGACTTACAACAGACTCTCACCCTGTGGATTCACGCAATGCCTGATTCATGAAAACGTCCTGTGGACGAAGTCGCCCACAGGACGTTACAACTTCTATTCAACAAATAAGCGCAGGGTCCTCAGTCGGCAAACAGGATAGCAACCGTGTTGGCCATACTCGGCAAGATCGGCGCCGTGCCGCCAAGGTCCATACTGGTGGACTGGTCCTGGCCGGGTGCCGGTGCCACATAGGGAATCCAATCCACGTGGCCGTCCATGAACAGCACGTTGCAGCCGCCCGGGACATGATTGAAATAATTGATATTGCCATAATTGGCAAACGCGTCCATCATGGCCCAGATAGTACTCTGCGCCATGGCGGTCGTCTGGGGATTGTTCACATCGGTGATCAGGAAGCGTTCATTGCCTTCCTTGAACCGATAAATGGTATCACCGGCGCCGTTGCCATAGCCGGGCTCCACATCCCAGTCCTCACAAGCGATACGCATCAGAGCCACACCTGCGGGGACACCACCCGGATTCATTACATAACTTACGAGTTCCCTTATCAAGGCGTCCAGACCTATGGCAAACTGACAGTTCAGCAGCCCGGACGTGGGAACATTCAATCCCAGAGAACTTGCTGCGGAAAGATTCGCGAGCAAAGGGCTGCTCACGTCTATGGGAGGAAGGCTCGGATGCCCCATCCGGTCAAACATCCAGCCCATGTAAGCATAACTGGCGTCGGCGCGATTGGGGAGATTATCTCTCCAGAAACTCCAATCGCCGTTTTCATCCTGTAGATAATCCACCTTCTCTTCCGCATCCGACGGGCAAATCAGAATGGAAGGATCACTATTATAGTTAGGATACCAAGCGGACACGAGCGGCGCAACGGCCAATACGGCCATGCTGGTGTCTCCGGCAGTGCCCGGCCAACCGGTCTTGGACTGGTTGGTAATCTGCAAGGGCGGCCAATAATCCTTCTGTTCATCGGCGTACAGTTTGAAAATAGTGCCCCACTGTTTCAGGTTGTTCTGGCAGGATTTTCTGCGGGCAGCCTCGCGCGCCCGGGCAAGGGCGGGCAGCAGAATCGCCGCAAGAATGCCGATAATGGCAATAACCACCAGCAGCTCAATCAGAGTAAAGCCTTTACGTTTCATCCTAAAAACGGCAGTTAAATTTGTTGTGCTGCGTTTAAATGTAACAGAATAAG